>Ga0335084_10006071_pt1 | contig 11974 bp, 17 predicted proteins | sample Lox_Sample_44_FD_206721 | JGI IMG/M metagenome (GOLD analysis project Ga0335084, IMG submission 206721) | Soil microbial communities from Loxahatchee National Wildlife Refuge, Florida, United States - Lox_Sample_4.4 | ecosystem: Environmental > Terrestrial > Soil > Wetlands | place: USA...
ATCGAGCGGCGCTTGCTCGTCGCCCATCGGATCATGGCCGCCGGCCACGAACTCGACGGGATCCGTGCCCATCGCCTTGCGCAGCCCCGCCCGCTCCAGGGCCTGACGCTCATAGCCCAGGAGCAGGAGGCAAATCGGGCTGCCCTGCCCTTCGACCAGCGCATTCGTTGCCAGGGTTGTGGAGAGCGAGACCATGACGATGGGCTCGGACAGCCGGGGCAGCACCTGGGCGATCGCGCCGCCGACGCCGATCGAAAGGTCATGCTTGGTGGTCAGGGATTTGGCCGTCGCCAGCACGCCACGCGCGGGATCGTAGAGCGCGGCATCCGTGTAGGTGCCGCCGGTGTCAAGGCCAAGGAGGACGGGCAAGGTTCTCGATTGTCCGAAATTGAGGGGAAAGACCCGAGGGGCGTTTGGATATTCGTCGATCCGGGCCGCAGCTAGGCTCTACCTGCCACATCGCGGGGTGGTCAAGTGCTGTCGGCGTCCCAATGGCCGCAGCCCCGATGAGGCTATTATCCCGCCCCGCCTTCGGGCGATCTCGCCGCTATTCGGCTTGGAGCGATGCCCAATCGCCATATTCGAGGCGCGGCCTGAAACCCGCCACCCGTCGCTTGGCTTCGGCCAAGTTTGCGGGCTCGAGAACCTTCGCCAGCAGCGACTGGCCCCGGCGCGCCAATTCCTGCTCCTCACCGAGCGGCAGGGCGTCGGCAGCAAGGGTAAACCATTTGTAGGCCTCGATCTTATCGACGGCGACACCTTCGCCATGAAGGAACATGGTGGCCAGCCCATATTGCGCACGGGCGTAGCCCTGCCCCGCCGCGCGCTCATACCAATGGGCCGCTTTGGCGAGATCCCGCGGAACGCTCTGCCCCGCGTCGTAGATCTGCGCCAGCGCGAACTGCGCATCGACCAGTCCCTGCTCCGCCGCCATCTTGTACCAGCCGATCGCCTTGGCCATGTCGGCAGCCCGGCCGATTCCGGCTTCGTAGATGACCCCCAACCCGTACTTTGCGCGACGGTCGCCTGCGGCGGCGGCCTGGCTCAGCAGCGCGTAAGCGCGGTCCGGGTCAACAGCGACGCCCTGACCGATCAGATACTGGGTTCCCAAGGCCGATTGCGCGTCGGCGCTGCCCGCCACCGCGGCCTTGTCGAACCAGGAGGCGGCGCGGGCGGGGTTCATCGGCACCCCCTTGCCCTGTTGATAGCAAAGCCCGAGAAGAAACTGCGCCCGCGGATCGCCGGCTTCAGCGAGCGGTCGAAACTCGTCGACCGCCCGCTCATAGTCGCCCGTCCGCGCTGCCTTCAGCCCCTCATCGACGCTGGCGGCCATGGCTCCGGATGCCATCGCCAGGAGAGCGGCAACCAAGAGGGAAACGGCCAACCGTGATCTTGCATTCATGGGATGACCTCGGCCCCAAGCTGAGGCACCCTAACGCTCCACTCCCAATCCGGCCAAGGCCCAGGAATCCAATTCGAGAAGACCCCGATGGAAGAACGGATTCCAACGGAGATTTGGCTCACCGCCCAGATGCGCCAGGGTCACGCAGACGGCACACCCGTCTTTCTCCGGCGCCGCGGCGAGCCCCGCGCCGGCTCCGTTCTGGTCAAGATCAATCTGATGGGGTCGGGCTGCCGGGTTCTGACGCAGGTCCGTGACGGGCTTGGCCGTCTGGGCTGGATGAGCGCGCTTGGCGAGGCGCTGGCGACGGAGGCCGACGCCGACGCCTATATCGAGCGCGCGGTCAAACGCGATCCCGATCTCTGGGTGGTGGAAGTCGAGAGCCGCGACGGTCGCCACCCGTTCGAAGTGGGCCGCGCCTGATCTCTCCATATCGAGCAGCGCGAAGACTTCCAGAAACAACGCAACGCGTGGGCGTTCCGGGAATCTGACTCGTGTAAGACCTTGGAGCGCCGGCAGCACACTGGACTTGTGCAGCGCGAGCACGGATGGACGTGGGCGACGCTGGGCCGCAAGGCTGTCGCCTGCAGGCACAAACCAGCATCAAGTATCGGACGTCGGGGGGAGGATCGCGGGAAATCGCGGAAGTGGTGCCCAGGGGCGGAATCGAACCACCGACACGGGGATTTTCAGTCCCCTGCTCTACCATCTGAGCTACCTGGGCGGGATCACTCGATCGAACAAGACGTGCGCTTATAGAGAAATTCAGGGGGGCTGTCCAGCCGCGCAGAGCGCCTGCCGGTACCCAGTTAACTCTCTGAAGAGCCGCAAGAAATCTCGAATCCCGCCGGCCTGCCAGACGCGTATGGACGCGGTTGCGGCGTCCGGCGCCGCTCCTGGAGGAGCCCCGCTAGTCCTCCTCGCCGCCAGGCTGGTTCGCCGTCGCCTCCGGGCTCTCGTCGGTCTGGACCCGATACGATTCTTTGAGCCAGCGCCCGAGATCGATGTCGGCGCAGCGTTTCGAGCAGAAGGGCCGATGGGCAGGGTCGCGAGGGCGGCCGCAGATGGGGCAGCTTCCTCTCTTCGTCGCGGCGTCCGGCTTTTCACGACGCACCGCGCCCGCTCTTGGATCGCGCTTTTCGCGCTCGGCCCGGCGGCGGGCGAGATCTTCGATTTTGGCGCTCATCGGCTGGTCTCGGCGATCCAGATGCTGCGCACTAGAGCGGGCTGTTCCCGATCGGTCGGCGCAGCGCCACCCTACCGGTGCCGCCGCAAGGCTCGCAAGGCCCAAAGAAGAGCTCGGCGAGGCTGGGGCCGCGCCGCTGGCGCGTCAACTGCACCAGCCCGAGATCCGACATCGGCAGAACGCGGGTCCGGGCCGGATCGTCGGCGAGCGCGGCCCGCAGCGCCTTCGCCACGCGGTCGCGGTCGGCGCTGTTCTCCATATCGATGAAATCGATGACGACCAGCCCGCCGATGGCACGCAGCCGCAGTGCGTCTGCGATCGCGTCGGCGGCCTGGAGGTTCACTTTCAGCCGCAAATCGACGCGGCTGGCGCCGGCGCGTCGCGCGGAGGCCGTGCCGCTATTGACGTCGATTGCCGTCAAGGTCTTGCCTGGCTCGAACAGAAGCCATCCCCCCTCGGCTAGGGACGCCCTCGGATCGAGAGCGGCCCGAACTGATTCGTCGAGCTCGACCGTGGACGGCACCCATTCGCGCTGCGCCAGCACCTGGATCTCGGCAGAGTTGCCGGCAGACGCGTCTGCGAGCTCCGCCTCGATGCGGCGCGCCAAGGTGCGATTATCGGCGACGATCGCGACCGGCTCGTCGCCGGCCAATTCCTGCAGCAGAGCGAGAAGCGCACCGACGGGCCGCCGAAGACAGCCGAACTCGCCGCCACGGCTCAGCGCATCGGTACAGTATTGCCAGCTTGCCGCCAGGGTCGTTGCCTCCTTGACGATGTTCTCGACCGAGGCATGGGCGGCGCGCGATGTGAGACGGATGCCGGTTTGGCTTCTCGCCACCAGGTTCCGCAACGCGGAACGTAGAGCTCTCGCCGCCTCCGGCGTCATCTCTGCGCCCATCATATGGACGCCGCTCTCCCTGGTCAGGAGATCGACGAAGCGCCCTTCGAGAATGGGTGCCGCCGTGAGCCTCGCGGATTTCTCACCCAGACGATCATGGACCAACTGAACCAGCAGGCGATCGCCCTCGACGCGCCTCTCCCCTCGGCGCAGCGCCAGCAGCCCGGTCTCGGCTACACCAGAGGCCGCGCGCCCGAAGGCGACAAAGGCCGACCCCAGGCCAGGGTCGATCCGAACCACTTGGCCCAGATACACCGCACCGGTGCGATCCTGGAGGTCCGCGGCATCGACCCGATAACCGGCCAGGCGGCCACGGCGCCACAGCGCCACATGGCGCTCTTCGCCGCGTTCGGCAATGAAGATTCGTGTCGGCTCGACCTTGGTCATGGCCTACCCGATGGGAGCCGGCGCGAAACCCAGGCCGCGCAGCAACGCGGCTGTCTCGTAGAGCGGCAGGCCGACCACGTTCGAATAGGAGCCGACGATCTGCGGCACGTACTGCGCCGCGCGACCCTGGATGGCATAGCCGCCCGCTTTGCCTTCCCACTCGCCGCTCGCCAAGTAGGCGTCGATCTCGCCGGCGGAGAGCCGCTTGAAGGTGACGGCGGTGATGACCAGCCGCTCGGCCTTTCGGCCATCGGGCCCGATCACTGCAACCGCACCGAAAACGCGATGGCGCCGGCCGGAGAGCAAGGTCAGGCATTCTCGCGCGGTCTGGCGGTCGCCAGCCTTGGGCAGAATCCGCCGCCCGCAAGCCACCACCGTGTCCGCCGCCAGCACGAACGCGCCAGGATGACGCGCGCTTACGGCCGCGGCCTTGGCTCTGGCGACGCGGCGCGCATGAGCCGCAGGCAATTCTCGCGGACGGGGGCTCTCGTCGATGTCGGCCGGATCGATCACCGCCGGCGCGATCCCGATCTGACGCAGCAGATCGCGCCGGCGCGGGGAGGCCGAAGCGAGGACCAACGGGGTGGAATCGAAGCGAGTCGGGGTCATGCCCGAGAGCACCCCCGAACCGGCTATTTGAAGCGGAACGTGATGCGGCCCTTGGTCAGATCGTAGGGCGTCATCTCGACGTTCACCCGGTCGCCGGCGAGGACCCGGATGCGATTCTTGCGCATCTTGCCCGAGGTATGCGCCAAGACGATATGTTCATTGTCGAGCTTCACCCGGAACATCGCATTGGGCAGCAGCTCGAGCACTGTGCCCGCAAACTCGATCAAATCTTCCTTGGCCATTCACACTCCATCGATGCCCCGGGCTCTTCGCGGCTGCGCGGATGCGAGGCCAGCGGCCATCCGGGGCTGAAAGCGGCGCGGGATCATAGCGCCAAGCCCTGCCGGGGCAAACCCCCGCCGGCGGCCAAAAAACACGGGATTTGAGCCGTTCTTGGACCCGGCCATCACAGATCGACCGGGCCGCCGGTAGGAAATTTGGCCTTGATCCGGCGGATCAGGCTGTCTCGGACCTGCCGATAGGCCTCGAGCCGCGTCTCGCGACTGCCCTCCACATGGGAAGGGTCCAGGGTCTGCCAATATTCGACCTCGCACGCCATCGTCCGGGTCATCTCGACGGCCCTGTGATGGGCTTCTGGCGAGAGCGAAATGATGAGGTCGAACGAGGTATCTTCCAGCTCGTCGAAGCTCTTGGATTTGTGTCGGCTGATATCGATGCCGATCTCGTCCATGACCGCGACCGCGAAAGGGTCCACCGCATCCGTCCGCACCCCGGCCGAATCGACGAAGATGCGGTGACCGTGGAGATGGCGCAGAAGACCCTCCGCCATGGGAGAGCGGATCGCGTTGAGGCTGCAGCAAAAGAGGACGCTCCCCGGCAGGTCCTGCATCGTCCGCCTATGCCCGGATGTGGAGGACGCAAATCAGCGTGAACAAGCGTCTGGCGGTATTGCTGTCGAGCTCGATCTTGCCGGCGAGCCTCTCGCGCAGCAGCTCGGCGCCTTCGTTGTGAAGACCCCGGCGCCCCATGTCGATCGCTTCGATCTGCGAGGGCGAGGACCGCTTGATCGCCTCGTAATAGCTCTCGCAGATCGTGAAATAGTCTTTGACGATCCGGCGAAAAGGAGTGAGGGAAAGAATATGCTTGGCCAGCGGCTCGGCGTTCTCGTTGCCGATATCCAGCACCAGCCGGTTATCTTCGATGCCGAGCGAAAGATCGTAGGGGCCCGCCGGGCCTTCCACCAGGCAGAAGCTGTTCTCTTCGGTCAGGTCGTAGATCGCCACCGCGCGCTCATGCTCGACTTCGGGACTGCGCCGCACGACGGAGCGCTCGTCGAGCGTCACCCTGGCAATGCGGTTGGTCGGGGGCGCGGCCGGCGGCTCCAAGCTCGCTCCTCAGGGCAGATTGAGACGGATGGCGATGGCACGCGCATGCGCCTCGAGGCCTTCGGCCCGCGCCAGGGTCACGGCAGCGGGGCCAAGCCGGGCGAGGCTTTCGGCGTCGCAGCGAACCAGCGAGGTACGCTTCAGGAAGTCGTGGACGCCCAGTCCGGACGAGAAGCGCGCGCTGCGTGCCGTGGGCAGCACATGGTTGGGGCCCGCCACATAGTCTCCCACCGCCTCCGGCGCATATCGGCCAAGGAAGATTGCGCCGGCGTTCTGAATACGCTGGGAGAGGGGCTCGGGATCGGCGACCGCCAGTTCGAGATGCTCGGGCGCGATGCGATCGATCAGCGCCAGGGCGTTCTCCAGACGGCCCACCAGGATGACCGCACCATGCGTCGTCCAGCTCGCGCGGGCGATCGCGGCGCGCGGCATGCGGGCCAGCTCGGCCTCGACGGCATGTTCGACGCGCTCTGCAAAGCCTCGATCGTCCGTGATGAGAATTGCCTGAGCTGCCTCATCATGCTCGGCCTGCGATAGCAGATCCATCGCGATCCAGGCCGGATCGTTGCCGCCGTCCGCCAGCACCAGTATCTCTGAGGGACCGGCGATCATATCGATGCCGACCTGGCCATAGACCTGTCGCTTGGCGGCCGCGACATAGGCATTGCCAGGGCCGACGATCTTGTCCACGGCCGCGATCGTCTCGGTTCCATAGGCCAGCGCGGCGATCGCCTGGGCACCGCCCACACGGTGGATTTCCTGGATTCCCGCGATCCGCGCGGCCGCCATGACCGCGGGGTTGAGCCCGCCTCCCGGCGTTGGCACCACCATTGCCAATCGCTTCACCCCCGCGACGCGCGCGGGGATGGCGTTCATGAGCACCGAGCTCGGATAGGCGGCAGCGCCACCCGGCACATAAAGCCCGACCGACGCGACGGGCCGCCAGCGCGCACCAAGTCTCGCGCCGCTGACATCCAGATAATCCAGATCCGCCGGCAACAGCTTTCGATGATAGGCTTCGATCCGTTGGGCCGCGAACTGCAGCGCCTCGCGCACGCCGGCGGAGCATTCCGCGGCAGCGGCGTCGATGTCGGCGTCGGTCAATCTGATATCGGAAGCGCGCAACGCCAAGCGATCGAAGCGCTGCGTGTAATCGACGAGCGCCCCGTCGCCGCGTTTTCGCACCTCGGCGATGATCGCGGCGACCGCGTCATTGACATCCTGCTGGCTTTCCCGTTTGCCGGTCAGAAACGCGGCGAAGCGCGCCTCGAATCCGGGCTCGCGCGCATCCAACCTATGCGGCATCGACCGCCTCCTGGATTCGGGCGATCAGGTCGCCGATGACCTCGGGATGCAGCTTGAGGGCCGTCCGGTTCACCACCAGGCGCGCGCTGACCTCGGCGATCGTCTCGATCTCGGCCAACCCATTGGCCTTGAGCGTGGCGCCGGTCTGGACCAGATCGACGATCCGGGTGCAGAGGCCCAGCTGTGGAGCCAGTTCCATGGCCCCGCTGAGAGCGATGCATTCCGCCTGGACGCCCCGCTCGGCGAAATAGCGGCGCGCCGTCTCGGGGTATTTGGTGGCGACCCGGACATGGCTCCAGCGGCTGGGGTCGTCTTCGGCGACGAGCTCCTTCGGCTCGGCAACCGCAATCCGGCAGCGTCCAACGCCCAGGTCGATCGGGGCATAGAGCTCGGGATAGTCGAATTCCATCAGCACGTCGCTGCCCGCCACGCCCAGATGCGCCGCACCGAAAGCAACGAAGGTCGCGACGTCGAAGCTGCGGACGCGCACGACCGTGAGGCCGGTGATGTTGGTGTGGAAGCGCAGCTTGCGCGACCGGTCGTCCAAGAAATCCGGCTCGACCCGGATACCCGCGCGGGTCAGCAATGGCATCACCTCGGGCAGGATTCGGCCCTTGGGTAGCGCCAGGATGATGGGGTCGGCCCGGCTCGCCGGCTCGCGCCTCGTCTGGCCTGTCATGCCGGGCTCTTCCGCTTCGAGTCCTCGCCCTCGTCACCGAGATGTTCCGGGCGCCAGGCGGTCGGCCACGCCTCGCCCAGATCCTCGAAATGGCAGCGCACGGCCTCGACTTCGAGCCGAACCGCGGCATTGCCGGAGAACATCAGCAGGATTTCGTCGCCTTGCGCCTGGACGGTCAGCAATTCGAGGAACTCCGGTCCTTTGGCAGGCGTAAAGCCGCGCAGCTTCACCCTGCGAACGCGATCGAAGCAGACGCCGCAGTGAACCCGTTGATATGTAGGTCCGGGAGCCTCTCCTTCGGCGAATTCCGCGTCGGCCTCCGCCGGCGCCCGCATGCGCTCGGCGCCTCTGCGGGACGGTCCGTCTTCCGGCTGTCTTGAAGCCGCTTCCCAGCGAAATCGATTGGCGACGAAGACAAACCGCTTCTCGGCGGCGAGATAGGTCATGTCCCGCGGCCGCACCAGCGCGTCCTGGAGGCAGGCCGCGATGATCGCCAAGTCGGCGCCGTCGCGGGCGCGAAGTCTCAGCCCGACCTCGCCCTTCATCCGTGAATCCGTTCGATGTCGGCACCGCAAGCTTCGAGCTTCTCGGTCAGGCGCTCGTAGCCGCGATCGAGATGATAGACGCGATTGAGAATCGTATCGCCCTCGGCGACCAGGCCTGCCATGACCAATGACACGGAGGCGCGCAAATCCGTCGCCATCACCGGCGCGCCGGTGAGCTTGGGCACGCCCCGCACCATCGCCGAGGCGCCATGGACCGTGATGTTGGCGCCCATGCGGGCCAGCTCCGGCACATGCATGAAGCGGTTCTCGAAGATCGTCTCGGTGATCATGGCCGCACCCTGGGACACCGTCATCATGGCCATGAATTGCGCCTGAAGGTCGGTGGGGAATCCGGGAAAAGGCTCCGTGATCGCATCGGTTCCCTGCAACGGGCCGTTCGCCAGGCTGACGCGCAAGCCCCGATTGCTGCATTCGATCGCCACGCCGGCCCGCTCCAGCACTGTGCAGACCGTGCCGATCAGCTCGCGCTCCGCGCCGATCAACTCGACCGAGCCGCCGGTGATGGCCGCCGCCATCGCATAGGTCCCGGTCTCGATGCGGTCGACCACGACATCATGGCGCGCGCCATGGAGCCGGTCGACCCCATGGACGAGGATCTTGTCGGTGCCCGCGCCCTCGATCTTCGCACCCATCGAAGTCAGGCATTTCGCGAGGTCGATGATCTCGGGCTCCCGGGCCGCATTGGTGATCTCCGTCGTGCCCCTGGCGAGGCTGGCCGCCATCAGCAGATTTTCCGTGGCGCCGACCGAAACCATGGGAAACGCGACCGACGCGCCCCTCAGGCCTTGGGGTGCCCTGGCGAGGACGTAGCCTTCCTTGAGCTCGATTTCGGCGCCCAGCTTCTGCATGGCCATCAGATGCAGATCGATTGGCCTCGTCCCGATCGCGCATCCGCCGGGCAGCGACACCTCCGCGTGGCCCGTGCGCGCCAGCAGGGGTCCCAGGACCAGCACCGAGGCGCGCATCTTGCGCACCAGGTCGTAATCCGCGCGGGTGTGGCGAACGTCCCGGGTGGTGAGCTCCATGACGCGGCCGGTGTGGCCGCCTGGATGGGATTGGCCGTCCAAGCCCACCTCGGTCCCCAGCTGGGCCAACAGGCCGGCCATGGTGGTGATGTCCGCCAGATGCGGCAGGTTGCCCAGCGTCAGCGTTTCTTCGCTGAGCAGGCTCACCGCCATCAACGGCAAGGCCGCATTCTTGGCGCCGCTGATCTGAATTTCGCCCTTGAGCGGATTGCCGCCACGGACTCGGATCTTGTCCATCGAATGTCCTCAGAACCCTCAAGAGAAATGCCGCCGCCGGGCCCCATCGTCCACGTTCGGGCGGTGATCGGTCAGGAATGGGACTCTTTGCCGAGCCGGGTTGCCAAACATTGAAACGATATTAGTCGAACCGCTTCCCGAGGGGAGCATGCAAAACCCTGGTCCCGGGAGCCCGCGAACTGCTCATCGGCGGTAGTTGAATTCGGCAAATCAGCGTTGCTGGCGCTCGCGGTTGGCCTGTTCATCCACCTCCGCCCCGCCCCGATCGTCAGCGGCCGATGCGCCATCGGCGCGGGCGCGCTGCTGCTGCTTACGACGCAAGAGGTTCCGGCGCAACTCGGCCGCGAGCCGGGCGTCCTGGTCGACCGCGCGGGCGGCACCGTCATGGGCCATCCTCGCCGAAGGGCTGCGCTGGGATTTGGAACTTTGATCGGGCATGGGGCGGGCTCCAGGACGTCTCGGGCGCTGCGGAGATAGGCTGGTCGCCAGCCGGGGTCAAGACTCGAAGCAGGGATGGCTGCGGCCGGGAAATATGGATCGAGGGATAATGCGGGAGGATGGCGAAATTGGGGTCTAACCCCATTGGGATAGAGCCGCGGCGGGCCTAGGCCCATCTGGGCCGGCCCCGGCAGCGGTCTCAAGAGTGGGCAGGATGTCGCGCCCGCCTGGAACGAGCGCGGAAAGGGTAATCTTCTTAACATGGAAGGCCTTAGACTGCGCCGGCCGGTTGGCCTTCGGCCTTGCTCTGGCCCGCCGGCTTATGGCAAGTTTCGCGGCCTTCGAGGAGACCCGGCGCTGGAATCCTCGCGAGGGTCACTGTTCGTGCCGCCGTAGCTCAGAGGTAGAGCACGTCCTTGGTAAGGACGGGGTCGGAAGTTCGATTCTTCTCGGCGGCACCATTCTCCATCCGAACTTCGCGCACCGGAGAGCCAGCGACTATCAAGTCGCACGGCAAGCCCGAAGCTGGTCGCGCAGCCGCTTGTAATCGATTATCGCCACGCCGAGCGCGCTGTCCGGCGGCAGGGCATGAATCTCGTCGGCAAGCCGCGCCTGGAATTCCGTGCTGTAGCTCGGCACCGGCGGGCAGGCCGTGACGACGGGCGCCGCGCAGGCCGCGAGCGGGAGAAGGACCGCGAGGGTGGAGAGCCGCATCAGAACTCTCCGCGTCTCGCCGCGTCTTCCACGGCCCTGAGATCGGCCGGCGCATCGGCCGCGGCCTGTGCCATCTTCTTCTCGGTCTTCAGGCCCGCGGTCGCCGACGCCGCCTCGTGCTGGACGGCGCCGGCGGACTTTCCCCGGCTCCAGATAAACCAGAGGACGAACCCCAGGAACAGAAAGGCCCCGCCGATGATCGCGTAGACGGTCATGGGTGAATCCTCGCCCAAATGGCTCAGCTCTTGGACTTGTCGACCACGCCCTGGGCGACCTTCTCGACGAATGCCACGGCCTCGTCGTCCCACTGCGCGGCAGTCTGGGCCGCGTGGCCCTTGAACCAGGCCCAGATGCCGAGCACCAGGCCGGGTGCTGCAGCCAGGATGCCGGTGATCACCAGGTCGGTGATGCTGCTGGCGGCGACCGTGGTCGCCGTGTCGGCGAACGCGGCGGACGAGGCGATGGCGACGGCCAGGGCGGCCGTGGTCGAGAGAAGGGCAATTCGCTTCATGGTCGGATCTCCGGGGTTGCGGCGCCCACAGGATGCGGGGCCGGTGGTTGGTTGGCCTTCGGAAGGGCAGATCAGGACACGTCGTTGAAAAACCGGTGCGCGCCGACGATGGCGCAGAGCGTCAGGCCGGCAGCCCATTTCGGCGGCTTGGACATCGAGGCGGCGTAGTAATGGAGCGCGCCGATGGTCGGATCCGGGAATTCGCCTGACAGCACGCCATAGACGGCCTGCAGGCAGGCGGCGAGCTGCGCGGTCTTCGCCGCCAGGAGCTTGGCGCGCATCGGGTCGTTCTGGTTCCAGCAGGAGAACTGGCTCGGCCGTTGGCAGGCCATCCTGACGGTTCCGTCGCCGAACAATGGATGGGGTTTGCCATGTGCCAAGCGATACTCGCTCGCATTGTCGGCACGATTGCGGATGACCCACGCGACCGCGATCTGTCCTGATGGGATTTCACCGCGGGCCTCCCCGTAGACGGTGCGCGCCATGACATCGAGATCCTCGAAAGTCGGCGTCATCGTCATTCGTTGCCCCAAGGTAACGAGCCCCTGCCGGCGAGAAAGATCGCCAGCCCGATCACGGCCACGCCGACGAGCCATGCCGCCTTCCGCAACACGTTCTTGCCGACCTCGGCATAGACGATCTGCAGGGCCTTGGCGGCGGCCTTCTCCGCG
>Ga0335084_10006072_pt1 | contig 11971 bp, 9 predicted proteins | sample Lox_Sample_44_FD_206721 | JGI IMG/M metagenome (GOLD analysis project Ga0335084, IMG submission 206721) | Soil microbial communities from Loxahatchee National Wildlife Refuge, Florida, United States - Lox_Sample_4.4 | ecosystem: Environmental > Terrestrial > Soil > Wetlands | place: USA: Florida...
GTAGCCGCGCTCAGAACTCGTCGAACATCCAGGGCATGGCGCCGGCGAAGACGCGATCGAGCGCCGCGCGATCGCCGTCCGATCCGCCCTCGAGCAGTCCCGCGCGTGCGAGGAGCGAGGTCGTCGCATGACCGCTGAAGAGCGCGGACAGCGCCCCGATGCCGACGCGGACGGCCCCGGGGCCGCCGGGCTCGAGCCGCCCGCGTGCCTTCTCGACGACCAAGGTGAAGCGCCCGCCGTTCCACGGGCAGACGCCGTCGGCGATCTCGAGCGGGACGACGCAGCCCACGTCGTCGGGGAACCCCCGTGCCGCGACCGCGCCGGGCGCGTCCACCATCCGGAGCATCCACGGCCGCTCGCGCAGCACGGTGACGTCGGGCGCTCCGAGATGCATCGCCAGTGGATCGACGCCGCCACCGCGGAAGTACGTCGTCGGCGCGATCGCGGCCGACGCCGCGACCAGCGACCACAGGGCGCGCCATGCGGTCGCCGTCGCCGCGACGAGCTCGAGCACCATGAGATTGAAGCCGTCGGGCGGCGAGTTCGAAGGCAGCGGCAGGTGGCGGTAGAGCACGTAGCCGTCGCCATCCGCGACGTAGAGATGATCGTCGGAGAAGCGATCGAAGAACCAGTCCCAGCGCCCGCTCGGCCGGTCGACCCAGCCATTGTTCTCGCGCGCGACCCGAGCGTAACAGGCGCGAATCGCGTCGTGGTCGCGCTCGCCCGCACGTTGCACGGTGACGTCCGGCGTCGCGACCTGCGCCAGCGAGCGTGTCGGGACCTGCCGATACACGACGGTGCCTGCGATCTCCCAGCCGAGGCTGCGGTACGGCCGGGTCACCTGCGGGAAGAGGACGGAGATCGTCTCGCCGCGCCGGTGCATCGCGTCGATGGCGGCGCGCACCACGCGCGCGGCGTAGCCCCGGCCGCGACGCTCGGGACGCACCGCGACTGCCCGCACGCCTCCCATCGGAATCGCGCGCCCGCCGAACCACTGTCCGAACGCGAGCACGCCCGCCATCGCGACCAGCCGGCCGGCCTCGAACAGGCCCTCGAGGCGCTCCGGACCGATCGCGCGCTCCCATTTCCTCCAGTGTTCCTGATGGGATGGATCGGCATTGAAGGCCTCGCGCTCGATCTCCCACACCTGATCGAGGTCCGCCTCCTCGAGCGGTCGCTGATCGAGCGCCATCGTTGGATGATCCTACTACTCCGAGACCGGCGAGGCATATTCGCCCCGAGGCTGACCAATTCACGGCACCAAACGTGCCTTGCCAGGGTCAACCGATGTGCGCTACGGCCCGGCCATGATCCCGGCACGCATCCTCCTGGCTGACGACGAAGAGACGTTTCGAGCTTCGGTTGCCGTGCTCCTGCGGCGGGAGGGCTACGACTGCGACGTGGCTAGCTCGGGCGAGGAGGCCGCGGAGCTACTTGCCAAGGCACAGTACGACCTCCTCATCAGCGATCTGCGGATGCCGGGCAACATGGACCTCGAGCTGCTGCGCGGCGTGTCGAACGGTGGGGCGGTTCTCCCGGTGATCGTGGTGACGGCGTATCCGTCCGTACCGACCGCGGTCGAAGCGATGCGCTTCGCCGTGGTCGACTACCTCGTGAAGCCGTTCGACTTCGACGATCTGCTGCGCTCGGTGCGCCGCGCGCTCGAGACGCGCAAGGCGGCGCGTATGCTCGAGTCGCTGCGCGACGTGCTGGCCGACGGCTCGACGGTGGCGCAGATCGCCCGCCGCGTCGCGGCGCCGACCAACGGCTCCGCCTCGGACGTGCTCACGCCGCGCGAGCGCGAGATCGTCGCGGCCCTCTCATCGGGCCAGCGCGTCGGTGCCATCGCGGAGCGGCTCCGCGTGTCGGAGCACACCGTTCGCAACCACCTGAAGGCCGTCTATCGCAAGCTCGACGTCCATTCCCAGGTGGAGCTGCTCTCGCGCTGGCGCGCTCCGGGCCAGCGGGCGTAGTCCGAGCCAAGACTGCGTCTTGGCTCGGAGGGGGACGCGAGGGTGGTGCGTGGTGGCACGCACGACCGGCATGTCGCGGCCAGCGAAGCTGGCGCGACATACGAGGGTACGCGCCCCGAGCTGCAGCTAAGGTGACGCTCGCGTACGTGGTCGTGCCGGTGTGACGCAGCGACATGTCGGTCGCGCGGGCCACGGACGCCGCACTCTCGCGTTCCCCCCGACCCAAGACGTAGTCTTGGGTCGGCACTGTATAGTAGACCCGTCCGCATGGCGCGCTTTCCGGACGGGTTCGTGTGGGGCACGGCGACGGCCGCCCACCAGGTCGAAGGGGGCAACTGGAACAACGACTGGTGGGCCTGGGAGCACACGCCCGGGGCGCCGTGCACCGAGCCGTCCGGCGACGCATGCGACCACTACCACCGCTACCCCGACGACATCCGGCTGCTCGCCGCGCTCGGCTTCAACGCGTACCGCTTCTCGCTCGAGTGGAGCCGCATCGAGCCCGAGGACGGCGAGTTCTCGAGCGCGACGCTCGATCACTACCGGCGCATGTGCGCCACCTGCCGCGAGCACGGCCTCGAGCCGATCGTCACCTTCCACCACTTCACGACGCCGCGCTGGGTCGCGGCGCGCGGTGGGTGGACGGCGTCCGAGACCGCCGATCTGTTCGTCCGCTACTGCGAGCGCGTGACCGCGCGCCTGGGCGACGTCATCGGCCGCGCCTGCACGTTCAACGAGCCGAACGTCGTCGCCACCTTCGGGCACCTCTGGGGCCTCTTTCCGCCCGGCAAGCGCGATGCCGATCTGCGACGCCGCGCCAACGACGTCTTCATCGACGCCCACAAGCGATCCGTGCAGGTGGTCCAGGGCGGGCCGGGTACCGTGCCCGTCGGGCTCACGCTCGCCATGCAGGACATGCAGGCGGTCGCGGGAGGGCACGCGGTCCGCGACGCCGAACGCGCGCTGATGGAGGACGTCTACCTGGAGGCGGCGCGCGGCGACGACTTCATCGGCGTGCAGACGTACACGCGCTTCCGCTACGGGCCCCATGGGATGCTCCCGCCCGAGCCGGGCGCCCGCACGACGCAGATGGGCTACGAGTTCTGGCCCGAGGCGCTCGAAGCGACCATCCGCCGCGCCTGGGAGATGACGCGGCAGGTGCCGATCCTGGTCACCGAGAACGGCATCGGCACGCTCGTCGACGCCGAGCGCGTCGAGTACGTCGAGCGCGCGCTCCGCGGCGTGCTGGCGTGCCTGCGCGACGAGATCGACGTGCGCGGCTACGTGTACTGGAGCCTGCTCGACAACTTCGAGTGGACGTTCGGCTACGGGCCGAAGTTCGGACTGGTCGAGGTCGATCGCACGACGCAGGTGCGACAGGGCAAGCCGAGCGCCGCCTGGCTGGGGCGCATCGCCCGCGCGAACGCCCTCGACGACGACCGCGACGCCTGAGCGGGTCTACACCGGCGCGACCGCAAGCGCCGTCATGCCGAGCAGGCAGGCGAGCTGGATCACGAGGAACGCGAAGCGGCGATTTCCACGCACGCCGCCGCCGGGCGCCACGTGCACGATCGACTGCGCCAGGCGGGCGGCGAGGTAGACGACCGCGAGGAGGTCGAGCACGGGTCCGGTGACGCCGCGCACCGTGGCGATCAGAACCACGGCCGCGAAGAGGGGCAGGTTCTCGAGCGCGTTCACGTGCGCGCGGAAGAGCCGCCAGATGAGGCGCCGGTCGTCCGGCACGCCGAAGTCGCGCACCACGCCGCCGGCCGCGAGGTGCCGGAAGCGCGCGATCGAGAGCGCCACCACCAGCCCGATCGTCCACACCACGAACACGACGAGGCACCACAGGGGCACCGTCATCGGCAGGACGGACCTCATGCGCTCGTGCGCGGCTTCACGGGGCGGATGAGCCCCTCCTGCGCGACGCTCGCCACCAGACGGCCGTCGCGGGTGAAGAAGTGCCCGAGCGTGAACCCGCGCGCGCCGTGCGCGGCGGGGCTCTCCTGCGCGTAGAGGAGCCACTCGTCGGCGCGGAACGGGCGGTGGAACCACATGGCGTGGTCGAGGCTCGCCATCGCGTAGCGCGGATCGTTCCACGGGATTGCGTGCGGGAGCGTCGCCGTGTCGAGGAGCATCAGGTCCGAGGCGTAGGCGATCACGCACTGGTGCAGGAGCAGCGACGCATCGGGGAGCCGGCCGCTCGCCCGGATCCACACCAGCTGGCGCGGCTCGCGCGGCGTCGGCTTGAACGGGTTGTGGTCGGTGACGCTGCGCGTATCGATCGGGCGCTCGCGCGTCACCCACTTCCACACCTCGGGATGGAGCTGGTCCTTCACGCCGGCGAGCCGCTCCTCGGTCGTGGGCAGGGTCTCGGGATCGGGCACCTCCGGCATGCGGAGGCCGTGTTCGGGACCCTCCTCCGGCCGCTGGAAGGACGCGGACAGCAGGAAGATCGCCTCGCCGTGCTGGATGGCGACCGCGCGACGGGTGGTGAACGAGCGGCCGTCGCGGATGCGATCGACCTGGTACACGATCGGCACCTTGGGATCGCCGGGACGCAGGAAGTACGAGTGCAGCGAATGCACGACGCCGGTCTCGACCGTGCGGCCCACCGCGACGAGGGCCTGTGCCGCCACCTGTCCGCCGAACACGCGCAGGCGCATCTCCTGCGGGCTCTGCCCGCGGAAGAGATTCACTTCGAGCTCCTCGAGGTCCAGCAGGCCGAGCAGCTCGTCGAGCGCGCGTTGCATGTCGCGCGTTGTGACATGGTCCCGCCGCTCTTGCACGCGCGGCGAGGCGGCGGGATAACCCGCGCCATGCGTGCTGCCGTCATGCGGAACTCGAGCCTCGTCGTCGACACGGTTCCCGATCCGGAGCCCGGCCCGGGGGAAGCGATCGTCAAGACGCTCGCCTGCGGGATCTGCGGCTCGGATCTCCACGCGCTCAAGTTCGCGCACAAGATGGTCGACATCGCGCGCGAGACCGCAATGCCCTTCAACATGGACCCGTCGAAGGACGTCGTGATGGGCCACGAGTTCTGCGTCGAGGTCCTCGACTACGGCCCCGGCACCGACGGCAACGTGAAGCCGGGGCGGCGCGCCGTCTCGATGCCGCTCGTCTTCCGGCCGACCGGCATCCTCGGCGTCGGCTACTCGAACGAGATCCCCGGCGGCTACGGGGAGCTCATGGTTCTCAACGCCTCGCTCCTGCTCGAGGTGCCGAACGGGCTCGCGACCCCGTACGCCGCCATGACCGAGCCCATGGCCGTCGGATTGCACGCCGTCGAGAAGGCACGGCTCGCGCCGGGTGACGCCGCGATGGTGTTCGGGTGTGGACCGGTCGGGCTCGCGGTCATCGCGGCCCTCAAGCTCCGGGGCGTCGACCCGATCGTGGCCGGCGACTACTCCCCCATGCGGCGCGAGCTCGCCGGCAAGATGGGTGCCCACGTGGTCGTCGATCCGAAAGAGAAGCGGATCGTGGACGCGTATCGCGAGTCGGCCGACCTGCGACCGGCGGCCATGTTCGAATGCGTCGGCGTGCCGGGCCTGATCCAGGAGGTCCTGCGGCAGGCCCCGCTCGGCGCCAAGATCGTGGTGGCCGGCGTCTGCATGGAGGACGACGCGATCCGTCCGATGCTCGCGATCAACAAGGAGCTCTCGCTCCAGTTCGTGCTCGGCTACACGCCGATGGAGTTCGCCGACACGCTCGGGGCGCTCGCCGACGGCCGCATCGACGTCACCCCGCTCGTGACGGGGAAGGTCGGGGTCGAGGGGGTCGCGCAGGCGTTCCGCGACCTCGCAAATCCCGAGACGCACGCCAAGATCCTCGTCGAGCCCTGGCGCGCGTAGGGCGTCACCCGGGCGGACACTCGAGGAGCGCGATGCGGCGGTCGCCTTCGCCGGCCGCGTCGACGACCCGGAGGCCGAGCGCGGTCGCACGATGGAGCGACGGCGCGGGCGCGATGACGAGCGTATCGCGCTCGCAGACCATCGGCTCTCGGCGGATGGAGCGGGCCAGGCGATAGCGCAGGACGAGTGCATCGTTCTCGAGCAACGTGGGCGCCGCGACCAGGTGAGCGGCGTCCGCGACGCGAGGTGCGATGCGATCGGCGAATGGAACGAGCACATCGCGCCTCGCCTCGCCGAGTCGGCTCCGCTGTTCGCTCGCGATCATGACGAGCGACAGCACGACGACGGCCGGCAGGAGCCAGCGCGCCCGCACGGGGGCCAGCGCGCGCGCCACGAGGAGGGCGATCGCTGGATAGGCGGGGAGCAGATACACGCCGCGCGTCCGGCTCGCGAGCGCGAAGAAGCCGACGACGACCATCCACCACGCATGGAGCAGGTGGCCGGCCGCGTCCTCCCGCTCCCCGCGCCACCATCGCCGGGCGCTCCACACGAGCACCAGATTCCACGGCAGCAGGTGGGCGGCGAAGGCGCGCGGGAGGTGTGTCGAGCGGCTGCCGTGGCGACCGAAGGCGCCGAGGCCGACCATGCGGTTCACGTTCTCGTGGAAGAGCTGCACGTCGAGGAACTCGCGCCCCGCGATCCGGTAGGCGGCGACATACCAGCCGCCGATCGCGATCAGGGCCGCCGTGGCGAGGGGCCATGGCCAGAGGGCCGCCAGCTGCCCCAGCCGTCGCTCCGCCGCGAGGTAGGCGATCGCGATCCCGAGCGCCAGGACGGCGCCCGCCGGGCCCTTGGTGAGGCTCGCCGCGACGACCGCCAGCGTGCCCACGATCGCGGGCGCGAGCGTTCCGCGGCGATCGCGCAGGTAGAGCGCGGCGACGAACACCGTGATCGCGGCGGCGAACACCATGTCGACGCGAGCTTCGATCGCGGAGCGCCAGAAGTAGGCCACCGACGCGAGCACGGCAGCGCCGATCAGGCCGACCCGCCGCCCGCCGATCGCCTCCCCGAGGACGAGCGTCGCCGCCAGCATGGCGAAGGCGCCGAGCGCCGAGGGAAGGCGCACGACCGCGTCCGTCGGCCCGACGACTTCGCCTGCGGCCGCCGCGATCCAGTGGAAGAACGGCGGCTTCGACGCGAGCGCTCCGTCGCGCCGCGCGATCACCCAGCTCCCGTTGGCGACGATGTCCCGCACCACGAGGCCCTCACGCGCCTCGCCGCGACTCCAGATTCCCGGGTCGTGCAGCGGCCACGCGAGCAGGGCCGCGAGCAGCGCCGCGAGGCACGCGAGGTCAGCGGCGCGCGCGCGCATACCAGGACGGCACGATGAAGAGATTCAGCCACGTCGAGGTGACCAGGCCCCCGACGATCACGAGCGCCATGGGCTGATCGATCTCGCCGCCGGCGTGCCCCCCCAGGAGCAGGAGGGGGACGAGGGCGATGCCGGTCACGAGGGCGGTCATGAGGATGGGGGCGAGCCGCTCGACCGCCGCGACGATGAGCCCCGCGTGATCGAGGCGCTCGCCCCGCTCGCGCTCGACGTCGCGGAAGTGCGCGATGAGCACGATACCGTTGCGGACCGTGATCCCGAACACCGTGACGAAGCCCACGATCGCGCCGAGGGAGAGGTGACCGCCGGCACCGACGACCACCGCCACGAGCCCCCCGACGAATGCGAGCGGTACGTTCACCATGGTGAGCGCCGCGAGGCGGATGGAGCCGAAGTCGATGAGAAGGAGGAGAAAGATGCCGAGCAGCGAGACCATGCCGAGCAGGAGGAGGCGGCGGCGCGCAGCAGTCGCCGCGGCGTACTCGCCTCCCACTTCGGCGTAGACGCCATGGGGGAGCGGGGCCGTGCGCACGACCTCGGCGACGTCGGCGGCCACCGCGGCGAGCGAGCGGTCCCGCGCGTCGAGGCGCACGACCACCGTGCGCACGGCGTCCTCGTGCGCGATCAACGCACGCAGCGGTCCGAGCGAGACGTCGGCCACCGTGCCGAGCGCCACCGTACCGGCGCCGCCGGTGGGAACCGGGAGCGTGGCGAAGCGGATGGGGTCCGTACCGACCTCGGTCGCGACGCGCAGGACGATGTCGGCCTGGCGTTGTCCCTCGACGAGACGGCCGACGGGCTCGCCGCCGAGGACGCTGCGGATGGCTCGTCCCACGGCGGCGGTCGAGACGCCGAGCCGCAGGAGGTCGTCGCGGCGCGGCCGCACGTGCACGCCGGGTGCTGCGAAGGCGCCGGCGGCGTGCACGTCGACGGCGCCGGGAACGTCCGCGATGCGCTCGGCCAGCAGCCGCGCGCCCTCTTCGATCGAGCCGAGCTCGGCGCCCCGCACGCGGACGACGAGCTCGGCGCCTTCGCCCTCGATCGTCTCCTCGATGCGCTCGTTCAGGTATTGCTTGACGTCGAAGGTGAAGCCCGCGATGTCCTGCACGGCGGTCGCGAGCGCCCTGGTGACGGCGGCCGCCTCGTTGCCGGACGTGAGACGCACGAGGAGCTCGCCGCGCTCGGATCCGAACGCGTGATCTTCGGCCAGCGTCGCGCGTCCGATGAACTGCGCGACCGAGCGGACCCCCGGCACGGCGAGGAGCGCGCGCGCCGCCGCCGCCCCGACGCGGGCCGTCTCGTCGAGGCCGACTCCTGGTGCGCCCGTCATGTGCAGGATGAGATTCGTCTCGTGGAACTCGGGCAGGAACTCGAGCTGGAGCAGCGGCGCGAGCAGGATCCCGGCGACGACCGTCGCCGCCGCCGCGACGCGCATGCGGCCGGGCCGCTCGAGCACGCGCTCGAGCGCGGCGGCGTACCGCGTTCGGAGCGCGCGGACGAGGCGCGGCACGGTGTGCTCCTTGGCGGCGTTCGGGAGCAGCAGGAGCGCCATCACCGGCGTGACCGTGAGGGCGACCGCGAGCGAGGCCATGGTCGCGAGCACGTATGCGGCCGCGAGCGGACGGAAGAGCGCACCTTCGAAGCCGCCCATGAAGAAGAGCGGCAGGAAGACGAGCGCCACCATGAACGTCGCGTAGACGACGGCGCTGCGTACCTCGACCGACGCGCGAAGCACGACCTCGCGCGCGCGCGCCGTCGGCGGGGCCGCCTGCAGCCGTCGCCAGCAGTTCTCGACGTCGATGATGGCATCGTCGACCACCTCGCCGACCGCCATCGCGAGACCACCGAGCACCATGACGTTCAGCGTCTCGCCGAACGCGTTCAGCACGAGCACCGCCGCGAGCAGGGAGAGGGGAATGGCGACGAGGCTCGCCAGGGCGGCGCGCACGTCGCCCAGGAAGACCAGCAGGACGATCGACACGAGCACGCCCCCGACGACGAGCGCACGCGCGAGGTTTCCGATCGCGTGCTCGACGAAGGTGGCCTGGCGGAAGAGCTCGCGGTCGACGCGGACACCCGCGGGCAACACGCGTGCGAGGGCTGCCAGCGCCTCTTCGACGGCGCGCGTGACCTCGACGACGTTCACGCCCGGCTGCTTCACGACCAGCAGGAGCACACCGGGCTCGCCGTCGACGAGGGCCGTGCCGACCGGGACCGCGGCCCCCTCGCCGACGTCGGCGACGGCGCCGAGCGGCACGGGCGGATTTCCGCGGCCGGGGATGACCGCCTGGTCGAGGTCGGCGACGCTGCGCGCGCGCCCGTCGAACCACGTCTCGAGGCGTTGACCTCTGCGATCGAGGAAGCCCGAGCCCGACGGTGCGTCCGCCGCGGTGGTCGCGGCAGCGAGGTCGTCGAGCGTCGCGCCGTAGGCCGTGAGGCGCTCGGGCGTGGTCGTGAGTTGGACCTGCCGGGTCCCCCCCCCGTAGACGACGACGTTCGCGACGCCGGGCACGGCGAGGAGGCGCGGCGTGATGGTCCAGTCCGCGAGGTCGCGCAACACGAGCGGCGAGGTCTGCCCATCTCCACGCAGGCCGACGGCGAGGATCGTCGTGAGGACGGACGCCAGGGGGGCCACGCGTGGCCTCACCCCCGGCGGAAGCTGCTCGCTCGCCAGCGCGACGCGCTCGATCACCAGCTGCCGGGCGCGATACGGATCGGTGCCGTACGGAAAGATGGTGATCACGGTGGAGAGCCCGAGCGACGACTCCGAGCGGATCTTCGCCACGTCCGGCGTCCCTGCCAGCGCCTGCTCGAGCGGGGTCGTGACGAGCGCCTCGACGTCCTCGGCCCCGAAGCCGGGCGCTTCGCTCTGCACCTCCACGATGGGTGGCGCGAACTCGGGGAACACGTCGAGCGGGGCTACCAGGGCCGCGTGAATCCCCAGCGCGACGAGCAGGGTCGCGAGCAGGAGCACCACCGGCCGATGGCGCAGCGAGGTATCGACGAGCCGGCTGACCATCAGCTCAATCGCCGCCGCCGGCCGCGAGCGCGGCGGCGGAGAGCAGGCTCGCGGCGCCGGTCGTCGCCACGCGCGCGCCGGCTGCGAGGCCCGACGTGATCTCAGCCACACCGTCGCGGATCACGCCCAGTGTGACCTGTGTCGCCGAGTAGCCGCCGTGTCCGTCGTCCACGAAGACGAGGGCGCGGCGGTCGTCGTATACGACCGCGGCCTCGGGGACGGTGACACCCTCGTGCGGCGTTCCCACCTCGATTGCGACGGAACCCGTCATGCCCGGCAGCAGCCGGTGCTGGGGATCCGTCACGCGCACGCGAACCGGCGCGGTGCGCGACGTCTGGTCGACATAGGACGGCGCGCCGTCGACGGTGCCCTCGAACGTCTCCCGTGGCGTCGTGTCGGACATGAAGCGCGCGTCGGCCCCGGCGGCGACGAGCCCGACCGCCTCCTGGGGTACGCGGGCGACGACCCACGCCGTCGCGGGCGGCGTGCCGGCGGCGTCGGGGCGGCCGCCGAGGCTCGCAACGACCTGCCGCGCGCGCTCCGCCGCGGAGCGCGCGCTCGCCTCCTCGGCCAGCGCGGCGTCGAGGTCCTTCTTCGGTGCGACCGCCTGCGCGAGCGCCTGCAGCCGAGCGACCTGCTGCGTCGCCAGACGCAGGCGCGCCTCGGCCGCGGCGAGGTCGTTGCGGGCGTCACGGGCCTCCGGCGTGAGGCCGTCGGGCGCGACGGTTCCGGGCATTCGCACGACGTCGCGGATGGGCGCGGTCGCGGCGACGGCGGTTTCGAGTCCCGGCACGGTCGGCTTTGCAGCTTCGTGGTCTGCGGGATCACGCGTGCACGCCAAGGCGAGCGCCGCGAGGACGAGCGCAACGTGGCGGACCGCCATCACCATGGATCCTCCCCGACCGCTTCGATCAGCTCGGCTTCGGCCTCGCGCAGGGCGAGCCAGGCATCGACGGCAGAGCGCCGGGTCGCCCGCAGGCGGTCTTGCTGGTTCAGGACCTCGGGCAGGCCGAGGTATCCGCTCGCGAGCGCCCGTGCGAGGCTCGTATGAGCGGCGTCGACGGTGGGCAGCGTCTCGGTGCGGTAGCGTCCCCAGGTCGCGCGGGCCGCGCGCTCGTGGGCGAGCGCGGTCCCGACGTCGCGTGGAATCTGGCGCTCGAGCCGCACCACGTCCGCCGCCGCAGACGCCGCCTGTCCCCGGAGATCGGTCTCCGTGCCCTGCTGGCGGTTCCAGATCGGCAGCGGGATCTCGACCTCGCCGCCGGCGAGCGTCTCTTCGCCGTTCTCGTGGCTGTAGAAGCCGCGGAAGGTCGGATTCGGAACCAGGCCGCTACGGCGTGCGACGTCGGCTTCGCCGTCCAGGCGATCGCGCTCGGCGCGCGCCGCGGCGAGATCGGGTCGCACGGCGAGCGCACGCGCGACGAGGGCGGCCTCGGGAGGCGTCGGCGGCCGTGGATCGTCGGTCGCCGTCACGGCGAAGGTCTCGTCGGGTGGGGCGCCGATCGCGAGCGCGACGCGGCGCTGGGCGCGCACCACTTCGACGTCCGAGCTCGTGGCGTCTTCTCGTTGCTTCAGCGCGTCGATGCGTGCGAGCTCGACGTCGAGACCGCTCGCGTCGCCGTGCGCGAGACGGGTGGCCATGGCGTCGGCGAGCTGCTTCGATTCGGTTGCGGCCTCGGCGTCGATCACGCGGCGGCGCTGGGCGGCGACGAGTCCGGCGAAGGCGCGCCGCACCTCG
>Ga0335084_10006073_pt1 | contig 11971 bp, 8 predicted proteins | sample Lox_Sample_44_FD_206721 | JGI IMG/M metagenome (GOLD analysis project Ga0335084, IMG submission 206721) | Soil microbial communities from Loxahatchee National Wildlife Refuge, Florida, United States - Lox_Sample_4.4 | ecosystem: Environmental > Terrestrial > Soil > Wetlands | place: USA: Florida...
GATCGGGCGCGGCGCCGGGGGCCGGGTCACGAACCAGAAGACGGCCAGCGCGAGCAGGCTGATCGCGAAGAACCCCAGGCCCCGTCGGTACGAGTCTCGGCGGGCGCCGCGTTGCTGTTCCGCCCCTCGCTCGCGGCCCTTCGCGGGCACCTCAAGAGCCGAACGTGAAGGTGTTCGGCATCGGGTTCGGCAACTGATCGGCGGTGCCGAACGTGACGACGATCGCGCTGAGATCGGTCAGCGGCACCTGCGTGGGGTCGCCGCCCCACTCCTTGCCGTTGACGAACACCCGGACCTGGTTCGTGCCGTCCCCGCACTGGCCACCGAGGCAATCCTTCGTGAGGTAGACGCCCCAGACGTCGAAGAACTGCCCCAGCACCGGCGCGAAGGTCGGATCCTCGGACTCCACATGGCCCGTGCCGGTCGTGTCGTGCGTATGCAGGGGCGAGGCCGCCGTCGCGCTCAGCCCGATGTTCATCGGCACCGTCACCGGCCGGCCGTCGACGTAGACGAACAGCCGGACGTGGTGGTGCAGGACGGTGCCGAGCTGCGGCAGGTCGAGCGCGTGCAAGCGGGCGGGGAGCTGCGCCGTGTTGTTCGGCCACGGTGGCGCCGTCCGGAGCATCCCGGGGAGCGAGTCCGGGTTCGGCAACGGGACCGTGATCCCGTCATCCTTCGAGCCCCCGGTCAGGAAGACCACGCCGCCGATCGCGAGCGCAGCGGCCACGACGCCGATCACGAGGATCGTCCGGTTGCGCTTGCGCGCTGCCATCTTGCGCTGGAGCTCGATGCGCTCCAGGCGGGCCTGCTCCTTCTTCTCGGCCTTCGTCTGCCGCCCGTCCGCGCCCTGGCCGCTCTGTGTCTGCCTCGCCACCGTTCCCGCGCTCCGTTCCGCTCCGGAACACCTCCGGAACGCCGCGCCAAGGGTAATGGACACGGCCCGTTGCGCCCGGAACCGTTTGCGTGTTCTCCCGGCCCTCCCTATGCTTCGGCCGCCTTCCCCGTCGCGCGCCGGCGACCGTCGCGCCGGCCTCGTGAGAGGGGGTCTGCATGGCGGACACCGACCGGGGCAGCGTCGTCCGGGTACCCGAGGCGCCGCATCGCAGTGGTCTGGACGGCTTCTTCGGCATCACCGACCGCGGATCGACGGTCCGGACCGAGATCGCAGCCGGCATCACCACCTGGCTGACGATGGCGTACATCCTGTTCGTCAACCCGGCGATCCTCGGGGCCGTGAAGGACAATCAGGGCGTCAGCCTCACGTTCCCGGAAGTTCTGACGGTCACCGCGCTCGTCGCGGGCGTGATGACGCTCGCGATGGGGATCTACGGGAAGTACCCGTTCGCGATCGCGGCGGGGCTCGGGCTCAACGCGTTCGTGGCGTTCACGCTGGTGGGGACGCTCGGCCTCACGTGGCCGCAGGCGATGGGCGTGATCGTTGCCGAGGGCGTCCTGATCACGATCTTCGTGCTGACGGGGGTCCGGGAGCTGATCCTCAACGCGATCCCGATGGATCTCAAACGGGCGATCGGGATCGGCATCGGGCTGTTCATCGCGCTGATCGGGTTGGTGAACGCGGGCGTCGTGGTCGCGGGCGCGAACCCGCCGATCCTGACGATCGTGCCGAAGTTCCAGACCTGGAGCCTCGCGCTGTTCGCGTTCGGCCTCCTCGTGACGAGTGCGCTGGTCGCCCGGCGGGTGAAGGGCGCGCTGCTGATCGGCATCATCGCGACGACCGTGGCCGCGACGATCGTGAACGAGGTGAAGCACCTGGGCGTGATCACCGACGGCTCGGCCGCCTGGCCCGGCTTCCGCCACCTCACGGCGAGCCCGAACTTCTCGCTCGTCGGGAACTTCAACTTCACGTTCCTCAGCAAGCTCGGCTTCTGGACCGCGGCCGCGATCGTCATCTCGGTGATGCTGTCGGACTTCTTCGACACCATGGGCACCGTGATCGGGATCGGCGGCGAGGCGAAGATGCTCGACGCCGACGGCCGGCTCCCCGGCATCAAGCGGGTGCTGCTGGTGGACTCACTCGCGGCCGTTGCCGGCGGGGCCGCGTCCGCGTCGTCGAACACCACCTACATCGAGAGCGCCTCCGGCGTGTCGCAGGGCGGGCGGACCGGCCTGACGTCGGTCGTGGTCGGGGTGCTGTTCCTGCTGTGCATGTTCTTCGCGCCGATCGCCGGCATCGTGCCGTCGGTCGCGACGGCGCCGATCCTGGTGATCGTCGGCTACTACATGATGACCCTGGTCAAGGACATCGACTGGAGCGATCCGGGCATGGGCATCCCGGTGCTGCTCACGATCACGCTGATGCCGTTCACGTACTCGATCACGAACGGCGTCGGCGCAGGGTTCGTGTCCTACACGGTCATCGCGGTGCTGCGCGGGAAGGCTCGCGAGGTCCATCCGCTGATGTACATCGTGGCCGCGATCTTCACGTGGTACTTCATCCACGGGGTCGTCGGCTAGACGAACCGCGAGAACGCGCCGGGATCCACCGGAGGGCGGGGCCGCACGGCCCCGCCCTACGGCATCGGTGCGCAGGCGACCGTTCCGAGCGCGTACCACCCGTCGTCGAGGCCAAGGAGGCTCCGCGTCTCGTCCTGGCAGAACAGCGTGGAGCTGATCCAGCACGACGCGACCAGCTGCGCGTGCAGGGCCAGCAGGAGGTTCTGGATCGCCGCGCCGCCCGAGAGCAGGAACATCTCGCGCTCCGCCTCCGCGCGCTCCACGTCGCGGTACGGGTGCGCGCCGTCGAAGCGGACGAACGGCAGGATCAGCGCCGGCGCGGCGCCGAGCACCGCGTCGCTCCGCGCGATCCGTCGCTCGATCGCGGCGTCCGGCGTGCCGTCGTCGCGGAGGTCGGCGCGCCAGGCCTCGGCGATCGCGCCCAGCAGCGCGCGCTTCGCCGGTGCGCCATCGAGGACCACGAAGTGCCAGGGCCGGGTGTGGTGCGGCGCCGGCGCCGTGCACGCGGCGGCGATCGCATCCGCGATCGTCTCCCGCGGCACGGTGCCGGGACCGAAGGACCGGATCGTCCGGCGCGCCGAGATCGCCTCGAGCGGCGACTCGCGGAACAGGTCCTGCTCGGCCGGGCGGACGAGGTCGCGCGCCCGGCCGGCCGGGGCCCCGGCCGTCTCCACGCCGCGGACCACGGCCGACGGCACGCGGGCCGCCTTCCCCATCACCATCCCCGCGGCCGCCGCCACTTGATCCGCCAGCGCGAGCACGGTCACCTCGAGCTCGCGGCCGGTGTGGTCCCGCGTGCCGCGGAGGTCGACGAGGGCCGGAAGTCCCGCGGCGCCGATCGCGACGTCGACGAGGCCCTCACGCCATGGCCGGCCGAACGTGTCGGTGATCACGACCGCCAACCCGGACAGGCCGAGCGCCGCGGCGAGCTGCGCGCGGATGCGCTCGGCGGAAGCGTCGGGGTCCTCCGGCAGCAGCGAGAGCAGGCCCTCGGCCACGTTCGAGGCGTCGACGCCGGCGTTCGCACAGACGAACCCGTGCCGCGTCTCCGCGATCGTCATCGGGCCGCGTCGGGCGACCACCCGTCGTGTCTCCGCCGCGATCGTGGCGGCCGGGTCGTCGTCGGCGACCACCCTGCCCTCCGCCTTCGACACGATCTTCTGGGTGAGGACCACGACGTCGCCGGAGCGGACGCCGAGCGCCCGCAGGGGCTCGAGCAGCACCGCGGCGAGATCGTCGCCGGCCCCGATCTCCGGCAGGCCGTCGACGGGGATGACCGACAGGGTCACGGGAGCAGATCCAGCGCCGTTCGCGCCACGGCCTCGGCGCGCGCGTCGTCCACCATGATCGTGTCGCACGACACGCAGCGCACGCCGAGGGCCTCGACGGCGGGCGCGAGGTGCGCGTCGACGTCGTCCAGCACCCAGGCCGACAGCAGGTCGCGGTAGTGCCGCGCGACGCCGACGGCGGACACCTCGATACCGGCCGCGGGCATCAGCTTGTCGGCCATGCCCGCCACCGGTCCGCCGGCGACGATCCCGCTGACGCCGACGGACCGGTCCCGCCGCGCCGCGACCGCATCGCGCACGCCCGGCACCGCGAGGATCGGCCCGATCGACACGACCGGGTTCGACGGGCAGAAGACGACGGCGTCGGCATCCGCGATCGCCTCGAGCACGCCGGGCGCCGGCCGTGCGGCGCCGGCGCCGTCGTACCGCGTCGCCTTCACCGCGTCGGTCGCTCGCCGCCGCACCCAGTACTCCTGGAAGTGGAGGTCGAGCGGCTCGCCGGTCTCGTGGTCGACACACTCGATCCGGGTCTCGATCGGGTCGTCGCTCACGGGCAGCAACCGCGTGCCCACGCCGAACCGCTGGGCGACCTTCCGCATGACCCGCGACGGTGGCTCGCCGCCTGCGAGGAGCCGCGTCCGGTACAGATGCGTGGCCAGATCGAGATCGCCCAGCCCGAACCAGGCGTCGGGGGCGCCGAACGCGACCAGCTCCTGCGTCGCTCGGAACGTCTCTCCGCGGCGGCCCCATCCCCGTTCACGGTCGAAGACGTCGCCGAGCCAGTAGGTCACGGAATCGGGGTCCGGCGAGACGTGCAGGCCGTGGATCACGACGTCGTCCGCCACGTTCACGATCACGGTGAGGTCCTCGCCGGGCACGACACGTGCGAGCCCCCGCAGGAACTTCCCCGCGCCGATCCCCCCGGCGAGCGCCGTCACTCTCATCAGGCTCAGGGTAGTAGGCTCGCGCGCGATGGCCGACCGGACCGCCGGGCTCGTCCACGCGCTGCGGCGAGGCCTCGCGCGTGCGGAGCAAGGCAAGGCCCTGTCTGCTGATGAGGCGGCCGTCCTGCTGAACGCTCGCGACGGGGACCTTGAGCGCCTGCTGGGTATCGCCGCGAGGCTCCGGGACCTGGGCTGGGGCGACACCGTCACGTACTCCCGCAAGGTCTTCATCCCGCTGACGATGCTGTGCCGCGATCACTGCCACTACTGCACGTTCGCGAAGCCGCCCGCGAAGCTCGAGCACCCGTTCCTGAGCCCGGACGAGGTCGTGGCGATCGCGGAGGCGGGCCGCCGGATGGGCTGCAAGGAGGCGCTGTTCACGCTGGGGGACCGGCCGGAGGATCGCTACCCCCTCGCCGCGCGCTGGCTCGCGGAACGCGGCTACGGCTCGACGCTCGAGTACGTCCGCGCGATGGCGATCCGCGTGATCGAGCGGACCGGGCTCCTGCCGCACCTGAACCCGGGCGTGATGTCCTACGAGGACCTCGCGCGCCTCAAGCACGTGAGCGCGTCGATGGGCCTCATGCTGGAGACGTCCTCATCGCGCCTGTCGGAGCGGGGCGGGCCGCACTTCAACTCGCCGGACAAGGTGCCGGAGGTCCGGCTCCGGACGATCGAGGACGCGGGCCGTCTCGCGATCCCGTTCACGACGGGGATCCTGGTCGGGATCGGCGAGACCCGGTGGGAACGAGCGGAGAGCCTGTTCGCGATCCGGGAGGCGCACCGGCGCTACCGCCACGTCCAGGAGGTCATCGTCCAGAACTTCCGCGCGAAGCCGGGCACGGCGATGCGCTCGGCTCCCGAGCCGGACGAACAGGAGTTCCTCGCGACGATCGCCGTCGCGCGGATCGTGCTCGGTCCGCATGTCAGCGTGCAGGCGCCGCCGAACCTCTCCGACCCCGACCAGCGCCTGCGGCTCCTGGACGCCGGCATCAACGACTGGGGTGGCGTGTCGCCGCTGACGCCCGATCACGTCAATCCCGAGCGCCCGTGGCCCGGCATCGGATGGCTGGCGGCATCGACCGCCGCGCGAGGCAAGTCGTTGCGGGAACGGCTCGCGATCTACCCGCGGTACGTCGCCGAACCCGATCCATGGATCGCGGGTCGGATGCGCGCGCCGGTCGCGGCGCTCGCGTCCGACGACGGGCTCGGCGTGGAAGGACAGCGTCCCGAGCCGACGCCGTGGCAGGACCCCGACGTCGCGTGGAAGCCCCGGACGATCGAACTCACCTTCTCGAAGGCGGCCGGCGCGGGTCTGCGCGCGGACGCCGAGCCGGTCTACGGCACGTTCGAGGTTGTGGATAACCCGATAACGCAGGCGTGGGCGACCGATCGCGCGGAACCCGCTCGGATCGATGCGGACATCCGTTCCGCGCTCGCGAAGGCGGCGGCACACCGGCGGATCACCGACGCCGAAGCGCTGGCGTTGTTCCGCGCGGAGGGTCCATCCCTCGACGCGCTCTGTGTCGTCGCGGACGAACTCCGCGCGGAGGCGGTCGGCCCCGAGGTCACGTACGTCGTGAACCGCAACATCAACTTCACGAACGTCTGCTACGTCGGATGCCGGTTCTGCGCGTTCGCGCAGCGGGAGGTCGATGAGGAGTCCTACACCCTCACGCTGACCGACGTCGCCGATCGGGCGGAGGAGGCGTGGGATCGTGGCGCGACCGAGGTGTGCATGCAAGGAGGCATCCACCCCGACCTCCCCGGCACCTTCTATGTCGACCTGCTGCGTGCGGTGAAGGACCGCGTCCCCGGGATGCACGTGCACGCGTTCAGCCCGATGGAGATCCTCAACGGCGCGACGAAGCTCGGCGTGTCCTTCGCGGAGTTCCTCGCCGAGGCGAAGGCCGCCGGGCTGGACACGATCCCCGGCACCGCGGCGGAGATCCTGGACGACGAGGTGCGATGGACCCTCACGAAGGGCAAGCTGCCGGCAGACACCTGGGAGCAGATCGTCCGCACCGCACACGATCTGGGCATCCGCAGCTCCAGCACGATGATGTTCGGCCACGTCGACGCGCCGCCGCATTGGGTCGCCCATATCCGCCGCATCGGGCGGATCCAACGGGACACCGGCGGCTTCACGGAGTTCGTTCCGCTCCCGTTCGTGCACCGGAACGCGCCGATCTACCTGGCGGGGAAGGCGCGCCCGGGACCTTCGCGCGAGGACTCGCTGCGGGTGCATGCGGTCGCCCGGATCCTGCTCGACGGAGACATCGACAACGTCCAGGTCTCATGGGTGAAGCTCGGCGTGGACGCGTGCCAGCAGATCCTGCGCGCCGGCGGGAACGATTTCGGCGGGACCTTGATGGAGGAAACGATCAGCAGGATGGCCGGCGCCGAGTGGGGGATCGAGATGACGCCCGACATGTTCGACGACGCGATCCGCGCGATCGGGCGTGTTCCCGCCGTCCGAACGACGACGTATGACCGCATCGTGCGGGTCTGAGACGCCACGAACCGCGTTTTCCGTCAGCATGGTTGACGGATCTCGTCAGCCTGGTTGACCACGCGATTTCTTGTCGGATGCGCTTGTCAGCACGGAACCAGCGCGACACGATGACGGCAACATATGAGGGATGAGGCAGGGAATTCCTTCGGTGTACCCCTTGTCATCGAGGGCATTCTTCCTTCAGAATCACACGCGTGTGATTTCGGGGGGAGCAAAGCGTGCACCATTACATCCCTTGGCAAGAACGGGCGCGGTGTCGAGACCACGACCCGGAGATCTTCTTCCCCGAGAAGGGAGGCTCATCGAGGGAGGCCAAGCGGATCTGCAGCGAGTGCCCCGTCCGCATCGAGTGCCTCAACTACGCCCTCCGTCGTGATGAGCGTTACGGCGTGTGGGGAGGTATGAGCGAGCGGGAGCGGCGACGCCTGAAACGCATGGCGTCCTGAGGGTTCGGATCGAGACAAGGAAAGGAAGGGAGGCATCACATGGCGATGGCCAAGAAGTCGACCGCGAAGAAGAGCGCGGCGAAGCGCCGTCCGGCCAAGAGGACCACGGCCAGGAAGACCGCGGCCCGCAAGCCGGCGGCGCGCAAGCGCACCACGGCCAAGAAGTCCACGGCCAAGCGCAAGACGACGGCGCGGCGGAAGCCGGCGGCGCGGAAGACCGCGGCGAAGAAGTCCACGGCCAAGCGCAAGACGACGGCGCGGCGGAAGCCGGCGGCGCGGAAGTCGGCGGCCAAGAAGTCCGTGGCCAAGCGCAAGACGACGGCGCGGCGCAAGGTCGCTGCGAAGAAGTCGGCGGCCAAGAAGGCCGTGGCGCGGCGCAAGACGACGGCGCGGCGCAAGGTCGCAGCCCGGAAGACCGCGGCCAAGAAGGCCGTGGCGAGGCGCAAGCCGGCCGCGCGGAAGCGGACCACGGCGCGCAGGAAGACCACCGCGAAGAAGCGCTGAGCTTCCACCGTGTAGGTGCGAAGGGGGGCCCGAGTGGCCCCCCTTCCTTTTGGGAGGGATCGACCGTGCTAGGCTCCCCGCCCCTCCGGAACCGTCCTGGATGACCGCCGACACTTCCTCCGCTCCCGCGCCCGAGGACGTCCCGTCCGTCCTCGTCGTCCTCGTCGTTCGCAACGCCGCCGGATGGCTGCGGGAGTGCCTCCAGGCCCTCGCCGCGCAGACGTACCCACGCGTCGGGATCCTCGCGGTCGACGACGGCTCCACGGATGGGTCGCACGAGCAGTTGGTGCACGCGTTGGGTGAGGGCCGCGTCATCCGCAACGAGACGCCGCTCGGCCTGGCCCGAGCGTTCGACGCGGCGCTGTCCCAGGGCGTGCCGGCGGAGGCCGACTTCCTCCTCCTGTTGCACGACGACGCGGTGCTCGATCCCGAGGTCGTGGCCCGGCTGGTGGACGCGACGCAGCTCCCGGGGGTGGAGCGGGTCGGGATCGTCGGGGCGAAGGTCGTGGACCACGAGCACCCGCGTGAGCTCCGCGACGTGGGTCGCTCGGCGGATCGGTTCGGCCATCCCTACTCCCCGCTGCAGCCGGGGGAGATCGATCAAGGGCAGTTCGACCGCGTCCTGGATGTCCTGTCGGTGGATCCGTGCGCGATGCTCGTGGCGCGGGAGGTCTGGCGCGGCGGCGGGCTGTTCGACGAGCGGCTCGGTGAGGACGGCGATCTGGACCTGTGCTGGCGGGCGCGCGTCGCGGGGTGGCGCGTGTTGATGACGCCGCTGGCCCGTGTACGCCACCGCGCGGCGGGCGAACACGACGACCGGCCGGGCGCGGAGCGGAGCCGGCGGTACGAGGAGGATCGGGCGGCCCTGGCGTCGGTCCTGAAGAACGACGCCTTCATCACGCTCCTGTGGGTCGTGCCGCTGGGGCTCGCGCTGACCCTGTTCCGTCTCGTCTACCTCACGTTGTCGCGGCGGTTCGAGGAGGCATACGACCTCCTCGCCGCCGTCGGGTGGAACGTCGCGCACCTTCCCGGCACGCTCTCGCGCCGGCGGGGCATCCAACGGAGCCGTCGCGTACGGGATCACGCCCTGCGTCGGTTCACGGAGTCCGCGGGTCTCCGCCTGCCGAGGTGGTTCCAGACGGCGGAGCGGATCCTCGAGGAGCAGCGTGAGTGGGGCGAGGAGGAGGGCGACGCGCCCGCGGCGCGCCGACTCGGCCATCGGACGGTCTCGCTGGTGTCCGCGCATCCGGTGATCGTGACGTGCTTCGTCGCCGCCATCGTCGTCGCGGTGTCGGTCCGGAGCCTCGTCGGCTCGGGTCCGCTCGTCGGCGCGGCGCTGCCGAAGTTCCCGTCGTCCCCCTCCGGGTTCCTCGCGGCGCTCGTCTCCGCCTACCGGACGACCCCGCTCGGCGGGACGACGGCCGCGAGTCCGGCGCTCGGAGCCATGAGCGGCCTCTCGTTCCTGACGTTCGGCAGCACCGCGATCGCACAGAAGGTGATGCTCATCGGCGGCCCGGTGCTCGCGGGCGTCCTCTGCTACCGCGCGTGCGCGCGACTCACCGGCCGGCCCGGCCCGGCGGCGGTCGCCGCGTCCGCCTACGCGGTCTCGGCGCTCACGCTGTCCGCCTTCTCCGACGGGCGGATCGCGCTCCTCGTCGCGATCGCCGTGATGCCTCCGATCGTCGAACGGCTCGAGGTCGGGTTCGGCTCGACGGATCCACCGGACGGCCGGTGGCGGTTCGTCGCCGGGTTCGCCGTGACGATCGCGGTCGCCGTGGCATTCGTCCCCGGCGTCCTGCTCGCGCTCGGGTTGCTGGCGGTGGTCCATCTCGTCCTCGGCGGCGGCCGGCGCCGCGGGCTCAGCGTGATGGCGCTCTCCCTGGTAGGCGCCGCCGTCTTGCTGTTCACCTTCGTGCCGACCCTCGCCGCGGGCGGCGGCCGGTCGCTGGCCTCGGCGGTGGGATCGCTCAACCCGTGGCTCGTCCTGCGGCTCGCCATCGGCGGCGGCCCGGGCACGTGGGCGCCCGCGTTCTTCCTGCCGATCGCCGCCGTCTTCGGCCTCGCCCTCGCGAGTGGGCCCCGCCGCGGCCCGGCCCTCCGAGCCGCCGTCGGCGCGTCCCTCGCGCTCCCGCTCGCGTGGCTGTCCACCGCGGGGTACCTGCCGGCGCCGCTCGCGAACGCGCCCGTGTACCTCGCCGTGGCCGCGGCGGAGGAGGCCCTGCTCGTGGCGCTCGGCCTCGCCTCGACCGGCATCAGCCTCGAACGCGAGTCCTTCGGCTTCCGCCAGATCGGCACGGTGTTGATCGCGGTGGTGCTCGGCGGCGGCATCCTCGTGCAGTCCGTCGCCGCGATGACCGCCGAGTGGGGGGTGGGCGGCCTCCAGCAGATCCCGCCGGCGTGGGCGGTGGTCGACGCCACCTCGTCGGGCGCGTTCCGTGTGCTGTGGCTCGGCGCGCCCGACGGGTCGTCGTTCCCCGCACCCGGCGGTGATCCCGCCGGCATCGTCGCCGCCGGTGGCGCCACCGTGACGTACGGCCTCACGGACCGCGAGGGCGTGGTCGCGATCGACACGGCGCGCCCGCTCGCGGGGCCTGGGCCCGACGCGCTCGAGGGCGCGGTCCATCAGATCCTCGTCGGCGCGAGCACGCACGGCGGTGCGCTGCTCGCGCCGTTCGGCGTGCGCTACGTCGTGGCCGACGCCGACGTCCTGCCGGGCGCGGCGATGGCCGCGCTCGACGCGCAGGCGGACCTCGGCTCGGTGCCGGCGGCGGGTCTCGACATCTGGTCGGACCCCGTCGCGCTCCCACCCGCGGCCGTGCTCCGGTCCGACGACGCGCTGCACCGGATCGTCGGATCGTCCGATCCGGCGGTGCTCCAGGAGCTGACGCCCTCGCCCGCGAGCCCGCTCGCCCAGGTGCAGGGCGGATGGGAGGGTCCGACCGGCGGCGGCGATCTCGCGGTCGTCTCCACCGAATACGACGGGGCGTGGCAGGTCGAGGGCAGCACCGCGACGCCGGCCGAGGCGTTCGGCTGGTCGACGTCCATCCCGGTCTCCGGTGCGACGGCCGCGATCCGCTACGGCTCGCAGTTGCCGCGGACGATCGCCGCGTGGCTCCTCGCCGCGGTATGGGCCGCTGCGCTGTGGATCACCCGGAAGCCGGTGGCGCGGTGAGGGCGAGCGGGCGGGGTGTCCTCGCGGTGGTGCTCGCGGCCGTGGCCATCGCGGGCGCGGCCGCCGCCGATCGCGTCGGACCGGCGGATCATCCGTCGACGGGCGGCGACGATGCACGCTCGGGGATCTGGCTGTGCCCGCACGGCGGCGGTACGGGCTGGTCGGCCACGATCGCGATCGCGAATCCGGGCTCGACACCGGTCGACGTCCGCTTGACCCCGATCGGGTCGGGCGCGCCCGGCGCCGCGACCGCGGTCTCCGTGCCGGCGGGACGGGAGGTCCTGCAGCAGATGCCGGCGAAGGAACGGGCGAGCGCGACCTACGTGGAGTCGTTCGGCGGATGGGTCGGGGTCGGGTGGCAGGTGGCCGCGGGCGGCTCCGAGGAAGGGGTCGGCACGGAGCCGTGCACGCCGGCGGCGGCCACCACCTGGTACACGACCGACGCCGACACCAGCAAGGGGCACGAGGCGTACCTCGTGCTGATGAACCCGTTCGCCGGTGACGCCGTGTACAACGTCACGCTCTACCAGCCGGGCCGGCCGCCGGCGCGGCCCGAGGCCTGGACGGGCGCGGTGCTGGCCGCAGGCCGGAGCGTCGCGCTCGAGCTCGACAAGCAGGTGCTCGGT
>Ga0335084_10006074_pt1 | contig 11969 bp, 11 predicted proteins | sample Lox_Sample_44_FD_206721 | JGI IMG/M metagenome (GOLD analysis project Ga0335084, IMG submission 206721) | Soil microbial communities from Loxahatchee National Wildlife Refuge, Florida, United States - Lox_Sample_4.4 | ecosystem: Environmental > Terrestrial > Soil > Wetlands | place: USA...
CCAGCCGCAGATTCGGGTTGCCCCGCACCGGCGACGCCACCTCCACGAGCGCCACGTTCCCCCCGCTCGTGCTGTACGGCAGGAGCACTCCGTTGGCCGCCAGGGTCAGCGGATCCCCGACTCCCACACCCCCTCCCGTTGAGGTCCCCGACAGCGCTAGCGCGTCCTTGATGTTGATGCGGGCCTTCGTCACGCTCCCGCCCGTCCGGAGGTCCGGGATGAGCGTCCCGGTGGACTGGAGCGCGGCGAGGATCTCGGCCACGGTCGCCGTCGGATTCGCCTGCTTGAGGACGGCCCACGCACCCGTCACGTGCGGGGTGGCCATGGAGGTTCCGCTGAAGAATGCGTAGCCTCCGCCGATGACGGAGGAGTCGATACTGCTGCCGGGGGCCCACAGTGACATGAATGAGGCCGCGTTCGAGAATGAGGACACCGCGTCGCTCTTGGTGGTCGAGCCAACGCTGACCGCTGTCGAGATGCAGGCGGGGCCGTTGATGCCGTCGGTATACGAGTTGTTGCCCGCCGCGACGATGGTGGCGATGCCCACCGAGCGCAGGTTGTCGATGGATGCCTTGAGCGGGTCCCAATCGCAGAATGTCGTGTTGTGGCCGCCGTCGCCGAGGCTCAGGTTGACAGAGGCGATGTGGTAAGTCGAGCGAAGCGCATAGACCTGGTCGAGGCCCGCGATCAGATCCGAATCATAGGCGTACCGACTTGCCCCGAAGACGTCGATCGCGATGATCGACGCGCCCTTCGCCATGCCGGACATCATCGGTGATGGCTGCGGCACCGCGTTCGATCCGTTCCCTGCCGCGATGCCGGCGACGTGGGTGCCGTGGTTCTGCGCCGCGAAAGGCGCCGCAGCGCCCGGACCAATCTGGGAAGCGAAGCCATTGGGGCAGTGGTACGAGGGGCCCTGGGTGACAAAGCAGGCTTCAGAGACCACCTTGCCGGCGAGGAAGGGGTGTGTCCCGTCAACGCCCGTGTCGATGATGGCGACCGTCCATCCCGTGCCGTCGAGGGCCGTCGCCCAGGCCTGGTCGGCCTCGACGAGTGGGCCGCTCTGGTACAGGACGGGGTAGTGGATTTTGTCCTCCATGATCCGGGTCACATACGCACCGGAGGCCTGAAGCTGCGCCAGTCCCGCGGCGTCCACTTCCATGGCGACCATGGGCACGCTGGCGTACTGGTGGAGGATCCTGGTCCCCGTGCCGTGCATCCGCGATATGACGTGCGCGCCCGTCGCCGCGATGTGCTGACGCTGGATGGCAACGGCTGCGGCGCTCCTCAGCCACCCTTCCGGCACGTGAGCGCCGCTCGCAAGGCTCAGCTCGACGATGACCCGTGCGCGGCCTTGACTTTGCACGCGGGCGTGGATGCCTTGGGCGGCCGGCTCGTCCTGCTGGGCCCAGGCCGACAGCGGGGCGAAAGCCCCCAGGAGCAGGACGAGGAGGAGCAGCCGCCGCCTCATTGCTGCCGGAACACCCTGGCGTCGGGGAGCACTCGTGCGACCACGTCGCCGGCGGCCTCGAGCAGGGCGAGCGCGTCGGCGTCGATCAGGAGCGCCATCACGGGCCGGGCGTCGTACTGTCGGACGAGCGCGAATCTGGTCCCGCTGAGCCGCCCGAGGACCTCCGCCTGCGCATTGGCGATCGCCTTGCGCTGCGCTTCCACCGCGGTTGGGCCCGCCAGCTTCCCCTCGGGCGTGAAGGACGGTCTGATTCGAAGCTCGATGATCACCCGCGTCTGGCCGGCGGCCGCCGCCGCACGAACGGCCGGATCGATCATGGGGTACGTCTCGGCGCTGGCCCCGGCGGGGGCACTTATGCATTGGACCAGCATGCAGGTGGACGCGAGCATTCTCCGGGCCGTCCGTGGTGTCCGGGCGCATACGTCCATGAGGCCGGAAAACGGCGAATCTCCGCCCATCCAGACGTCTGCCCGGCCAGATGCCACTCGAGGAATCGGCAGGTCAAATGACAAATTTGGGCAGTGGTCGACGCATCCGACGCGGTGGGCGGTGAGGGCGCTCATGGGGCTGTTACCGAGCCCCGGTGGTCAGGGCGCCCCCGAGCGAGAACTGGCTGCTGCCGCTCAGCCGGCCGAAGAAGTTGTTCAGCGGCGAGCCCACCGTGAACACGGCCCGGTATCCGGTAAAGGCGTTCTGCCGGGCGGGGTCCACCCGGATCTCCGTGTACGTGCCGTTCGTCGCCAGCCCCGCATCGCTGTAGATCGGGTCGATGTCCGTCACCGCCAGCTCGGTCAGACAGCTACAGCTGATGAGGTTGTCGCGCAGGTAGTTCCCGTTCGTGTCGTAGATCGTCGCCCGGAGATTGCCCGCGCTCGCCCCCGCGGGGAAGGGCGGCATGATCGGCGGGAAGCCCTGCGCGGTCGGAAACGCCTGCGCCAGGCCCGTCCCCGCCCCATCCTGGATCGTGGCGATCGGGCAGACCAGGGTCAGGCCCGTCTTGACGGACGCCGTCTGCAGCGGCGCGAAGAAGCTCGCCCCGGAGCGCAGCGGGCTCCAGGTGTTCGGGCCGTTCGGCGACTCGGCCGTATCGAGGACGATCGGCTCCAGCACGCGCGATTGGCCGGTCGAGGCATTGAACACGTACACCCGCGCGTGGATCGGGCTGCTCAGCGGCACCGGCGTGGTGCCGTCCGTCGCGACGCCCGCGATGGCGACCACCCCGCTCTGCCCGGCCGGCACGACGCTCCCCACATCCACGAAGCTCACGTCATTCGCCAGTTCCGGCAGACTCACCGACACGCTCCGGGCGCACGTCGCGTTGAAGAAGACCAGCCGCAGATTCGGGTTGCCCCGCACCGGCGACGCCACCTCCACGAGCGCCACGTTCCCCCCGCTCGTGCTGTACGGCAGGAGCACTCCGTTGGCCGCCAGGGTCAGCGGATTGCCGGCACCGACTGATGGCTGCTGGGCCCCGGCTGGCACGGGCGCCGCCATCCCTGCCAGAAGGCCTCCGACTATCACCGCCTCCAGGAGCCGTTTCATCGGTGCCGTGCCTCCTCCGCATGGGACATCTCGACGCCGGTCGGCCCCGATTGTCTATTCCCAGCACAAGCCGTGCCAGGCGATCCTCCGCCATCAAGTGCTGCGAGCCGCAGGCTCCCAGTTGGGTGGCCGTATAGCACCGGCTTCGCACGGGCCTGTAGAGCGTCGTCAACATCAACCCCCCTCCGGCGGCGGCTCCCCTGTTCCAGTGACACGCCCTTCCAGACCCGGGCACAGCCCTCCGTCGGCAGCGTGACGTCAGACGTCACGCCAACGGTCGGATGTTCTGGTTTATGTGGAGGAAGTTCAGGGGCTCGTCCTCTGCCTTGATCTATTCGGAGGCACCGGTGGTTGGCGGCATGTGCTGGCGCAGAGCGATCGCCTGACTCATCGTGGTCACGGTAGTTGACATATCGCGCCATGGCCGACGAACGGCCGCAACGCGGCATAGTGCTCACGCGTCCATCGAATGCACTGCTCGTCTGTTGATGCTGGCTATCCTCTCCTCCCGGGATGCATTCACTTCGCCCCTCGCCCTGCGGAGGCTACGTCACCCGACAGCGCCCGAGCCCACCGTGACTGTGCTACACTCCCGAGCCAGTTGGACGATCACTGCCGACCTGTACAATCCATCAAGCCGCAGAGGAGGATCCCCGTGATGCGACGCGCGATTGGACTGCTCTCCATGGCCCTCGTGGCGCTGCTCCCGTTCGCGCCCGCTGCCGACGCCCAGGCCCCCAAGGAAGTCGTGATCGGAGTCCTCTACCCGCTCTCCGGCCCGGTGGCTCAGGTGGGCATCGACTCAGTCAACGCCGTCAAGATGGCCGTCGAGATCATCAACAACGGCGGCTCCACCCTCAACCTGCCCGTGGGCAAGACCGCCGGGCTGCCGGGGCTGGGCGGGGCCAAGATCCGCCTCGTGATCGTGGACCATCAGGGCAAGCCCGACGTGGGCCAGGCGGAGGCCGAGCGCCTCATCACCCAGGAAAAGGTCCACGCGCTCTACGGCGCCTACTTCTCGAGCGTGACCGCCACGGCGAGCCAGGTCGCCGAGCGCTACGGGATGCCGTATCTGAACGCCGAGTCCTCCTCGCCCGGGCTCACCGAGCGCGGCTTCAAGTGGTTCTTCCGCACCTCGCCCCACGACGGGCACTTCAGCCTCGCGATGTTCGACTTCATGAAGGACCTGGAGAAGCGGCGCGGCGTGAGGATCAAAACCCTGGGCATCATGCACGAGGACACGCTCTTCGGCGTGGACTCTGCCAAGGTGCAGGAGGAGCTGGCCAAGAAGTACGGCTACGAGGTCGTGGTCAAGATGGCCTACCGCGCCAAGACCACGAGCCTCGACGCCGAGGTGGGCAAGCTCAAGGCGGCCAACCCGGACGTCTTCCTGCCGACCTCCTACACCTCGGACGCCTTCCTCTTCGTCAAGACGGCGAAGAACCTGGACTACAACCCCAAGATGCTGATCGCGCAGAACGCCGGCTGGACCGACCCCACTTTCCTCACCGAGATGGGCAAGGACGCCGAGGGCCACATCACGCGCGCGCCCTTCGCGCTCGACATGGCGGACAAGAAGCCGATGATCAAGCCGATCAACGAGCTGTTCAAGAAGCTGAAGGACAACCCGGGCGGCCGAGACATCTCGGACGTGCCGGCGCGCGCCTTCACCGGCTTCATCGTGCTCGCCGACGCCGTCAACCGTGCGAAGAGCGTCAACCCCGAGGAGATCCGCAAGGCGCTCGCAGCCACCAACATGCCGCCCGAGCAGCTCATCATGCCCTGGAGCGGCGTCAGGTTCGACGAGAAGGGCCAGAACACCGGCGTGCGCGCCATCCTCCAGCAGGTGCAGAAGGGCCGGTACGCCACGATCTATCCCTTCGAGCTGGCTGCCGCCGACGTCGTCTACCCGCTCGCGCCCTGGAAGGACCGCAAGTAGCCCGGCTCCTCAGGGCGGCGAGAAGGGTCCAGATGCGAGGCGGCGCCCGACGGCCGCACGCGAGGCGTAGTCCTTCTACGTTGAGCGTGCGGTCGAGGGCGCCAACGAAGCAGATGGGCCCTTATCGGCGGCCTGGCAGTGGTAGATTAGCGCTCCATGACTGCCGAGGTTCTCCTGCAGGGCATCGTGAGCGGCCTCCTCATGGGCTTCGTCTACGCGCTCATCGCCGCAGGACTGTCCCTCATCTTCGGCCTCATGGAGATCGTCAACTTCGCCCACGGCGAATTCCTGATGCTGGCGATGTTCTCGACCTACTGGGCCTGGGCGCTCTGGCGGCTCGATCCGGTCGTCTCGCTGCCGCTGACGGCGGCAGCTCTGTTTCTCCTTGGCTTCGCGACCTACCACGGCCTGATCCGCTGGGTGCTGGGCGCGCCCATGCTGGCCCAGATCTTCGCCACCTTCGGGCTGGCCATCTTCCTTCGCTCGGCGGCGCAGGCGATCTGGGGCGTGGACTTCCACCTCGTGAAGGATCCCTTGGTGCAGGGGCGCATCTCCCTGGGCGGCCTCTTCATCGGTCTGCCGCAGCTGGTGGCCAGCGTGGGAGCGCTCCTGGCCTTCATCTCCCTCAACTGGTTCATCAGCCGCACCGAGGCGGGCCTGGCTCTCCAGGCAACGGCCCAGGACCGGCAGGCGGCCTCGCTCATGGGCATCAACACGGAGCGGATGTTCGCCCTGGGCTGGGGCATCGGCGCGGCCTGCGTGGGAGTGGCGGGGGCGCTCTTGACCATCTTCTTCTACGTCTTCCCCGACGTGGGCGCGAGCTTCGCGCTCCTGGCGTATGTCACGGTGGCTCTCGGTGGATTCGGCAATGTGCCGGGGACCTTGGTGGCCGGCGTGGTGGTGGGGCTGATCGAGGTGCTGGGGGGTCTCCTGATCGCGCCGGCGCTCAAGTACGTGACCGTCTTCGTGCTCTACCTGCTGGTCGTCCTCTGGCGGCCCCAGGGGTTGTTCGGGCGATTCTGATGCCGCGGGCGCTCACCCTCACGACGGGCCTGGTCGGGCTGGCCCTGCTCCTTGCATTCCCGCTGGTGTTCACTCTCCCCTACCCGCGCGATGTGATGATCCGCATCTTCCTCTACGCCATGCTGGCCACGGCGTGGAACGTGCTGGCGGGTTACTGCGGCCAGATTTCCCTGGGGCACGCGGTGTTCTTCGGCACGGGCGCCTATACCTCGACCGTGCTCGTCAAAACGCTCGGCCTGACGCCGTGGGCAGGGATGCTGGTGGGGGCGGCGCTCGCCGTCGCGCTCTCCCAGCTGATCGGCTACCCGGTGTTCAGGCTCCGCGGCCATTACTTCGCCATCGCGACCATCGCGGTCGGCGAGATCGTCCAGACCCTCATGATCAACTGGGACTGGGCAGGAGGAGCGCGCGGGCTGTTCATCCCCATCGACCGGACGGGCTCGCTCATCGCTTTCCAGTTCAGGGACAAGCAGGTCTACTACTACATCGCTCTCGGAATCCTGCTCCTGGCGCTCTGGGTCACGCGGCGCATAGAGCGCTCGCGCACCGGCTACTACTTCCGGGCCATCAGGGAGGATCAGGACGCCGCTGCGAGCCTGGGCATTCCGGTGGCGCGCTACAAGCAACGGGCGATGGCGGTCTCGGCAGCGCTGACGGCGCTGGGCGGGACGTTCTACGCCCAGTACATCCTCTTCATCGATCCCGAATCGGTGCTGCCGCTGTCGCTGTCGATCCTGATCTGCCTGATCGCCGTCCTGGGCGGCGTGGGCACGCTCTGGGGGCCGCTCATCGGCGCAGCCATCCTGGTGCCGCTGGGCGAGATGACGCGCATCTATCTTGGCGGCACGGGCAAGGCCATCGACCTGGTCATCTACGGCTTTCTGATCATGGTCATCTCGGTCATCCAGCCCGGCGGCGTCATGGCCCTCGCCCAGCGCGGCAGGCGGAGAACGGGGTGATGGACCGCCCCGGCGGGGAAGTCTTGCTCGACGTCCGAGGCGTCACAAAGCGTTTCGGCGGTCTCGTCGCCAACAAGGACGTCTCCTTCCAGGTGGGCGCGGGAGAGCTCGTTGGCATCATCGGCCCCAACGGCGCCGGCAAGTCAACGCTCTTCGACCTGCTGACCGGCTTCCAGCCGGCGGATGCGGGCGAGGTCCTGCTGGACGGTCGCCGCATCACGCGGCTCAGGCCCGATGAAATCAGCCGGCTCGGCGTGGCGCGCACCTTCCAGAAGCTCAAGCCCTTCACCCAGATGACCGTCCTCGAAAACGTCATGGTCGGCGCCTTCCAGAAAACGGCCGACCCCGCCCGCGCCCGTAGCCAGGCGCTGGACGCGCTCGAGAGGGTCGGCCTTGCCGACAAGGCGGAGGCGCACGCGCGGGTGCTCTCCACAGGCCAGCGCAAGCGCCTCGAGCTGGCGCGCGCGCTGGCGACCCAGCCGCGCCTCCTGCTGCTCGACGAGGTGACGGGGGGTGTTGACCTCCGGAGCATCCCGGGGCTCGTCGCGCTCGTCCGCGAATTGAACGCCGCGGGCACGGCGCTGGTCGTCATCGAGCACAACATGGCCGTGATCATGGACGTTTCGCGCCGCATCGTGGCGCTCCACCTCGGCGAGGTCATTGCCGACGGCCCGCCTGCCGTCGTCGGGCGCGACCCGCGCGTGGTCGAGGCCTACCTGGGACAAGCCTATGTCCGCTGACGCTCCTGGCGGCGCCGCGCTCGAGGCGCGCGGCCTTGACGTCCTGTACGGCGACTACCAGATCCTCTGGGACGTCTCCTTCAGCGCGCGCCGGGGCGAAGTCGTGGCGATCCTCGGGCCGAACGGCTCGGGCAAGTCCACGCTCATGAACACGCTCTCAGGGCTCGTGCGGGTGCGCTCGGGAGAGATCCGGCTCGGGCACCAGCGCATCGACGGCCTTCCTTCCCACAAGATCGTGGGACTCGGCCTCGCCCACGTGCTGGAACGCCGCCGTCTCTTCCCGTATCTGACCGTGCGCCAGAATCTCCTGCTGGGCGCCTATCATCCGGGGGCCAAGGCGCGCCGCGATGAAACGCTGGCCGATGTCGAGGCCCTCTTCCCGCACCTGAAGGCGCGACACAGCCAGGTCGCGGGGACGCTCTCGGGCGGCGAGCAGCAGATGGTTGCCATCGGCCGCGGCCTCATGGCGCGCCCGGCGCTCCTCATGGTGGACGAGCCCTTCCTGGGCCTGGCGCCACGGGTGATCGAGCAGATCGCGGAAGTGCTGACCGCGATCAATCGCGAGCGCGGCATCACGGTGATCTTCATCGAGCAGAACGTCGAGCTGGCGCTTCGCATGGCCCATCGCGGCTACATCCTCGAATCCGGCCGCGCCATTCTCGACGGTCCCTCGGCCGACCTCCTCGCCTCCTCCGAGGTCAAGCGCATCTTCCTGGGCCACTAGCGCCGGCCCCTCTCCCGTTCTCTTCCTCCGTTCTCCCTTTGCGCAGCCGGCTCCTGGCCGCTTCCGGGGATGCTCCGTCCTGTGCGAGCCCCTCCGCCCCTCTGTGCTATGCTTGCCGTCAATTTGAGGGTGGGCGGCCGTGCCCCTTGGGCGGACGTTTCATGAGCGAGGGGGGAGTCAAACCACGTGGGCTTGCTGAGGCTCCTGACGCGCATCTGGGACGCCATCACCAGCTTCACGCGTCCACCGAATCCCGCCACGCTCTTCCGGCGGGCCGATCTCTACCGCCAGGGAGGGCGCTTCGAAGAAGCCGCCGAGCTGGTCGCCCAGGGTCTGCGCTTGGCGCCGAACAACGGTGTCGGCCATCTCCTCTCGGCATACCTCCACCTGGCCTTCCGCCAGATCGGCCCGGCAAAGAGCGAGTTCCAGGCGGTCCTCGCCCTCGACCCCTATCACCCGCGGGCGCTCCTGGGCCTGGCCAAGATCGCCCTCGAGGAGCGTGATCTCGCCTCCTGCCGCCCCTTCCTCGACAAGGCGCTCCAGATCTACCCGGACTTTCCCGAGGCGAAGGCGCTCCAGGACATGGTGTCGAGCTGGACGGTGACGTCGCCCGTCTCGGGCCAGCGTCTGATCCAGGCGGGCCCGCCGATCCAGGCGGAAAAGCTCAAGCCGCCGGCGGGCGGCCGCGAGTTCGTGCTGACGCAGGCCGACGGCACTCTCGTCTTCTCCCAGCAGGGAGACAAGGATGCCGAGGATCTGGCCGGCCACGTCACGCAGGTCTACCGGATCGCTTCGGCGACGCTCAAACGGGCCGGGCTCGGCGCATTGAGGCGCGGTATCGTCCAGGCCGCGACCGAGACGACGTTCTTTCGGAGCAACGACCGCCTGATTCTCGCGCTCAGCTTCCCGCAGGACGTCAAGGTCGGATTCGGGCTGCTCGAGACCGACAAGCTCTGGACGAACTCGCTGCGGGAGCTGGGAGTCCGCGCGTGAGCGCGGAGCCCGCGGCCACACGGCCCGCCGCGGTGCGGGCTCGCGAGTTCCGGCGTATCTTGGCCGAGATGCTGAAGATCGACCGGGTCCGCGGTGGGCTTGTGGTCGCCGCCGACGGCCTCGTCATCACGTCGAGCCTGCCCCGCACCGTCGCCGTCGAGCCGTTTGCGGCGCTGACGGCCACGCTCGGGCGCGAGCTCGAGGTCGGCGCCGACCGGTTGAAGCGGACCCCCTTCCAAACAGCCCTCTTCTCGGCGGACGACGGGACGGTGTTCCTCGGCTCGAGTCCGGTCGGCTTCGTGGTCGTGCTCGGAGATCGCGAGGTCAACGTGGGGCTCGTCCAGTGGGCGCTCAGGAAGGCGCTGGCCACGCTCGAAGGCACCTGGGGACAGCCGGGCCGGATCCCGGCCTCACCCGAAGCCAGCTAGCGGCGCGTGCCGCCGCACCCGTGGCCGATCGTAGGGCCGCTGGATCCTGCCGCAACGCTCCCGTCAGGGCTTCTTCGGGTCCCCGAACGCGGTTCGGGACTCTTCGGCCGTCAGCGGCGTCGACAGATCGCCCATGCTCCTGGGCCTGGCGCGCGACTCAGTCAGGATCTGCCCGATGGCGGTCGCCGCCTCTTTCGCGAAAAGGCGTACCATGCCCACCGTCGTCTTTTCGCCGAAGATCGCCAGCAGGATCGCATGGTCGTCGACCGTGGAGACATGCATGCTTTCCTTGTTGCCCTGGTGGAAGAGCACGGTGAACTCCGTCTCGCCCAGGAGCTGCGCCAGGGCGCCCGTCGAGCTGAATGCGCCCGCCGCCAGGGCCGAGATGGACGCGGTGTCAAGCGCACGATTGGCGCCGGTCGCCGCCAGGAGCTGGCCGCTCCGATCGATGAGCAGTGCCTCGGTCGCGCCGGACTCACCGAGGAATGTCGTCAGGACTGCGTTGATCTTCGTCGCGTCCCCTTCGTGGATGACAAGGTCATGCACTCTCACGGTGCTCCCCCTTTTCTTGACCGAACTCGCCCACCAGGACCATGCGCGAGACGGTGTTGAGGGTATCGAAGACCCCGTCGCCATTAACGGCCACGCCCTCGAAGGACGGAGCCCGCCGTGCCCGCCGGTTGAGGAGAAATTCCATGTAATCGAGCGGCGCAATATTCCCGAGGTCGCGCTTGTTGTACTGGATCACGTAGGGCACCTCGTCCAGGCTGGTATTGTATTCCCGCAGGTTCTCCTCGAGGTTTCGAAAGCTCTCGACGTTCTCCCGCAGCCGCTCCCACTGCGAGTCGGCCACGAAGACCATCCCGTCCACGCCCCGCAAAACCAGCTTCCGGGTCATGTTGTAGTAGACCTGTCCAGGCACGGTGTAGAGCTGGAACTTGGCCGTAAACCCCCGAACCGTCAGCGCGGAGACAGGCAGAAAATCGAAGAAGAGGGTCCGGTCGTCGCCAGCCGCGAGCGAGATCATGTTGCCCTTGCTGTCGTCCGGGAGGCTCTTGTGGATGTGCTGGAGGTTGGCGGTCTTCCCGGCCGCTCCGGGGCCGTAGTAGACGAGTTTGAAGTTGATGACCTTCTGTGCGTAGTTGATGATCGCCACGGGTGTCCTCAGGCCGCTCCGAGCCGCGCCGCCGCCCGCTCGACTTGCAGGCGGGCGAGCCCCGGCCGACCCGTGTCGGCACCCCCGACGGCGAGGACCGGCGCGGGACCCTCGGTAGACGGCAGCCGACGGATCTCGAGGCGCTCTCTTCCCGAGCGGAGAACGGCGGAGTGGAAGGATCCGGGCGGTCCCGCCCCGGAACCCTGCGCCATGGCCTGTGCGAGCTCCCAGGCGAATGGCGCCAGCTCGGCTGCAGAGGCGCCCGGCGTGACGAAGCAGTGGACGACAGCGCCGCTAGACGGCTCGCGGTACGATTGAGCCGTCAGGGGCCCGAAGGCTTGGAGGTCCTCCGCAGCGGCGGCGGCGGCCGGAGGAAGCGGCGCGGCGTCGAACGTCACCGAAACGGTCTGGGGAGTAACGGTCTGCCGGCTCCCACCTGGCGGGGCAGGCTCGTGAGCGACCGCCGCGCGCCGCGCGAGCATCTCGAGACGGGCCACCGGACTGCCGGCGCGCAATCCCACGGCGAGCGCTGTGCCCGTGTTCCATCCCGATCCGACAGGCGTAAGCACGAGCGTGCCGCCGGCTCCGCGCAGGGTCGCCTGTTCGACGCGCCGCGGAGCGCGGCGCGCAATGACCTGGCTCAGCCGGCCAGCCGCCGCTACGACCGCGCTCCCGACAAGACCGGCCGGCGAGACGCTGATGATCGCGAAGTCGCCGACCTGGACCTCGTCGAACGCTGCGGTCTCCCACGGTGTCATGAGGGCGGCGAGCTTTTCGGCATTCCCTTCTCGCTCGAGTTGCTCGATCTCCGGCATGGCTCGCGGGGAAGCTGGCGGAGGCGGGGACATCACGCCCGCCAGCTCGCCAATGGCCGGCGAAGGCGGCGCCTCCCACCCCAGTGGCCTGAACGGCGCGGGGAAGGCCTCGATCCCCGGCACCTCCACCGGCTCGCGCCCGATCGACGCCGCGAACACCTCCGGCGGCAGCTGCTGCA
>Ga0335084_10006080_pt1 | contig 11964 bp, 7 predicted proteins | sample Lox_Sample_44_FD_206721 | JGI IMG/M metagenome (GOLD analysis project Ga0335084, IMG submission 206721) | Soil microbial communities from Loxahatchee National Wildlife Refuge, Florida, United States - Lox_Sample_4.4 | ecosystem: Environmental > Terrestrial > Soil > Wetlands | place: USA: Florida...
CCGATCCGGATCTCGCGTCCGCGGCCGCCGATCTCGATGCGCGCCTGGCCGCCCTCGACGGCAGCGACTGGACGGGCCTCGTCATTCCAGACGCCGACGATGAGTCGCTGGACCTCGAGGAGGACGCGAAGGAAGGGAAACATCCCGATTTCGTCCCGCCGAAACCGGTCTCGCTGAGCAAGGACTACGACGACCCGACGTCGGTCCTCGGCCGGAACTTCGCGAACGTCGATCACGCGCCCGCGTTTGCGATCGTCGGCACGACGCTCGGCGAGACGCTGGCGCGGATCGACCGGGCGGCCGGCGCGCCCGACGCGCTGGCCGCTCAGGACTACGCGACGAAATGCGAGCAGCTCGCCAGCGTGCTCGACCAGTGGCGCGGGATCAACGCGCAGGACGTGCCGCGCCTCAACGTCGAGCTCGCGAGGCGCAGGCTGGCGGCGGTGCCGATCGCCGGCAGCGTGCCGGTCCTCAGCTGCCCGGCCAGGTGACCGTGGACCCCGACCGCCTCGCCGCGATCCGCGCGCGCGTCGCGACGATTCCCATCACCGAAACCCTCGGCATGCGGGACGTCGTCCTCGACGACGGCGTCTGCGAGCTGACGGTGCCTCGCCAGCGCCGGTACGACGGCGTCTTCGAGTCGTTCCACGGCGGCCTGCTCATGACGATCGCCGATTCGGCGGCGTGTTACGCGATCCTGACGCTGACCGGCGCCGAGCAGGCCCTGACGACGACGGACATGAACATCCGCTTTCTGGCGCCGTGCCTCACGGACGTCCGGGTCCGCGCGCGCGTCATCAAGCGCGGGCGGACGCTGTGTCCGGTGGCGGTGGATCTGTTCGATGCCAACGGGACGCTGGTCGCCGTCGCGCAGGTGGCCTACATGCTGCTCGGCCGCATGCCGTCGCGCTGACCGGCGCGAGCGAGCGCGAGCCGCCGGCGTCGAGGGGCGTCAACGCCCGGTTGCAAACCGCCTGAAGAAGCTGTCGGCGTTCCACGTCGGCCGCTTCGGATCGTTCGCGACGCTCTGCAGGAGCGTCATGATCACGCGGTCGAACAGCGCGGCGGCGTCCTTGTCGACCGGCTGATTCAGGTCGTCGGCCGGCTTGTGATAGATGTCGCGCACCCACGTGCGGCGGATCGTTTCTTCCGGCGAGCCGAACTCGTACCCGAACTTGAACGCCAGCGCCGGCACGCCCCGCTTGATGAAGCTGTACTGGTCGCTGCGGATGAACCGGTTCTGCTCGGGCTCGCGGTCCGTCTGGACGTCGACGCCGAGCGACCTGGCCGCCGCGCGCACGGCGTCGCCGAGCGACGACTCGGTCAGGCCCTGAACCTCGATGACCTTGAGCGGGTAGAGCGGCAGGAACATGTCGAGGTTGATGTCGGCGATGATCCTGTCGAACGGCACCGTCGGGTGCGCGGCGAAATACTGCGAGCCGAGCTCGCCCTTCTCCTCGGCGGTCACCGCGACGAAGATCACCGAGCGCTTCGTCTTGACGCCTGACGCCTTCAGCAGCCTCGCCGTTTCGATCACCGACGCCACGCCCGACGCATCGTCCATCGCGCCGTTGTAGATCGCGTCGCCATTGACGGCGCGACCCACGCCCAAGTGGTCCAGGTGCGCCGACATGATCACGTACTCGGACTTGAGCGCCGGGTCGGACCCCTCGACCATGCCCACGATGTTGGCGGACTCCACGGGATCGCGTGTGAGGTGCGCCTGCGCCCTCAGCGTCCCGGGAATCGCAAACCGGGGAAGCGGCTTGTTGTCCGCGAGGAGCTGGTTGATCTCGTCGAGCGTGTGGCCGGTGCCTGCCAGGACGGCCGCGGCGCCGCGCGGCGTCAGCGCGATCGCGACCTGCTCGCCGGCGGCGCCCACGAGATCGCGATCGGCCAGGGCGATCGTCGGCTGTGGCGGGCCGCCGCCTCGACCGCCGCCCGCCTGCGCCGGCGCACCGGATGGTGCGGCGCCGGCCGGCCGGCCTTGCGCCGCCGCGCCGCGGCCCTCGGGCGCACCGGCGTTCGCTCCGGCCGCGCGTCCGGGCCCGCCGGCCCTGGGCGCCGCAATCGTCGCCACGCCGATCGCACCCGCGCGCTTCAGCGCGAGCCAGCGCTCGTCGGCGGTGTTCACGTGCGACTTCACGTTGTCGGACACGGTCACGGGCGGAAACGCGTTGACGTACACGGCGACTTTGCCCTTGAGGTCGAGGCCCGCGAAATCGTCCCAGCCCGCCTCGACGATCGACATGCCGTAGCCGACGAACACCATCGACGCGTCCATCGACCCGTCGAGCTCGGCGCGCGCGCTGAGCGTCGCGTCCTGGCCGATCGCCAGCGGCGTCTCCCGGCCGTCGCGCACGAGAGCGAGTTTCGACGCTTCCGGCACGAGCGACCGCGCCTCGAGCTTCACCGGCTGCCGGAAGCCGCTCGTGCCGGCCGGCTTCAAGCCGATCGCCTGGAACTGGCCTTCGACGTACTTCGCCGCGGCCTCGAAGCCCGGCGTGCCGACGTTCCGCCCCTCGAGCTTGTCGTCGGCCAGGTACTGAATGTGCGCCCACCAGGCCCTGCCTTCCGCGGCGAGATCCGCCGATTGCGCGGCAAAACCGGTCGCGGCGGCGGCAGAGGCCACGACCGCGAAGAGATACGGAAGGGTCGGACGTTTCATAGGCGAATTCTACCCGCGAAGATCGCGATAGAGTCTGGATTTGCATGGCGGCGAGCCGCAGAGCTGGCGCGAAGGTGGGCCTCGGCGTGTGCCTCGCCGTGGCGTGCCTCGTCGCGCCTGGGGTGCGCTCGCAGGACCCGGCAATCGCTGCGCCCTCGACGCTCATCCAGCACGTCGTCGTCATCTTCCAGGAAAACGTCTCGTTCGATCACTACTTCGCGACCTACCCGCACGCGGCGAACCTGCCCGGCGAGCCGGTCTTCACGGCGCTTCCTGGCACGCCGGCCGTGGCCGGCCTCAGTGGTGAGCTCCTGACCAGGAATCCGAACTTCCTCAATCCCGCCAACGGCGTCGACGCGGTCAATCCCTACCGCCTGGCGCCGTCGCAGGCGGCGACGGCCGATCAGGATCACAGCTACACGCAGGAGCAGCTCGCCTACGACCACGGCAAGATGGACTTTTTCCCCGGGTCGCTCGGTCAGGGCGACACGCCCCCGGGCGGCCGCGCGCGCCAGGCGCCGCGATCGCTCAACCTCGCGTACTTCGACGGCAACACCGTCACCGCGCTCTGGCACTACGCCCAGCGCTTCGCGATGAGCGATCACTTCTTTCAGGCGACGTTCGGACCGTCGGTGCTGGGAGCCCTGAATCTGGTCTCCGGCCAGACGAACGGCGTCATCGCGGTCAAAGGCGGCGTCAGTCCGAACGTCCTCATCGACGGCGGCGCGGGATCGTATTCGGTGATCGGCGACGTCGATCCCATCGGCGACATCTGCTCGTCGTCCAAGCGCATTCAGGTCACGATGGCCGGGCGCAACGTCGGCGATCTGCTCGACGCGGCGGGCGTTTCGTGGGGCTGGTTCGAGGAGGGATTCGACGTCACGGCGGTCAACGAGAACGGGACGACCGGCTGCGATCGATCGCATACGTCGGCGATCACGGGCCTGGCGTCGAAGGACTACGTCGCGCACCACGAGCCGTTCCAGTACTACCCGTCCACCGCCAACCCGAAGCACGTGCGGCCCTCGTCGGTCGCGACGATCGGGAAGAAAGGCGACGCGGCGAATCATCAATATGATCTGGCCGACTTCTTCGCGGCGCTCGATGCCGGCCATTTTCCGGCCGTCGCGTTCCTCAAGCCGGCGGCCTACCAGAACGGCCACGCCGGGTATTCCGATCCGATTGACGAGCAGGCATTTCTCGTGCACGTGCTGAACGACCTGCAGCGGCGGCCGGAATGGAAGAACACCGTCGTGCTGCTCACGTGGGACGATTCGGACGGGTGGTACGACCACCTCATGGGGCCGATCGTGAACTCGTCGGTCGGCGCCGTGGACGCGCTCAACGGGGATGGCATCTGCGGGGACGGCAGGGCGATTCTGCCCGGCGTCTCGCCGAAGACCCGCCACGCGCTCGGGCGGTGCGGCTACGGCCCGCGCCTGCCGCTGCTCGCGATCTCGCCGTTCGCGCGGCGCAACCACGTCGACTCCGCCGTGACCGACATGACGTCGATCCTCCGCTTCATCGAGGACGCGTTCCTCGACGGCCGTCGCGTCGGCGGCGGGTCGTTCGATGCGATCGCGGGCTCGCTCTACGGCCTCTTCGATTTCAGCAGCCCGGATGGCGCGCCGCTCATCCTCGACGAGCGGACCGGGCAGAGGCGCGACCCTCCAGTGCCGACACGGTAAACTGGGCGCGCACCTCTCGAGGAGCACACGGCGATGACTCGACTGACCCGGACGTTCGTCTCGGCATCGATCGCGGCGGCCCTCGCGACGACCGGTCACGCCCAGAGCCCGCAGGGCCGCGGTGGGGCGGCGCCCGCTGGCCAGCGCGCGGGCGGTCCGCCGCCACCGCCGTTGATGCAAGCGCCGCCCAGGCCGCTCATCGCCGGCGCCAAACCGGTGCGCTCGTGCGAGAGCCTGGCCGGCGTCGCGCTGCCCGACACGACGATCGAATCGGCGACGATCGACCCGGCCAACGCGGGCATCTGTCGCGTCGTCGCCATCACCACGCACCCGCCGTCCGGCGACAACGTGCGCATCTGGCTCGCGATTCCGACGGCCAACTGGAACGGACGGTTCCTCGGCACGGGCGGCGGCGGATTCTCCGGCGGCAGCGCCGGCAGCGTCAATCAACCGGCCGCGCTCGGCTTTGCGGCCGGCGCCACCGACACGGGACACGAAGGCGGCAGCGGATCGTTCGCGCTCGACGCCGGCGGGCGGCTCAACTGGCAGGCCATTCGCGATTTCGCGCACGTCGGCATCCACGAGATGACGGTTACGGGCCAGGCGCTGACGCGTGCTCTGTATGGCGTCGCGCCCGCTCGCTCGTACTTCAACGGCTGCTCGACCGGCGGCCGTCAGGGACTGATGGAAGCCCAGCGCTACCCGCAGGATTACGACGGCATCGTCGCCGGCGCCCCCGCCATCAACTGGACGAACCTGATGATGCAGTCCTTCTGGGGCTCGATGCTGATGAACGCGGCCTCGAATCCAATCCCGCAGTGCAAGCTCGCCGCTGCGACTGCAGCGGCCATCACCGCCTGCGACGGCCTCGACGGCGTCAAGGACGGCATCATCGAGGATCCGAAGCGATGCACGTACGATCCGAAAGCGCTCGTCGGCACGCCGGCCGGCGACTGCGGCAGGTTCACCCAGACAGACGCCGACATCATCCGCAAGCTGTGGGAGGGCCCGAGGCGTCTGGACGGGGGCCCGCTCTGGTACGGACCCGAACGCGGCGCGGATCTGAATCCTCTGGCCGGCAGCCGCGGCACGCCGCTCGCACCGCAGGCGTTCGTGTTCTCGGTCGACTGGCTGCGGTACTTCCTCACGCAGCACCCGCAGTTCGACTGGACGACCGTCACGCCGCAGGCCTATCAGCGGCTCTGGGATCAATCCGCCGAGCAGTACGGCATCGTCATCGGCACCGACAATCCCGACCTCACCGCCTTCCGTGACCGCGGCGGAAGGACGATCATCTGGCACGGGTTGGCGGATCCGTTGATCACCCCTGCGGGCACGATCGATTACTACACGCGCGTGCAGCAGCGGATGGGCGGGGCGGAGAAGACGTCGGAGTTCGCGAGGCTGTTTCTCGCGCCAGGCGTCGGGCACTGCGGCGGCGGCGTTGGCCCCGCGCCCGCCGGCCTGCTCGACGCGCTGCTCTCGTGGGTCGAGGACGGCAGGGCGCCGCAGACGTTGGCGGGCGTCAAGCGCGACCAGACGGGCACGGTCACGCGGTCGCGCCCGCTCTGCCGGTACCCGCTCGTCGCCAAATACAAAGGGACGGGCAGCACAGATGATGCCGCGAACTTCGTCTGCAGCCGCGATTTCTAACCACGAGCCGCGCCATGTCGCTCTATCACCACTGGAACACGCGCGTCATGTGGGCCGACGCCGATGCGGCGGGCATCCTGTGGTTCGGGGTGTTCTTCCGGTATTTCGAGAACGCCGAAGAGGATCTGTTCCGCCGCCTGGGTCGCGAGCGGACGGCGATGCTGCACGAGTTGGGGATCTACATGCCGCGCACGTCGTTGCAGTCGCGGTTCCGATCGCCGGCGAAGCTGGGCGATGACGTGTCGATCGGCATCGGGGTCGCCGACATCAGCGACCGCCGGATCGGCTACGCCTTCGATGTCCACGAGCGCGGCACCGGGCGCCTGATTTGCGAGGCCTCGTACCGGGTCGCGTGCGTCGAGGCCGCGACGTTCGCGCCCAGGGCGTTTCCTGCCGAGATCGCGGAGCTGCTCCGGCCAGCGATGAAGGCCGCTCCGCATCTGCCGCCGCCCGGGATGCGCGAATGAGCCTGACGGCCGCGGACCTCGGGATTCCGGCCATCTTCAACGCGGCGACGGGATTCGTCGACCGGAACGTCGAGGCAGGGCGCGGCGACCGCGTCGCGATCGAATGCGGCGACGATCGCATCACCTACAGGCAGGTGCTCGAGCGCGTCAATCGGTTCGGCAGCGCGCTGCGCTCGGCGCTCGACGTCGGGCGCGAGGCACGGATCGCCCTGCTGCTGACCGACGGTCCGGCCTTCGCGTACTGTTTCTTCGGCGCGATCAAAGCCGGCGCCGTGCCGATTCCCCTCAACACGCTGTGGACGCCGGCGGACTACGGGTTCGTGTTCGACGACTCCGGCGCCACGGTCCTCGTCGTCAGCGATTCGCTGGTGCCGCAGATCGAGCGGGTACCTGCGGCAAGCCGCCGCTCGCTGCGGCAGATCATCGTCGCCGGCGAGCCGGCGGGCCTGGGAGACGCCCGGCTGGATGATCTCCTGGAGGCCGGGTCGCCCGATCTCGACGCCGAGCCGACGAGCCGTGACGCGCCGGCGTTCTGGCTGTACTCATCGGGCAGCACCGGCGCGCCCAAGGGCTGCGTGCACCTGCAGCACGACATGGCCGTGTGCGCCGAGCTGTTCGGCCGGCGCGTGCTCGGCATCCGGCCCGAGGACCGGACGTTCAGCGTCGCGAAGCTGTTCTTCGCCTACGGCCTGGGCAACGCGCTCTACATGCCGTTTGCCGTCGGCGCGACGACGATCCTGTGGGCGGGCGCCCCGACGCCGCTGGCGATCTACGACGTCATCGAGCGGCATCGTCCGACGCTCTTCTATTCGGTCCCGACCGGCTACGCGATGCTGCTCGCACAGGCGCCGCCGCCGGATCGACAGGATTTCGATCTCTCGAGCGTTCGCCTCGGGGTGTCGGCCGGCGAGGCGCTGCCGGCCGCGCTCTACGCCCGCTTCAAGCAGCGCTTCGGCGTGGACATTCTCGACGGCATCGGATCGACCGAGGTGCTGCACATGTTCATCTCGAACCGGCCGGACGCGATTCGCCCGGGATCGAGCGGCCTCGTCGTGCCGGGCTACGACGCACGCCTGCTCGACGATGGCGGGGCGCCCGTGGCTGACGGCGAGATCGGCAACCTGTGGATCGACGGCGATTCGACGTGCGCGGGTTACTGGAATCAACCCCACAAGACGCGGGAGGCGATCGCGGGGCGCTGGATCCGCACCGGCGACAAGTACACGCGGGACGCGGATGGCTATTTCTGGTACGCCGGCCGGTCGGACGACATGCTCAAGGTCGGCGGCCTCTGGGTGAGTCCGGTCGAGGTCGAGAACGCGCTGGCCGCGCATGAGTCGGTGCTGGAGAGCGGCGTCGTCGGCCGCGAAGATGGCGACGGGCTGACGAAGCCGGTGGCGTTCGTCGTGCTGCGCGAGGGGTGCGCGGGCTCGCCCGAGCTGGCGAAGGCCCTGCAGCAGTTCGTGCGCGAGCGGCTGGCGGAGTACAAGCGGCCGAGATGGGTCCGGTTCGTGGCAGCGCTGCCCAAGACGGCGACCGGCAAGATCCAGCGCTTCAAGCTGCGGGAATTGGCGGCGGCGGGGGAGTGACGCAGGCATGAGTCCATTCACCTCCGGCCTCCTCGACGACCTCCGCGCGATCTGCGGCGACCGCGTTTCCACAGGCGCGTCGGTCCGCGCCAACCACAGCCACGGGGAATCGTGGCATCCACCGGGCGTCCCGGATGCCGTGGTGTTTCCGGTCTCGACCTCCGAGGTCAGCGCGATCGTCTCGGCCTGCGCCCGTGCGCGCGTGCCGATGGTTCCGTTCGGCATGGGCAGCTCGCTCGAAGGCCACGTCAACGCCATTCATGGCGGCGTGTCGATTGATCTCACGCGCATGGCGCGCGTGCTGCGGCTCAGCCCGGAGGATTGCGATGTCACGGTCGAGGCGGGCGTCACGCGGCTTCGCCTCGACGATCACCTCAAGAACACCGGCCTGTGGTTCCCGATCGATCCCGGCGCCGACGCCACGATCGGCGGCATGGCCGCGACGCGCGCCTCGGGGACCACCGCCGTGCGATACGGCACGATGCGCGAGAACGTGCTGGGCCTGACCGTCGTGCTGGCCGATGGCCGCGTCGTCACGACCGGCGGCCGCGCGCGAAAATCATCATCGGGCTACGACCTGACGCGTCTGTTCGTCGGATCGGAAGGCACGCTCGGCGTCATCACGGAGGTGACGCTGCGGTTGTACGGCCGCCCGGAATCGGTGCGCGCGGCCGTGTGTCCGTTTGCGTCGATGGACGACGCGGCCGGGACCGTCATCGAGACGATCCAGCTCGGCATCCCGGTGGCGCGCATCGAGATCGTCGACGAGTCACAGCTCCGCATCGTCAATGCGTACTCGAAGACGGACTATCCGGTGGCGCCGACGCTGTTCTTCGAGTTTCACGGAATCAGTGACGTGATGGTCGGGGATCAGATCCGGGCCGTCGAGGCCATCGCGCGGGAGCACGGCGCGCGCGGCTTCGAGTGGGCCGCGTCGCCCGAGGCGCGCGCGACGCTGTGGCAGGCGCGGCACAACGCGTACTACGCCACCGTGGCCGCTCGGCCCGGCGCCCGCGCGTGGACGACCGACGTCTGCGTGCCGATCTCCCGGCTGGCGGAGTGCATCCGCGAAACGCATGACGACGTCCGCGCGACGGGCCTCGACGCGCCGCTCGTCGGCCACGCCGGCGACGGCAACTTCCATCTGATCATCATGCTCAACCCGGATGATCCGGCCGAACTCGCGACGGTGTCGGCCTTCAGCGAGCGGCTGGTGGCGCGGTCGCTGCGGCTGGGCGGCACCTGCAGCGGCGAGCACGGCGTCGGCCTGGGCAAGCAGAGCTACCTGGCGCGCGAGCACGGCGCGGGGCTGGACGTCATGCGCGCGATCAAGCGCGCGCTCGATCCGCTGAACCTGATGAACCCCGGCAAGCTCCTGCCGCCGGCGGAGTAGCGCGGCCTGACCGCGGCGCTAGGGCACGCGCGGCGGGAGCGCGATCACGGTCGCGATCCCGCTCTGTTTGAGCTGCGCGTTCATCGCCGGCAGGTCCGTATCGACGAGGTGTTTGTACTCGCCGGCGATGGCCGCCAGCTCCTCCTTGAAGCCGTTGTTCACGGCGACCTGCTGATCGGTCGGTCCGAGATCGCCGCCGCCGGAGCCGCCGCCCGGCGTGCCGACCATCTGGCCGATCATCCAGCTGATGCGTTCGTACAGCTGCACCGGCTGGCGGAAGGCATCCTCGCTGCGTCCCGTGTTCCGGAGGTCGATCATCTTCGCTTCCACCTTGCTCATGCTCGACTCGAACGTCTTCACCGATTGAAGCAGCGGCGCCTTCTGCGGATCCTGGGCGAGCGTCGCCATCAGATCCTGCGACTGCTTGCGCATCGACTCGAGCGCGTTGCCCATCTGCGCCACCTGATCGATCTCCGCCAGCACCTCACGCGAGAACGCCACCTGCGCCTCGATCGTCTGTTGCGTGCCCGGCGAGTTCGGGTCCGGCAGGATCGTGAGCCTGGCCGTCTGTTCCGTCGATCCCGCTTTCACGCGCACGGTGTAGGCTCCCGGCGGCACGATCGGCCCGGCGGGCGGAATGCGCGTGCCGTACGCGGCGTATTGCCGGCGCGCCGGCGCCCAGGGCTCGTAGAGCGGCGGCGTCTGCATGGTGATCGTCGAGCCGTTGTCGTAGCGCAGATCCCACCAGACCCGATTCAGTCCGGGATGTCCCGCGACCGTCAAGGTGCGGATCGTCTCGTTGTTCGGACCGATCATCGAGATCTGGACGTCCGGCGTCATCGCCTTGAGTGAGAAGTTGATGTCCGCGCCGTACTGCGCGCCCTCGCCCTGCACGTGCGCGTCCGGCTCGCTCTCGCGGGCGTCGTTGGTGGCGCGGAACCGATAGGCGGGGCGCGGCGGGAACAAATGAAAGCCCTCCGACTGAGCCCCATCCCACGTCCGCAGCGGCGTCACATCGTCGAGGATGTAGACGCCGCGGCCGTGCGTGCCGATCACGAGGTCGTTGAACGTCGGCTGCACCTGCATCCAGTACACCGGCGCCGGCGGCAGGTCGTTGCGCAGGCGCGTCCAGTGATCGCCGTCGTCCCAGGTCACGTACAGCGCGTTGTCCGTGCCGAGGTAGAGCATCCCCTTCCGCACGGGATCTTCGACGATGATGTGCGCGCTCGAGTTGACGCCCTTGGGCACGCTCGACGTGATGAGCTTCCAGCTCGCGCCGTAATCGGCGGTCTTGTACACCAGCGCGTCGTAGATGCCCTCGTGCTGCAGGTTCTCGACGACGTACGCCGTGCCGGCGTCGAACTTCGAGGGCGCGATGCTCCACACCGTGCCCCACGGCGGCAGGTTGGGGATGTTCTTCGTGACGTTGGCCCAGTGCCCGCCGGCATCCTGCGTGACGTTCACCTGTCCGTCCGTGCTGCCCGTCCAGATCACCCCGGCTTTCGCCGGAGACTCGGCGATCGCGTACAGCGTGGCGCCATCGAATGTCGTCAGGTTGTCCGACGAGATGCCGCCCGAATTGCCCTGACGCGATTTGTCGTTGGTCGTCAGATCGGGACTGATGACCTTCCAGCTCTGACCGCCGTTGGTCGTCATGAACACGACCTGCGCGCCGGCGTACACGCGCGTGTGATCGTGCGGCGAGATGGCGATCGGCGTGATCCAATCCCACCGGTACTTCATGTCGGCCGGCGCCCAGCCGTAGCTCGTGATCGGCCACGGGCTCACGTCGCGCGCCATGCCGTGCCGATAGTCCATGCGGACGATGCGCCCGTTGTCGCAGCCGGACCACACGATGTTCGGATCGGTCGGGTCGGGCACCGCAAACGCGTCCTCGCAGCCGCCGGTGTTCGTCCAGTTGCCGACGCCCATGCCGCGGCCGCCCCCGCGACTCGGTCCACGGAAGCTCGATTTGTCCTGGATGTTGCCCATCACGTTGTAGGGCACGGCGTTGTCCGCCATCACGTGATAGACCTGCGAGATCGGGAGCAGGACGTGGCGATAGGACGCGGCGCGGTTGTCGCTCATGGCGACGCCGGCGTCGTTGGCGACGAGCACGCGATTCGCATTCGTCGGATCGATCCAGATGTCGTGATTGTCGCCGCCGGGCGCCGAGATTGGGGCGGGCCCTCCCGCGGGACCGGCGCCCCGTCCGCGTCCACCGCCGCCGCCACCGCCGCCGGCTCCGAACACCGTCGTGCCGCCGTCGGTCGACATCGTGAACGTGACCGACGGGAAGTAGAGCAGGTTCTCGTCGTCGGGCGACACGGCCATCCGCGTGTAATAGGGCGCGCGCTCCGCCGGCAGGTGCGATTGATTGACGAGCTCCCACGTGGCGCCACGATCGTTCGATCGATAGAGTCCCGGCGCCGGTGCGTCCTGCACGAGGGCATACGCGCGATTCGGATTGCTCGCGGCCACGGCGACGGCGATCTTGCCGAGCGGA
>Ga0335084_10006081_pt1 | contig 11963 bp, 8 predicted proteins | sample Lox_Sample_44_FD_206721 | JGI IMG/M metagenome (GOLD analysis project Ga0335084, IMG submission 206721) | Soil microbial communities from Loxahatchee National Wildlife Refuge, Florida, United States - Lox_Sample_4.4 | ecosystem: Environmental > Terrestrial > Soil > Wetlands | place: USA: Florida...
GCCATCGGCTCCACGATCGGCTTCGAGCAGATGATAGCCACCGGCGGTGCGCACACCAATGCGGATCTGTCCGGCGTGCGGTTCGGCCCACGCCGCCTTTAGAGCGGCCAGGTTGCTCATTGGCTTCACCCGAAACTTGCCGGCAGCCTTCGCGGCGAAACCGGTCACGAGATTGGCGTCGATGCCATAGACCAGGCGATGGGTCGCCAGGATGCGCAACCCCGAGGAGTGCATGTTGACGAACGTCATCATCACGCGCCCGGCGCCCTGCAAGTTCGGATTCTCGTTGCGGAACGCCAGGGCGGTTTCGTAGCGGTGATGGCCGTCGGCGATCAACAGCTTTTTGCCGGCCATTAGGGTCTGCAGCAACTTCACGCGCGCGGGATCGGAGATTCGCCATACACGGTGCAGCGCGCCGTATTCGTCGTTGATGCGCACCAGCGGGTCGGCGCCGGCGGATTCATCCAGCGCCGCGTCAACGCTTCCGGCGGCATCCGGGTACAGCATGAAGATCTGGCCGAAATGGGCGCGCGTGTGGCGCAGCAGCTCGAGGCGGTCCTTCTTCGGACCGGCGAGCGTGTGCTCGTGCCGGTACACGATGCCCGCGTCGTAGTCCACGACATCCGCAAGACCGATGAACCCTTTGCGCGTCAGGCGATCACCCGTATCCGGATCGGTGAAGTCTTGGAAATACGTGTAGAAGCCGGGTTCGGGGTCTTGACGCAGGGCACCGGCGGCGATCCATTCGTTCAGGTAGCCAGCGGCGCGTGTGTAGGTGTTGTTCGATTCGTTGTCGCCTGCCAGGCGCGGCCCCAGGATGATGCGCACCAGGTTGCGCGGGTTCAAATCCAGATAGCGCTGCTGCATTGTTGGCGAGATCTTGTCGTACGGCTGCGTGACGAGATTCTCGATCGGGCCCGCTTCGGGCGCATACCGGTAGGGTTGGAACGGATGAATATTTGCCATGCGTCTCTTTGGGGGAAACCTACAGGATAGCAGCCCCTAGAATTGGTTGAACTCGGTCGCGTACCGATACGCTTCGACGTAATGTCCATTGCGGCGGAGGATCAGCGACTTCAGTTCCTCGCGCGCCTTCGCGCGATCCTGCGGCGCCCAGTCGGGCCGGTACTTGTTGATGGCCGGCTCAAACTGGCTGACGTGCGCCAGCGAGGCGTCAAGCTTGCGGTCGAGCGTGCGGTCGATGTTCACAAATACGTTGGCGTCCTTCTCGGTGACATAGAAGAAGTACATGGCCGGCACTTTCCACGGTTCGAGCCCGAGCTGCAGGCGCTGGTTCGGAAAGTAGAGATGCCACTCGGCGGCGCGGATGGCATCGAGCGTGTTCATCGCCGCCATGCGGTGGTCGGTTTTGTGCCAGCGGACACAGTCCGCCCCCGGGTCGACCGTGAACACGATGTCGGGCCGGTAGCGCCGGATGACCTCCGTCGCCTGTTCGACCAACCGGCGGCTGTCGACATACTCGAGCATGCCGTCGTGGTGCCCCAGCCAGATGAGGTTCTCTTTCGGGATTCCGGTGATGCGATTGCCTTCCTCCTCTTCGGCTTTGCGGATGCGCGCCAGCCGCTCGCTGGTCATGTCAAGGTCGTACGATCCCTTGTCGTCGTTCGTGTAGAGGACGATGCGGATCTTGTTCCCGTTATCGGCGAGCTGAGCGATGGTTCCGGCGCAGCAGAAGGCATCGTCGTCCGGGTGGGGCGTGAACAGCAGAATCGTTTTGCCGCGGATGTCCTCGATGCGCGGCGGGCTCTGCGCTACGCAGAAGCCCGCCGCCAGGGTAAGGGAGAGGAGGCGAACGATGGAGAAATTCACTATCTCCTGACTAGCACGGCAGGCCGTCGGGCTGCTGGCCGGAGCGTCAGGGTTGCGTCGCCGGAGTTGGACCCGGGCAGAAAGAGCCCGTGGGCCTGGGCTGTCCACTGCGCTCCGGTGGAAGGCACGTATCCGGCAAACTCGAAGACGCGCTCGGTGGGCGAGGGGTCGAGATGTGCATTCAGCAAGGCCCGCAACGAACTACCGCCGGGGACGAGGTCCGAGCCGAAGAAGTCCACAATGCGGTTGGAAAGATTCATTCCTTCAAAGGACATGGAGGTGACGCGGATGTCCGCGTCGGACACCAGCACCAGCGAAAACATGAAATTGTAGCCGTCGGGCGACGTGGGGTCTTCAAAAACGGGATTGGGCGCGACCGCCGCGGTGATTGCCGCGCGGTGCGACACGGCCTGCAGGTTGGCCGTCACCGTCGCCGGAACCGGGTCAGAGACGGCGACCACCGACGAACTCAGGTTGATGGTGGCCGTCGTCGAAAACGTGCCGGACGACGGAGCGGCGGACGGAGAGACAAAGAGATTCACCGTGGCCGGCGCGCTGGCCGAAACGGCCCCACTCACGGGCTCCGCGGCCAGCCAGGGCGCGCCGAGGGTCAGGGTGAATCCTGCCGGCTTGTCCGAATCGGTGGTGATGGTCAACTGTTGGCGCTGCGGCGCCTGGGCCACGCCGTCCACCACGCGGAAATTGAACTGCTGCTTGTCGACCGAGACCTTCGGCGGCGGCAATTCCTCCAGATAGCCGCGGATCTGTGGATAGATCAGTGAAAACTTGCCGTAGGAGGCTTGCCCGTACATGTCGCAGTAGCCGTATCCGTCCGGAGGCACGGGGCCGTAGGAGAGCACTCCAATCACTTGTTTGCCGGCGTTCAACAGCGGCGAGCCGGAAGAGCCCGGCTCCGTCCGACCTTCGGTTTCGTTCACCTGCAGGAAGTTCTCTTCGGGCACCATCAGGTCGCCGATGTAGATGGCGCCGATGCGGTCGTAATCGCGCGTGCCGAATGTGACTCGCTTGTAATTGGTAGGCGGTCCGCCGGGGTGGTGAATGCCGATGACTTTGTCGCCGACGGGAGGGTCGGTCGCGCTCCACCCTAATTGATACGCGCCGGAAGGCGCGGACGTGAGTTTCAACAGGCTGAAGTCACCCGCGATGGCATTTTGGGTGGTGGCAAGATGGGCGCCGGCGATCTGGGTGGCCTTCGACATGTCCGGCGGGGGATCGCCGCATTTCAGTTTTTCGTACGACCAGAAGGAGACTACGGAACGGGCTTCCGTTTCCGTGCTCACGCAGTGATTCGCCGTCAGAAACAGCGGCGCGAAGCTCGAACGCTTGGTGTTGATCAGGGCACCGCTGCAGAGGTAAAGGCCTCCGTCATCGCCGACGAACTCGATGTTGGCCACGGCCTTCTCTTCGTTCGCGATTTCCGGATAGCAAGCGACGTCCAACTGGCATCGCTCCGGATCGGCCGCCGTGCTGCCGTCCATCCATGCGTGGCTCATGCGGTCGATTTGAAACTGGGGAGAGTCGGCGGCGGGTCCGGCCCAGTCGACATAAACCCGTGAGGCCGCTAGAGGCTGCGACCAGAATTCGCCGTCGTCGTACGGGCCTCGGCCGGAGTACGGTCCGGCAATGCCGGTGCCGGCTTCGTCGCGAACCCATACCTGTCCCTGCGCCGCGTCGAAGCCCGTGAAGTGGAGCCGGATGGTGCGCGCGCCGGCCGACTCAATCGACAGGCGGCCGCTCATCCGGCCGTCGGACAGCGCAGCCCAATGCATCGTCTGCTGTCCCGCGCCGGTGAGAGTGCGAACCACGCCGGTGTTGCGCGCGTGGCCTCGCTGGCGAGTCGCTTGTTCGGCTTCAGAGAGCTGGCCCAACCGGACCTCGGACGCGGCGGGCAATCGCAAGTTGACGATAGCGGGCGCGGCGGCGGCGGCGGCCCGGTCCTGTGGCGCGGATTGGTAGGCGGCTCCGGGCAAGCTCTGTGCGGCCGCCCACCCGGTGCTGAGGAAGACTGCGAGGACAAAATACCTCATGTCCTTCCATCGGAGGAATGAGGGGGAAAGACCGTCAGGCTTTTACCTGAGTCGCCTCCACGGCGTCGCTCAGGTACATGTCGCCGGGGCCGAGCCGGTCGTACCAGGTTACTTTGAGGATCGCGGAGGTTACGACGAACACCAGCAACGAGATCCCCATTTCGGACCAGTGTTGGATGGCGAGGTAGATCGGCCCGGTGACGAGGCTGGTTTGCCACACCAATCCAACGGCCAGGTTGAACATGTCGCGCCGGAAGTCGCGGTTCCGTTGAAAGCCCGGGGTCACGGCGGCGCATTTCCGATAGACCGGTTCCCACCATCCCCACGGGCGCACATTCCGGTAGAACGACATCAGCACCTCGTCGCTTTCCGGCTTGGTCAAGAGGCAGACGAGGATGGAAGCGGCGAAGCTCACGGCCAGGATGAGCAGGAAGGCCAGTACGGGGTGGATGCCGAGGAAGATCTTGAGAATCGCCGCGCCCGTGCCCGCCACCATGCCAGCGAAAAAGCCATAGCCGTTGAACCGCCACCAGTGCCACTTCAGGACATTTGGTGCAACGAATGCGGGGACCAGGGCGGAAACGATCCACTCGGTCACGCCGTGCACGGACTTGGTCGCCAGCCCGAACAGAATGCCGAGCAGCACGACGCAGCTCGACGTGACCCATGCGATGACCACGTAGCGGCGCTGGGGCGCGTTCGGATTGATGTAGCGCTTGTAGATATCGTTGACGACGTAGGCCGCGCCGGAATTCACGGTCGAGACGAACGTGCTCATGAACGAGGCGAGCAGCGCCGCGATGAGAACGCCCTTGAGCCCCACCGGCACGTGCCGGTTCAGCACGTTCGGCAGGATCTTCTCGAAGTTGACCTTGGTCCCCATCGACGCCAGGTCGGGGCTGAAGAAGACGATGCCGAGCACCGCGATGCCCGCGATCAGGAGAAATCGCGGCGCCAGCGACACCATGGCCATCACCATGTTCTCGAGCGCCGCCTCGCGCGGGCTGCGCGTGGAAAGCACGTGCTGGATGGCGTAATTCGGCGTCGGGCCAGCCATGCTGACGAGCACACCCTTCAGGAAAAGCATGGCGGTGAAGAAACCGAACAGCGAATAGCCGTCCCCGCCGGCGCCGATGGGGCCATAGATGCGCTTGTTCAGCTCGGGCATGAGGGTGCCCCAGTCGAGATCGAGTTTCCAGCCGAAGAACAGGTGATCCCAGCCGGGGGGGACGGCGGCCATGATCTGCTCCGGCCGGATGATCAGAATCGAGATGACGACGATGCCGATGGCGGCGATGAGCTTCAGGCCGAACTGAATCAGGTCGTTCATGACCACGCTGTACATGCCGCCTACCACGCAATAGATGCCGGTGATCAGCAGCATGGCCGCGCCGTACCACTCGTCGCGAAAATCCCAGGGGAAGAACGGCTTCGTGAATTCGCCGATGCCGCGGAAGGCGTAGCTGAGAAATCCGACCACGTGGACCAGCGCGTAGACGACGACGCTGAGGTAAGCAAGCTCCGCGCCGCGGCTATGGCCGAAGCGCGTCCGCATCCATTCCGCGCCGGTGAGGACGTTCGACCGGCGCACCCACGTGCCCAGGTACATCATGCGGAAGATGACGCTGAACAGCGGCCACACCCAGAGAAGCCAGGTCGCCTTCACGCCGTAGATGAACAGCATCATCACGAACCACATGGTGCCGGTGATGTCGACGCCGCTCGATCCGTGCGCGACGCCGATCACCCACCAGGGAAGGCTCTTGCCGGCCAGGAAGTAGGACTCGGCGTTTCGCGATGCGCGTTTCGCCGACCACCAGCCCACCACGGACATCAGTGCCAGGTAGCACGCGATGATCGTCAGATCGATAGGGTGCATGGCAGGTTCCTCAGGCCGGGCACCGTAGTAGGTGTTCGACGAGTTGGTCGAAGCGGCAGGTGGCCACGGCGCAATACTTGTCAGCGCCGCCGTAGTAGATGAATAGTGTGCGGTCGATCACCACGGCCCCGCATGGGAAGCACACGCCGCGATAGTAGCCCTCGATCTCGTAATATTCCTCGGGTTGGAGAAGCCAATCCGGCGTGCGATGCAACACGCGCCAGGGCTCTTCGAGGTCCAGCAGCAGCGCGCCGATGCGGTAGAACTTGTCGTGGCCGAGCGCGTGATAGAGGGTCAGCCAGCCATGTGGCGTCTTGATGGGCGGGATGTTGATGCCGAGCTTGGCGGTTTCCCACTCGTACTTGTTCTTGATGAGCATGCGGCTCTCGCGGAAGCCGAGCAGGTCGTCGGCCATCGAGATCCAGGCGCAGGCGTGGTCCGTCCCATACTCCGGTCCGATCCATTCGAGCGGCCGGTGCATCATCGCGAATTTGCCGTTGACTTTTTCGGGGAACAGAATGACGTCGCGGTCGTCCAGCAGCGGATTCGTCAGCCAGCCGGCGCGGATCCACGTCTTGAAGTCCTTCGTCATCGCCAGGCCGGTCAGCGTCGCATTGATGCGCAGGTAGCGGGGAAACTCCGGCGGGTAGTCGGGCGTTGCGTAGCGCTTCTTTACTTCCGGATTCCAGAACTGTCCGAACGGATAATGGCGGCAGGCGTAGGTGACATAGAACCATTCGCCCATCTTGATGATGCGGGGATCCTGGATGGTCGCTCCATCGAAGCCTTCTATGCTTGGGCTCAGCACCGGCTCATCGCTGACGCGCTCGAAGTGGAGGCCGTCGCGGCTCTTTGCCAGGCCGAAGTAGCATTTGTATTCGGCATGCGATTCGGCCGAGCGATAGAGCAACAGGACTTCCTCTTTTTCCTCGTCGTACCAGGCCGCGGGATTGAATACCGCCAGGTCTTCCCAGGGGTGGTCCGGATGCGGAGAGAGAATCGGGTTGCCGCGGAAGCGTTCGAGTTTCACGCCACAATCTTATGTCACGGGCCCGGGGTTGAAGAGCGCGAGATCGTTGTGGAGTCCCCATCGGTCGGCGCACGTCTTCTTCCGTCCGCTCGCGACATCCAGGATGAGGCGGAACAATTCCCAACCGATGTCCTCGATGGTGGCGGTGCCGGTGGCGATGCGTCCGGCGTCGAGATCGATGAGATCGTGCCAGCGTTGGGCAAGCGCGGTGCGAGACGAGACTTTGATGACCGGCGCCATCGCCAAGCCGTACGGCGTTCCTTCACCCGTGGTGAAGACGTGCAGGTTCATGCCGGCGGCAAGTTGGAGCGTGCCGCAGATGAAATCGCTCGCCGGGGTAGCGGCGAACACAAGCCCCTTGGCCTTCACGCGCTCGCCCGGCGAACTCACCGCCATCAAAGGGCTGCTGCCGGCTTTGGCGACCGAGCCGAGCGCCTTTTCAACGATATTGGCGAGACCTCCCCGCTTGTTGCCCGGCGTGGGGTTCGCGCTGCGGTCCGCTTGGCCGCGGGCGAGGTAGGCGTCGTACCAGGCCATTTCGCGGATCAGCGCTCGCGCCACGTCCTGGTTCACCGCTCTCGGTGTCAACAGGTGGACGGCGTCGCGGACCTCGGTCACTTCGGAAAACATCACGGCGGCCCCGGCGCGCACCAACAGGTCTGCCGCATATCCGACAGCCGGGTTCGCCGTCACACCCGAAAACGCGTCGCTGCCGCCGCACTGCACGCCGACCACGAGATCAGATGCCGGGCAAGCGACGCGCCGCCGGGCATTCAGTTCCGAAAGGCGCTTTTCGGCGACCGTCATGATGGCCGACACCATGTCGCCGAAGCCGCGGTATTCCTCGTCCTGCAGGCGGATGACGTGCGGCTGTTCGATCACAATCGGGAACAATCGCGACGGCTGCAGCTTTTCGCAGCCGAGGCTGACCGCCATGGACGCTCCGCCGAGATTCGGGTTGAGGCTCAGATTGCGGATGGTCCTTATGGGGACCTGTGCTCCAGGAGCGTCGATCGCGACGCCGCATCCGTACGGGTGCGTGATGGCGATCACGTCATCGACTTTGGCGAAGCGGGGCAGGATCTCCGACTTGATCCGATTGACGGCAAACTCCACCGTGGGTGCGACGCACTGGACGGTGGTCGTGATGCCGAGGATGTTTTTTGTTCCGGCCGTGCCATCGGCGTTGCGGAAGCCTTCAAACGAGTAGCCTTCGAGCGGGGGCAGCGCCGCGGGCGTCGCGGTGGCAAGGTCGAGGTTGTCGAGAGCCGGCGCTTCCGGCAGCTCCACCGCGTCCTCGCCCACCCACTCGCCCGCTGCAATAGACCGTGCCGCGGTGCCGATGACTTCGCCATAACGAACGATCGGTCCATGTGGCGGGATATCGACCAGCGCCACTTTGTGCGTCGGCGCCGACGGATCGAGCACCAGCGCGACGTTATCACGCGGATGGACGCGTATGGTGCGAGGCTCCGTCATTTCACCGGCAGGCCGTATTTCTTCAGGAATTCGTGGATGGTCGCGTAGATTTTCAGGTTCTCTTCGGCGGTGAAGTTGCCGTGTTTGCCGCCGGGAATCGTCAGCAGTTGGTTCGGCACGTTCGCCTTGCTAAGGGCATCCCGCAGTCGCAGCGCGTGTTGATATGGGACCGTCGGATCGGCGTCTCCGTGGATGGTGAGGATCGGCGGCAGGTCCTGCCGGACGTAAGTCAGCGGCGATACGCGCCGGGCGATCGCTTCGCGATCGGGCATCGACGACAGCCACTGCACGGCATAGCTCTTCTGATTCTCTCCGTCGAGCAGATCCACAACATCGGTGATCCCGTAGAAGTTGACGATCGCGGCCACCTTCGGCAGCGGCACGCCCGGGCACTCGCGATCAAGGCCGGCGCTCTGGGGAATCATCCCCGTCGTCAGCGAAAGGTGCCCGCCGGCCGAACCGCCGGTCACCACAAGCTTGGTGATGTCGAAGTCGTATTTCTGTGCATTGGCCGCCACCCAGCGCAAGGCGCAGAGGCAATCCTCCACCGCGGCAGGAGCCAGCGAGACGCGCCCCAGTCGGTATTCCACGTTGACCACGTTCCAGCCCATCTCAAACCACGGCATAAGCGCCATGAGCGACGCTTCCTTGCTTCCGCCCACCCAGCCGCCGCCATGGATATAGATCAGCGTCGGCTCCGGTCCCTGCGTGTCGCGCCGCTTGTACAAATCGAGCTTCGCTTCGTAATTGTTGGCAACGAGGTAAGTAATGTTGGGCGTCGTTTGATAGCGGTTTGCCGCCGTGGCGGCCCAGTCGGCGGGTGTCTGCGCCAGCGCGACCGCGGTCCATAAGAAGGCAACAAGCTTCATGGATGTTGAGTATATCCCTACAATCGTCCTATGACCTCAGAGGAGCTGCGGGGCCTGCAGGCCCCCTGGAAAGCGAAGTACCGCGAAAATCCTGAAACGGCGACGACCACGCTGCACGCCATGGCGCGGCTCGATCCCCAAAACATCGCCTGCCGCATCGAGACGGGAAAAGCGCAGGTGGTAGCCGGCCTCCATCCAGCCACGGGCGGCGACGGCAACGACGCCTGTTCCGGCGACATGCTGCTGGAAGCGCTCGCGGCATGTGCCGGCGTGACCCTCCGGGCCGTTGCCACCGCAATGGAAATTCAACTCCGCGGCGGCACGGTGACGGCGGAAGGCGATCTCGACTGGCGCGGTACGCTCGGCCTGGCCAAGGACGTCCCCGTGGGGTTCAGGGCCATCCGTCTTCGCTTCTCTTTGGATACCGACGCGCCCCCCGATCGAGTGGCCAAGCTGATCGAACTGACAGAACGATACTGCGTCGTCTATCAAACCTTCCGCCGTGCTCCTGACATCGCGGTTTCCGTGCAATGATATTTGGGAACCGCGATGAGGATTCAGTGGAAACGCTGGCAAGTATGGACCCTGCTGGCGTCCTTGTTCGTTGCGGCGTTACTGATTTTGTTCGTTGGTCGTAGCAGCCTTCCGCCCAGCGCTGTTTCCTTCTCGCAGCCAGCGGCGGAATTAGACGCTTACGATTTCCTTGAGATCGAAGCCAAAGTCTCGGCCCCCAGAGCACAGAACCCGTTCACCGACGCCACGTTGAAAGGCTGGTTTCAACAGACAGCGGGGAACAAACAGTGGCCGGTAGAAGGCTTCTGCGATGCCCGCGACGGCAGCGTGTTTCGCATTCGCTTCATGCCCCCCGCGCCGGGAGACTACCGGTACTCCGTCGAGTACCGGCAGGGCTGGTCGAAGACCACCTCGACCGGGACGTTCCGCGTGCGGGACGGACGGCGTCGAGGTCCGGTGCGCATCGATCCGGCAAACCACTGGCACTTCATCTGGGAGGGAACGGGAGAACACTACTTCTTCAACGGCACAACTGCGTACTGGCTGTTAGGCTGGCGCGACGACAAGATCATCGAAAACAGCATCGAGCGGCTGCACCGGCTCAAGATCAATCGCGTGCGGGTGACGATCGCCGGAAGAACGAGCTTGTATTACGGCGAACCGGTCATGTCAGGGAAGAGTTGGACGCCCTTCATCACGGCGTGGCCGGCGGCGACCGGCGAGCGCTACATGCACTTCGCTGGGCGGCTCGGCCAAATCGCCGGACTTGGCATCGGCCGCGGCGTGTTCGACGCGCTCGCGCGCCAGGGAATGACGGAGGACATATATCACCCCGGTTTCGATTACCGCCGGTTCGACGTCTCCTACTGGCAGAAGTTCGAGCGCGCGCTTCGCTATGCCCGGGATCGGGACGTCGTCTTCTCTCTCGTCCTCGACATGAATGACAGCCGTACGCATCCGGCGGCCGGCAGCGAGGACGAGCACCGCTTCATCCGGTATGCCATCGCCCGGTTTGCCCCGTTTTCTAATGTCACCTGGGACCTCGGCGACGACCTCAACGAATACCGCGACGACCGCTGGACGCACGATACCGGAACGCTGATCAAGCAATGGGATCCCTATCAGCATCTGGCCACCAGCCATCCCACCGACAACGCCCACCAGGACCGCATGGCCGGCTGGTTCGACTTCACCTCGTTCCAGGAATGGTCGCGTGAGCAGCACGCCTTCATGCTCGCGCAGCGAAAAGAGCAGCAGCGGTTGGGGCGAATCATCCCGCAAACCAACGAAGAGTACGGATACGAAGATCACTATCCGATGTGGGCGAAGGGGTTGGGATCAGAGTCGGCCGACGCCCTGCGAAGAACGGCTTGGGAGATTGTCATGGCCGGCGGCTACCAAACCACGGGAGAAACGGCACGCCGCGGAACCAACGTCTGGCCGGATTCCGGCGGCGGATGGATGAACGGCCGTGGCGACGACACCATGACCATGCTGAACGGCTATGGCCACATGGTGGATTTCTTCACCAGTTTCGACTGGTGGAAGACGGAACCACATGACGAGCTCGTGAACACTGGCAACTATTGCCTGGCTAGCCCCGGTGAAATCTATGCGGTGTACCTGCCGCATGGAGGAACCGCCACGGTGAGTTTGCCGGCCGGGCGCTACGAGTGCACATCGTGGGACCCGGAGACCGGCGCCAAAAAAGTTCTGCCGCCGATAAACATTGCTTCATCGTCTTGGACCTCGCCATCCACACCCGCCTCCAAGGACTGGGCTCTGCTTTTGCTTAAGAAATAACGGAGGCGATGGCCTTAGGAAATCTCTGCGTCTTGACCGGATTCTGAAAATTAAGCTTCAAACCTTCAGGTTTCTCCTAGGCAGCGTTCGGGCAAACCTCGCATTCCATCATTGGGGGTAGTGCATGCCATAGTGAAGCCAGAAAGTGGCTCACCGTAACACGCCGCCCTCCGAGGCGTGCGCCGGTGTTTTTTGGAACAGCAAGAATGAAAGAAACAACAACGTTTGAAATTCGGGCCTGCGAACATTGCGATCGTCCGTTGCAAACAGCAGACTTCCTCCTCGATCATCCAATGCCCGTCAGAGGGTCAGTCTGCAGTCCGTTGACGCTTCGGGAAAAACAGCTCGTCGAGCTGGTGAAACAGGCCAAATCCAACAAAGAAATCGCATTCGAGTTGTCCTTGACGGTTGGGAGCGTCAAGGAATACCTTTACCGGATCTACCGGAAAGTCGGTGTCAGGAACCGCACCGAGCTTGCTTTGCGGCACTTGCGGACCAACGCGGAAACGCCT
>Ga0335084_10006083_pt1 | contig 11962 bp, 9 predicted proteins | sample Lox_Sample_44_FD_206721 | JGI IMG/M metagenome (GOLD analysis project Ga0335084, IMG submission 206721) | Soil microbial communities from Loxahatchee National Wildlife Refuge, Florida, United States - Lox_Sample_4.4 | ecosystem: Environmental > Terrestrial > Soil > Wetlands | place: USA: Florida...
CTGCTGACCCAAAGTATGCCGCTCGCGTGGAGCGCAAACGACTTGGTCGTGCTCAAAACTCTCTGCGAACAGATTGTCATCGCGCTCAACAACGCCGGACTGCGGCGCCTGGTCAAGAGTCTTTCCGTTACCGATGAGCGCTCCGGACTGCTCAAGCGTGCCTCGTACATGGACCTTCTTATGGCGGAAACTCGGAGGGGTGTGCAGCAGAGCACGCCGATGTCGGTTTTGCTGATGCAGTTTGGAGAAAAGTCGGCAATGGTCAGGGAGTTTGGGGAAGCCGCGACCGAGGCCGTGATGCAGCAGATCGGCCAGCTCTTTGCCGCCAACATTCGACAGAACGACCTGGCCTTCCGTTATGAGCTGACCACCATCGCCATTGTCCTCGGCGAAACTTCCGACAAAGAGGGCCTCCTGGCAGCAGAGAAGCTGCAACGCCTGGTCTCGCAGGTCAAACTGCCGGAGAAACAAGATGCGGTGCGTTTCAACGCGGGTCTGGCGGAAGCTGTGGTGCGCGCAGAATACGATCCCGTGGACATCGTCACCGAAGTGGTGAATCGCGCCGAGCAGGCGCTGCACACTGCTGTTACCCAGGGCGCAGGAAAGATTGTTTCCCTGGCCGCTTCGGTCGCGGCTGCGGCCGTCGCCTAGTTCTTCCGAGTCTTGTCATTCCGAATCGGCTTCAGCCGTGAGGAATCGGCTTTCTTCCCGGCATCTAATTTCGCGGTCTCCTCCTCATAGCGCAATTCACTTCCCGACTGTTAAACTAGCAAGTTTGGTTTAGCGACTCGGAACCATCCTGCTCCCAGGACGTCATGTTGAAACCAGGTGACATCGCCATCGTCAGCGGGGCGCGCACGCCCTTTGGCCGCTATTGCGGCAAATTGAAAGACTTTACCGCCCAGGAACTCGGTGCGGTGGCTGCCAAAGAGGCCATCTCGCGGGCCGGCGTGGATCCCAAGGAATTCGATCACGTCGTCTTCGGCAACGCGCAGCAGACTTCCGGCGACGCCCTTTATGGCGCCCGCCATGTCGGACTGCGCGCCGGCATTCCGATTGAGACCCCCGCCCTGACCGTGAACCGCCTATGCGGGTCAGGAATGCAGTCGATCGTGAATGCGGCGCAGATGATTCAGCTTGGCGAAGCCAATGTCGTGCTCGCCGGCGGCATGGAGGCCATGTCGCAAGCACCCTTTGTGATCCGTGGGCGCGACGGACTCACGCTAGCGCCAGGCGGGAAGCTCGAAGACTCGCTCATGGTCGCGCTGCTTGACAGCTACTGCGGCGTGGCTATGGCCAACACCGCCGAGCTTTATGCTGAGCAGCAAGGCATCAATCGCCAGGCCCAGGATGAGTTTGCGCTTCGCTCTCAGCACGCTGCCGATGCGGCGTACAAAGAAGGCCGGCTGCAGGAAGAGCTTACCCCCGTTCCTCTCAAGGACCGCAAGGGCGAGCCGTCGGGAGAGATGTTTACTGAAGACGACCATCGCCGCGCGCAGACCACCATGGAAGGGCTGGCCAAGCTGAAACCCGCATTTGGCAAAAACGGCACGGTCACGGCGGGGAACGCCAGCGGCATTGTTGATGGCGGCGCGGCCGTGGTGGTCATGTCGCTGGACGAGACTTCGAAGCGAAACCTCAAGCCTTTGGGCCGCATTGTGAGCTGGGGCATCGCCGGAGTCGATCCCAGGTTCATGGGACGCGGCCCTGTGCCCGCCACCCGACTGGCTCTGCAAAAAGCCGGACTGACCTTGGATTACATCGACCTGATCGAAGTCAACGAAGCCTTTGCCGCACAATATCTCTCCGTGGAAAAAGAGCTCGGCCTGGAGCGCGAGAAAGTGAACGTGAATGGCGGCGCGATTGCGCTGGGCCATCCGCTGGGAGCCAGTGGAACCCGCCTCGTGATCACGGTGCTGTACGAACTGAAGCGGCGCAAAAAGAAGTACGGCCTGGCGACCGCCTGCATCGGCGGTGGCCAGGGCATCGCCATGGTGGTGGAGAGTTTGAACTAAAGTCTTAGCCACGGATTTACACGGATTGTCACGGATCAAACCCATCATCATTGGTTTTGTCCCGGTCCGTGTAGATCCGTGGCGAGGTCTTGGTTTTGAGGAGCACTCATGGAGATAAGAAAAGTTGGCGTTCTCGGTTGTGGTTTGATGGGATCGGGCATTGCCCAAGTCTCGGCAACCGCCGGATTCGACGTCACTGTCCTCGAAGTCGAGCAGAAATTTCTCGACAAGGGTTTTGCCGGCATCGAAAAGTCGCTGGCCAAGTTCGCGGAGAAGGGCACGATCAAGGAAACACCCCAGGCGATTCGCGCCCGCCTCAAAGGCACGACCAACATGCGCGATCTTGCCGATTGCGACATCGTGGTCGAGGCTGTGATTGAGAACATCGACGAAAAGAAAAAGATGTATGCCGCGCTCGATGACGTGGTCAAACCCGACGCCATCTTCGCCTCGAACACCTCGTCGATCTCGATCACCGAGCTGATGGCCGCCACCAAGCGTCCCCATCGCTTCATCGGCCTGCACTTCTTCAATCCGGTGCCCTTGATGAAACTGGTCGAAGTCGTGCGCACCATCGCGACCGCCGACGATGTCTTCGAAGCCGCTTACGAGTTTGGCAAGAAACTGGGCAAAGTCCCGGTGCGCACCAGCGACAAGACGGGTTTCATCGTGAACCGCCTGTTGGTGCCCTATATGCTGGACGCCATCCGTGCCTACGAAGAGGGCGTCGGCTCGATCGAAGACATCGACAACGCCATGAAGCTGGGCTGTGGCTATCCCATGGGCCCGTTCACCTTGCTCGATTTTGTCGGCCTGGAAACGACTTACTACATCACGCAGGTGATGTACGACGAATTCAAAGAACGGCGTTTTGCCGCGCCGCCATTATTGAAGCGACTGGTCATGGCGGGCTGGTACGGACGCAAAACAGGCAAAGGTTTTTACGATTACTCGGACCCGAGTAATCCGAAGCCGAACAACCTGTAAGGCTTTCGCCGCGGATTCACGCAGATCAACGCGGATCTTTGAAAAAGGCTTATTCTTAGATTTTGATCTGGGTTCATCCGCGTGAATCAGCGGCGAATATTGGAATCTTATGACCTTCGAAAACATTCTTCTCGAAAAGAAAAATGCCATCGCTTACGTCACCGTCAACCGTCCGAAAATTCTCAACGCTCTCAACATGGCCACCATGGAAGAGCTGCGTACCGCCTTCACCGACATCAAGAACGACTCCGCCATCCGTGTCGCCATCCTGACCGGCTCCGGCGAGAAGGCTTTCATCGCGGGCGCCGACATCGGCGAGCTGGCCAAACACGACGCCGTCAGCGGGAAAGAATATACCCATCGAGGTCAGTCCGTGCTCGATCTCATCGAGAACCTGGGCAAGCCAGTAATCGCCTGCATCAACGGCTTCGCGCTCGGCGGCGGATGCGAGATCGCTATGGCTTGCACCATGCGCTTGGCCAGCGAGAACGCCAAACTCGGCCAGCCCGAGGTGAAGCTGGGCATCATTCCGGGCTACGGCGGCACGCAACGCCTGCCGCGTCTGGTTGGCAAAGGTATTGCCATGCAGCTGGTCTTGTCGGGCGAGATGATTACGGCGCAGGAGGCCTACCGCATCGGACTGGTCAATGAAGTCACCGCGGCCGCCGAGCTCGTCCCCCGCGCCGAAGCCATTGCGCAGAAAATCATCGCCAACTCGCCCCTGGCCGTGCAGTACGCCATGGAAGCGGTGAACAAGGGACTGGAACTGACTCTGCCCGATGGCTTGTACCTCGAAGCCGTATTGTTCAGCGTGGCTTGCTCCTCGGAGGACAAGAAAGAAGGCACCACAGCGTTTCTGGAGAAGCGTCCGCCACAGTTCAAGGGAAAGTAACATCTCAGCCACGGATCAACACGGATGTTCACGGATCTCCATGCGCAATAAGACAATTCTTTTCTTTGCCCTTTGTTTTTCACCGATCATCGCTTACGCCAAGAGCGAACCACTCCCCAAGCTTCTCCCCTGGTCGCAGCAGATCGCTTTGCGCGAAAGCTGGCTGGAAAAGCGCCACGCCACGATCCTTCCGCTGATGCGGAAGTACAGCATCAACATGTGGATCGTGGCCAACGAAGAGTTTCATGACGATCCCCTCACCCAGTACGTCGCGCCGCCGCGGCCTTATGCCGGTAACCGCGATTTCTTCGTCTTCATTGATGCCGGGGACAAGGGACTGCGCAAAGTGGCGGTCACCGGATACTCCGAGGAGAGTCTGAAACGCTTCTTTGAATCTCCCGACGATCCCAAGCCGCCTGCCGAAGCCCTGCGTGCACTTTATGACGAGTACAAGCCGGCCAAGATTGCGCTCAGTTTCGGGGCCAACCGCGGGGTCGAACGCAGCCTGACCTACGAGACTTACAAGTTCATCTCCGACAGCATGGGGCCCGGCGCTGCCGACCATTTTGTTCCCGCCAAGGACCTGATCGAGGACTACCTCGATACCCGCATGCCCGAGGAGTTCGACACTTACACCACGATGGTGCGGCTCACTGAGATTCTTACCCGCCGCGCCTTGTCGAACGAAGTCATTCATCCCGGCAAGACCACCGTGGGAGATATCCGGCGCTGGCTCTACGATCAACTCGGCGCGAGCGACGTCGGTACGTGGTTTCAGCCGGACATCCGGGTGCAGCGCAAGGGCACAACCAACAACGTGTCTCGAGGCTTTCTTGCGGTCGCGTCCGAGGGAATCGTGATCGAGCGCGGCGACGTTCTGCACATTGACTTCGGTATTACCTACATGGGCCTGAATACCGACTGGCAGAAGATGGGATACGTTCTGCGCTCTGGCGAGCAAGATGCTCCGGCGGGCCTGAAGGCCGCGATGAAGAACACCAATCTTCTACAGGATGCGGTGACCAGCTTCGCCCGCCCAGGCAAGACCGGCGGCGAGGTTTACGATGCTGCCATGGCCGAGATGCAGAAGCAGGGAATCGAAGCCAAAATCTACAGCCATCCCATCGGTAATCAAGGTCACGGCCTGGGACCTTCCATTGACTACCGCTCTTCCCAGCGAAAAGATATGGCCGCTTCGCAGACGAAGCCTTTGCGTCCCGGCTGCTACACTTCGATTGAACTCAACACGGCAACGGGCGTGCCCGAATGGAACAACCAGAAGGTCTTCATCATGATGGAGGATGACGCCTATCTGACGGACCAAGGCTACAAGTTTTTCCGCCCGCGCCAGGAGGCGTTTTACTTGATCAAATAGAAGCGGGCCACTGATTCGCACGGATGTTCACGGATAGAACGTTTTGATTGTTTTGAATTGTCATCCTGAGGCAGCTCTTCCGCCGAAGGACCTATGCACTGCGGTTTCTGATGATCAAGTACATCAATCTCACGGCGCAGGTCAAGAGTGAGCAGGACTTTGATGTTTTAACCAAGCTGCTCACAGCCCTCGGATTGAGGCATGACAGCGTTGAAGACTACCCCCATCTGCGCTTGCAGCCCTTCCTCCCGTCAGGTTCAACACTGGAAGTCGTCTATCGAAAGAGGCCGTACTCGCACGCCGATCTGGAACTTGTGATACTGGACCCGGATTCCGCGGTAGAGATCGTAAAGAAGTTGGGTCTGAACATCACTGAAGATCGCTCTGGCCCCGAGCCAGGCCACGGAGTCCGAGAATTTCGAGTGCAGCTGCCGGGCGGCACGAGCCTATTGTTCACCGGTTTTCGGGCGTCACATTCGACAGAACCCGATCACATTGGCATCGAAGGCAAACTCCAAGCTAGAGGCAAAACCTTTGCGTTGGTTGTTTCACGGTTCAACTCCTTCATCACTGAACGCCTGCTAGGTGGCGCAATCGATGGACTTATGCGTTGCGGATGCACGAATCGAACTGGCATCACCATCGTCCGCGTCCCCGGCTCCTTCGAAATGCCCTCCGCCGCCCGCACCCTGGCAGAAACCGGAAAATACGATGCCATCATCTGTCTTGGCTGCCTTCTCCGCGGCGACACCGCCCACTACGACGTCATCGTTAACGAAGTCACTCGTGGCATCGGACAATCGGCGCAAGAGACTGGCATTCCCCACGCCTTCGGCGTCCTCACCTGCGACACGCTGGAACAAGCCATCGACCGCGCCGGCCTGAAGATGGGCAACAAAGGTTTCGAAGCCGCGCTGGCCGCGGTGGAGATGGCGAATCTCAAGAAGGCTGTTGTTGGCCGTTCGTCGTTGGTCGTTGGCGCAGGCAAAACCAAAACCCGCGGCCGTCGATCAGCGAAGTCCAAATCCAGACGTTGAAACCTGTAAACTGATCTTGCGGTCGCAAACGTCGAAGGCCAACGACCTACGACGTACGACCGACGACCAACATGGGTACCCGCCGCAAATCCCGCGAACTCGTGCTCCAGATGCTGTTCCAGGCCGACATGGGCAAGCAGACTCCCGATCAGGTTCGTCGCACCTTTTGGAATGAGCACGATTCGGTGACAGACGACGTGCGTGGTTTCGCCGAGGATCTCTTCCGCGTCGCCACCGACCGCAACACGGAGATCGACGGATTGATCGAGCATCACGCCGAACACTGGCGCATGGACAGGATGGCCGCCGTTGACCGCAATCTTCTCCGCGCTGCCGTGGCCGAATTGGTGGGCTTTCCGGCAACCCCGCGCGCTGTAATCATCAATGAGGCGCTGGAGATTGCTCGCAAGTTCTCCAGCCCGGAGTCCGTGCAATTCATCAACGGCGTCCTGGACAGCGTGGGCAAGGACCTGGAGAAGAAGGCAGTTGGTTGATGTTCACTCGCTACTCGCTACTAGCTCCTAGCTACTCCTCTACGGCCTCACCGCCACCAAGTCCGGTTTACAGGTCAAGCCTTCGAAGGGCTGGCCCGCCGAGTCCTGACACAAGCTTTGCGGGAAGGGAATCTGCGCAATGTCGCCGCCGGTTGCGGTTTCCAGCACGTGCAGTGACCCGTCGCTGGCACCCGCATAGAGTCGGCTCCCGTCGGGCGAGAGCGACGCCCGGAGGGGCACGGCATTCCCCGCGAGCCCGATTGCCGAGGAAGTTTGCGCCGTGATGTTAAACACCAGCACGCTGCTGGAGTTGGGCGTGATGATAAAGGCGGTCGAGCCATCCTGCGACACGATCAACTGGGTGGCGACGAAAGCTCCGTGGCCAAGGTCAAAAGATGAAACGGCATTGCTGACACTCGGTGTACAACCTTGCGGTAAGGCACTTACGTGGATGATGTCCACCGTCGGCGGGTTGACCGCCAGAACCCCAGTTGCATCCGGGAGCGTCTTGATGAAAGTTGGGATGCCAGGGGTGCCAATGGGAGTGGCAGCCTGCCCAGGGTTGCAGGTCCACCACACGGATACCGCCGATGGACTGCCCCCGGCTACGTAAGCAAAGGCTCCTTCGGACAGGAACGAGACATCGTTAGCTGCAGCACTGAGTGCCAACGATTTCAGCGCATCCAGTTTCGAATATACGTACAGCGTACTCCCTGCCACAATGTACGCCTTCAAGCTGTCCGGTGAGAAATCTGCGGCCGTGGCTCCCGTTATGTTCAATGCTGTGCTGGTATTTCTCGTTGCCTCAAAAACAAATACCTGGTTGGGGGAGTCCGTCGTGTCAGAAATAATGACGCTGTTTCCGTCCGGGGATACCGCCAATACCCTGCCTGGAGCCGAGATGAACTGACTGACAGTCCCAGCACCCGTTTCCAGCACCGCCAAGCCCCGGCTTCCCAACAGGCTGGAATCGGTCCCGAGATACGCCTTGGTTCCTTGCCGATTGAAAACCAGCGAATTCGGAGTAGCGGGGAGGGTGGCCACGGTGCCGAACGTGTTGTCCGGAACCGTCACCGGAACAATCACGCTGAAGCAGTTGTCGGTGGTTCCGCATCCGGTGCTGCTGACGTAAACGGTGCCCGTCGTAGACTGCCCACTGTTAGGCGCGAGGGTCACCACATTTTCCGGGTAGATCGGTAGCGTGGGCAGCATTCCGACATTGCATGTCGGAGGAGTGCAGGACGCGATGATTGTGGCCCCACCCCTGCCGGCCGCTGACGTGGCCACACCCGTATTGCCGGTATTGCTCACGCTTACCGAAGCAGACTCGGAAGAGCTCCAGGTGAGTGGGACGCCGGAAATGACGTTCCCGAGAGCGTCTTTGACGGTTGCCTTGATGGTCTTTGAGGTGTTTGTCTCGCTGGTTACTTCCAGTTCGATCGATTCAACCCGGCAAGTGGCGAAGTCGGTGGTGGTGGTGGCGTTCGCGATGCCGATCCTGGCAACAATGGGGGTGACCCCGGGGACCTTGGCGGTAGCTTGCACCTGGTTCAACGAAATTCCGTTCACGATATTGGCAAGCACACCCGCCGTGTTGCTGAGTTCCGCCACCGACGGATTGAGCGCCTGAAAGTTGAACTGTCCCACCGTGGGGGTGATGTCTTTCCCGCGGCTGAAGGCACGCGCCTCGTAATAGGCGTTTGGATTGGCGTTTTCTCCTAGGGACTGGCATACGCCGGGCGGCGGAGTATTGGGCGGTGTGAATGCGTTCACCGTAACCTTATCGATCTTCTGGTGAACGTACACTGTGCTTGCCGGGCTGGTCACGCCTTGGGTAGTGGCGGTGATCTCGGCGACTCCAACCGACCCTGGGGTACAGACTTGGGGGCTGCTCAGGGAATCCCAACTACCGGCACAGGCCAGCCCGTTGCTGGCAATCGTCAATACCGCAGTGTTGCTTGACTGGTAGGTGATGGGCTCCGCAATCGCATTGTTGCTGGAGTCCAGGGGAACGCCGGTAAACGCCTGGTTGGTGCCCAATTCCATCGATGAGCTGGGCGTGGGTTGCAGGCTGATGCTGGCGGGGACAGGGAAATTTGTGGCGTTCACAGGGTTGCTGCCGCTGCAGCCGGCAAGGCTGGCGAGCAAGAAACCGGCAACGCAAGCCAGCACAATCGTTGAGATGACAGAACTGCACCTACCCATTCATCCTCCCCGTCCTCATGGTTACCATGGGGCGAGCACGCCGTTTCCTGGGAAATTTCCAGTGTAGAGGCAGCGAATCTTTTCGGCAACTTGCGCCGCTTTGCGGGCGTGAGCGACGCGGGAGCTTGCAGGCGAAATCCCGACCGTGGGGAAGGATCCCTTGGGACCCGGGCTGAGAGACGTTGCAAGCAACGTCTCGACCACGCGAAGAGGCAAATTTGCAAAAGTGTAGAGACGTAGCTGACTACGTCTCCGAAGCGAAATCTTCCACCCGGCGTGGCATTTCCCTATCTTCCTCATGCAGAGTTCGGATGCCGCAGACAGTGGTTGACGATGTTTCCATGGACTTGTTATATTTGTAAGGTTCCGCGAGTCATGCTGGCTTACCTGTAAGCGGTGGTTTTTCGCTGTGCGTGTGTCGCGCGTGGAAGACTCCAAGAAGCAGTTGAGCCCTAAAGATACACGTCTTCGGAGATGTTCCGGGGATGCCCTCGCTGAAACGCCTTGCGCGTACTTCCACCCGTTGGAAGGCTATGCAGGGCGCGGCTGACGAAACGGAGTGCCTCCCGAATCTTTCGGTGCGTGGCGCCACCGTCGGAAGCGTTAGTCCGAACCGTAAGCAACAATCTTCCGCCTGAAGTTTGCCCGGCGGAAAGTATGGCTGGCCCATTCGCCACCCAGACCCTGACTCAGGGACAAGCAAGAGCTGTGCCCCAAAGGCGCCGGTGCGTGGCTGGCGCGTGAATGGGTGCGTGGCCAAGGAGCAATCGAGAGTGCCGACCTTTAATCAGTTGGTGCGTGCCGGCCGCAAGCGGCCGCGGTACAAGACGGCCAGTCCGGCGTTGCAGGGATGCCCGCAGAAGCGTGGCGTCTGCACCCGTGTTTACACACAAACGCCGAAGAAGCCGAACTCGGCGCTGCGCAAGGTCGCGCGCGTGCGTTTGACCAACGGAATCGAAGTGACGACTTACATCCCTGGTGTCGGCCACAACCTGCAGGAGCACTCCATCGTGCTGATCCGCGGGGGCCGCGTAAAGGACCTGCCGGGCGTACGGTACCACGTGATCCGTGGCACGCTGGACGCCGTGGGCGTCGCGGGCCGCAAGCAAAGCCGCTCGAAGTATGGAGCCAAGAGACCGAAATAGTTATCCCGTCGCCAGTGCCCCGGGTTTGGCGGAGTGCTGACGGCTGAGAGCTGAGAACTAAGAAATGCCTCGAAAAGGACATATCGCGAAGCGTGGCGTGGAAGCCGATCCGGTTTACGGCTCGGATCTGGTGACAAAATTCGTCAACTCCCTGATGTGGGGCGGCAAGAAGAGCACTGCAGAGCGGATCGTGTATTCCTCCATGACCAAGCTCCAGGAAAAGGGCGGCGACGAGGCCCTGAAGCTCTTCAAGAAGGCGGTCGAGAACGTCAAGCCCCTACTCGAAGTGAAGACCCGCCGCGTAGGCGGCGCCAACTACCAGGTGCCGGTCGAGGTCAATGCGGACCGCCGCACCTCGCTGGCCATCCGCTGGCTGATTACCTACTCCCGCGGACGCGGCGAGAAAGGCATGATCGACAAGTTGAGCAATGAATTGCTGGACGCCGCCAATAACCGCGGCGCGGCCATCAAGAAGAAGGAAGATGTGCACCGCATGGCGGAAGCCAACAAGGCGTTCGCGCATTATCGGTGGTAAGAAAGCTTCTAGCCTCTAGCGACTAGCTAGAAGCCAGAAGCTAGAAATTTTTCGGAGCCCCAGAAAGCAGAAAGTAAGCCGTGCCTAGAACAGTCCCATTAGATCGGTGCAGGAATATCGGCATCATGGCCCACATTGATGCCGGCAAGACCACTACGACCGAGCGCATCCTCTTCTATACCGGAAGGACGCACCGCATTGGAGAGGTCCACGAAGGCACCGCCACCATGGATTGGATGGAGCAGGAGCAGGAGCGCGGCATTACCATCACCTCCGCTGCCACCACCTGCGTATGGCGCGACATCCGCATCAATATTATTGACACTCCCGGTCACGTCGACTTCACCGCCGAAGTCGAACGTTCTCTGCGTGTGCTCGATGGCGCCTGCGCCGTGTTCGACGCCGTTCATGGCGTCGAGCCGCAGTCGGAAACCGTGTGGCGTCAGGCTGATAAGTACGAAGTCCCGCGCATTTGCTTCATTAACAAGATGGACAAGATGGGCGCTGATTTCGAGCATGCCATCGACACCATCCGCAAGCGCCTCAACGCCCGCCCTGTTGCCATCCAGCTTCCCATCGGACAAGAAGACAAGTTCAAAGGCGTCATCGACCTGTTTCAGATGAAGTCCATCATCTGGAACGATGAGACCCTGGGCGCCGAGTACGTCACCGAAGAAATCCCGGAAGAGCTGAAAAAGAAAGCGAACGCCTTCCACAATCAGATGGTCGAAACCATCGTCGAGAACGACGATGCCCTCCTGCACAAGTACATGGAGGGTGAGACTATTTCGCCCGAGGAACTCAAGGCATCGCTGCGTAAGTCGACTATCGCTCTGAAGGTATTTCCGGTGATTTGCGGGACCGCGTTTAAGAACAAGGGTGTGCAGCCGCTGCTTGATGCTGTGGTCGATTTCCTGCCTTCGCCGAACGATATTCCTCCGGTGAAGGGCACGGATCCGAACACCAATCAGACGGTCGAGCGCAAGGCCGAAGACAAGGAGCCATTCTCGGCGTTGGCGTTCAAGATCATGACCGACCCCTTCGTGGGTCAGCTCGTGTTTATCCGCATCTACTCCGGCCAGCTCAAGACCGGCGACTCGGTCTATTACCCGCGCAAGCAGAAGACCGAACGCATCGGCCGCCTGCTGAAAATGCATGCCAACAAGCGGGAAGAGATCAACGAGATTTACGCGGGTGACATTTGTGCCTGCGTTGGCCTGCGCAACATCACGACCGGCGACACCATTTGCGATGAGAAGCACCCGGTGTATCTGGAA
>Ga0335084_10006084_pt1 | contig 11962 bp, 8 predicted proteins | sample Lox_Sample_44_FD_206721 | JGI IMG/M metagenome (GOLD analysis project Ga0335084, IMG submission 206721) | Soil microbial communities from Loxahatchee National Wildlife Refuge, Florida, United States - Lox_Sample_4.4 | ecosystem: Environmental > Terrestrial > Soil > Wetlands | place: USA: Florida...
GGCCTCGGAGGTGAAGAGCACGAAGCGGTGCCCGTCGGAGACGAGGATCCCGGAGGGCTTTCCGAAGAAGTCGAGCACCTCGAGGTGCACCGATGCCGGTGCAGCCACGGCGACGAAGAGCTGGACGTTCCCCTTCTTCCCCCGGGCGTCGATCCGCGCCTTGGCCTGGCTCTGCAGCCGGGCGACCTGGGCGTCGACCGCGTCCACCTCGGCCAGCAACGCCGTGGCGTCCGGGGCCGGCGCGGTCCGGACGTCCACCCGGGGCGGGCACCCGGCGAGCGATAGGAGGAGGAACATTGCCCAGGCACGCCTGTTCATGGCCTGGCGAAAAGCATGGCACCTCGTCGAAACTCAAGTACTTGAGGCCTGAATGACCCTGGAAGAGCTCACCCACTACCTCCACCTCGGGGGCGCCACCCTGGCGATCATCCTCGCCGCCTCGGTGCTCGCCATCGGCGTGGCCGTGGAGCGGTGGATCGCGCTGTGGAACATCTCCGGCGACTCCCGCGCCCTGACCGACGCCGTCGGGCGGCACCTGCTGCGGGGGGACCTGTCCGCGGCGCGAGGGACGGTGGAGCGCTCCGACACGCTCCTCTCCGACGTGTACCGGGTGGGCTTCGAGCGGCTGGAGCGGAGCCGCACGGTGACCCCCGGGGTCGAGGCGGCGGTGGAGCGGGAGCGATCGCAGCTCGTGCTCCGGATGAAGAAGAACCTGTGGATCCTCGGCACCATCGGGGCGACGACGCCGTTCGTGGGCCTCTTCGGGACGGTGGCCGGGATCATGCGGAGCTTCCGCGAGCTCGGTCTCGACGTGGAGGCGGGTGGGACCGGGGGCACCGCGGCGGTGATGACCGGCATCTCCGAGGCCCTGGTGGCGACGGCCGCCGGCATCCTGGTGGCGGTGGAGGCGGTGGTGCTCTTCAACTACTTCCAGTCGCGGATCTCGCGGCTGACGGTGGAGCTCCGGCTGCAGATCGAGGAGTTCATGGAGATGCTGCGCGAGCGGCCCGTCGGTCCGGCGCACCCCGAGCCGGCGCCGGTCTCGGTGCCGCCCAGCTCGCTGCCAGCGGTGACCACGGCCGGGGCGAGCTAGCCGATGGCGATCGGGCGCGTTCCGGGGACGGCAGAGGACGAGACCGAGGAGTCCGTCTTCTCCGAGATCAACATCACCCCGCTGACGGACATCTTCCTGGTGCTGCTGATCATCTTCATGGTGACCAGCTCGGTGATCGTGAACCAGGGAGCGGGCGCGGCGAAGGCCGGGCTGAAGGTGAATCTCCCGAAGGGGAGTTCGGCGGACGTGATGCCGGCATCGACCGATCTCTCGCTGGCGGTGCTCCAGGACGGGCGGGTGGTGCTCTCCGGGAACGTGGTGAGCAACGACGAGCTGAAGAAGGCGCTCGACGAGGCGCGGAAGAAGAACCCCAACACCCTGGTGGTGATCCAGGCCGACGAGGGCGTGCCCCACGGCAAGGTGGTCGAGGTGATGGAGCTGGCGAAGGGCGCGGGCCTGGCCCAGCTGGCCATCGGGGTCCGCGAGGCTCCAGGCACGAAGTAGACCGGGGGGCGCTGGACGAGCGGGCCAGGGAGACCGCCCGCCAAGCCCTCCGGATGGCCGGCGAGCGCTGCGTCGAGCCCTCAGCCCTCAGCCCTCGGCGGGCGCGGCGTCCGGGGCTGCCTCCGGTGGCCGCTCCTCCACCGTCTTCCCCTGCCAGCGCGTCCACTGCTGGTACATGACCGGCAGGACCAGCAGGGTGAGCAGGCACGCCGACACCGTGCCGGAGACGATGACCACCGCCAGGGGCCGCTGGGTCTCGCTCCCCGCGGCCCTGGAGATCGCCGCCGGCACCAGCCCCAGCGCCGCCAGGGTCGCGGTCATGAGGACGGGGCGGAGCCGTTCGCGTGCACCCTCCACGATCGCCACGTCCACCGGATCGCCACGGCGATGCCGGTCCGCGATGGCGGACATGACCAGCACCCCGTTGAGCGCCGCCTGTCCGATCAGGGCGATGAACCCCACCGCGGCCGCGACGCTGAGCGGGAAGCGAACCAGTGCCAGGCCGAAGACGCCGCCCACCAGCGCCAGCGGCACGTTGAGGAGCGTGAGTATCGCGAGGGTCAGCGAGTCGAACGCCTTGAAGAGGAGGACCAGGGTGATGAGCAGCGCCACCGGGACCACCGTCTCCAGCCGGGCCATCGCCCGCTCCTTGTTCTCGAACTCGCCTCCCCACTCGATGCTCATCCCCGCGGGCAGCGGCGCCTCCTGCTCCAGGGCCGCCCTGGCCTCGGCGACGAATCCGCCCAGGTCGCGACCTCGCACGTTCATCCGGATCCCGATGTAGCGGCGGCCGTTCTCGCGGTTGATGCTGGCCCGCCCGACCCCGGTGTGAACGTCCGCCAGAGCTCCGAGGGCGACCAGGTTTCCGCCCTCGACCGGGACCCGGAGCGCGCGGAGCTTGTCGAGATCGTCCCGGGCAGAGGGAGGCAAGCGCATGACCACGTCGAAGCGGCGCTCGCCTTCCCAGAAGTCGGCCACCGGACGGCCACCCACGGCGGTCTGGAAGACGCGCTGGAAGTCGCCCAGCCGGAACCCGTGCCGGGCCAGGGCCTTGCGGTCGGGGGTGATCTGGATCTGCGGCACCTCTCCGCTCTTCACGATTCCCAGGTCGGCGACGCCGCGAACCCTGGCGATCACCGCCTTCGCCTTCTCCGCGTGCGCCTGCAGGGCGACCAGATCGGCGCCGTAGAGCTTCACCGCGATCTGTCCGAACTGGCCGCTGATGTTCTCGTTGACGTTGTCCCGGATGGGTTGGCTGAAGTTCGCCTCGAGCCCGGGGATCGAATCGAGCGCTCGACCGAGGTCGGTGATGACGTCCGAGAGATCGTCGATCCCCGCGGGCCACCGCTCCGGCGGCTTCAGGCGGACGAAGTACTCCAGATTGTTGGTGAGGGTGGCGTCGGTCCCGTCCTCCGGACGGCCGAGCTGGGAGAGGACGCTCTCCACCTCGGGCTTGCCGGAGATCAGCTCGGTGATCCGAGGGACGAGCTGCCTGCCCTCGTCCAGCGAGACGTTGGAGGGAAGCGTGAAGGTGATGTACAGCGCGCCCTCGTTGAGCTCGGGGAGGAACTCGCTCCCGAGCCGAGGGAGGGTGAAGACCGCAGCGGCGAGCAGCACCGCCGCCGCGCCGAGCACCGCCCACGGCCGGGCGAGGCAGAGGCGGAGGGTGCGGTCGTAGACGCGCGAGGCGACGCGGAGCAGCGGCGACTCGCGGTGATGGAAGGGGCCGCGATAGGCGATCGCCGCGAGGACCGGCACCAGGGTGACCGAGAAGAACAGGGCCCCGGAGAGCGCGGCGACCACCGTGTTCGCCATCGGGGCGAAGATGCGTCCCTCCACCCGCTCGAGCAGGAAGATGGGCAGGTAGGCGGCGATGATGATCAGGAGCGCGAACACCGTCGGCCGCACGACCGAACGGGTCGCGGCCTGGATCGAGGCGAGCCGCGACTCGTCGCGATGGGCGAGAGCGAAGCGCACCAGGATGGCCTCGATGATCACCACCCCTCCGTCGACGATCACCCCGAAGTCCACCGCCCCCATCGAGAGGAGGTTGGCGCTCATCCCCCGGATGCGGAGATAGATGAAGGAGGTGAGGAGCGAGAGCGGGATGAGCACCGCGACGATCAGGGCCGCGCGGAGATCGAGCAGGAAGGCGAAGAGCACCAGCGTGACCAGCAGCCCGCCCTCGAGCAGGTTCCGCCCCACGGTGCGGAGGGTGGTGCCCACGAGCTCCGTCCGGTCGTAGAACGGCTCGACGCGGGCGTGATCGGGCTGCAGGCGCCGGTTGATCGCGCCCACCGCCTCGCGCACCTGCGCCAGCACCTCCGAGGGATTCTCTCCCCGGCGCATGAGGACGATGCCCTCGATGGCGTCCTGGTTCGCGCCCCGGCTCACCACGCCCTGCCGGGGAGCCCAGCCCTCCGAGACGTCCGCCAGGTCCTTCACGAACACCGGGGTCCCGTCGCGGCTGGCCACGCCGACGAAGCGAACGTCGTCGAGGTCGTGGAACAGTCCATCGCTCCGGATGACGAACTGCTCGGCGCCCTTGGGGAGGACGCCCCCGCTGGCGTTGAGCGACCCCGACCGGATGCTCTGCTCCAGGTCGTCGAGGGTGAGCCCGAAGGCCGCCAGCCGGAGCGGGTCCGGCTGCACGTGGATCTCCCGGACCAGGCCGCCGTAGCTGACGACGTCGGCGACGCCGTGGACCCGGAGGAGCATCGGGCGCACGACCCAGTCCTGGAGCGTTCTCAGCAGGCGCGGGTCACTGCCCGCGCCCTCGAGGGTGTAGCGGTAGACCTCGCCGATGGGCGTGGCGAAGGGGCCGAGCTGGGGGACCACCCCGTCGGGGAGCTCGGCCGCCCGGAGCCGCTCGAGCACCTGCGCCCGCGCGGGCTGTCCCTCCACCCCGTCGAGGAAGGTCATGGTGACGAAGCAGAGCCCGAAGAGGGAGAGGCTCCGCAGACGGCTGAGCCCCGGGGTCCCGTTCAGCGCTCGCTCCAGGGGAAGCGCGATCTGCCGCTCCACCTCCTCCGCCGGCTGACCCGGGTAGAGGGTGATGACCTGGACCTGGGTGTCGGTCGGGTCGGGGAAGGCCTCCACGGTCAGCTGCCGGAAGGAGACCCAGCCGGCGAGCGCGATCACCGCGGAGGCGACGAGGACCGCGCCGCGATTGTGGAGGCAGAAAGCGATCCAGCGGTCGAACACGGGGAGCGGCGCACGTTAGCCGCTGTTGCATCGGGCACCGAGCGGCGCGAGGAAGCTGCAACTCCGTGTTGCGAGCCCGGGCCCGAGGCGCTGCCCGCGACTCAGACCGTCCCGAGCGCCGCGTCCGGGATGTCGAGCGCCGAGGCGTCCTCGGTGGCGAGCGAGCGGGCCGACGCCTCGACCTGCGGCAGCACGTTCCGTGCGAACCACAGGCCGGACTGCACCTTCCCCGCGTAGAACGCCTTGTCCGCCTCGGACAGCCCGCCCGCGGCGAGCTTGCTCTGCGCGAGCGCCGCCGCGTCCAGCAGCAGCCAGGAGACGGCCACCTGGGACATCATCGTCAGGAAGCGGTTCGCCGACAGGCCGATGAGCCCGAGCCCGTCGTTCTGGCTCCAGCCGAGCAGGGTCATCGCGCTCGACATCAGCGCCTCCTGGCCTGCGGCGAGCAGCTCCACCGACTTGCCGAGCGTGGCATCCGCCTTGTGCGCCTCGACGAAGCCCGCCACGTCCTGGAGGAAGGCCTGGAAGTTCGCCCCGCCCGCCTGGCCCATCTTCCGGCCGACCAGGTCCATCGCCTGGATGTGGTTGGTGCCCTCGTAGATGCTGTAGATCTTCGCGTCCCGCGCGTACTGCTCGACCGGGTGATCCTTGAGGTATCCGGCGCCGCCGTAGACCTGGATCGCCACCGCCGCGAGCCGGAACGCCTCGTCCGAGGCGAAGGACTTCACCAGCGGGGTCAGGAGATCCACCTGCCCGCGGTGGTAGGTGGCCTTCTCCTCGTCCTTCCCGGCCAGGGCGCGGGCCTGGTCGCCGTGCCAGGCGAGCTTGACCGTCAGCGCGCGGATGCCTTCGGTGTGCGACTTGAGGTCCATCAGCATCCGCCGGACGTCGGGGTGCTGGATGATCGGCACCCGCGGCACGGTGGGGTCCTTCCAGTGGGTGTAGTGGGGCCCCTGCTTCCGCTCCCGGGCGTAGTCCACCGCGTTCTGGTACGCGGCGGCGGCGGTCGCCAGGCCCTGGATGCCCACGGCGATGCGCGCCCCGTTCATCATCTTGAACATCTGGGACATGCCCAGGTTCTCGGTGGTGCCGACCAGCTCGCCCTCGCAGCGGTCGTTCTCACCGAAGTTGAGGACCGCGGTGGCCGAGCCGTTGATGCCCATCTTGTGCTCGATGGAGCCGACGGCCACGTCGTTGCTCTCGCCCACCGAGCCGTCCGCGCCGATCCGCCTCTTGGGAACGATGAACAGGGACAGGCCCTTGGTGCCCGGGGGCGCGCCTTCGAGGCGGGCGAGGACCAGGTGGACGATGTTCTCCGCGAGATCGTGATCTCCGCCGGAGATGAAGACCTTGGTCCCCCGGATGGCGTACTTGCCGTTCTTCAGCTTCCGCGCCGAGGTCTTCGCCGCGCCGACGTCGCTGCCGGCGTGCGGCTCGGTGAGGCACATCGTCCCGCCCCAGGTCCCGTTCACCATCCGCTCGGCGTAGCGCTTGGCCTGCTCCGGCGTGCCGCACTCGATGATGGTCTCCGCGGCCCCGAAGGCCAGGCCCGGGTACATGTTGAAGGCCGGGTTCGCGCCGGAGAGCAGCTCCTCGACGAGCACGGTCAGCGCCTTCGGTGCGTCCTGGCCCCCGTGCTCGGCGGCGACGCCCAGGGTCTTGAACCCGCTCTCGTAGAGCTGCTTCCAGGCCTCCCGGAAGCCCTTCGGCGTGCGCACCTGCCCCTCCTCGATGCGGCAGCCCTCGCGGTCACCGGAGGCGTTCAGGGGCCCGAGCACCTCCCGGGCGAAGCGGTAGGTGGTGTCGAGGATGGCCTTGGCCTCCTCCTCGCCCCAGGCCTCGTAGGGGGCCTTCCCGAGCAGCTCACCCAGGCGGAACTGCTCGAGCAGCACGAAGGAGAGCTCGCGGAGGTCCGCCTTGTACCAGTTCACTCCAGCCGCCATCGGTCGACTCCAGAATCAATGGGCCTGGGCAAAGGATGTCCTCGACTGATTCTGGAGTCAATCCGAAGTGACGCTGCGCGTCGGACCGTGGACGGCGGGCCCTGCGCGGCCGGGCTACCTCGAGGATTTCTTCTTGGGTTCCGAGACCTTCCGCAGCGCGTGGGATTCCCGCGGGGAGGCCTTCTTCACGCCCGACACGGGGGGGGCGACGGGCTCCTTGCGGGCCGGGGCGGGGGGCGCGGGGGGGAGGATGCTCTCCCGGGGAGCGGGGATGACCAGCGGCGGCTGACCCGAGCGCTGGCGGTTCTCGTCCTCCAGGGAGTGGAAGAGCTGGATCTGCGCTCCGCCCCGGAGCACCAGCTCGCCCTTCTGGTTCTCGGCCCAGACGTCCAGCTCGGCGAAGTACCGGCCCTCCTCGCCCCAGCGCTCGGTGACCCGGCCCTTGCAGACGACGGTGTCGCCGGGCCAGACGATCTTCGAGAACTTCACCGTGTACCGCCGGAGCTGGGCGCCGCGGGCCCAGTCGGAGACCAGCTGCCCGAGGAAGCCCATGATCAGCATCCCCGGCGCGTAGACCGAGGGCATGCCCAGGCTCCGGGCATAGACCTCGTCGACGTGCACCGGGTTGAAGTCGCCGGACGCGCCCGCGTAGCGCGCCAGCTGCACCCGGTCCACCGGGGGCTTGGAGAGGGCCGGGAGCTCCTCACCCAGCCGGACCGCTTCGAAGTAGAGCTTGCGGGAGGCCATCGCGGATCAGCTTTCCTTGCTGGCGCGGACCACCAGCGTGCGCCGCGCCCTGAAGACGAGATTGCCCTCCTCGTCGCGCCCCTCGTCCTCGATCACCGCGACATCCATCTTGCCGGCGGGCCCGGTGCGCTCCAGCACCTCGGCGACCCGGGTGGAGACGTAGATCCGGTCCCCGGCGAAGATCGGCCGGTCGTACTCGAAGGCCTGCTCGGCGTGGAGCAGGCTCTTGATGCCCACTCCCAGCAGCTCCCGCAGATCGGCCGCGCTGTGGAAGCTCGCGGGAAAGGTGGGCGGGGCGACGATGGTGGGGTAGCCGGCGGCGCGGGCGTACTCCTCGTCGTAGTACATGGGGTTGAAGTCGCCGAGCGCCTCCGCGAACCGGCGGATCGCCCCCTTCTCGACCTCGTTCAAGGTCGGGGGGGAAGAGCGGCCGATGGCGTTCCTGTCCAGCATGTGAGGTCCTTTTCGAGGATCAACGTCCCGCCGGCAAATCGAGCACGGTGAGCAGTCCCGACTCCGCGGACGCGACGCGTGGAGCGGCGTGTACCACGAGCTGTGCAGTCGCCGCGTCCCCGGGGATGCCGCCGGCGATGTCCATGGTGAGACGTGTGTCGGATTCGATGACGATGTGGTCCCCCGGGGGCTCCGCTCCCAGGGCGAGCGTGAGCTCCAGCCGCACCCTCTCCTGTCCGTCCTCCAGGCCGGCAACGGTCTGCATGACCCCCGCGACCCGCCCCCGCGGGACAGGGAAGGCGCCGCCTGCGATGTCCTCATCGGCGAGCACCGGTGCAACCTCCTCCTCGTACTCCTCGAGATCGAGGCCCAGTCCGAGCGCGCACAGCGCCGCCGACTCGAGCAGCCCCACGTGTCCGACCCGACCCTCCGCGGCGAGGGCGTCGAACTCGTCCTCGGTCAGCCCGGCGCCAATCTTCCGCTGGAGCGCTTCCCGGCGGCCGCGGGCGTCGACGACCCGGCGGGCAAGGACGTGGCGGACCTGCCCCACCGCCTGGCCGAGGGTGGCGGTGAGACGGTCGAGGACGAAGCCCGGGTTCACTCCCGTCCCGAGCACCGAGACCCCGGCGCGCTGCGCGGCGCGCTCCAGCCGATCGGCGAGCTCCGGATGCCGGACCCAGGGAAAGGAGAGCTCCTCGCAGGTGGAGACCACCGGGTGGCCGTCCTTCACCGCGGCCAGGATCTCCGGGCCCACCGCCTGGAGCGCGGAACCGGTCGCGTGGAGCACCACCGGCCGCCGTCCCCGGGCCGGACCGCGGGGCAGCTCGGGCTCGACCTCGACGGCAGACGGGACCCCGAGCGCGTCCAGGCGCTTGCCCACCAGCGCCGGGTGCCGGTCCACGGCCCCGACGAGAGTCACCTCCTCGGACTGGAGGGCAGCCCGGGCAATCTCCCGCCCGATCGCCCCGAGGCCCATGACGACCACGGGGACCGGGCCCGAGGGGGCTCTGGCCATTCGCGATGAATCTCCCGGCGTTTCGAGGGGTTGACCTTTTACGTCCGGCCCGCGGGAGCCATCAACGAAAAGGGGTGAGTCCACTCAAGGAGTGTAAACAACCCAATCTGAAAGTGCGTCTCCCTCGACCAGGGCATCGAGCGCTTCCATTCCGGATGTGACCGTTCCGATGATGGTGTAACGACCATCGAGGTGGGGCTGGGGGGAGAGCGCGACGAAGAACTGGCTGCCGCCGGTGTCCTTGCCCGCGAGCGCCATGCCCACGGTGCCGCGGGCGTACGTGCGGGGCGAGACCTCGCAGGGGATGGTGAAGCCTGGCCCGCCCTCCCCGTCGCCGCGCGGGTCCCCGCCCTGGACCACGAAGTCGGGCACGATGCGGTGGAAGGTGAGCCCGCGGAAGAAGCCGCTCCGGGCCAGCCGCGACAGCTGCGCCACCGTCGCCGGGGCGGCGTCGAGGTCGGGAGCGACGACCACCGGCCCTTGCGCGGTCTCGATGCGCCAGAGCGTGCCCGGGGCGAGGGGCTCGGCGGCCGGCGCCTCCGGGCGCGCGGGGACGGCCGGGGCGCGGACCGGAACGCCCTCCAGGGCGGTGAGCGCCCGGGCTCCCTCGTGCCGGACGTGGGCGTGGGGAGAGCCCAGCCAATCCCGGAGCACGCGGCTCGAGCCCTCCGGCTTCAGCTTCACCAGGGCGTCGGCGTAGGTGGTCACCACGTCCACCGGGGCGGCACGGGCCGCCTCCAGGATCCGCGCCGCCGACGGCCGGTCGTTCAGCTCGGCGAGCGAATCCACCGCGGCGGCGCGGACGATCGGATCCGGATCGTCGAGCAGCGGCCGGAGCGACTGGGCCAGATCCACCGCCTTGGCCGCCCCCGGGATGGACGCCGCCGCAGCCCGGATCGACGGCGAGGGATTGGCCAGCAACGCCTGGAGCGCAGGCCGGACCATCGCCTGCGGCAGTCGCGGGCTGGCCGCGGCCGCCTCCAGTCCCAGCCGGAGCCGCCGGGTCTCCGGAACGCGACCCAGCCCGCAGCGGAGCGTCTCGTCCATCCAGCCGCGCTGCCGGTCCTCGGCGCTCGCGAGCCGGCAGTCGAGCCAGGCGATCGTCGGACGGACCGGGTCGGGAGCGGTCTCGGCGAGCGTGGCGAGCCCGGCGCGGAGCTGCACCAGCACCCGCCTGGCGGATTCGGGGACCGCCGACTGCCCGAGCGCGAGCAGCGGCGGCGCGATCTGCCCCAGGGTCGCCGGCCCGAGCGCGGCGACGCGTGACTGGAGATCCGCCAGGGCGTCGGACGCCGCGCAGGGCCCCTGGGGACAGCGGCCGGCGAGGGTCACCAGCGTGCGCACCGCCTCGGCGGCCACGCGTCCGTCGAAGTCGCGGAGCAGGGGCCGCAGCGCCGGCACGTCCGCCGGCAGGGCCACGTCCGCCAGCCCCTTGGCGGCGATGGCCCGCACGTCCGGGTCGTCGTCGCCGAGGGCGTGAAGGAGCACCGGGCGGCTGGCCGGGGTCTTCGTCTGCCCCAGCGCGTACACCGCGGCCCAGCGCGGCTCGGGGAAGAGATTCTTCGCCAGGCGCTCCAGGGCGGGCCGGGCCGACTCCGGGACGTGGGCCTTCGCGCGGGCGGCGACCCCCAGGGCGATGGCCGAGCGGGTCTGGACGGGAGCCCGGGCATCCGCCTCGTCGCCCCGCGGACCCGGAGGCCCATCCAGACGCTGGGTCAGCCGGGCGAGCGTATCGGCCGTCCGCACCCGGCCGAGCGCATCCAGCTCCGCCAGGCGCGCCGCGGGGTCGGTGTCCGTGGCCTCCGCAGCGAGCAGCGCCCGGCCGAGGAGGTCGCGGGTCGCATCCGGGACCGGCTCCCAGGCGAGGGCCAGCTCGCCGGCTGCGAACGCGGCCGCGGCGCGCACCGCCGGGACGGGATCGCCGAGCGCCTGTGCGACCGAGGGCGCGGTGTCCAGGTCCTGCACCCGGGCGAGGGCGAGCAGCGCCCGGGCGCGAACCGTGGGGTCGGCGTGGAGCGTGGCCCGGGAGACGAGGACGCCGCCCCGGGTGTCCCGGGCCAGCTCCAGCCCGGCGATCCGGCTCCGCTCGAGCGCCGAGAAGTCCGCCGGCGGCGCCCTGGGCGGCGCGGCGGCGCATCCGAGCGCGAGACAGACCGGCACCCCCCAGCCACGGACCCGCATGGGACAACACGTTTGCACGCGGCCCGGGCGAGCGTCAGCACTCTTTCACGCGGGGAGTCTCCGAGCGGAACCAGCCTCCGCACGGTGCTGGCGAGCGCGCCCGGGTCAGCGCGGTTCGCATCGGGTGAAACGACCGCGCCCGCGAAGACGTCGGATCCAGCCGCGATAGAGTCCCCGGACGACGTCGATCGGGACGAGGGGCAGCGTGGCGGAGCTGGCGCAGCAGACGGGCGCGGGGGGCACCCCGCTCACACGGTTCCATCAGCGGCTGATGGCGGAGGAGCTCGCGCTGCGCAGCGGCCGGGCGACGGACCGGCTCGCCTCCGCGCTGAGCGAGGCGCGGGTGGACCTCAATCCCCACCAGGTGGAGGCGGCGGCGTTCGCGCTCGAGTCCCTTCCCCGGGGCGGATGCATGCTCGCCGACGAGGTCGGCCTGGGGAAGACGATCGAGGCAGGCATCGTCCTCGCCCAGCTCGTCTCGGAGGGAAGGCCGCGGATCCTGATCCTCACCCCGGCGACCATCCGGGCGCAGTGGCAAGCCGAGCTGCGCGACAAGTTCGAGCTCGAGGCGATCATCGTGGATGGGCGGACGGCGCGGGGAGCCGGAAACCCGTTCGACCAGCCCGTCCCGGTCATCGCCAGCCACCCATTCGCCGCGAGCCGGGCCGATCAGCTCTGCCGGATCCAGTGGGACCTGGTGATCGTCGACGAGGCGCACCGGCTGCGCAACGCCCACCGGGCCGGGAGCAAGATCGCTCGGGCGTTGCGCGAGGCCCTCCGCGACCGTCCGAAGCTCCTCCTCACCGCCACCCCGCTCCAGAACGAGCTGATGGAGCTGTTCGGCCTCCTCTCCTTCCTCGA
>Ga0335084_10006085_pt1 | contig 11961 bp, 13 predicted proteins | sample Lox_Sample_44_FD_206721 | JGI IMG/M metagenome (GOLD analysis project Ga0335084, IMG submission 206721) | Soil microbial communities from Loxahatchee National Wildlife Refuge, Florida, United States - Lox_Sample_4.4 | ecosystem: Environmental > Terrestrial > Soil > Wetlands | place: USA...
CAAGAAGGCGCAGCTGGCCTGGCTCACGGTGCACATGGCGCTGTTGCCGACCAACGAGGACCGCGCGAAGGCGCTCGTCGACTGGTCCGGTGCAACGCTGACACACCAGCGGGCCGGCCGCTTCACCGTCGAGAGCCGGTAGCGTCGGGCGCTCGCTCGTTTCACGGAGAACCCCTGACACCGATTGAGCTGCGATGCGGTTCTCGATCAACATCCCGAACTTCGGCGACTTCGCGCATCCGCGGACGGTGGCGACGGTTGCCGCCGCCGCCGAGGAGGCGGGTTGGGACGGGCTCTTCGTCTGGGATCACGTCGTTCACGACAAGGGCAAGCGGCGGGGTGAGCCGTTCGGCGATCCGTGGATGCTCCTGACCGCGGCCACCACGTCATGCACGACCGGCCGGACTTGGTTCTCGATGCCGTCGCTGAGCTCGTTGCGACCGTGCGCGCTCGCCCCTAGCCAAGCCTTTCGCGCAGCCGGCCTCAGGCACGGAGCTTGCTCCGTCCGCAGGCCTCGTCTACCCTGAGGCGGTCACGCGACGAAAGGAGGTTCGACATGTCAGAGCTGTTCTCTCGCCGAGCCTCCGGTTGCGCTCGCTAGACAGCGACGACTCCTGAGGCTCACCGCGCGCCCGAACGGGCGCTTTTTCGTTCCCGAGTCAAAGGAGATTGCGTTGAACCTGCAAGACCTCGGCTGGGACGCCTTCTTCGCGGACGCGTTCCGGCCCTACGAAGGCGACAACCTGATTCCGGCGCGCGTCGCTGCGCGCCACCATGGGCCGTGTGAGCTCCTGACCGAGCTTGGTCGGCTCGGCGGCGTTCCCGCCGGCAAGCTCGGCGACGACGAGCTGCCCGCGGTCGGCGACTGGGTCGTGGCCCGGCCGCTCGACGGCGAGCGCAAGGCCGTGATCGAGGCGGTGCTCCCGCGCCGCTCTGGATTCACCCGCAACGAAGCCGGCTTGCGGACCGTGGTGCAGGTCGTGGCTGCGAACATCGACACGGTCTTCCTCGTGACCGCGTTCGGCGGAGACCTCAACCCGAGGCGGCTCGAGCGGTACCTGACCTCCGCCTGGGACAGCGGCTCGAGCCCGGTCGTCGTCGCGAACAAGGTCGACCTCGCCGACGACCCGGTCTTCGAGCTGGCCGAGGTCGAGGCCGTCGCGCTCGGTGTCCCGGTGATCGCTGTCAGCGCGGAGACCGGGGTGGGCATGGACGAGCTCGAGCCGCACCTCGCATCCGGCCGGACGGTCGCGCTGCTTGGATCCTCGGGCGTTGGCAAGTCCACGCTCGTCAACCGGCTGGCCGGCCGTGAGCTGCTGGTCACCCAGGAGATCAGCAGCAACGGGCGCGGCCGTCACACGACGACGCACCGCGAGCTCGTGCCGCTGCCCTCGGGCGCGATGCTCATCGACACGCCCGGTATGCGGGAGCTCCAGCTCTGGGCCGACGAGGAAGTCCTAGACAGCACGTTCAACGAGATCGCGGAGCTCGCCGGCGAGTGCCGCTTCGGAGACTGCTCGCACGAGCACGAGCCCGGCTGCGCGGTCAAGGCGGCCATAGCGGACGGGACGCTTCCGGCCGAGCGGTTCGCGAGCTACCGCAAGCTGCAGCGCGAGCTGCGGGCGCTGGAGATCCGTAAGGACGCGCGTCTGAAGTCCGAGGCACGCAAGGAACGGCGACGCTTCGCCAGGAGGATGCGCAAGAGTTCGTACTCCTAGCGATCTCGAAGGAGGCGACGATCGTTCTGCACCCTCGACAGTGCGTTGGACGGCCGCATCGGCAAGGCCGGCACGGCCTCTCGATCGGCGTCGCAAGCGAGCGCCTCAGGTGAATCTCACTAGCGAGCGACTTAGGTGACGATCGCGCTGCAGGTGCTCGTGTCCGGCCTGGCGGCCGGGGGCGTCTACGGGCTCTTCGCGGCCGGCTACTCCCTCATGTACCGCCTGACCGGGATCGTGAACTTCGCGTTCGGCGATCTCGTCGGGCTCGGCATCTTCGCCACGCTGCTCGTTCTCGCGGGGACGACGCCCGTGACGCAGTCGGGCGCGCACGAGCCGCGGTTCGTCGGAGCGTTGACGGTCGGGCTGATCGTCTGCGTGGCGGCCGGGATCGGAACCTATGTAGGTCTCGTGCAGCCGTACCTCTCGCGCGGCTCGACGATCGGCTGGGTGGCTGGAACTGCGGCGGTGGCGTTCGCGATTCGTGCGGTGATCGGTGCAACGTTCCAGCGGTCGAGCTACGTCTTCCCGGACCCGCTGCCGTTCCATCGCGTCGGCAACGCCGGGTTCATCAAGGTCGCCGGCGCGCAGGTCGAGGCGAGGGCGTTCTTCGTGATCGGCCTCGCGCTCGCGCTGGCGCTCGGGTCGGTCTGGCTGCTCGAGCGGAGCCGCTTCGGCCGCGCGCTCCGGGCGGTTTCGGACGACGCGGAGGGGGCGCGTGTCGTGGGCGTGCCCGTCGATCTCGTGGTCGCGCTCGCCTTCGGACTGGCGGGCGCGCTGGCGATGATTGCCGCGATCGCCGCTGCTCCAGGTGAGGCGGTCAACGCCAACACAGGCACGTTGCTTGGGCTCAAAGGCCTGATCGCGGCGCTGGCGGTCCGCTTCGGGCCGCCGCTCTGGGCGTTCGCCGCCGGTCTCGTGCTCGGCGTGGTCGAGGCGGCGATCGCCAACGTGCACCTCGGCTCGTGGCAGCTCGGGCCTTCGTACCGCGAGGTGCTGCCGCTCCTCTTCGTGCTCGTGCTGATCGCGGTCTGGCCGTCGCGCGACGCGCTTGAGGAACGCGAGTGAGCGCTATGGCGGCTGGGCGCACGCGGACGGAGCTCGGTCGCGCGCTCGCGGACGCGCGTGCCGCGTGGGGGTCTCCCGCGTGGGTGGCCGTCGCGGCGATCGCGCTCGCCGCGGCCGTTCCGTTCCTCTCGCTCCCCTGGGTGCGCGTGGACGCGCTGGCCCAGACCGTCTACCTGGCCGTGACGGCGACTGCGCTCGGGCTGCTGGTCGGGACGGCAGGCCTCCCCTCGCTCGGTGCAGGCGCGTTCGTCGCGGTCGGCGCCTTCACCTCGGCGCTGCTCGTCGCGCGAGAGGACTGGCCGCTCGAGCCGGCTGCGCTCGCGGGCGCACTGGCCGCCCTAGCAGCGGCGCTCGTCTTCGGAGGCGTCGTCCGCCTGCGGCCCGCGTTCGTCGCGGCGAGCACGTGGGCGCTCGCGTGGCTGGTCTGGCTCGGGCTGCTCGCGTTCCCGTCGATCTCCGGCGGCTCGCAGGGGCTGATCGTTCCCGACCGGAACCTGCTCGGGCTCGACGCGACGCCGACCGTGCACTTCGAGGTCGCGCTCGCGCTGCTCGTCCTGACCGCGTTGGGGATCGCTGCGGTTAGGCGCGGGGCTCCGGGGTTGGAGCTCACGGCGCTGCGGCAGGCGCCGCCGCTTGCCGTCTCCCTCGGCGTGCGCCTGGGACGACGACGTCTGGGCGCGTTCGCTGCTTCGGCCTTCGTGGCGGGGCTCGCGGGAGGGCTGTCGGTGCAGCTCGCGGCCGTCGCCGACCCGGCGAGCTACGACCCGTTCCTCTCGTTCAAGCTCCTCGTCGCCGTTCTTCTCGGCGGCGCGGCTGCGACGCTCGGACCCGCGGCCGGGGTCGCCGTGCTCGGGCTGATCGCGCTTGCGTCGGGGCCGCTCGCCCGCGCGCTACAGCTCCCGCTGGAGCGGTTCGACGCAGCGGTGGCTGCGATCCTGCTCGTGTTCGTCCTCGCGCTCGGCGGCGGGGGGATCGTCCCGTGGGCGACCCGCCGGCTCGCGCACCTCGGCTGGTTCCAGCGCGTGAGGCCTTCTCTGCAAGTAACAGACTGTTACAAGGAGGAGGAGAGGCGGGAGGTTCCGGGTGGGCTGGTCCTCCATGCACAGGGGCTGCGCAAGGCATACGGAGGCGTCGTTGCGGTCGACGCGCTCTCGCTCGAGCTCGTTCCCGGTGAGGCGGCCGCGCTCGTCGGGCCGAACGGCTCGGGCAAGACCACCGCGCTTCGGCTGCTGTCCGGCGCGGTGGCCGCCGACGCGGGCCAGGTCGTGCTCGGCGACCGCGACGTGACGACCGCGACTCCCTCCGAGCGGGTGCGGCTCGGGATCGCGCGCACGCTCCAGACCGTGACCACGTTCCCCGAGCTGACGGCGCTCGAGGACGTGCTGGTCGGCCGCAGCGTCCGGCGCCGCTACGGCGGCGGGATCAGGACTGCGCTCGCGACGCCGAACGCCCGCCGCGAGACCGCCGCCAGCGAAGGCGCCGCTCTCGAGGCACTTGCGCTGGTCGGCCTTCGGGACGTAGCGGACGTCGAGACCCAGGCGCTGACGACCTCCGAGCGCCGCCTGGTCGCCCTCGCCGCGGCGCTCGCGACCGAGCCTGACGTCCTGCTCGTCGACGAGCTCGCCGCCGGGGTCGGCGCGGACGAACTCGAGCGCCTGGCCGAGGTTGTCGCTCGCATTCGGAGCGGTGGGATCGCCCTGCTGCTCGTCGAGCACAACCTGCGCCTCGTGCGGCTCGTCTCGGATCGCGTGCTCGTGCTCGCCGCGGGTCACGTCGTGGCCGAGGGCTCGGTCGAGGAGGTCGCCGGGAGCGACGCCGTTCGGCAGGCGTACCTCGGCGCGCAGACCCTCTGACGCAGGTCTGTAAGCTCGGCCCGTGCGCCGGACAGCTCTCTTGCTCGCCGGCCTCGCGGTGCTTGCGGCAGGTTGCGGGAAGAGCACGGGGTCGCCTCCGGGGAAGATCGTCCTCGCCGTCGACGTGCCGGTTACGGGCAGCCCGTACGTCGCCCAGACGATCCGCAACGGCGCCGGGCTCGCGGTCGACCGCCTGAACGGAGGCGGCGGGATCACGGTCGGCGACCGCAAGTACAAGATCGTGGTCAAGCTCTACGACAACCACCTCTCGGCCAGGCGCGCAGTCGAGAACACGAGGCGCGCGCTCTCCGCGGGAGCCGTCGCGATCGTCACCGACGGGACCGGCGTTCCCGCGACGTGGCAGCTCGCACGGAAGGACAGCGTCCCGATCGCGATCACCTACGACGGCGCCACCGGCCTCGTCGATCCGGACACGCGGCCGAACGTCTTCCGCATCGCGCCGACGAACCACGCGATCGCGTTCCGCCTCGCCGAGTACACGATCCCGAAAGGGTTGAAGGTCGGCCTGCTCCACGACGACAGCGCGTACGGCCAGGAGGGCGCAAAGGACGTCGACAGCGCGTTCTCGGCGAACCCGAAGTCCGTTGCCACGCGGATGACGCTTCCTGCCGTGGCGACCGATCTCTCCGCGCAGATCCTGCGCGCACGCCGGTCCGGGGCGACCGCGCTGCTCGTGTGGGGCCAGCCGTCGACGATCGCGGCGGTGCTGACCGCCGCGCGGACGATGGGCTGGAACGTCCCGGTCTTCACTCCGCCGACGGGCGCGGATCCCTACATCCGTCAGCGGCTCGCCGATCACCCCGACTGGGTCGACGGGCTCACGTTCGCGTCCGGCCGGATGACGGCCGAGGTCGGCGCGGCGCCGTTCAAGGCCTTCCAGTCGCAGTACGAGGCGACGTACGGCGCGGACAAGGTCGGCGTCACCAACTCGAAGGGGAAGCAGGTCGTCCAGCCGCCCGAGTTTGCGATGTACCCGTACGACTTCGTGAACGTGCTCGTCGCCGCCCTCACGAAGGCCGGCTCGGTCGACCCGCACAAGGTGCTGCCCGAGCTCAACCAGGTGACGACGCAGGGGGCGAACGGTGACGAGCGCGGGTTCAACGAGCACAACCACGAGGGCGTCGTCGACGACGACATCTACTTCGCGCGCTTCCACGACATGACGTACTCGCCGGTTCCTGACGATCCGCTCTCGTCGACGCTGCCGACGATCCCGCAGACGCGCTGAGCTCGTGAGGCGCCTCGTCCTGACCGGCGCCGTGCTCGCGGGGGTTGCGCTGGCCGGCGCAGCGGCCGCACGGCAGCCGAGCCAGCAGATCGTCCTGCCCGGGCCCGTGCCCTACCCGACCGTGAGCCCGCCGGTGACGGGGAACTCGGCATTGCCGCGGAGCTACCTCGCCCTGCGCCTCCACATCGACAGCTCGCAGCGGGTGCTCGTCGGCGTCGATGCCTCGGGTCACCCGGTTCGGCTCCACGTGCGGCAGCGCCTCACCATCGCAGGCAAGGGCGACTACCAGTTCGCGATCGGCGGGCCGATCACGGACGTTCGCGCCGCGCCCGGCTCGCAGTCGGAGCCGGGGCTGCGCGTCGACCAGGTGCTCTGGGCGGGCTTCTCGCCCGGCCGGAAGCTGCTTGCCGCCGACGTGACCATGCGGGCGGCTCCGGTCGCGCAGTTCCTGCCGGTCCGGCTGCGGGTGCGGCGTGACCGGACGCGCGTCGTGCTGACGGTCGTCAACGCGACCTCCGCGTCGAGCACGGCGTACACGGGTGTTGCGCGCGCGGCGGACCTCGCCAGGTTGCTGGACTCGACGCGGGAGGCGTCGCTCTCCGGGTCTCGTCTGAAACCTGCCTTCGCGACGTTCACCGGGCCCGTGCACGTGCGGAAGGAGTCGGCCGAGGCGCCGCTGCGCGTCACGGGCGAGCTGAGCCTTCCGGGCCGCGCGCCAGTCACGTTCGCGCGCACGCTGGGAGACGGCAACCCGCTCGCCTTCGAGGTGGAGGCGCGCGGGAGCGGCGCTCCACAGGTGAGCCTGCGCGTCACGCCCGCGCCGGTGACGAAGCTGCTCAGCCCACCCGGCGCCGCGACGTGGGCGGCGGCGATCCGGAAGCGGCCGCTACGCGCGCCGGTCCTCCTGCGCCGCCTCTTCGCCGCGCGCCTGCGCCTCGTGCGAGCCGACCAGTACCAGAGCTTCCTGGTCAACCCCGACACGGATGGGCGCAGCCGCGCCGTCTACGTCTACGAGACCGTCAAGGTGGTCGCCCCTCGCGCCGCACCGGTCTCCAGCGAGGGCGGTGGGAGCGACGTCCTGCTGATCGTGCTCGCCGTCGCCGGATCCGTCGTACTCACCGCCGCTGGGCTCGTCGTCTGGGCGCACAGCTAGCGAGACGAGTAGCCTCGCCGCATGGCCCTGTACCTCACCGAGGCCGAGGTCGGCGGCCTGCTGACCCCGGCCGATGCGCTCGAGGCGCTCGAGGGCTGCTTCCAGCGGCTCGCCGCCGGGGCCATCGACAACACCCCGCGCACGCGCACGAGGCTCGAGGGCGGGATGTTCGCGGTCATGTCCGCCGTCGACCGCGAGCTCGGCCTCGCCGGGCTCAAGTCGTACGCGTGGCTCGAGGACGGGACGCCGTTCGTCGTCGTCCTCTTCGACACGGTCAAGGCGGAGCTCGCCGCGGTGATCGAGGCAGACAAGCTGGGTCAGCTGCGCACCGGTGCCGCGAGCGGGGTCGCAGCCAAGTACCTGGCGCGTGAGGGCTCGGTGACGCTCGGCGTGATCGGCTGTGGCTGGCAGGCGAGGAGCCAGGTCGCGTGCATCCGCGAGGCGCTTCCGGGGATCGAGAAGGTCGTCGCCTACTGCCGGAACGACAAGCGCCTGCGCGCGTTCTGCAAGGAGACCGGCGCCGAGGCGGGCGAAAGCCACCGAGACGCGGCCGCGCAGGACGTGGTCGTCACGGTCACGACGTCCCCCGACCCGGTCCTCCGCGGCGAGTGGCTGCGGCCGGGGGCGCTGGTGTGCGCGGTCGGCGCGAACGACCCCCGCTCCCGCGAGCTCGACAACGTCGTTCTCGAACGGGCCGCGTTCGTCTGCTGTGACTCACGCGAGCAGTCGCGCCTCGAGTCCGGCGACCTGATCGAGCCGGTCGAGGCGGGCGTGCTCGACTGGCTCGAGGTGCACGAGCTGCAGGAAGTCGTCTCGGGAGAGCTGCCCGGCCGCCAGGGCGACGACGACATCGTGCTCTTCAAGTCCAACGGGCTTGCGGCGTGGGACGTGGCGATTGGGAGCGCCGCCCTAGCACACGCGCGAGAGCGCGGGATCGGGACGACCGTCTAGCTCAGCTGCGCCTGTCCCGCTCGGCGGCGGTGTCGCTCTCGCCGAGCGCGTGGATCAGCTCGGGCTGGTCGAGCACTCGTGCGATCTCCTGGTCGGTGCAGCGGTTGCGGATGTAGGGGTCGTCCAGGATCTCGGTCAGCGGCCGCCCGCGCTCGTGCTCGCGGATGATGTACGCGGAGACGCGGTCCTCCTTGCCCGAGCGCGCAAAGAGGAACGAAAAAGGGTTCCGGAGGAAGCTCGAGAACCGGGCCACGCCTGGATCCTAGTAGTAGGGTCTCGAACGTGAGAAAGCCGTCCGCCGCCCGGTTCGCGGAGCGCGAGGTTCAAGGGGTCGACGACCAGGGCGAAGCGGAGCGCGTGGTGATCTGGATCGAACGTCTTCCCGGGGCGCTGTGGGCGGTCGGACGCGCGGTCAACCCGCAGTACCGCCGCAGCGACGAGGCTCGGCGCGACGACTACATCTTTCAGGGCTACGAGCTGTCCGACGCGCTCGAGGCCGCGAACGGCGCGCTCGAGGACGATGCGCGGGTCTCGGAAGAGGACGGGCACGACGCGAAGGTGAAGCCGTTCGTCCGGGCGGAGCTGCTCCGCCCGCTCGAGCGCTGGTTCTTCGGCAGGTGATGCACGAGGCGATTCGCGTCGAGCTGTGCGAGACGCTGAGACGAATGGCCGCGGGCGGCCTTGTGCAGGGCACCGAGGGCAACGCGAGCGCACGCGCGGGCGAGCTGATCGCGGTCTCGCCGACCGCCCTGCCCTACGCCACGCTGCGCGCGGAGGACGTCTGTCTCGTCACGCCCGCGGGCGACCTCGTCGAGGGTTCGAAGCCGAGCGTCGAGCTGCCGCTCCATCTCGCCGTGCTCGGCGCCAGGCGCGCCGTCGGCGCGGTGGTCCACACGCACTCGCCCCGCGCGACCGCCCGCCCCCCGGTTCCGGTTGCCGAAGGTGTCTCGGGCACCACCGAGCTAGGCGTTGCGGTGCTCGCCGCCGCGGGAGAGGGCGACGCGGTCGTGATCCGCGGCCACGGTCCGGTGTGCTTCGGCGCCGACTTGGAGGCCGCCCTGGCCCGCGCGTTCGCGCTCGAGGAGGCGGCTCGCCTAGGCGGCGGCGATCGGCCGGCCGACGACGAGCGCAGCCCGTAGGTCTGGGTCGAGCTCTCCGTAGAAGGCGTCGGGCTGCACGCCGAGCGAGTCGAGCGTCTTCGCGAAGAAGCACCGCGCAGAGGCCGCGAGCACGACGCCCATGATCTCGCTCTCCGGGAGGCCTAGGTCTCGGAGCCGCTGGCGGTCCTCGTCGCCGACCGAGGTCGCGTCGTCCACGACCCGCTCGGCGAGGTCCATCACCGCGACGTCGATCTCGTCGAGGCCGGCCGAGCGGTGGTCGAGCGCGATCTCGCGGACAGGCTCGTCGAAGCGCTCCATCAAGACCTTCCCGTGAGCGAGGCAGCAGTAGCTGGAGCGAAGCCGTCGCGCTGCGGCGAGCGTGGCGAGCTCGTAGCGACGCAGGTCCATGCTCTCCTTGATCGCCGTGTTGAGCTGGACCCAGCCGGCGTAGACCTCCGGCTTCGGCGCGAAGGCCTGCTCCATGTTCGTCGTCACGCTGGGTCTTTCGGCCACTCGAGGTCGGCGTTGGGGATCGGGTCGCCGTGCGGGTCGTGCGTCGGGTAGCCGAGCGCGCTGTCGATCTTCGCCTCGAGCTCCTCGGAAAGAACGTGCTCCAGCTTGTCGGCCTCCTCGTGCACGTCGTCGACGTGCAGCCCGAGCGTCCGCGCGAGGTAGAGCTCGAGCAGACGGTGGTGGCGGATGACCTCGACGGCGACCTTCTCGCCGGAAGCCGTGAGCCGGACGCCGCGGTACGGCGCGTGCTCGACGAGCTCGAGCGCGTCGAGTTTCTTCACCATCTCGCTCGCCGAGGCCGGCGAGACCTTCTGCGCGCGCGCCAGCGCGGTGACCGACACACGGCCACCGTCGACCTGGAGGTGGTAGAGCGCCTTCAGGTAGTCCTGGATCGCATCGCTGATCGCAGCCTTGGGCACCGGACCAGTCTAGGTGTGATCACCGCCCGCGGGCCGCTCGCCCATGCTAGCGTCCCGCGCCTGTGCTGATCCGTCTCGGACACAGTCCCGACCCGGACGACGCCTTCATGTTCTGGGGTCTCGCCTCGGGTGAGGTCGACCCCGGCGAGTTCGAGTTCGAGCACGTCCTCAAGGACATCCAGACGCTCAACGAGTGGGCGCTCGAGGGCCGGCTGGAGGTGACAGCGATCTCGCTGGCCGCATACCCGCTCGTGCAGGAGAACTACGTGCTGCTCCCGCACGGCGCCTCGATGGGCTCGGGCTACGGGCCGATCGTCGTAGCACGCGAGCAGATGTGCACCCGCGACCTGCGCGACATCGAGATCGCCGTGCCCGGTGAGCTGACGACCGCGTTTCTCGTCCTGCGCATGTGCCTCGGCAACGTGCCGTTCCGCTATCGCGCGGTGCCGTTCGACCAGATCATCGAGGAGGTCACGTCCGGGAGATCGCAGGCCGGGCTGCTGATCCACGAGGGCCAGCTCACCTACGAGGACGAAGGGCTGAAGAAGGTCGTCGACCTCGGCGAGTGGTGGCTGCTCGAGACCGGGCTGCCGCTGCCGCTCGGCGCGAACGTCGCGCGGCGCGACCTCGGGGCGGACACGCTCTTCGACCTTTCCGACGTGCTGCGCGAGTCGATCCAGGCCGGGCTCGACAACCGGCGCGAGGCCATGGAGTACGCGATGAAGTTCGGGCGCGGCCTCGACCTCGAGCTGGCCGACCGCTTCGTCAGCATGTACGTGAACGAGCTCACCTGCGAGTACGGCGACGAGGGCCGCCAGGCCGTCCGTGAGCTGCTGCTCCGCGCCGAGGAGCTCGGCACCTACGAGCAACCCGTCAGGGTCGAGTTCGTCGGCTAGCGTTGACCGCGTGACTCGCGCGGTTGTCCTTTCTGCGGTTCGCACGCCGGTCGGTCGCTACGGCGGCTCGCTCTCTGGCGTGCGCCCCGACGACCTCGCGGGCGAGGTGATCGCGGCCGCGGTCGAGCGCGCAGGTGTGGAGGCAGCCGAGATCGAGGACGTCTACTTCGGATGCGCCAACCAGGCGGGCGAGGACAACCGGAACGTGGCGCGGATGGGCGCGCTGCTCGCGGGCCTGCCCGAGTCCGTCGCGGGCGTGACCGTGAACCGGCTCTGCGCCTCCGGGCTCTCGGCGGTCGCCGCGGCGTGTCACTCGGTCGCGGCCGGTGACGGCGACCTCTTCGTCGCGGGCGGCGTCGAGTCGATGAGCCGCGCGCCGCTCGTCTTCGGCAAGCCCGACACCGCGTTTCCGCGCGGGAACAAGACGGTCTGGGACACGACGCTCGGCTGGCGCTTCCCGAACCCGCGGATGGAGGAGATGTTCCCGCTCGAGTCGATGGGCGAGACCGGCGAGAACGTCGCAGAGCGCTACGGCGTGTCGCGCGAGGACCAGGACGCGTTCGCGCTCCAGTCACAGCAGCGCTGGGCCGAGGCGAACGAGGCGGGGCGCTTCGCCGACGAGCTGATCGCGGTCGGGGACGCAGCCCGCGATGAGCACCCACGGCCCGACACGAGCGCCGAGAAGCTCGGCTCGCTGAAGCCGGCCTTCCGCGAGGGTGGGACCGTGACCGCGGGAAACTCGAGCGGCCTGAACGACGGCGCGGCCGCACTCGTGATCGCGAGTGAGGAGCGAGCGCAGTCACTCGGCGCTGACCCCCTCGGCACGTTCGTGGGATCGGCGGTTGCGGGCGTCGACCCGCGTGTGATGGGGATCGGCCCGGTGCCTGCCGTGCGGAAGCTGCTCGACCGCGTGGGGATCGGCGTTGACCAGATCGACCTCATCGAGCTGAACGAGGCCTTCGCCTCGCAGAGCCTGGTAGTGATCCGGGAGCTCGGGCTGGACCCCGAGCGTGTGAACGTGAACGGCGGCGCGATCGCGCT
>Ga0335084_10006086_pt1 | contig 11961 bp, 7 predicted proteins | sample Lox_Sample_44_FD_206721 | JGI IMG/M metagenome (GOLD analysis project Ga0335084, IMG submission 206721) | Soil microbial communities from Loxahatchee National Wildlife Refuge, Florida, United States - Lox_Sample_4.4 | ecosystem: Environmental > Terrestrial > Soil > Wetlands | place: USA: Florida...
CAGGCCTGGTTGGCGAGGGTCTGGCTGCGCAGGCCGAAGCGGTCGGTGTCCTCGCGCGTGATCCCGTACTCGGTTGCGATCATCTCCGCGCCCTGGAACTGCGACGCGTAGGCATAGTGGTCGGCGTAGCGCGGCGGCAGGGGAGAGCCGCCCTTCATGTTCGCGCCGAGGGGTACGCGGGTCATCATCTCGACCCCGCACGCCAGCACCAGGTCCTCGATCCCGGCACCGATCAACCCGGCGGCGAGCGAGGTGGCCTGTTGGCTCGAGCCGCACTGGCTGTCGACCGTCGTTGCCGGCACCTCCATCGGGAAGCCCTGCGCCAGCCAGGCGGTGCGGGCGATGTTGAACGACTGCTCGCCGACCTGCGACACACAGCCGCCGACGATCTGCCCGACGGCGGTCGGATCGACGCCGGCGCGCTCCACCGCCGCGCGCTGGATGCGCCCGAGCAAATCGGCCGGATGCAGGCCCGCCAGACCACCCCGCCGGCGTCCGATCGGGCTGCGCACCGCCGCAACGATCACCACCTCATTCATTGCTCTTGCTTCCCCAGAGTTTCTGCTAGCATCGAACGCGGTGCAGCTTGTCAGAAACAGTCGGCCAGCGGAAGCCGTCCCGGCGTTCCGCACGAGGTTGGTGAGGTGAGGCGTGGCGGCGAGCCGGGTGACGACTCTGACGGTGGCGTCGTACAACGTGCACCGCTGCATCGGCCGCGACGGCCGGCACGATCCCGGGCGCGTCGCCAAGGTGATCGAGGAGCTTCAGGCGGACGTGGTTGCGCTCCAGGAGGTCGACTTCCGCTACCACGTCCGGCGCGGCGTCGATCAGCTCCGCTTTCTGGCTGAAGCGACCGGCCTGCAGAGCGTGTGGGGGCCGGTGCTGTACGGCACGCGCGGCCAGTACGGCAACGGCCTGCTCACCCGGCACGAGGTGCTGGCGGTGCGCGGCATCGATCTGAGCGTGGCCCGTCACCAGCGCCGCGGCGCCCTCGACGTCGACCTGGCCGTGCACGGGACGCGGGTGCGCATCATCGCCGCGCATCTCGGCCTGGGGCTGAACGAGCGGCAGATCCAGGTGCGCCGCCTGCTGCAAGCGTTGGACAGCCACGGCGGCGGGCCCCTGATCCTGCTCGGCGACTTCAACGAATGGCGGCCGCCGAGCCGGCCGCTGCGGCGGCTGCACCGCCATTTCGGGCGCACGCCGGGGGTGCGGTCGTTCCCGTCCAACTTCCCGCTGTTCGCGCTCGACCGCATCTGGGTCCAACCGCGCTCGGCGCTGGTCGCCCTCGAGGTGCACACCTCGCGCTGGGCCCGCCGGGCCTCCGACCACCTGCCGGTCCGTGGCGTGATCGCCGGTCTGTGGGATCGGCGCGCCGCCGCGCACGACGACCGCCGCCGCTCCGCCGCCAGCTGATCCGGCTGCGTCGGCGCCGGCGCGTTGACGGCGGCGGGGCCGCCTCGTAGCGTGAGGCGCACGATCCGCAGCGAGGAGGGACGGATATGAAGATCTACGACTTCGGCGGTGCACCGAACCCCAAGCGGTTGCGCGTCTATCTGGCCGAGAAGGGGCTCTCGGTGCCGCTCGAGCCGATCGACATCATCAGCGGGCAGAACCGCACGCCCGAGTTCCTGCAGAAGAACCCGTTGGGCGGGCTGCCGGTCCTGGAGCTCGACGACGGGTCCTATCTGCCCGAGTCGCTCGCGATCATGGAGTACTTCGAAGAGCTGCATCCGACCCCGCCGATGATCGGCATGACCCCGATCGAGCGCGCCCGCACGCGTGCGCTCGAGCGCATCGCCGAGCTCGGCGTCCTCGGACCGGTGGCGACGATCTTTCAGAATACCAGCCCCTTCATGGCCGGACGCTTCAAGCAGTCGGCGGAGGCGGCGGAGAATGCCCGGGTGCGATTACAGGCGAACCTCAAGGTGCTGGACCACGCGATCGCCTCGCAGCCGTTCGTCGCCGGCGCGCGGCCGAGCATCGCCGACTGCACGCTGCTCGCCGCGCTCGAGTTCGCGGCGTTCGCGGGGGCCGAGATCGATCCGAGCTGTCGAAACGTCGCCCGCTGGCACGGCGACTTCATGCGGCGGCCGAGCGCGCAGGCCTAGCGCTGCGCGCGGCCGCGCGGGGGCGAATCGTTCGCGCGTCCACGCTCAGCGCGGGCGCCCGAGGCCGCCCCTACAGGATGCCCTCAGCGCGGTAACGCTCGGCGTTGGCGACGTAGCCCGCGGCCGACTGGCGGAGGTGCTGGCGCTCGGCGTCGGTGAGCGGTCGGACGATCCGCGCCGGGTTGCCGAGGACGAGCTGTCCGGGTGCGACGGCGGCGCCTGGCGTCAGCGGCGCGCCGGCGCCGATCAGGCAATCGTCGCCGACCACGCAGCGGTCGAGGACGATGGCGCCGATGCCGACCAGGCAGCGGTGGCCGATCGTGCAGCCGTGCAGCACGGCGTTGTGTCCCACCGTCACCTCGTCGCCGAGCGTGGTCGGATGGCGCCCGTTGGTCACGTGCAGCGTGGCGTTGTCCTGCACGTTGGTCCGCGATCCGATGCGGATCCAGTGCACGTCGCCGCGGACGACGGCGTGAAACCACACGCTGCTGTGCGGCCCGATCTGCACGTCGCCGACGACCTGGGCGCTGGAGTGCACGTACGCACTGGGGTCCACCACCGGGGCCGCGCCCGCGAGCGCGATGAGCATGCGCGGACCATACGCAGCACGGGCGCCGGCCACAAGATGTTGTGGACGGAGCAGCTACCTTGCCAAAGCCCTAGGGCGTCTGCTAACTGACGGCATGGTTCGCCAGTTGCCCGTCGCCGCCCTCCCAGCCACGCCGCGCGGGAGGGTTGAGCGCGGCAATGGGGTGCGCCCGGCGCAGGCGATGGGTGTTCGGTCGCGCGCCGCCCGGCGTCCCCGACGGAGGTCGTATGTTCACGTATGACATGCCCGAGGGCTACACGTTCGACGACGTCCTGCTGATGCCGGGGGCGTCCAGCTTCCTGCCCCGCGATGCGGACGTGGTGACGCGCCTGTCGCGTCGCGTCAGCCTCAACATCCCGCTGCTCAGCGCGGCGATGGACACGGTCACCGAGGCGGCGATGGCGATCGCCATGGCGCAAGAGGGCGGCATCGGCGTGGTCCACCGCAACCTGAGCATCGAGCAGCAGGCGGTCGAGATCGACAAGGTGAAGAAGTCGGAGAGCGGGATGATCATCGACCCGGTCACCGTGCACCCCGACCAGCCGATCGCCGAGGCGCTGGACATCATGCGCCGCTACAAGATCTCCGGCCTGCCGGTCACCCAAGCGGGGCGCCTGGTCGGCATCCTCACCAACCGTGACCTGCGCTTCGAGAAGCGGCTCGACCGCAAGGTGGCGGAGGTCATGACGCGCGAGCATCTGGTCACCGCCCGCCCGGGCATCAGCCTGGAGGACGCGAAGGAGATCCTGCACCAGCACCGCATCGAGAAACTGCTGATCGTCGACGAGCACGAGCGGCTGCAAGGGCTGATCACGGTGAAGGACATCAACAAGGCGGCGCAGTTTCCCGACGCGTGCAAAGACTCCTACGGCCGCCTGCGGGTGGCTGCCGCCATTGGTACCGGCGATGACCGCCATCTGCGCAGCGAACGTGTGGTGGCGGCGGGTGCCGACGTGCTGATCATCGATACCGCGCACGGGCACTCCGGCAACGTGATCGACACGGTCCGAGAGGTGAAGGCGGCGTTTCCGGACGTGGATGTCGTGGCCGGGAACATCGCGACCGCCGAGGGCGCGCGCGCGCTCGCCGAAGCCGGGGCGGATGGGCTCAAGGTCGGCATGGGCCCGGCCTCGATCTGCACCACGCGCGTCATCTCCGGCGTCGGCGTGCCGCAGCTCACCGCCATCGCCGCCGCGGCGCGGGTCGCCAAGGAGTTCGGCATCCCGGTGATCGCCGACGGCGGCATCAAGTTCTCCGGCGATATCACCAAGGCGCTGGCGGCCGGTGCCGATTCGGTCATGATCGGCGGCCTGTTCGCGGGCACCGAAGAGAGCCCGGGCGAGACCATCCTGTACCAGGGGCGGACCTACAAGCTCTACCGCGGCATGGGATCCCTCGAAGCCATGCGCGAGCGCGAGGGCAGCCGCAACCGGTACATGCAGGACGACGAGCTCGAGCAGATGAAGCTGGTGCCCGAGGGCATCGAGGGGCGCGTCCCGCACAAGGGCCCGCTCAGCTTCATCGTCGCCCAGCTGGTCGGCGGGTTGAAGGCGGGCATGGGCTACTGTGGCTGCCGCACCATCCAGGACCTGCAGGACAACGGCCGCTTCATGCGCGTGTCCAACGCGTCGCTGCAGGAGAGCCACGTGCACGACGTGTTCATTGCGAAGGAGGCGCCGAACTATCAGCGGTCGAACGACCGGTGAGTTCGCGCGTGTGGGGGTGTGCGCGTGTGCGCGAGCCGCATCGCCATGAGGGCTGACGGAGCGAGCCGTCGAAGCTGCCCGGGGTGGATGCGGCACGCGATCGACCCCACGCGCCCACGCGCCCACGCGCCCGCGCGCTCACGCGCTCACGCTCCTGCATTGGACATCCGCAACGCGCCCACGCGCCCACGCGGACACCGGTTCCCCTCATGATCCTCGTCCTCGACTTCGGTGCGCAGTACTCGCAGCTCATCGCCCGCCGCATCCGCGAGGCGCATGTGTACTGCGAGCTGCACCCGTTCAGTCTGCCGCTCGAGCGCATTCGGGCGTTGCGGCCCGAGGGCGTCATTCTGTCCGGCGGACCGGCCAGCGTGTACCAGGCGGATGCGCCGCTCTCGGACCCGGGCCTCGCCACGCTCGGCGTCCCGCTACTCGGCATCTGCTACGGCATGGGGGTGCTCGTGCAGGAGGACGGCGGCGAGATGGCGCGCGCCGCGGCGCGCGAGTTCGGGCCGGCCGACCTGGTGGTCGATGATACCGGCGATCTCTTCGCCGGCTTCAGCCCCGGCCAGCGCACGCCGGTCTGGATGAGCCACGGCGACCGGCTCGAGCGGCTGCCGGCCGGGTGGACGGTGCTGGCGCACAGCGCCAACTCGCCGGTGGCGGCGTGCGCCGACCGGACGCGGCGGCGCTACGCCATCCAGTTCCACCCCGAGGTCGCCCACACGCCGCGCGGGCGCGAGCTGCTCGAGAACTTCGCCTTCCGCATCTGCCAGGCCACCGCCGATTGGACGATGGAGAACTTCATCGACCGCGAGTGCGAGCGGATTCGCGCCCGGGTCGGCACGGCCGGCGTGGTCTGCGGTCTGAGCGGCGGGGTCGACTCGACCGTCACGGCGGCGCTCGTCCACCGCGCCGTCGGCGATCAGCTGACCTGCATCTTCGTCGACAACGGGGTGCTCCGGCGCGACGAGGCCAAGCGGGTCATGCAGTTCCTCGGCGACGCGTTCCACTTCCGCATCAAAGCCGTCGACGCCAGCGCCCGCTTCCTGCAGCGCCTGCGCGGCGTCACCGACCCGGAGCAGAAGCGCCGCACCATCGGGGTGACCTTCATCGAGGTCTTCGAGGAAGAGGCCAAGCAGCTCGAGGACGTGACGTTCCTTGCCCAGGGGACGCTCTATCCGGACGTGATCGAGTCGGTCTCCTTCAAGGGGCCGTCGGCCACGATCAAGAGCCACCACAACGTCGGCGGTCTGCCGGAGCGCATGCGCCTGAAGCTGCTCGAGCCGCTGCGCGAGCTGTTCAAGGATGAGGTCCGCCAGCTCGGGCTGTTGCTCGGCATGCCGCCAACCATCGTCGGCCGCCATCCGTTCCCGGGGCCGGGCCTGGCCATTCGCATTCTCGGCGAGGTGAGCGCTGAGCGCGTCGCCGTCGTCCAGGCGGCGGACGCCATCATCGAAGAAGAGATCCGCGGCGCCGGGTGGTACGACCGCGTCTGGCAGGCGTTCGCGGTGCTGCTGCCGGTGAAGACCGTCGGCGTCATGGGCGACGAGCGCACGTACGAGGATGTCCTGGCGATCCGCGTCGTCGAGAGCGTCGACGGCATGACCGCGGACTGGACGCGCCTGCCGCCCGAGCTGCTGGCGCGCCTCTCGACCCGCATCATCAACGAAGTCAAGGGCGTGAATCGGGTCGTGTACGACATCAGCTCCAAGCCACCGGCGACGATCGAATGGGAGTGAGGGGCGGTGCGAGCGCGTATGCGTGTAGCCGCGTGTGCGCGTCGGAGGATATGCGGCGCAGTCAACTGGAGGCTGCCGGGTGGTCCGTGCTACAGAGCGGGCCGGCAGGGTACGAGGGAGGCGGGCGTGGTGTTGGCAACCCGGTTCGAAGAGCTGCGAGCCTGGCAGCAGGCGCGGCAAAGGACTGAGCGGCTCTACAGGCTGAGCAAGACGTCGCCGATTCGGCGCGACCTCGGGATGGTCGACCAGCTGCGCCGGGCAGCGGTGTCGACGATGAACAACGTCGCGGAAGGCTTCGACAGCTCGTCGCCGATCGAGTTTCGTGGCTTCTTGCACTGCGCCGCCCGCTCGGCGTCGGAGATCCAGAGCGCTCTCTACGCCTGTCTCGATCAGCAGTACGTGACCGAGGCGGAGTTTCGCGAGCTGTACGATTCGGCCGAGTGCGTGCGTCGCATGTGCCGCGCCCTGCACAAACGCCTCGCTCCCCGTCCCCGTCGATCGCCCCCCACAGATCTGATCCGCGACCCGAGCGTGACCTGGGCGCGCTGCGCGTCGCCCCCCCGGGCACCGCACGCGCCCACGCCGTCACGCGCCGACGCGCTGACGCGCTCACGCACCCACGCGCCCACCCGCCCACGCGCGCACGCGCCCACCCGGTAGACGCCATGGGCTTCGCCCACCTCCACCTCCACACCCAGTATTCGCTGCTCGACGGCGCCAACAAGATCGCCGCGCTGATTCCGCGGGTGAAGGCGCTGGGGATGCCGGCGGTGGCGATGACCGATCACGGCAACATGTTCGGGGCGGTGGAGTTCTACAAGACGGCGGTCGCCGCGGGCGTGCAGCCGATCATCGGCTGCGAGATGTACGTCGCGCCCGGTGACCGGCGCGAGAAGCAGCGCGCCGTGCGCGGCGACGATTTCGAAACCGCCGGCAACTTCCATCTGATCCTGCTGGCCGTCGATGCCGAGGGCTACAAGAACCTCTGCCGGTTGGTCACCCTGGGGTACACGGAGGGCTTCTACTACAAACCCCGCATCGACAAGGCGCTGCTGCGCGAGCTCAACGGCGGCCTCATCGCCCTGTCGGGCTGCCTGGCCAGTGAGGTCAATCAGGCGATCGCGGCGGGCTCGATCGATCGGGCGCGCGGCGTCATGGAGGAGTACCGCGCCATCTTCGACGGGCGCTACTACGTCGAGATCCAGGACAACCACCTGCCGCAGCAGGAGCGCGCCAACCGCGAGCTGGTCGGGCTGGCGCGGGAGCTCGGCCTGCCGCTGGTCGCGACCAACGACTGCCACTATCTCGAGCCGCACGACCACACCGCGCACGACGTGTTGCTGTGCATCCAGACCGGCAAGACCCTGAACGACGAGAAGCGCTGGCGCTTCGGCACCGACCAGCTCTACGTCAAGGGCCCCGACGAGATGCGGCGCGCCTTCCCGGCGCTCGACGAAGCGATCGACAACACCCTCGCCATCGTCAAGCGCTGCACGCTCGAGCTCCAGTTCGGCCGCTATCAGTTTCCCGTCTTCCAGGTGCCGGCGGGGGTGACGCTCGAGGGCCAGCTCGAGCGCGATGCGCGCGCCGGCTTGGAGGAGCGTCTCAGCGTACTGCGCCAACAGCCGGCCTGGACCGCCGCCAGCGACGCCACCTATCAGGAACGGCTGGCGACCGAGCTCGACGTCATCCAGCGCATGGGGTTCGCCGGCTACTTCCTCATCGTCGCCGACTTCACCAACTACGCCAAGCGGCAGGGCATCCCGGTCGGCCCCGGGCGCGGCTCGGCGGCGGGCAGCCTGGTGGCCTGGGCGCTGCGCATCACCGACCTGGATCCGATTCCGTACAGCCTGCTCTTCGAACGCTTCCTCAATCCGGAGCGCAAGTCGATGCCCGACATCGACATGGACTTCTGCTTCGAGCGCCGCGACGAGGTCATCCGCTACGTGCGTGAGCGCTACGGCGAGGACCACGTGGCGCAGATCATCACGTTCGGGACGCTGAAGGGGAAGGCGGCGATCAAGGACGTCGGCCGCGCGCTCGAGTTCGGGTTCGGCGACACCGACAAGATCGCCAAGCTCTACCCGGCGCCCAAGCAGGGCAAGGACTTCCCCCTCGCCAGGGCGCTGGAGATGGAGCCGCGGCTGCGCGAGCTGCGCGACCGCGGCGAGCGCGAGCAGCTGTTGTTCGAATACGCGCTCAAGCTCGAGGGCTTGCTGCGCCACGCCTCCAAGCACGCCGCCGGGATCGTGATCGGCTGCCGGCCGCTGGTCGAAGACCTGCCGCTCTTCGTCGACAAGGAAGGCAGCGTCATGACCCAGTTCGCCGGCCCGCACATCGACGAGATCGGGCTGATCAAGTTCGACTTCCTCGGCTTGAAGACGCTGACCTTGGTGCACAACGTGGTGCAGCGGATCCAGGCAGGCCGCGGGGTGGAGGTGGATCTCAGCGCGCTGCCGCTCGACGACAAGAAGACCTACCGGTTGATCGCCAAGGGCGACACGGTGGGCGTCTTCCAGATGGAGTCGGGCGGCATGCGCAAGCTCGTCACCCAGCTCCGGCCGAACACCTTCGAGGACATCATCGCGGTACTGGCGCTGTTTCGCCCTGGCCCGCTCGACAGCGGCATGGTCGAGCAGTTCATCAAGCGCAAGCACGGCAAGGAGGAGGTGCGCTACCCGCATCCGAAGCTGCAGCCCATCCTCGAGCCCACCTACGGGGTGATCGTGTACCAGGAGCAGGTCATGCAGATCGCCCAGGTGCTGGCCGGGTACAGCCTGGGCGACGCCGACAACCTGCGCCGCGCCATGGGCAAGAAGGACCCGGTGAAGATGCAGAAGGAGCGCGAGCGCTTCATCGACGGCGCGGGCCAGCAGGGCATCGCGGCGGCGAAGGCGGGGGAGATCTTCGACCAGATGGAGACCTTCGCCATGTACGGCTTCAACAAGTCGCACTCGGCCGCGTACGCCCTGGTCTCGTTCCAAACCGCCTACCTGAAGGCCCACTACCCGGAGGAGTTCATGGCCGGCCTCCTCTCGATGGAGATGGGCGACACCGACAAGACGTTCAAGAACATCGCCGAGTGCCGCGAGCACGGCATCCGCATTCTGCCGCCCGACGTCAACGAGAGCCGTGAGGACTTCACCGTGCTCGCCCACGCCGACGCCAACGGCCTGCACCCCATCCGCTTCGGCCTCTGCGCCGTGCGCGGGGTCGGCAGCCGCGCGGTCGAGACCATCCTCGCGGCGCGCGACCGAGACGGCGCCTTCGCCAACGTCGCCAACTTCTGCAAGCGCGTGCTCGCCGCCCGTCTCGTGTCTCCTGTGAACGCGACCCCGAACGGAGGCGACACGGGGAGAGGGGCGAGCGCCGCGGCGGCGAACGGCAGCGCGCCGGCGAACGGCGCCGGAAGGGATGCACCGCCGCGCCCCGAGCAGTCGCAGGTGAACAAGAAGGTGATCGAGTCGCTGATCAAGTGCGGCGCCTTCGACTTCACCAGCGCCACCCGGCGCCAACTCGCCGAGGTGCTCGACAAGACGCTGGTGTGGGCGGCGGCGCACGCCAAGGAGGACGCCAACCAGATCGGTCTGTTCGCCGCCAAGGGTATCACCGTCGAAGCTCCCGAGCCGGCGCTCCCGGCCGTGCCCGCGTGGTCCGACCGCGAGATGCTGAAGGCCGAACGCGAAGCCCTCGGCTTCTACATCACTGCCCATCCGCTCGATAAGTACGAGTCCGACCTCAAACGGTTCACCACCGCCGCCTGCGAGCAGCTCTCCGAGAAGGCCGACCAGAGCACCGTCACCCTCGGCGGCGTCATCCAGCGCCTGCAGCTGAAGAACAGCCGCAAGGGCGACCGCTACGCGGCCTTCACCCTCGAGGACAAGACGGGCACCGTGGAGGTGATCTGCTGGCCGGAGACCTACCGCAAGGCGCAGGTCGACTTCACCACCGACGAGCCGGTCTGCGTCACCGGCACCCTCGAGGTCGGCGAGGAGCGCTGCCAGATCATCGCCGACGAGGTGGTGTTGCTGGCCGCCCACCGCGCCCGCGTCACCCAGGAAGTGCACCTCGCCGTGCGGGCCGAGCGCGCCACGGCGGATCTCTTTGCCCGCCTCAAGGCCACGCTCGCCGAGCACCGCGGCGACTGCCCGGCCTACGTCCACCTGCTGCTGCCCAACAGCACCGAGACCATCATCGCGCTGCCGCGCGATCTGCGCGTGGCGCCGACCGAAAGCCTCATCGAAGCCGTCGAGCAGCTGTGCGGCCGCGGCGCCGCCTCGCTGCAGTAGCCGCGCGGTCGCGCGCGGCGGGCGGGCACCGCCGCCTTCGGGGGGCGCGCAGAACGCCGGCGACCCGCGCGGGCGCCGCTGCCGTGGCTTCGCCCTTGTCCGCTTTGCAGCGCAGAGTGTATGGGCACAGGTGGAGCCGCGCCGGGAGGAATCGATGCGAACGCAGGCAGTGATGGGACGAACGATGGAAGAATCGACGGCGGCGTTCGAGTCGCCACGGCGTCCGCCGGCCGGCGCGCCGAACGTCTTGCTGATCGTGCTCGACGATCTCGGCTTCGCGCAGCTCGGGTGCTTCGGCTCCGATATCGCGACGCCGGCCATCGATCGGGTCGCCGCGAGCGGCGTGCGCTTCAATCACTTCCACGTCACGGCGCTCTGTTCACCGACCCGCGCCTGCGTGCTCACCGGGCGCAATCACCACGCGGTGGGGATGGGGTTTCTGACCGACGTCCCGATCGGTCTGCCCGGATACACCGCCCGCATCCCGCGCAGCGCCGGCGCGCTGCCGCGCGTCCTCCGCGACGCCGGCTACAGCGCCTTCGCGATCGGCAAGTGGCACCTTGCGCCGCGCTGGGAGCAGTCGGCCTCGGGGCCGTTCGATCACTGGCCGCTCGGCCTCGGGTTCGAGCGCTACTACGGCTTCCTCAACGGCGACACCAACCAGTGGACGCCAGAGCTGGTGCGCGACAACGGCTTCGTCGAACCGCCCCGCACCCCGGCCGAGGGCTACCACTTGAGCGAGGATCTCGCCGACACGGCCATCCGCATGATTCAGGATCAGCAGCAGGCGACGCCCGCCAAGCCGTTCTTCGCCTATCTGGCCTTCGGCGCCACGCACGCGCCGCACCATGCCCCGCCGGCGTGGATCGAGCGCTACCGCGGTCGCTTCGACGACGGCTGGGAGGCCTGGCGCGCCCGTACCTTCGCGCGCCAGGTCGATCTCGGCATCGTCCCGGCCGGGACGACGTTGACCGCGCGACCGAGCTGGATCCCGGCGTGGTCCGAGCACTCGGCGGACGAGCGCCGCCTGTTCGCCCGCATGATGGAGGCGTTCGCCGGCTTCCTGGCCTACACCGACGCGCAGATCGGCCGCGTGCTGGACTATCTCGCCGCGACGGGCGTGCTCGACGACACCCTCGTCGTCGTCCTGTCCGACAACGGCGCCAGCGCGGAGGGCGGCCCGATCGGCTCGTTCAACGAGCACCGCTTCCTGCACAACAAGCTCGATGACTTCGCCGAGACGCTGCGCCAGATCGACGAGGTCGGCGGGTTCCGCGCCTACAACCACTACCCCTGGGGATGGGCGTGGGCCGGCAACACGCCGCTGCGGCTCTGGAAGCGCTACACCTGGCTTGGCGGCGTGCGCACGCCGCTCATCGTCGGCTGGCCCCGCGGCATCGCGGCGCGGGGCGAGATCCGCACCCAGTTCTGCCATGCGATCGATGTGATGCCGACCGTGCTCGCGGCGGCCGGACTCGAGCCACCGGCCGTGCTCGACGGCCTCTCGCAACAGCCCATCGACGG
>Ga0335084_10006087_pt1 | contig 11960 bp, 7 predicted proteins | sample Lox_Sample_44_FD_206721 | JGI IMG/M metagenome (GOLD analysis project Ga0335084, IMG submission 206721) | Soil microbial communities from Loxahatchee National Wildlife Refuge, Florida, United States - Lox_Sample_4.4 | ecosystem: Environmental > Terrestrial > Soil > Wetlands | place: USA: Florida...
CAATCGACTACTGGCATCGCTTGCTGGTGGAAGGCCCGCCTGCGGACGTGCGCGGGTTCTACCGGGCGATGTGGCGCGAGTTCCCCCGCACCGTGGCGCGGAAGACGTGGACGGAGGTCGTGCCGTTCTCGTTCGCTTCGCTTCACGAGTTGGCGCCAGCCGCGCGGACCATCGTACCGAACCCACCGTGCGAGCCGTTTGACCTCTCTGCCTGGGAGCCCAGGCGCCTGACGCGCGGCGTGCTGGAGGTCCGTTACCAGTTCCACACTCGCAACCTCGAGATGCAGGAGCTGCTGCGGGTGCTCTCGGCGGCGGTGCCCGGCCTCACCTTCACGCTGGCGACGCTCTGTCTCGATGCGTCCGAGATCGACGCGGCTCGTGTGCGGGCCGGGAAGGTCCGGCACTGGCACGTCCCCGAGCGCCTGTTCGAGAGGCACATCACGCGCGTGCTGCCCAGGCTCCGACGCGAGCAGAAGAAGGCCGGGCCTTACGTGCCCGACCCATGGGCAGCGAGCGACCCCGAGGACCAGCTCCGGTGCGATGCGCGCGACGAGGCCGAGGAGGAGCTCTTCCACGTGGCGCTCAGCCACTGGAGGACGGACGGTCGCGTCCGCCGGCCGAGATGGTGGAACCGGACGTCGCTCCGGGAGATCTTAACGGAGATGGAGCTTGACGCGCTCGAGTGGAACGAGCGGGAGAAGTCCCGCAGGAAGGCGCGAGCTCGACGGTGACGTGACCGCCGTCGCCCAGGTGCGTTCGGACCGTTGGCCGGCAGGGCGTCACCGTCGCGTGCTAGTCCGCGACGCGAATGACCACCTTCCCGACGGCGCGGCCCGATTCCACGTAGGAGACGGCCTCGGCCGCGGCTTCCAGCGGAAAGGTCCTGTCCAGGATCGGTTTGATGACGCCCTGGTCCACCAGCGCGCCGATCCTCTCCAGCTGCTCGCCGCTCGCACGCATGAACAGGTACACGAAACGCGCGCCCTTCCTCCTGGCCAGGCGGCTGACCTTTCGGTTGAGGAACCCCAGGATCCAGACGAGCGGCAGGCTGAGGCCCCATGCGCGCGCGAACTCGGCGTCGGGCCGGCCGCCGACCGTCACCACCACGCCGCCCGGTTTGACCGCCTCGAACGAGCGGAGCAGCGTGTCACCCGCCTGCGTGTCGAAGATCACGTCCTGGTCCCTGGCGATCTCCTCGAACCGGGTGGTCTTGTAGTCGATGGCCACATCCGCACCCAGCGCCTTCACCAGCGCGTGGTTCCTGGCGCTGGCGGTGGTCGCGACCTGCGCGCCGAGGTGCTTGGCCAGCTGGATGGCGAAGGTGCCGACGCCGCCCGACCCGGCGTGGATCAGCACCTTCTGCCCGGCCTGCAGGTGCGCGAGCTCGATCAGCGCCTGCCAGGCGGTGAGCCCCACCAGCGGAAGCGACGCCGCCTGCACGTAGTCGAGGCGCGCGGGCTTCCCGGCCGCGGCGCCTTCGCGCACGAGGGCATACTCGGCGATGGCGCCGATGCGATCCTTGTCGAGGCGCGAGTAGATCGCGTCGCCGACCTTGAACCGGGTGACGCCGGGGCCGACCGCGACGACGTCGCCGGCGAGATCGTTGCCGAGGATCAGCGGAAACGAGTACGGGGTCAGCACCTTCACGACGCCGTCGCGGATCTTGTGGTCGATCGGGTTGACGCTGGCCGCGCGCACGCGCACGAGGAGGTCGCCCGGGCCCGGTTCGGGCCGCGGTAGCTCCACCAGCTCCATCGGTGCCCTGTAGCGACGGATGGCCAGCGCCTTCATCGGCTCTCCAGCCCGGCGTCGCGGGGCGGCGAGGCCGTGAGCGCGTCGATCCGCAGATCCCTTCGAATACCGGCGTCCACCAGGCGAGCAGGCGCGAATCTCCGGAGGAATCGGAGCCGCCTCGCGAGGCCGCCCGCCGTGTACCGGAGCCTGGGGCGAGCCGAGGTGGCCGCTTCCAGCACGACCTCCGCCACGACCAGCGGCCCGTCCGCGCGGGCGAGCACCTCCTTCATCGTCTCGCCCAGGGCCGCACGGACCTCGCGGTACTCATCGAGCTTCGAGTCGGGTTCCAGGAAGTTCGCGTCGAACCGGGTCTTCGTGTACGCGGGCTCGATGACCGAGACGCGGATTCCCCGCGTGCGCAGCTCATGGTCCAGCGACTCCGAATACCCTTCGACCGCGTGCTTGGTCGCGGCATAGAGCGCCCCGTACGGCATCGGCAGGAACCCGAGCACGGAGCCGATGTTGATGATTCGTCCGCCGCCCTGGCGTCGCATGTGGGGCACCACGGCGCGCGTCATCCGCACGATCCCGAAGAAGTTCGTGTCGAAGATCGCCCGGGACTGAGCGGTCGAGCTCTCCTCCGCTCCGGCGGGGGCGACACCGAACCCCGCGTTGTTCACGAGCAGATCGATGCGGCCGCTCGATCGCATCACCTCGTCGACCGCGGCTTCGACGGATTCATCGCTGGTCACGTCGAGGCGCAGCATCTCGAACGATCGCGTGCCGGCCCGGGCTCCCCGCCTGCTGGTGCCGTAGACCTCGTAGCCCGCCTTCGCGAGCCGCTCCGCCGTGGCCTCACCGATGCCCGACGAGGCGCCCGTGACGATCGCCGTCTTGCCCTTCATGGTGTCCTCTCCTCCACGCGACCCACGCCGCGCTTGGCATCCGATGGCAGTATGTCTATACTGCCATATCGAGGAGCGCAAGTGGCGAGCGCCCACTTTCGACTCGAGACAGGACGGTACCCATGCGATACGCCCCGGGACACAACGAAGCGGCGCGTGAACGGATCGTGGAGGCGGCGTCGCGCCTCTTCCGGGAGAACGGCATCGCCGCGGTGGGCCTCGCGAAGATCATGGCCGAGGCCGACTTGACCGTCGGCACGTTCTACACGCACTTCGATTCGAAGGAGGCGCTGCTGAGAGAGGCCCTTCTTCGGGCGCTGCATGCGCGCCACGAGGCGCTCGCGCGGGCGCTCCGCGAAGGCGACCTGGAGCTGGCGGTCCGCGCCTACCTGAGCCCCGAGCACCGCGACGCGCCGGGGGCCGGATGCCCGGTCGCGGCCCTGGCGCCGGAGGTGGCGCGGCATCCGCGTGCGACACGCAGCACGTTCGCGTCGCACGTGGAGCCGAGCCTGGATGCGCTCGCCGACTGCCTGTCGAAACGGCGGGGCAAGAAGGTGAACCGGGCAGACGCCGCGGCCCTGTGGGGGCTCCTCGTCGGTACGCTGCAGCTCGCACGCGCCATCCCGGATCGCGCCGAATCCGGCGCCATCCTCGAGGCGGGTGTTCGCGCCGCGCTCCGGCTCGCGTAGGGCGACGGCGGCACCGCGCCGACCGACGGCCACCCTCTTCCAGAGGGCCTGCGGCACGACGCCCTCCGGATCACCGTTTGGAATCATCCGCATGCCTCGTCGGTGTGATGAAGTATCCGGGGTTGCCGGTCTCCGGTGAGGGAGTGCCCTCCTGCCGACCCGTCGGCGCGTCCGTCACCGGGAACTCGGGAGGAGCGCAATGCGCAGGCGCCTGCCAGCCGTGCTGATCTTTGTCCTCGGAGGAGCGGTGGCCGCGACGACGGCGCTCGCCGACGACCCCTGCGCTCCCGATGTCCAGCTCCTGTGTGCCGACGTGACACCCGGGAGCGCTCGCCTCGTGACCTGTCTTCGACAGAACGAACCCAAGCTCTCCGCCGCTTGTCGCGAGAAGATCCAGGCGGACGCACAGAAGGCCAGGCGGATCATCGAGGAGTTCGGGCGCTCTTGCCGCGCCGACGTGGAGCAGTTCTGCGCCGGTGTCGATCCCGGTGGAGGTCGAATCATCGGCTGCCTCGATCAGCACCAGGTCGATCTGTCGTCCTCCTGCCAGGAGGAGGTCGGGCGGCTTGCCGAGGCCCGGGAACGGGTCGCGGCTCTTCGAGACGCCTGCAGAGCCGACGTCGAGAAGCATTGCAAGGGCGTCCCCGCGCAGGCCGGGCCCCTCCTGCAGTGCCTCCAGGCGAACGAGGCGAACCTCTCGCCTCGTTGCAACGTATCGGACGTCCGTCGCGCGGTGGAGGCTGCGACCGTGGTCGACATCGTGGAGGAGATGAGCAGCAAGGAGCACATCCGGGAATCCCTGCAGATCCTCCAGGGCCTGGACTCGGTCGCCTTCTCGCGCAGCCAGGTGCTCCTCCAGTTCGACAGCTACCAGGCGTTGAAGGACCAGGCCAACGGGGGCCGCCTTCTCTTCAATCCCCAGTTCGTGTTCGGAAAGCGCGGCCAGTTCTCGTTCCAGCTGAAGGTGCCGGTGACGGCGATCTTCCCGTACGTGGCGGGCGCGCCGACCCAGTTCGGTCTGGGGGCCGTGACCACCGCCATCGCCTGGAACTTCGTCGGCGAGGGGCGGGTGCGTCAGTATCTCGCGATGGGGCTGCAAATCGAGACCGCGTCGACGACGGCGATCGGCGGTCCCTGGGCGATCGTGCCCTCCTACGCGATCGGGGGCGCCTTGCAGCGCTGGCTCTCGATCACCACCCAGGTCCAGTGGATCCGGTCCGTCGGATCCGGCAGCAGATATCCGGACATCAACCTGTTCATCGTCGAGCCCATCCTGGCGGCGAATCTTCCCGGCCGTTCGTACCTGGCGCTCGACACCCGGCTCGCCTGGGACTCCGTCAACGGCACCTTCATCCCGATCATGAAGGGCCTCGCGGGCCTCTACACGGATAGACAGAAATCCCTGTCGATCTCGGTGTGGTACCAGGCCACGCTCTCGCAGACCGCCGAATCCCAGTTCTTCAAGTACGGGGTGGGCATGGGCCTCGCCTACTTCTTCGACTGGTGAGCCAGGCGCCCGGCCCGGGCCCTGGTCTTCCACGTGCCTCCGGACGGCGACGGCAGCATCGGGCGTTGTTGCCGATTCGTTTCCTCGCGGCCGGGGATCCGGCCCCTAGCGTTGCCGCCTCGAAAGCGACCCGGGCGGCCCGGGCGACGGGCTCCCGCACAGGAGGAGTGGAATGCGCATGCTTCGCGGTGTGGCGGTGGTGGTGATCGGCGTGGCGTGCGGGAGGACCCCGGCGGCCGACGTGGTCGCCCGCTTCGGCGGGACCGACGTCACGGTCGAGGAGCTGCGCGCCTACGTCGAAACGCTGCCGGCGCAGGATCGTGCGGCGTTCGCGAAGGACCAAGCTCGGCTCTCGCAAGTCGTCCGCGCCTACCTCGCCCGGCAAGCGGTCCTCAAGGAGGCGAAGTCCAGGAAGTGGGACCAGACCCCGGCCGTGAAGGCCCAGCTGGACCGAGTCCGCGACCAGGCGCTCACCGAGCTCTACCTCGAGGACGTGTCGCGGCCTCCGGACGGCTACCCGAGCGAGGCCGAGCTCAAGGCGGCCTACGAGGCCAACCGGGCCGCGTTTGCCGTCCCGCGCCAGTTCCGCGTCTCGCAGATCTTCGTCGCGGCGCGCGACCCCGGCGACGAGGAGGCACGCAAGCGGGTGAACGCCATCGCCGCGAAGGCGCACCAGAAGGGGTCGGACTTCGCAGCCCTCGCGCGAGCCGAGTCGGACGAGAAGGTCTCGGCCCAGGCGGGCGGGGACATCGGGTGGCTGACCGACGAGCAGCTCGTCCCGGGCATCCGCAGCGTGGTCACCGGGATGACCGCGGGCGCGGTGTCCGATCCGGTGCGCCTCGACGACGGCTGGCACCTCGTGAAGCTCGTGGAGGCGCGGCCGGCGGCCACCCGCCCGCTCACGGAGGTCAGGGACTCGCTCGCCGCCCAGATGCGGGCGGAGACGGGGAAGCTGCGGCGCCAGGCCTATCTCTCGAAGCTCCTCGACGCGAACCCGCCGGCCATCAACGAGCTCGCGCTCTCGAAGGTGATCGCCCCCGGGAGGTGAGCGGGTGCCTGAAAAGGCGAAGGCCGCCCGCGCTGCGGTGAGCGCGAGCGGCCTTCACGGGAGAACCGGTCGGCGGCGTGCCCGGTTTGCCGCCGGCCGGGGCCCCTCACTGCAGGTTGGCGAGCACGAGGGCGACGTTGTTCGCGTCGACCGCCGTGTAGACCACGCCGGGGGCGTACGTGACCGTACCGCCCGAGGTGTTGGTGAACGAGATCTGGTTCGCGCCGAAGCGGTTCACCGCGATCGTGTCACCGGACTGCGTGGCGGCGTTGCCGTAGCTCTTCGCGTCGTCGGTCGCGCCGGTGAGGCCGTTGATCTTGAGGACCATCGCGTCCGCCGAACCCGCCGAGAGCAGGCCGGCAGCGCCGTTGGTGTCGTTGCCGCCGTTCGCCGTCCTGAATGCAGCGCTCGAGGGGTTGAAGTTGCCGAGCGCGACGATGTCGCCGAACGAGGTGAACGCGACCGAGCGGACGAGGTCGAGCGCCGTGCCGCCGATGCGCACTGCGTTCCACGCCACCGAGAAGTCGGAGTGGAGGAGCGCGACGAACGCGTCCTCGGACCCCGCCGTCGTCATCGCCGCGCCGATGGTCAGGTTGCCGGTGAACGAGCCGCCCACCGCGATGTCGCCCGCCGCGGACACCGAGAGCGCACGCGGAACCGCGTTTCCGAGCGTGCCGTTGAACGCCGCCGCCGCGAGGGTCGCGCCGGTGGCGCCGTCGAACCTGGCGATCCACAGGTACTTCTGGGCCGTCGAGTTCGGGCCGGTGAGCACGAAGCCGCCGCCGAGGTCGATCGTGGCCCCGTCGAACTGGCCGACCGCGATCACGTTACCGCTGTTGTCCACGGCGACCGCGGCGCAGTTCTCGTTGAGGGCGGTGGTGCCGATCTGCTTGGCCCAAAGCTTCGCCCCGTTCGAGTCCCAGGCGCCGATGATGGCATCCTGGGCGCCGCCGTACACGGCGCTCGGGTCGAGCGACGTGGCCGCGCCGTCGGCGTAACCGCAGGCGGCGAAGCGGTTCGACGACTGGTTCGGGTTCGCGGCGACGGCCTGGAAGAGGCCGTTCGCGCCCAGGTCGTACATCTTCACCCAGGCCTTCGTGCCGTCCGAGTTGAAGCCGGCGACGACCGGGGTCGGGTTCGCCGCGCTGACGGTGTCGGTACCCATGGTGACCCCGCCGGCGAACTTGCCCACCGCGACCACCTTGCCGTTCTGCGACACGGCCGACAGCGTCAACGTCTGGTCGGTCGCATTGCTCGCGGTGTTGTCCCCGATCTGGGTGATCCACTGGATCGCACCGGACGCGCTGTACTTGGCGATGAGGGCGTCGGAGCCGCCCTGGGTGGTGAGGTTGATGGCCGGGCCGCCGGACTCGGTCTGGAAGTTGACCGCGGCGAGCGAGCCGAAGTAGCCGGCGAGGTAGGTGTTGCCGGAGGTGTCCATCGAGAGGCCGCCCGGCGGCACGTAACGGACGGTGTTCACGCGGACCGGGACCGGACGGGGGACGAGGCAGCTGCCGGCCGAGCACGTCTGGCCGGCGGGGCAGAGCGCACCGCCGCCGATGCAGGTTCCGGCGCCGTTGCAGTGGTCCGCGGTGGTGCAGGCGTCGGCGTCGTCGCACGGAGTCGTCGAGGGCGAGTTGGAGCCGCCCGCGCAGGCTCCGCTGGCAGCCTGGCACACGTTGCCATTCGCGCAGACGGTGTTGGCGCAGGCCTGGGACCCGGAGCCGACGCAGGCGCCGCTCGCGTCGCAGGCGAAGCTCGTGAACTGCGCCGAGCCGTTGCACTTCGCGCCCGCGTTGGCGACGGAGCACGTCCCGCCGACGTTCGCGGTGTACTGGCAGGTGAAGGTGCTGTTGCCCGTCGACTGGCAGGCGCCGGAGGCCGGGAAGCAGTACCCGTTGGGCGGCGAGTTGCAGGCGACTGCGCTGCCGGCCTGGCAGACGCCGGCCTGGCACGAGTCACCGGCGGTGCAGCCGCTCGAGTCGGCGTTGCAGGAGGTCCCGTTCGCGGCGGTCGGGTTGGAGCAGACGCCGGTGTTGGGATCGCAGACGCCGGCCACGTGGCACGCGTCGAGGGCGGAGCAGGTGGTCGTGGTGCCGCCGGCGCAGACGCCGGAGAGACAGGTCGTGCCGGTCGTGCAGGCGTTGCCGTCGTCGCAGACGGTGCCGTCCGCCTGGCCGATGCATGGGTCGGTGCCGGCGAAGTGCACCTGCGCGACCGTGGCGAGCCCCGAGGCGACCGAGGTCACGGTGAACGAGCAGGACATGTCGGCGACCAGCCCGGACGGAGCCGTCCAGGTGGCGTCCAGCTTCCCGGACTTGATGCCGCTCGGCGTCGTGAAGGCGCCCGGGGTGCCCACGCCCACGTTGCAGACCTGGGTGATGGTGAGCGGTCCGGCCTCGTAGTTGTCGTAGCCCTCCACCGAGAGGTTGTAGGTCGTGCTGGGCAGGACGACGACGTACCTCTGCGGATCCCAGCTGTTCACGCCGGGCACCGTGCCGCCGTTCTGGTTCGGGACGGTGACGCGGACGATCGAGGGCGCGCGCCGCGGCTGCGCCGGGGCGGAGGCGTTGAGATAGCCGGTGGTGGCGCCGCCGCGGTCCGCGCCGTCGGGCTTCGAGCCCTGGCTGCCGGCGGGTCCGCAGTTGCCGGCCGTGCAGAGATCGTGCACGAGGATCTTGAACTGGCAGCTGGCGTGCGGATCGGCGTAGTTCATGACCGGCGACGGGTAGCCGAAGGTCGGGTCGAAGCTGGTGCCGGACGCCGTGGTGAGGGTGATGGCGGAGAAGTTCACCGCGTCCACGGGCACGGCGCCCGTCGAGAGCTGGCCGGCGCCGTCGAAGCCGGCGTCGCTGCAGATCGCGGAGAGGTCGTAGCGGACGTTGTCGCCGTCGGGGTCGGTGGCATGGAAGAAGAGGTCGCCCTGCTGGCCGACCGGGATCGTGATGACGTCCGAGGAGAAGTTGTACCGGAAGTCGCCGCGCACGGTGACGATGGGGCCGGTGTTCGGGAACGCGAAGAGGTCCGCATTGCCGAAGTTGCCGTTCACCGCGACGGTGAAGTACGTGGTGACGCTGCTGTTGTTGGTGAGGGCGGTCTCCGAGACCCTGACGGAGATCGTGCACAGCGCGGTGGTGACGTTGGGTGCCGTGAACGCGGTGGTGGAGGCGGTCGGGCTGCTCAGGGCCAGCGTGCCGCTGTCGCAGGAGGCCGACCAGAGGTACGCGAGCGGCTCACCGTTGAACTGGGGGCGGTTGAGGTGGGTCGAGTCGTCCGGGTCGTAGCCCGACACGCTGAACGTGCCGCCCTGTCCGGGCAGGAGGTACGCCGCCGTCGAGGTCACCGAGGTGATGACCGGCGCGTAGTTCGTGTCCGAGCTGCCTGGGTTCAGCTCCTGCAGGATGATGGTGACCTGCGCGGTCTGCCCCGTGATCACGAAGGCGATCGTGGTCCCCTCGTAGAGCTTGGTGCCGGTGGCGTTCGGGCCCGAGTACGCCGAGGCCGTGAACGTGCGCCGGAGCCCCGGGGTGGCGGCCGCGGGGATGCTGGAGACGTTGCCGACCCAGACGTTGGAGCTGGGGCTCGGCTTCGTGAGGAACGCGGTGATGGGGAAGCCGGGCGCGCCAGGGGAATCCGGCTCACCGGTGATGGTGAGCTGGATGCTCTGGACGTCCGACTGGAGGGCGGACGCGTCCACGGTGATCTTGGCGTGGGCGGACCGCTCGTCGCTCTTCTTCGCACAGCCCGAGCCCAGCGCGGCGGTCATCATCACCGCCGCGGCGAGCGCGAGGTACCTCTTGGTGTGGAGCAACATGGAAGGTGCCTCTCCTGTTCCTTGGGTTTCCGGCTTCGACGTCACGAGACGCATCGAGACTTGGTGAATCGCGCTACGGGCTGTGCTCACTGACAGTAGAGATCGTGGAGCTCGCCGGGGACGGCGGTGCCGAGGAGGTCGATGCAGGCGTTGCTGACGCACTCGGCGGCGACGGAGCAGGGCGAGCCGGTGGGCTTCTTGCCTCCGGCGCCGGAGTAGACGGGGAGCGGGCAGGCCGTCGTCGTGGCGGTGCCGCTCACGCACACGTTGCCGGAAGCGATGGTGGGCTGACCCGCCCCGCTACCGAACGCCACCGCCGCGCCGCTCACGCAGGGCGTGGTCGTGCTGCAGGTGCAGGGCGAGCCGGCCGTGCAGGTGCGGCCCATGGACCAGCCGCTCGTCACCGTGCCGGTCGTGACCTTCGGCGGAACCGTGCCGTCGTACTTGATGGACCAGGCGCCACCCACGTTGATCGCGGGAGGGCCAGCGATGTTGTTCAGCACCCCGACGGGCTGGTAGTTGCCGAACGCCGCCGGCGGGGCGGGGGGCGGATCGAGGGCGCAGAGGTTGTTGGCCTCGGAGGTGGGATCGCCGCCGTCCGCCGTGGAGCTGCAGCGGATGAAGTTGAACTGGCGGACGATGGGATCCATCTTCGAGCGGTCGGAGAGGAAGCTCGCCCAGAGCAGCTGCTCCTTGTTGAGCTGATCGCTGCCGCCGTTCGCTCCGCCCCCGCCTGCGGTGTCGGTCGGGATGTCGAAGACGCTGACGCTGTTGATGACCGAGTTCTGGATGAAGAGCCGGCGGGCCAGCAGGTACTGCGAGTTGCGCACCTTCACGTCGGTGGCCCGGTGCGTGTTGATGGCGAGCGCCTTCGTGCTGAAGGTCGTGGAGCCCGCCTCGCGGCCGGCGTAGCCGATGACGTCGCCGCCGCCCTGGCCGACGCGGTAGCCGATGGTGGTCGTGATGTCGGTGACGCTGGTGAAGCCGATGTCGGCGTCGGAGAGCCCCACCACCAGGCCCTGCGTGCAGTTCGCGTTGCCGTCGCTCGCCTGGCAGGGAAGCCCGGTCGTCATGTCCGTGCAGGAGGTCGGTGCGGTGTTCGCGTCGCCCGCCATGCACGGCCGGCGGATCGGGTCGTAGTCGGGGTTGTTGAGGTTGAACCAGCAATGCTCCGCGAGCGTGCAGTTCGCGTCGCTCGTGCAGGCGGCGCGGCTCGTCGAGCAGAGCCCCTGCTGGTTGGTGGCGCCGTTGATGCCGCCCAGGGCGGCGCCGTTGCAGAACCGGCCGCCGGTCCACGGGTAGCGGGTCGTGTCGCTCGTGGCGGCGACCACCATGATGCGATCCTTGAAGGTGTCGGTGGTGCCGGAGTTCTCGTCGCGGCGCAGCACGTGGTTGATGGTCTGGACGCCCAGGAACTGGGCCATGTCCTGCACGGCCTGGACGCGGCGCGGATCCGAACAGGCGGCGAGCGTGCCGGAGCCGTCGTAGCCGCTCAGGATGATCGACATCAGGTTGGAGTAGTTGATGGTGGGGCTCAGCTTGTTGAAGGCGCCCGGGTTGTTGAGCACGGTCGGCAGCGCGGTGTTGTTGGTGACCGCCTGGTCGTACGCCGCCTCGGGGACGGCGTTGTTCGTGAAGGTGGAGAACGTGATGTTCTCGAGGGCGGAGGTGCCCTTCACCACGAACACCGCGGCGTCGAGGCCGACCACGTTCACGTTGTTGGGGTACCAGGCGGCGTGGCCCGTGGCGGTCAGGTGGCCGGCGTCACGGGCGACGAACGTCGTCGAGAGCGCGTCGATGACCGACGGCCGGAAGTTGCGCGACATCGGCCCGATCGACTGCGATCCCAGCGAGCCATTCGGCGCCGGCGTGGCGAGCGCCGTGCGCATCGCGCCCTCCGCGTTGCCCGAGCCGGTGCCCTGGTAGAAGAGGTCCTTCGCGGCGAGGGCGAGGGGCGAGGCCCCGCCGCCGTCCAGGCGGGCCTGCGCGATCGACGTCGTCATGATGTCGAACAGCGTGTCGGAACCGCGGAGCTTGTAGCAGACGCCGGTGGTCGCGTTCCCGTCGGAGTCGCACACCGCCCGTGCGGGCGTTGCGACGCCGGCGAGGGCGGCGGCGAGCCCCCCGAGCGCCATCCGTGTGATGCGGCCCTGAATCGTCATGTCGGTCTCCTGGACGAGCGCATCCGCAGGCGCGCGTCCGGGCAGCGGGAAGGTGAACCTGCGGAGTTCGGCTGGGCAGGTTAGGGGGTCGGCGCGGGGTG
>Ga0335084_10006088_pt1 | contig 11960 bp, 9 predicted proteins | sample Lox_Sample_44_FD_206721 | JGI IMG/M metagenome (GOLD analysis project Ga0335084, IMG submission 206721) | Soil microbial communities from Loxahatchee National Wildlife Refuge, Florida, United States - Lox_Sample_4.4 | ecosystem: Environmental > Terrestrial > Soil > Wetlands | place: USA: Florida...
TCCGGTCCGTCGGGCGGCACGATGGGCCAGATCATTCAGTTTTTCGTAAACCGCGCAAGCGCGGGCGGCCGGCGCGTGTCGCCGCGGCGATCTGGAGACATCCGCGGTTAACGGGCGGCGGGACGCCACAATTCAACCATAGGTTACATACATACACACCTCAACCGCGGAAGCGGCTATTCGGCCGCCTGTGCGGACCTCGCCGCCTTGCGTGCGCGCAGGGGAGCAAACTGCTCCGCAGTCAGCGTCTCGTTCCTGATCAGGAGCACGACCCCGGCCTCCAGATCGCTCCGATGCGCGTCGAGGACCTCTCGTGCCGCCTGATCACCGGCCTCGATCAGATCGCGGACCGCAAGATCGATCTCGCGACCCGTCGCCTCGGCGGCGGACACGATCTGGTCCTGCATCGCCGGGATGAAAGATTGGGGCTTCGGCGCATAGGTCCGCTGGCCGACCTTTGCGTCCATGCCGTATTTGGTCACCATCTCCAAGGCGATCTCGGTCGCGCGCTGCAGGTCATCGGCCGCTCCCGTCGAGACGTCGCCATCGAAGATCAGCCGCTCCGCCGCCCGCCCCCCCATCAGCACCGCGATGCGATCCTTCAGCTCGCGCGCCGACAGCAGGAAGCGGTCTTCGGTCGGCCTCTGCATGGTGTAGCCCAACGCGCCGATCCCGCGTGGGATGATCGACACCTTCTGCACCGGGTCGACGTCCGGAAGGTTGGCGGCGACCAGCGCGTGGCCCATCTCGTGATAGGCGACGCGGCGGCGCTCCTGCGCGCCCAGCACCCTGCTCTTCTTTTCGACCCCTGCAACGATCCGCTCGATCGCGACGGTGAAATCCTCCGATGAGACCTCCTCGCCGTTGCGCCGCGTCGCGGCGATTGCAGCCTCGTTGACCAGGTTGGCAATATCGGCGCCGGTGAAGCCCGCGGTGAGGCCGGCGATGTTGTCGAGATCGACGTCGGCGCGGGTCTTGATCTTGCGGATGTGCACTTTCAGGATCGCGAGGCGGCCATTCTTGTCGGGCCGGTCGACCAGAACCTGGCGGTCAAACCGGCCGGCACGCAGCAGCGCCGGATCGAGGATCTCGGGCCGGTTGGTGGCAGCCAGGAGAATGACGCCGAGCCGCGGATCGAAGCCGTCGAGCTCGGCCAGCAGCTGGTTCAACGTCTGCTCCTTCTCGTCATAGCCGCCATAGGCGCCCGGCGTCCGGCTGCGTCCGAGCGCATCGAGCTCGTCGATGAAGATGATGCAGGGCGCCGCCTTGCGCGCCTGCTCGAACAGGTCGCGCACCCGCGCGGCGCCGACGCCGACGAACATCTCGACGAACTCGGATCCTGAGATGGAAAAGAAGGGGACGCCGGCCTCGCCGGCCACCGCGCGGGCCAGCAGCGTCTTGCCCGTGCCGGGCGGCCCGACCAGCAGGATGCCCTTGGGCACATGCGCGCCGAGACGGCCATAGCTCTTCGGATCCTTCAGGAACGACACCACCTCCTGCAGCTCGAACTTGGCTTCCTCGACGCCCGCGACGTCGGCGAACGTGACCTTGGTGTCCTTCTCGACATAGACCTTGGCCCGCGACTTGCCGATCGACATCAGCCCGCCGAAGCCCTGGCGGTCGGCGAAGCGGCGCGCCAGAAAGATCCAGATCAGATAAAACATCACGCCCGGAATGACCCAGGACAGAATGGTCTGCAGCACCCCGCCCGAGGGAACGCCGGTCACCGTGACGCCCTTGGCCGCAAGCTTCTCGGCGAGCGCCGGGTCGACACGCGCGGTGACGAACGCCTGCTTGCCGCTCGGAAGCTTGTCTTTCAGCTTGCCCTGGATGACGTCCTGGCCGACCGCGACCTCGCTCACCTGACCCTGGGCGACGAGCTGCTCGAACTGGCTGTAGGGGATGTTCTCGACCGTGTCGTAGGTGGCGAGAGCCCATTGCAACCCAACCAGCACGAGACCCGCGACGAAGATGTAGCCGATCGTGATCGCCTGCTTGCGTGATGACGGGTCCGTCGCCATGTCAGTCTCCACTCAACCCTTGAAAATATTGAAATATTAGCGAAATCGCGCCGCGCTGATCTTGCGGAAGATCAAGCTCCGACCCGCAGCCCGGCTCGCTGCGCCAACTCCGCGCCGAAGGGAGAGGTTCCTTGCCGGCGGCCAGGGCGCTGCATCCGACCCGATCGCGCCACTTGATCGAAGTCAACAGCGCCGTTTCGAAGAGGTGGAAGAATATTGTCGTCAAGCTGGAGGAGCCACCATGATCAGAGACATTCTCGTCCATCTTCCGACCGAGCGGCAGGTGAGGCCCGTCGTCGATGGCGCAGTCTCGCTCGCGGCAAGCCACGGCGCCCATGTCGATGCGGTCGCGGCCGGCTATGTCTCCGAAAGCACGGCCTATGTCATGGAAGGCGGCGCCGCGCTGGCGACAGTATTCGAGCTCGAACGCGAGCGCGCCATGAGCCGCGCCGAAGCGGCGCTGAGCGTGTTCGAGACCGAGGCGAAAGCGGCCGGCATTTCGTATCGCTGCCAGGCAAAGGGAGCGTTTCCCGCCGAGGCCTCCGCATCGCTCGGTGCCGCGGCTCGGCTTTACGATCTTGCGATGGTCGTGCAGCCGGAGACCGACCGGCAAACCTACGACAACACGCTGCCGCAGGAAATTCTCTTCCACGCCGGCGGGCCCGTGCTGTTCATGCCCTACATTTTCAGGGGCGCCTTCAAGACCAAGCGGATCGGCCTGTGCTGGGATGGCAGCCGGCTGGCCGCGCGGGCCTTGCGGGACGCCGCGCCGTTCCTGGCCGCGGCCGACATGCTGGTCGTCATCACGATCAACGAGGAAGCCGGGCTCATCGACGAGGCCTCGGCAGGGAATCTCGCAAAACATCTGGCAAGGCACAAGGTGCCGAGCAAGATCGTCGCACTGACCGCCGCGCGATCCGACATCCAGCCGACCATCCTGTCGCTGGCCGCCGAGGAGAGCATCGACATGCTGGTGATGGGCGCCTACGGGCACTCGCGCCTGCAGGAGATGGTGCTCGGCGGCGTGACGCGCGAAATGCTGCGGACCATGACCGTCCCCACTCTGATGTCGCACTGATACGGAGCCCGACGACATGGTCAAGCGCAGCCAACCTTGGGACAGCCGCTCGGCGATCAGCCGAATTGCCCACGTCGTGGAGCGGATCGGACTTGCCTTAACCGGCGGATCATGCGGGCTCTTCGTGGCCGCTCATGTCGCGAGAGCCGATATCAACCTGATCGGCTCGAGCATCAGCGTTCTGGCCATGATGTTCTACGGCGCCGCCGGCTTCTATCTCGGCATCGACCTGCCTGCGATGCGGCTGCGCGAGCTGTCGCTCCGCAGGTTCAGCCCGCACCCGGACATCGTGGACCTCTTGAGCGCGGTCGGCACCTTCCTGGCTGCCATCGCGGCCGTCGTCTCGGTCGGCAACATCATTCTCGACGAAGTGGCGCAGCACGGATCAGCCGTCGCGATCACGCTCGCCTGGGCGCTCGGCGCCTCCATGCAGATCGCGGCCGGCATCATCGCTCGGCTGCGCGCCGAGGCGTCGGCGGCATCCTGATTTCCTCAAGCGACCTGCCGACGCCAGCTCTCAATCTCGTTCTGGAAGGCATCGAGCCGCTCGGTCTCGATCCGTCCGCGGCCACGAAAGATCGTCCCGGCTTCGCCATCGATGGAGAGCCAGTCGCCTTCCCTGATTGGCTGGCCGGCAAGCTCGACGGTCTGCGCGAGAGGATCGACTTGGAGTGCGGCGCAGCCGACGATGCTCGGCTTTCCCATCTGACGCGCGACCAGCGCAGCGTGGGCGGTACGCCCGCCGATCGCGGTCACGATACCGGCCGATGCGGCAAATCCCGCCACGTCAGCAGTCGAGGTGTCGCGCCGAACCAGGATCACGGGATCGCCCGACGAGGCGATGCGTTCGGCACTCTCGGAGCTGAATGCCACGCGGCCGACGGCAACGCCAGCCGAAGCACCGATGCCGTGCGCCGCGGGATCACCGACATCCCGCAAACGCGCGCGGCAGACTTTTGAGACATCGATGCCGTCAAGCAGCTGCAGGGCTCGCGCGGGCGATATCACCCCTTCACGGACGAGCTCGACGGCGAAGCGCAGCGCGGCGGCCGGCGTGCGTTTTGCGGGACGCGTCTGCAACAGCCACAACCTGCCGGCTTCGATGGTGAATTCGATGTCCTGGATGTCGGCGAACTCCCGCTCGAGCCGGTGCAGGACCTCGCGCAATTGCGTCGCAACAGTCGGCAACCGCTGCTCGATCGCCTGCTCGTTCGCCGGCGTGCGGTTGCCGGACACGACGTCCTCGCCCTGCGCGCCGAACAGTACTTCGATGACCGGCTGCGCCGCGCCGGTCGAGGGATCGCGCGAGAATGCAACACCGGCTCCGCTCTCACGGCCGGCATTGCCGAACACCATCGCCTGCACCGTAACGGCGGTGCCGCGGAGATCATCGAGCCCCTGGAGCTTGCGGTAGGTCCGCGCGCGATCGCTCATCCACGACCGATAGACGGCGCCCGCGGCCATCTCCAGCTGGTCCATCGGCTCGTCGCAAACGAACTCGCCCCGCTCTTCGATCACCTGCTGCTGGGCCAGGGCAAGCCGCTCCATGGCTTCGCCGTCGAGCATGGCCTCGTCGCGGCATTTTTCGCCGGCCGCAATCTGTGCGATGCGCCTCGCAAACAGCTCCCTGTCGACATCGAGCACCACCTCGCCAAAACTTTCGAGGAAGCGGCGCCGGCAATCCCAGGCGAAACGAGGATTCCCGCTTGATCTGACGAGCCCGTGCACGGCAGCCATGCTGGAGCCGACATTGAGCACCGTGTCGAGCATTCCGGGCATCGAGCGCGCAGCTCCGGAACGCACCGACACCAGAAGCGGGTTGCGACGTCCGCCAAAGCGGCGGCCCGTGACCTTTTCGAGATGGGCGATCCCGTCCGCAAGGCCCTCGGCGAGCTGCGCCCGCGCCTTCGCATCACCCGCGACGATCGCCGCACACAATTCGATCGGCAGCACGAAGGCTGGTGGAACTGGCAGGCCGAGCGCCGCCATGCGCGCAATGTTTGCGGCCTTGGCACCAATGATATCGGCCGTTGCAGGTTCGGACGAGCCGTCACCGATACGTACGATCTTCATGGAAGCACTTTCTAAACCGAGAGATCCGCGAGCATGTGCCGATGCAGCAGGTGCCCGAAACGCGCCAGAGCGTCGGCCGCCCGCTCCAGCGCGCGTGCGAGCTCCAGGGTCGACAGCGACGTCTTGATGTCGAAATCGCCTTGCAGGATCATCGCCGTGAGCGCGCGCTCGGCGGCGTCGCTCCTGTGTTCCAGTTCAGCGAGGCGATCGACGGCGAAGAGCGTGTCCTCGGAATCGATCTGCAGGCCGTCTGGCACGTCTATGGCGGCCGATGCGCCCGACGCCACCACCTCGGTGCCGGCGACCAGCGCATTGGCGAGTTCCAGGAGCGGCGCCAGCAGTCTTGACGCGATCGCCGGCGGCAGCAGCGAGCAGATGAAGGCGGACTGTTCGAGCTCGTCGATCGCATCCTCGACGCTGTCGATCATCGGCTCGATCGTCGTGTCCGCACCAAGCCGCATGACCTGGTTGCGAGCATCCACCGCGATCGCATCGGCTTTCTCCTCGATGCGACGCGCGCACGCCGCGAGCTCCGCCCGATCGGCCGGCTGACGCGCCTGTTCGTCGAGGAAGCCGGCGATGCGCGAGGCGATTTCCTGCGCCAGCCCGGCCTGCCGCACCACGATGGCGAGCAGCGTATCGCTGGCGCGCTTCAGACGCCGTACGAGATCGGCCTCGATATGTTCGCGGGCCAGCCGCACGGAGCTGCCGGCCAGCAGCGCATCGGCGCAGATGCGCAAGGCCGACTTGAGAAAGTCGATCGCGGCGGCGCGCCCGAGCGCCCGGTCGAGACGATCGCTGAAGCCGATGCGCGCAGGCGCCGCATTGTGTACGGCGGACGCCAGCAGTTCGGCGCCGCCGAGTTGCAGAAAGCCGCGGTGGCCGAAGCGGTGACGCGCGGCCCAGTCGAGAATTTGCAAGGCATCGCTTTTCGAGACCCAGGCCTGCAAAGTCTTGCGGGCCTTGTTCCAGTCGATCAGGAACACCAGCGCGGCACCGATCGCTTCGAGAAACTGATCGCGGCCCTGCCGGTCCGAACTCTCGAGACGCCCGGTAACCAGATAGAAAGCACCTTCATCGCCGAGGCCGTCGGCGATCTTGCGATCGAGACCGCTCCAGGCGACCTGAAAGCCGTGCAGGAGGCCGGTGAAGAATTTTGCGCGGCCACGATGCACGTCGGTGTAGGTGACAGTCACCGTATCGGCTTCCACATTGATCACGACGACATGGGCATCGGTCTCACCGATGTCGTTCTGGATCGTCAGCCGCGTGCCGGCGCGCGTTGCCGTCGTCGCAAGCCCGGGATGATCGAATTTCAGAGGACGTGTCGCTCCGACGCCGCGCGCAAAAGCTTCGACGGCCGTGTGATCCTCGGAGGTCAACCCAAAGGTTCGGGCGCCGGCCACGGTTTCCTCGGCATGCTCCGCCAAGAGCCGGTTCAGATCCTTGTGCAGGTCCATGACCAGGCGGTGCAGGCTGTCGCTGCTGCCGAGCCCCGTCAGCTCCGCAACCCTCGCAAGGGCCATCGCATCGGATGACAGCGCGGCGCCGGCTTTGATACGGTCGAGCCGCCTGCCGGCTGCATCGCCATGAGCGACGTCGCCGGCGCGTACCGCATGGGCCATCGTGCCGACATCATCGAGAATCGCCGCGCTGAGATCCTTCAATCCGGGCGCAATGACCTGATCGTCATCCTTGAGGCTGGCGCCATTGACCAGCCGCTCCATCGCGACAGGATCAACATCGACACGGCGACATTCCTCGGCAAGGTCGAAACCGGCGCCTTGCGGATCGCGCGCATGGCGCGCCGCGGCCTGCAATACGCTCAGCCGCGTCTTGGCACGATCGTTCGCCGAAAGCCCTTCGGCGACCAGCGCCGGCAGCAGCAGATCGGTCTGGCCAAGTTCTTCGAGGATCTGCGATTTCATCCGCGCTCGTCCCTTGCAATTCGTCTTCTCCTAGGACGGGCGGACGGTGCGCTTCTTGAGCTAGATCATTCATTTTATTGTCATATTCGATCCGCGGCGTCGGTGCATCGCGTCCTGTGCGCGCAAGCGCGGCGCGCGTTGACACGCCAATGGGCCAGCTATCTAATCCCCGCCCCTTGCGCACCTTGCGCGCGCAACTTGCAACCCAGGGATCGCAGCGATCATGACGCTTCAGACCATTTCGCAGAACAAGTCCCACGGCGGCGTGCAAGGCGTCTACAAGCACCCGAGCCGCGAAACCAGGACCGATATGACCTTCTCGGTGTTCGTCCCGCCGCATCAGGCGGGCACGAAGCTGCCGGTGGTTTGGTACCTGTCGGGCCTGACCTGCACGCACGCGAACGTCACCGAGAAAGGTGAATTTCGCCGCGCCTGCGCCGAGCTTGGCTTGATCTTTGTCGCGCCGGACACCTCACCGCGCGGCGCGGACGTGCCGGGCGATCCGGCGAATGCCTATGATTTCGGTCTGGGCGCGGGCTTCTATGTCGATGCGACAGAGCAGCCGTTCGCATCCAACTACCGGATGTGGAGCTATGTGACCGAAGAGCTGCCAGAGCTCGTCGCCGCGAATTTTCCGGTCGATGTCGCAAGGCAATCCGTGATGGGCCATTCCATGGGCGGCCACGGCGCGCTGACCGTCGCGCTGCGCAATCCTGACCGCTATCGCGCCGCGAGCGCTTTCTCGCCGATCGTGGCGCCCTCGCTGGTGCCGTGGGGTACCAAGGCGCTTGGCGGCTATCTCGGGCCAAACAAGAAAGCCTGGCGCAAGCACGACACCGTGGCGCTGATCGAAGACGGCGCAAAATTCTCCGGCTTTCTCGTCGACTATGGCGATGCCGACCAGTTCCTGACCGAGCAGCTCAAGCCGGAGCTGCTGCAGGCGGCCTGCGAGACCGCAAAAATCCCGCTCACCCTGCGCCGGCAGCCGGGCTACGACCACAGCTATTATTTCATCTCCAGCTTCATGAGCGATCATCTCGCCTGGCACGCGGCGCGCCTGAAGGCCTGAGAATCCTCGACAGGACTTGAGGCACCGCACCGACAAAAGTGGGGTTGCAAGCGTCTGCGAATTGGTCATGCTCGGCAGCGCAACTGAAAAAGAAAGTTTTGGGAGAGGACATGATCCGATGGTTGATCGGTGCGATCGGCTTGACCGCAATGGCGAGCCATGCCTTCGCGGCCGATCCGATCGAGATCCACATCGGCTATCTGCGTCTCGCCGGCGTCAAGGAGACATTGTCACTGGTGGAACAACCGGCTGCCAACGACGGCGTCGCCGGTGCCCAGCTCGCCATCGACGACAACAACACGACAGGCAAATTCCTGAACCAGCATTTCACGCTGGAGGAACTGCGCCTGAAACAGGGCGAGGATCCCGCCAGGGCTGCGACAACGCTCGCCGAGCGCAACGGCTTCATCATTGCCGATCTGCCCGCCGACGCGCTCTTGAAGGCGGCCGATGCGCTGCATGATCGCGGAACCGTGATCTTCAACGCCGGCGCGATCGACGACCGCCTGCGCGAGGAGGATTGCCGCGCCGACGTCATTCATGTCGCGCCAACCCGCTCCATGCTGGCCGACGCGCTCGGGCAATATCTGGTGTGGAAGCAATGGAAACGCTGGCTGCTGGTGTCCGGCTCGCACGACAACGACAAGCTGTTCGCCGCGGCGCTGAAGCGGACGGCGACGCGGTTTGGCGCCAAGATCGTCGATGAGCGCACCTTCGAGGACACCGGCGGTGCGCGGCGCACCGATAGCGGTGTCGCGCTGATCCAGCGCCAGATCCCGGTGTTCACGCAGCAGGCCCCGGCCTACGACGTTCTGGTCGCCGCCGACGAGAGCGAGGTCTTTGCAAATTATCTGCCCTACCGGACCTGGGACCCGCGGCCGGTCGCCGGTTCGGCGGGCCTGGAGCCAAAAAGCTGGGATGCGTCGCAGGATCAATGGGGCTCGACCCAGCTTCAAAATCGCTTTCTGAAGCTGAACGCGCGGCACATGACTGCATTGGACATGCAGGCCTGGACCGCCGCGCGGATGATCGGCGAGGCGGCCTCGCGCACCAACTCCGGCGATCCGAAGGCGATCTTCAACTTCCTTAGGGGACCCGATTTCTCGGTCGCCGCGTTCAAGGGCACGCGGCTGACGTTGCGCGACTGGAACCAGCAGCTTCGCCAGCCCATCCTGCTGGTCGACGGACGCATGGTGGTTTCGGTGTCGCCGCAGGAGGGCTTTTTGCACCAAGTGTCGGAACTCGATACGCTTGGCGTCGATCGCCCGGAAACCAAATGCAAGCTGCACTGATGACGGAGAACGCGCGCATGTGGCGTCGCTATTTGCTTTCCGGAGTTGCACTCGCGCTTCTCGCCGCGGCGCCCGCGCGCGGCTATGTCGCCTATGTGTCGAATGAGAAGGGCAACACGGTCACCGTCATCGACACCGACAGCTGGTCGGTCACGGGCACCATCAAGGTCGGGCAACGGCCGCGCGGCATCGAGTACACCCGCGACGGCAAGTTCGTGATGGTCGCGGTCGGCGACGACGACACCATCCAGGTGATCGATGCGAAAACCCGGGAGATCACCGACACCCTGCCCTCCGGACCCGACCCGGAACTGTTCACACAGGATACCACGGGCAAGGTGCTTTACGTCGCCAACGAGAACGACAACACGGTGACGGTGATCGACCTGGAGAAGCGGGCGCGGCTCGGCGACATCCAGGTCGGCGTCGAGCCCGAGGGCATGGCGATCAGCCCCGACGACAAGATTCTGATCAACACCTCCGAAACCACCAACATGGCGCATTTCATCGACACGGCCTCGCGCCAGGTCGTCGCCAGCGTGCTGGTCGACTCGCGGCCGCGCTTTGCCGCCTTCAAGCCCGACGGCTCCGAATTGTGGGTGTCGTCCGAGATCGGCGGCACGGTGTCGATCATCGATCCGCAAAAGCACGCCGTAACCGGCAAGATCGAGTTCGCGATCCCGGGCCTGCGAAAGGAGGCCATTCAGCCGGTCGGCATCAACATGACCAAGGACGGCAAGACGGTCTTCATCGCGCTCGGTCCCGCCAACCGCATCGCGGTGGTCGACGGCACAACCCACGCCGTGACCAAATATCTCCTGGTCGGCCAGCGGGTCTGGCACATGGCGTTCACCCCTGACGGAAAATACCTGCTCTCGACCAACGGCCTCTCCAACGACGTCTCGGTGATCGATGTCGCAGCCCAAAAGGTCATCAAGACCATCCAGGTCGGCGAGCTGCCCTGGGGCATTGCGATGCAGCCATGACGGAGACCGACGCGCCCACGATCGATCAGATGCCGCCGGCTGCGCCCGCGCAGCAGGCGCAGCACGCACGCACGCCGGCGCTGTCGATCGACAAAATCAGCCATGCCTATGGCGCGCGCCGCGCGCTGATCGATGTGAGTTTTGCAGTCGCGCCGGCCAGTTTCACCGCCCTGCTCGGCCTGAACGGCGCCGGCAAGAGCACGCTGTTTTCGCTCGTGACGCGGCTGTTCGGAATCCAGAGCGGACATATCTCGATCTTCGGCCACGACATCGGCGCCGCGCCAAGCGAGGCGCTGCGGCTGCTCGGCGTCGTGTTCCAGCCGCGCACGCTCGATCTCGATCTGTCGGTCCGCCAGAACCTGCTCTATCACGCGGCGCTGCATGGCATCGGCCGGCGCGAGGCGGACGCGCGCAGCCACGATGTGCTCGCGCGCATTGCACTGGCCGACCGCGCCGGCAGCAAGGTGCGCGATCTCTCGGGCGGGCAGATGCGACGGCTCGAGATTGCGCGCGCGCTGCTGCACCGGCCGCGCCTGCTCCTGCTCGACGAAGCGACTGTCGGGCTCGACGTCAAGGCGCGCGCGGACATCCTGCGTCACGTCAGGGACCTCGTCTCCGAACAGGGCATCGGCGTGCTGTGGGCGACGCATCTGTTCGACGAGATTTTGGCGAGCGACGATCTCGTGGTGCTGCATGAAGGGCGCGTGCTGGCGCGCGGCCCGGTCGCGCGCGTCGTCGCCGACGCCGGTGCGGAGGATGTCAACGGCGCATTCGCAAAGCTGACCGCGGCCACGGAAAGATCGGGGAGTGCCGCGCCATGAGCGTCACCACGGCAGGACCGGCGCGATCAGGCTTTTCGTTCGGCGAGTATGTCACCTGCCTCAACGGCATCGTGTGGCGCGAGGCGCTGCGATTCCTGCATCAGCGCGAACGCTTCGTCTCGGCGCTGGTGCGGCCGTTGGTGTGGCTGTTCATCTTTGCCGCGGGCTTTCGCCAGGTGCTGGGCATGTCGATCATCCCGCCCTACGAGACCTACATTCTCTACCAGGATTACATCGCGCCGGGCCTGATGGCGATGATCCAGCTCTTCAACGGCATGCAGTCCTCGCTCTCGATGGTCTATGACCGCGAGATGGGCAACATGCGCACGCTGCTGGTCAGCCCGTTGCCGCGCTGGTATCTGCTGTTCTGCAAGCTGCTCGCGGGCACCGCGGTCTCGCTGCTCCAGGTTTACGCTTTCCTGCTGATCGCCTGGTTCTGGGACATCACGCCGCCGCCGACCGGCTATCTCACCGCGCTGCCCGCGCTGATCCTGTCGGGCCTGATGCTCGGCGCGCTCGGCATGCTGATCTCCTCCGGGATCAAGCAGCTGGAAAATTTCGCGGGCGTGATGAACTTCGTCATCTTCCCGATGTTCTTTGCCTCGTCGGCGCTCTACCCGCTCTGGCGCGTGCAGGAAGGCAGCCCGACGCTCTATTATGTCTGCGCGCTCAATCCATTCACTCATGCGGTG
>Ga0335084_10006089_pt1 | contig 11960 bp, 10 predicted proteins | sample Lox_Sample_44_FD_206721 | JGI IMG/M metagenome (GOLD analysis project Ga0335084, IMG submission 206721) | Soil microbial communities from Loxahatchee National Wildlife Refuge, Florida, United States - Lox_Sample_4.4 | ecosystem: Environmental > Terrestrial > Soil > Wetlands | place: USA...
GAAGGGGTTGCTTCACCCCGAAATGGGGCATGTCCGCCTCCCCCACGACCTCGATCTCGATCCATTTCCCGGGGCATGTCCATTCCATGGCGATTGCTTCGAGGGCCTCGCCAGCGGACCGGCCCTAGAGAAGCGGTTCAAGCAGCCGGGAGGCGAGCTGCCGGATGACCATCCGTTCTGGCGGATCGAGGCTCGTTATATCGCGGTGGCGCTCCAGGATTTCGTGGTGACGCTCTCGCCGCGCCGCATCGTGCTTGGAGGCGGCATCATGCAGCGCTCATTCCTGTTCCCAATGATCCGTACCGAGCTGGGACGGCAACTGAATGGGTATGTCCGCCACCCGGTGCTGCTCGAACACCTGGATGAGTATGTCGTGCCGCCCGCACTGGGCAGCCAGGCGGGCGTGCTGGGAGCGATCGCCCTGGCAAAGCGGCTTCCATAGGTTGCGAACCGCATCGCCCCGTGGGTGGGCTATTTTTCTACAAACACCCCGAGATGATTCGCCACCGGTCTTTCGCGCCCGGGAATGTAGTTGTCGATCGGAGAATTGAGGACGCGCGGCCGCCCATTGGAACCCTGAACAACCAGGGTGGATGATCCTCCCCCATCCAGGTTCATTGCGTAGTTTGCGCCAAGCGATTGCATCAGGCCCGCCAGCTCTTTGAGGGTCATGCCCTCGCTGTAAAGCGGCTGCCGGCCATCCACCACGACCAGGTACAGGTAGCGGCCGTTCTTTGAAAACCCCACTGCCGAGCGAGGCTGCGTCACGGTATCGTTCAGATCGGGGATCAACTGGCCGCCCATGAGCAACAGCGTTTCACCAGATATGGCGTTGTAGGGGTGCGCGGGCGCGTCAAAGCTTAGGCCATTGCGGGAGTTGATATACAGGGTGGGAACGGCGGCCTGTGAGGTCCAATAGACCCGGCCGCGCGAAGCGGCGTTGCCCCGCGGTTGGACGGGATCTCCCACGTGGGGATAGTAGTCCGCGACGCTGTGCGACCACCAGGGTGCGAACCCATCGCCGTTGATGGCGAGCTGCAGGCCGTTTTGCTGGAGGAACTGGGAGGTTGTCCGTGCCCGAAGCGGATACTGTGCACCTTTCTCGTCTGCGGGCGTGACCAACAGATGAATGCCGCCAACTTTCAGGTCGATCGTGATCGCATGGATCATCAGCGGCCGCGGGCTGAGCCGGACCATCCTTGTGTAGGTTACACCGTCGAAGAGCTTTTCGCGCATCGGTACAGGCGCCGGGCGCCCGCGGTCATAGATGGCAAGCACAACAACGACGATGGCGAGCAGCCCGACCAGAACGAACAGGGCTCGCAGGAGCTTGGCTTTCTTCACGGGAGGTATGTTTCAGTAGCAGGATCGCAGGTTCGGCAGCTGACAAAGCCACCCTGTAGAATGTCGTGCCGCTCTGCTAAAGCCGGATCACGATGGATGCCGGACAGGGCTAGACGACCGATTCCTCTGCCTGCCGCATGGTCTGGAACGACGCGATGGCGACTTCCAGCATCGAAGCGTCGGGCTCGCGGGTCGTCAGCGACTGTAGGGCCAGGTTTGGCTTGATCATTGCACGCACCACCGGGCTATCCAGGTGATTGGCCGTCCAGCGGATGTATTCCACCGCTACGCCGGCCAGTATCGGGATCATGACGACGCGGCTGACCAGGCGCCAGAAGAACGGCAGAGGCCCAAGCAAGGCAAAGAACAGGATGGAGAGCAGAACTAGTGTCAGCAGAAACGCCGTGCCACAGCGGGGGTGTTCCAGCGAATAGCGCGCGACGGAGTCCGGCGTCAGCTCGGCGCCGGCTTCATAGGCATTGATGGTCTTGTGCTCCGCACCATGATAGGCGAAAAGCCGCTTCACGTCGGGCATGAAACCGATGGCCCAAATGTAGCCCACCAGCAAAGCGAGCCGGATGACGCCCTCCGCCAGATTGCTCCACCAAACGCTCCAGCCAAGGAACCGCTCCGAGAGACTGCCAAGCCCGGCGGGTAGGAGAAAGAACAGCCCGATACCGAAGAGCAAGGCAAGTCCTAGGGTGACATAGAGCACAGGGCCTTCGAGCTTCTCCGCCTCGCCGGTCTGCGTATTGGCGGCAATGGTCAGGGCGCGCATGCCCAGGCCAAGCGCATCCCAAAGCAGGATCACGCCGCGCACGAACGGTATCTTCGCGAGTTTCGAGCGGTAGATCTCGCCGAGCTTTTCCTCGTGGAGAGCGATGGTCCCGTCGGGGGCGCGCATGGCGATCGCAAATGCCTTCTGCCCGCGCATCATGACACCCTCAAGGACAGCCTGCCCGCCATAGCTGATGATACGATCTTCCATGAACGACCAGCCTGCCTATCTCATGAATCGCGCGGAGTGCCGGAGACTGCACATGCAGTGTTTATGCTCCTGCACTACTCGCCCGCCAGGTTGTAAAAGAAGCTGATCAGGGTATCGATGCCCTTGCTCCAGGTCGGAAGATGCAGCTTCTCGTTGGGCGAGTGCGCGTCGCAGTCAGGCAGACCAAAGCCCGTCAGCAGCGAATCAACACCGAGCCGCTTCTGTAGCTGTACGACTACGCCGATGGAACCGCCCTCGCGTAGGAGATACGGCTCCTTGCCCCATGTGGACTGAAACGCCTTCGTCATCGCCTTGAGGGCAGGACTATCCGTGCTCACCAGCGCGGCGCCAGCGCCGTGCAGGTAGGTCAGCTCCCAGGTGATGTCCTTGGAGGCGTGCGCTTTCAGATACTTCTTCAGTTGCCTGGTCGTCTCTTTGGGTGTCTGGTCCGGCACCAGCCGGCAGGATATTTTCGCCATCGCCCAGGCGGGTAGGACGGTCTTTGAACCCGGCCCCGTGAAGCCCGACAGCAACCCATTGACTTCCAGGGTCGGGCGCGCGCCCAGCCGCTCCTGGGGCGTGAAATTCGGCTCGCCCCACAGGGCCGGAGCGGTCGTCTGCTCCAGATACATCTTCTTATCCACCGGCAGCCGCGCAAAATCCTTGCGCTCCTTCTTGCTCAGCTTGCGCACGCTATCGTAGAAGCCGGGGAGGGTGATACGGCCCTTTTTGTCGTGCATGCCGGCGATCAACTCGGCGAGGGCCTGTGCCGGGTTGTGAACAATGCCGCCGAACAAGCCGGAGTGCAGATCCTTCTTCGGGCCATAGACCTTCAACTCATAGTAGGCCAGGCCGCGCAGCCCGGTCGTGATGGAGGGCTGGTCGGCCCCCATGACGCCGGCATCCATATTGAGGCAGAAGTCACAGCCAAGCAGCTCTTTGTGATCCTTGATGAAATCGTCCAAGTGCTCGGAGCCGATCTCCTCTTCGCCTTCGATCAGCCACTTGAGGTTGACCGGAAAACTGCCGGTCTTCATAACGGACTCAACGGCCTTAAGGGCGGCCAGCAACTGGCCCTTCATGTCAGCGGAGCCGCGGGCGAAGAGGTCATCGCCGCGGACGGCCGGCTCGAACGGAGGCGTCGACCACAGTTCGACCGGGTCCGGCGGCTGCACATCGTAGTGACCGTAGATCATGACCGTCTGCGCCTTCGGAGCCGCGTGCAGCCACTCGCCGTACACGACCGGATGTCCCTCGGTCGGCAGAACCTGAACGTTTTCCATTCCGATGGAGCGCAATTGAGCCGCCATCCATTGAGCCGCGTGCTCCATGTCGGGCTTGTGATCGGGGTCGGTCGAGATGGATGGGATGGTGAGGACTTCCTTCATTTCTGTGAGGAAGCGCTCTTGATTCTCCTGCGCATACTGCAGAGCTTCGTTCAGCATGTTGTCTCCTCGCATCTATGGAGCTACGGTGGGTCCCGGCGTCTGCTCCAGCGCGCGTCGGGTAACGAGGTACCAGTCGTTGATAAAAGCCAGGCGGTCGCTCGTATCGAAGAGGTTCGATATTTGCACGCCTCGCACCTGGGAATCCACACCGTAGTTATACACCGGGTAGTACAGGGGCAAAGAGGGCAGTTCCTTTTGAAATACCACCTGGAAGTTGCGGTACAGGCGCGTGCGGATCGTGAAATCGGACTCGGTGCGGGCCTGCTCCAGGTATTCGCTGGCAGCCCGGTTGTCCCACTGGGAATAGTTCTGACCATTGATAGCTTCCGATTGGTGCCAGAACGGGTAGGGATCAGGATCGGGGGTACGCGAGGTGTTGAGGTCTGCCAGGGCAGCCTGGTAGGTCCGCGGGGCAAGGTAATTCGGGATCATCTGCTCGTACGGCACCGCCTGCAGGTTGATCTGGACGCCGATCTGCGCCCATTGCTGCTGGATGGCCTGTGCCATCTGCGTGTGCAGCGCATCGTTTGGGTGGACGAGCGTGAAGTTGAGCGCGACGTTCTCCTTGGCGCGAACGACGCCACCCGACGCGGGGATGACATAACCCTCACCCTTGAGGAGACTTACTGCCGCCTCGGGGTCGTAGTCGAGATGCTCCACGCCATCGTAGTGGGCCCACGAGCCCGGCATGATAGGCCCGTCAGCTATGACCGCTTCCCCCTTCAGGAATTTGCCCACGATGTAGTCGCGGTTGAGCGAGAGCATCAAGGCGCGCCGCACGTTCGCGTTCTGCAAGAAGGGGACCTCGCTATTGTTCAGGTTCAGCAGCACGATACCAAGCTGAGGCATCTGGCCGGTGTAGACCGAGAGGTTCGGATCCGCCAAGCCCTGCGGCAGGATATCCTGAGTGAGCTCGCTGACGCCCAGTACTTCCCCTTCCTGGAATGCGTCGTAGGCGGACTTTGTGTTGGGGTAGTAGCGGAACACCACCTGCTGGATATACGGTTTCTGCCCGTAGAATTTGTCGTTGAGCGTGAGCACGACGCCGGTGATCCGCCCCGAATCAACCAAGAGGTGATCGAACTTGTACGGACCGCTGCCTACGGGGTTGATATTGAAGGGCGCACTAGCAAGTTGATTGGGCGGCGTGGAGCCCAGGAGGTGCTTGGGCAGTATGCCGAAGGTGACGTAGTCCAGGAACGGCGCAAACGGCTCGGGCAGCGTCAGCTTCAAGTTCTTGTCGTTCAGCCGCTTGACTTCGATCTGTTTCCAGAGCTGCTTAACGTCCTCGGGGAACAGCGAGCTGGATTTGATGAGGTCGATCGTGAAGATCACGTCGTCACTGGTCACCGGAGCGCCGTCGTGCCATACGGCATCCGGTCGGATGCTGAAGTTGTAGATACTTCCGTCAGTGGAGGTTCCCCAATCGGCAAGATCGGCCTGGGGAAGCCCGCGGGAATTGAACTTGACGAGCCCGCTAAAGATCAGGCGGTCCACATCGCGGTCAGCAGGGTTGTTCCAGTCGAGCAACGGGTTCAGCCGCCCCAAGCTGCCGGCCAGCCCTTCCGTGTAGACGCCGCCGGTGGCCGGCTGCGTGACATTGGTGGAGACCACGGGCTGCTGGGTTAGTAAAAGCACAGCCACGATGATCACCGTAGTGAGCACCACCAGGATCTGCCAGCGTAATCTTTTCATAACACGTGAATAGATCTAATCGTGACCAGTCGAGCGCCGCAATGGAAACACAAAGCCATGTGCCAATCCCCTCTGAGGCCGGCCCAAAGCGCCGGCCCTCCCGGCTGTGCGGTCAGACTCCGACGATGATAATGGTAATTGCAAGGATGAAGAATAACGCGCTCAGTACAATGGTGACCCAGAACAAGACGCGCTCGATGCCGCGGCGTGCTGTGAACACGCTGCTTGCGTCCGAGCCGGTCAGGCCCCCCAGACCGGCGCCCTTGCTCTGTAAAATCACGCTGAGGATCAGCCCAACGCTGACTATAATCAGCGCGATATCCAGAAACTTGATCATGAATGTGCCTCCTGAAAATTAGCGGTCGAATTATACCTGTGTTACGGAACAGTCGTCAACCAAGCTCCCCCGGTCCGGCTTTCCTCAGCCGCACCGGGCCGCAATCCTGCGCCACAGTGCCTTCCACCACCCGCCCATGATCTACACGCCTCCCACGACCACCGAGATCGTCGTCAACATCCACATGCACACGCGCTATTCGGACGGGACCGGCACACACGAGGACATTGCCGCGGCCGCCCTGCGCTGCGGCCTCGACGCGGTCATTGTTACGGACCACAACGTGCTGGTACGCCGCGTGGAGGGCTACGCGGGCAGCGGCAAGCACAAGGTCCTGATGCTGGTCGGCGAGGAAGTACACGACCAGGACCGCGAACCACAGAAGAACCACCTGCTGGTCCTGGGCTTGGACCACGAAGCTGCCACGCTGGCAGACGACCCGGCGACGCTCATACGGGCCACGCGGGAAGCCGGCGGGTTGTCTTTCATCGCCCACCCCCGCGATCCCGCCGCTCCCGCCTTCGGGGAACACGACATTAGCTGGGAGGATTGGTCGGTGACAGGCTATACGGGCATCGAGCTGTGGAATGGGCTGAGCGAGCTGAAGACACTGATCCCGACCAAACTGCACGGAGCCCTGTATGCCTTCTGTCCGTCGCTGGTGGCGCATGGACCCATGCCGTTCACGGTGCAGAAATGGGACGAGCTGATGCGGCGCGACCGGGTGGTAGCCATAGGCGGATCCGATGCACACGCTCTGCACCTACACATGGGACCGGTGCACCGGGTGATCTATCCATACGACTTTCACTTTCATGCCATCAACACCCACACCCTGATCCCCCGGGAATTGAGCGGCGAAGTGGAAACCGACCGGCGGCTGGTGTACGAAGCCTTGGCGGCGGGTCACTGCTTCGTCGGCTACGACCTGCCCCTTTCGACCCAGGGTTTCCGGTTCATCGGAACGGGCCGGGCAGCGTCCGTCATAATGGGAGATGAGATCCCGGCCCGCGGCGGAGTGACCCTCCAGGCGCACGTCCCAGCGGAGGCCGAGATCCGCCTGGTGCACAACGGAATAGTGATCCGGAAGATGAAGAGGGCGTACGCTCTCACCCACATTGCGGAGGAGCCGGGGGCGTACCGCATCGAGGTCTATCGCCGCTACCGGGGGCTGCGCCGAGGCTGGATCTTCAGCAATCCCATCTATGTTCGATAGTACGGCGCAGAGTTCGCCGCGAAATCCCGGATTCCGTGGTAAACTTCTGCCCGTTGTTCGTAAGGTGCGTCATATACGTGCCTTTCCACTCCGGGCCGGCCAACGGCCTGACACCGGAGCAAACCCATGGAAAGGAGGCATCCCCATGCGCAAATATGAATTAGTCTGTTTGATCCAGCCTGACCTGGACGAGGCCGCTTTCAACGGCGTGCTCGAACGCGTCAAAGGTTGGGTGGCGGAAGCAGGCGGCAGCGTGGACAAAGTGGATATCTGGGGCAAGCGCAGGCTTGCATACCCGATCCGCAAGCAGCGCGAGAGCAATTACGTGCTGTTCAACCTGTCGCTCGACACCAAGACCACCGCGGGATTGGAACAGAACCTGCGCTATACCGAGACGGTCATGCGCCACATGCTCACGCTCGTGGCCTGACCCGACGCCGACCGCCGGACCGTGCCAATGTAGCCATGAGTGGGCTGCATGGAGTCGGTCGAACGGCACCCCGTAAGCCCCGGTCTTGTCTGCCTCGGGACAGGGCTGGGTTTTATCCAAGTACAGATCAAGCGAGATAAAGGAGAACGCCATGAGTCGAGGGCTCAACAAAGTGATGATCATCGGCCATCTAGGGAAGGACCCCGAGATGCGCTATACGCCATCGGGCAGGCCTGTTACCACGTTCACCGTGGCCGTCAGCCGTTCCTGGAACAGCGCGGACGGCGAACGGCACGCGGAGACGGAATGGTTCAACGTGGTCGCCTGGGGAAACCTGGCCGAGATCTGCAAGCAGTATCTGGCCAAGGGACAGCAAGTGTACGTGGAAGGACGGCTGCAGACGCGGCGCTGGGACGATAAGGAAGGGCAGAAGCACACCAGCATCGAGATCGTAGCCAACGAGATGATGATGCTCGGCGACCGGCGCGATGCCAACCATGCCGGGGAGGAACAATCCCTGAGCACAGAAGGCGAGCCAGCGGCTCCCGAGGACGAGTTCCCGTTCTAACTGAGGACGGAGGCATACTGTGCCTCCGCAGAACGTAATGGAGTGAAACATGGCTGTAGAACGAACAAACGAATCAGCTGGCGAGTCCACGGGGACGAGCGGTGGCGGCGGTGGCGAGCGCCGTTACTTCGCACGACCCAAGACCTGCCAGTTCTGCGCCGATAAGAGCGTGAGCATTGATTACAAGAAGGCGGACATGCTCCGGCGGTTTGTAACGGATGAGGGCAAGATACGACCTCGTCGGCAGACCGGAACCTGTGCGCGGCACCAGCGCGTCCTGGCTGGCGCGATCAAGCGCGCCCGGCATATTGCGCTTCTCCCCTATACCGGCGGACGGTGGGAAGAAGGCGGGCGCTAACCCCGCACTGGATCGGGCCGCGCCGCGCTGGCGTGACCGACGATCTCATACAGGAAACAAATCATGGCAAATCAGCCAGAGAAAAAGCCAGTTCTGCACACACGAAAGCACCAGGCACGCCTCGAGCGGGAGCGAGTGCAGACGCGTATTATCCTTTTCAGCTTCATCGGCATCCTTGTGATCGCCCTCGGCCTGGTTGTCTACGGCTACGTGGACGAGCATTACCTGCAGCCGCGCCGCCCGGTCGCCATAGTGGGCGGCACCGGCATCTCCCTCAGCTACTGGCAGGCGCGCGTCCGCATGGAACGCACACGGCTGATCAACAACGTGAGCCTGTATGAGCAATACGCGCAGTACTTCGGCATGGACCTGACGTCGCAGATACAGCAGATCGACTCGCAATTGAATGACCCGACGACGCTCGGCGAAACCGTGCTGAACCAGTTGATCGACGAGGAACTGATCCGGCAGGAGGCCGCCAAGCGCGGCATCACCGCCAGCTCCAAAGAGGTCGAGGATCAGATCCAGGCATCCTACCAGTACTATCCCAACGGGAGCCCGACACCGACGATCACGCCGACCGCGGTCAGCTCACCGACCTACTCGGCAGAGACCCTAAAGCTCGTGACACTGACGCCAACCCTGAGCGCGGCGGAGCTGACCGGCACTGCCGCGCCGTCCGCCACACCCAGCCCGACGATCGCGGCAACCGCGACCAGGGCCGCTGCGGCAACTGCTTCGCCGGCCGTGACAGGCTCACCGAATGCGACCGGCTCGCCCGAGCCGACAGCGACCCAGACCCCGGCTGCGACGGCCACAACGGCCGCCACTGCCACGACAGAAGTCACGACCACGCCCGCCGCAACATCTACTCCGCTGCCAACCGCCACCCCATATACACTTCAAGGTTTCCAGACCGTTTATAAGAATGGCGTGGACAAGCTGGTGGCTCTCGGCATGACCGAGGCAGAGGTCCGCGAGCTATACGCCAACGAGATCCTGCGCCAGAAGCTGTTCGATATTATTACCGCGAACACACCCAGTACACAGGAAGAGATATGGGCACGCCACATTCTTGTGGCGGATGAGGCCACAGCCAAGGCTGTGCGGCAGCGGCTGGTGAACGGCGAAGACTTCGCCAAGGTCGCGGCGGAGGTATCCACCGACACATCCAACAAGGACAAAGGCGGAGACCTGGGCTGGTTTGCAAAGGGCGCCATGGTGGCGGAATTCGAACAGGCAGCTTTTTCCCAGAAGGTCGGCGAGATCAGTCAGCCCGTGAAGACCACCTACGGTTATCACATCATCCAGGTACTGGCCCACGCCAATATCCCGATGGATGCCACTGCCTACGACCAGGCGAAGCAAGACGCCTTCAACGATTGGCTGAAGAAGCTCCGCGACCAATACAAGGTCGTGATCTTCAACAACTGGCAGAACGTTGTGCCGACAGACCCGGCTGCACCCGCCGTCCCGCAGTAAACCATCTCTGCTAACTCACAGCAAAAACACCGCTGGCAGATCGATCTGCCAGCGGTGTCTCTTTTTTGATCCGCCTAGGGAGCGGGGCTTGCCTGTCCGAGCATCTCCTCGCTTACCTGGTCCAGCCTAAGGCTGATGATCTGGCTCGTAGAGTCGCGGCCCATCGTCACGCCGTAGATCACATCGGCAGCCTGCACCGTATTGCGGTTGTGGGTTATGACGATGAACTGCGTGTCCTTGCTCAGGTCGCTCAGCAGATCACGGAAGCGGCCGACATTGGCCTCATCGAGCATGGCATCCACTTCGTCCATGACACAGACAGGCGTCGGGGAAACCTTGAGGAGGGCAAATACGAGGGCGATGGCCGTCAGGCTTCGTTCGCCGCCTGAGAGGAGAGACAGCCCCTGAGACCTGCGGCCAGGCAGGCGGGCATCGATCTCAATGCCGGTCTCGACTAAGTTGTCAGGATCGGTCAACGAGAGGCTGGCGGAACCACCGCCGAACAGCCGGGTAAAGATCGCCCGGAACTGGCGATCCACCGCCTCGAAGGTGCGGGAAAATTCCCGCCGCGTCAGCTCGTCGAGCTCATCGATCACCCGGCGGAGATCGGCCTCGGCCGCGTGCAGATCCTGCACCTGGCCGGTCATGAACTCGTAACGCTGCGATTCGCTCTCATACTCCGCACGGGCCTCCGGGTTGACCGGACCCAGCCTGCGGAGCCGGTTGCGCTGATGCGTCACGCGGCTCTCCAGGTCCGGCGGGCACTCTGCCATGACGGGCAGCTCGGCTACCAGTTGATCCAGAGGCGGCGCGGAGGGGCCTTCCTCTTCGCTGACCGGCTCCGATGACACGAGCGTGAAGTCATCGATCATCCGGTCGCGCAGCGAATCCAGGGCTTCCTGCCGCCGCACAACTTCGATCTCAGACTGGCTGGAGGCGTGTTCCGCATCGGAGAGGTCATTCTGCGCCCCGGCCTCGACTTGCTGAAGGCGGTTCTCTTCCTGCTCCGCCTTTTCCAGGTCCGTTTCGGTCGGCTGCATCTGTGAGCGGAGCTCTTCGATCTGTTGGTTGACCTCGTTCTGGCGCTCACGCAGCGCGGCTTGCTCCTCGTCAAGCCGCGCGAGGGAACTCTCAGTCTCCTGAAGCCGCGCCCGCGCCTCCTGCGCCTGCGAGGCATACCGCTCAACCGTTTGCTGACGCTCCAACTTTCGTGCCTGCACGCTGCTCAGGCCCTCCTCGATGACGGCCAAACGAGTATTCCAGTGTGAAACTGATTCCTGCCCCTCGCTTAACGTCAGGGCCGCGAGCCTTCCAGATGCAGAGCGGATCTCATCTTGGGCACGCAGGGCCTTTTCGGCGGCCTCGCGGACCTGGGCAGCCATGCGCTCGCGCTCCTCTTCCGCCTCGGACATCTCGCGGTGCAGCTCGGCGCGCTGGCTCTTGCGCCACTCGAACTGCCGCCGCACGTTCTCAAGGTCGAGTGCGGCTTTCTGCTCGGCGGCGATAGCCTGATCCGCGCTTGTCCGTATGTCGCGCAGGTCCTGCTCGCGCGCGGCCTGCTCCTGCTGCGCCATACGCAACTCGCCCGCCGACGACTCGATGGACCTGTGCAGATGCTCCAGGCGCACGGCGAGATCTGCCAGCGACTCGCCGAGCTCGCGCATTTGCCGGGGGCGGCTGAGCGTGGAGGGCGCGGCTGAACGACCCGCGATGATGATGCCATCTCCGCGGAACACCTCGCCGCGCAAGGTAACGAGCCGCCCGTGCGCGGGAACCTTTCCGATGAAACGGCGCGCGGCGGCGCGGTTGCGAACGATCAGCGTATCGCCGAGCACCCAATCGACGGCCGCGCGCATTTCCGGGCTGGATCGGATGAGCGCGGCGGCCGAACCGAGCACATCCGCATCGGCCGGAGGCTCCATAGGCTGTTTGGAATGCCCATTCGGCGTGAGCAGCGCAGCACGTCCGGCCTCATCGCCATCCAGAAGGCTCAGGGCGTTTTCCACCTGGTCTTCATCCAGCAGGACCGCATCCAGGATATCCCCAAGGGCGGCGCCGATCGCCGTCTCCAATTCGGGCGGAACATCCAGCGCG
>Ga0335084_10006091_pt1 | contig 11959 bp, 3 predicted proteins | sample Lox_Sample_44_FD_206721 | JGI IMG/M metagenome (GOLD analysis project Ga0335084, IMG submission 206721) | Soil microbial communities from Loxahatchee National Wildlife Refuge, Florida, United States - Lox_Sample_4.4 | ecosystem: Environmental > Terrestrial > Soil > Wetlands | place: USA: Florida...
CCGCGATCGCCGCCGCCGTCCGCGAGGCGGATCCCGCCCGCCGGCTCGCCGCGCTGGTGGAGCGCGCCACGGTGCTCGAGGCCGACGCCGACGTGCGCCGGCCCATCGAGGCGTGGGCGGACGTGCTGGCGGAGAGCCCGCGCGAGGCGGCGGCCCTGGCCGGCCTGGAGCGGCTGCTGGCGCGCCCCGAGGCGCGGGCGGGGGCGGCGCGACTCCTCGAGGACGTCCACCGGCTGGCGGGAGACGCGCGCCGGCTCGCCGCCGTGCTGGAGATCCGGCTCGAGGCGGCCGACCAGGCGGAGCGCGCGCCCCTCCTCGCCGAGCTGGCGGCGCTGCGCGAGCGGCTGGGCGAGCCCGGGCCGGCCTTCGCGGCCAAGCTCCGGCACTACCGCGAGACGCTCCGGGACGGGGCCGACGATCCCGGCGTGCGCGCCGAGCTGGAGCGGCTCGCCAACGAGACCGGGGGGTTCGAGGAGCTGGCGGGCGCGCTCGAGGACGCGCTCGCGGCCGGCCTCGGGCCCGCCGCGGCGCTCGAGGTGAAGCGGCGGCTCGGCGCCATCTGCGCCGAGCGGCTGGGGCGGCTCGACGCGGCGGCGGCGTGGTGGGAGGACGTGGCCGCGGCCGCGCCCGCTCCCGAGGCGCTCGGCGCGCTGGCCCGCATCTACCGGCGCCAGGGGGCGCACCGCGACCTGGCGCGCACGCTGGCGCGGCTCGCCGAGGTCTCGGCGGCGCCGGACGTACGCAAGGAACTCCTGCTCGAGGTGGCGAAGATCATGGACGAGCACCTCAAAGATCGCGACGGCGCGGTGGACGCCTATCGCCGGATCCTGGCGGTGGACCCCGAGGACCCGAACGCGCTGCGCCTGCTCGGGAACCTCCTCGGCGCCGCCGAGCGATGGGAGGACCTGGTCGAGGTCCTCGGCCACGAGGTCGCCATCGCCGACCGCCGGCCCGACTTCGTGGCCGAGGCCGCCGAGCTGCGCTTCCGGCTGGGACGGATCCGGCACCTGCGCCTCTCCGATCCGGAGGGGGCGCTCCGCTGCTACCAGGAGATCCTGGCCAGCGTGCCGCGCCACCCGGCGGCCCTCGCCGCGCTCGAGGACCTGGCCCGCTCCTCCGGACCGGTGGCGCTCGAGGCCGCCGCCATCCTCGAGCCGGTGTACGCCGCCGAGGGCGAGCACGCCAAGCTCATCGACACCCTCGAGGCGCGCGCCGGGAACGAGACGCAGCCGCAGGTTCGCGCGGCCCTGCTGCGCCGCGTCTCCGACGTCTACGGCGGCGCGCTGCGCAACGCCGACATGGCCTTCCTGGCGGCGAGCCGCGCCCTGGCGGCAGACCCCGACGCGCGCGAGTCGCTTGCGCTCGCCGTGAAGTGGTCGACCGAGGCGGGGACCGCCGAGGAGCTGCAGGGGCTGCTCCTCGAGAACGCGGACCGCGCCCGCGACCCGGCCGCGCGCGCGGAGTACCAGCGCTGGATCGCGCGGACCTCGGGCGCCGACCCGGCCCGCGCCGGGGAGGCCTGGCAGCGGCTCCTCGACCTCGCGCCCGACGACCGGGAGGCCATCGCCGGCCTCGCCGGCGCCCTGCGGGCCGGGGGCGACGCGCCGGCGCTCGCCCAGGCCCTGCGCCGGGCCCTGGCCGTGGAGGAGGCGCCCGCGGCCCGGGCGCGGCTCCTCGCCGAGCTGGCCCAGCTCCTGGAGGAGCGCCTCGGCGACCCCGCCGGCGCGATCCAGGCGCTCAAGCGGCAGCTCGAGCTGGAGCCCGCGAGCCGCGAGGCGCTCTTCCGCCTCGATCGCCTCTGCGTGAAGAGCGAGAAGTGGGTCGAGCTGGCCGACGTGCTCTCCCGCGAGATCGCCGCCGCCGACGCGGCAGGCGACGCGGCCGCGGCCCTCGCCCACCGCTACCGGCTCGCCGAGCTGAAGGAGGGGAGGCTCCTCGACAAGGACGGCGCGCTGTCGCTGTTCGAGGAGGTCCTCGGCGGGCGGCCCGATCACCCGGAGACCATCGCGCGGCTGGAGGGGCTCCTGCAGCGCGATCCGGGCAACGCCCGCGCCGCGGCGCTGCTCGAGGGCGCGTACGCCTCGGGCGGCTCGTGGGCGAAGAAGGCGGCGGTGCTCGAGGTGCGCGCCGGCGAGCGCCCCGACCCGGTCGAGCGCAAGGCGCTCTGGATGGAGCTGGCCGAGATCCGGGAGCAGCGGCTGGGCGCTCCCGAGCTCGCCTTCCTCGCGCTCTGCAAGGCCTTCCGCGAGGATCCGGCGGACGCGGCGGTGCGGGAGCGCCTGGAGGCCCTCGCCGTCTCGAGCGGCCACCTGGAGGAGCTGGGCGCCATCTACGAGGACGAGATCGAGCGGCTGCCCCCCGCCGACACCGCGGTGGTGGCGATGAAGCTGGGCGCCCTCTACGAGGGCGAGCTGGCCGATCCGGCCAAGGCCGCGGGGTTCCTGCGCCGCGCCCTGGCGCTCGATCCGGGCGTGGCCGGCGAGGCCCTCGCCGCGCTGGAGCGGGTGGACCAGCGCATCGAGGCGTGGCCCGAGCTGGCCGACGTGCTCCAGGCGCGCGCCGACGCGTCGTCCGGCGCCGACAAGGTGGGCCTGCTCTTTCGCCTCGGGCAGCTCTGCGAGGAGCGCCTGGGGACGCCCGACCGCGCCGCGCAGGCCTACGAGGCCGCGCTGGTGGAGGATCCGCAGCACCCGGGCGCGCTCCGCGCCCTGGAGTCGCTCTACGAGGGCGCCGGCCGCAAGCAGGACCTGTACCGGAACCTCGAGGCGCAGAAGGCCATCACGGCCGACGCGCCGGCGCGGGAGCGCATCGTGGTGAAGATGGCGCAGGTCGCCTCCGATCTGGACCGGGGCGACGAGGCGGTGGCGCTCTGGAAGGAGCTGCTCGCCGCCAAGCCGCGCCACGAGCAGGCGCTGGCGGCGCTGGAGGAGCTGTACGAGCGGCTGGAGAGGTGGCAGGAGCTGGCGCAGCACCTGCGCGTCCGGATCCAGGCGACGGTGGACCGCCGCGAGATCGCGCGCCTCAACGACAAGCTGGGCTCGCTGCTCGGCAGCCGCCTCGGGGACGCGCCGCAGGCCATCGCCTCGTTCAAGGCCGTCCTCGACTCCGATCCGCGGAACCGGCGCGCCCTGGAGTCGCTGCGCGACATCTACGGCGCGCAGGGGGACCTCGACGGGCTGGCCGCCACCTACCGCCGGCTCGTTCCGCTGCAGGAGGACGCGGCCGGCGTGAAGCACGTCCGGCTGGAGCTGGCGGACGTGCTCCTCCGGGCCGGCCACCGGCAGGAGGCGACCGAGCAGGCCAAGCGCGCCTTCGACATCGAGCCCCACACCGTCGAGGACCTGGTGCGGGTCGAGGAGATCTTCCGGGCCGCCGGCGCGGCCGCCGACGGCGTTCGCGCCGCCGAGGCCCGCGCCGCGCTGCTCGCGGCGCAGGGCGGTCCGGCCGAGGCGGTCCCGGCCTGGCTGGCGGTGGCCGACCTGTGGCGGAGCCACAAGCGGCCCGACGCGGCCGGCGCCGCGCTGGAGAAGGTGCTGGAGCTGGATCCGGCCAACCGCACCGCCTACGAGCAGCTCCGCGAGCTGCACGCCGGCGCCGGGAACTGGCGCGCCTACACCCGCGTCTGCGACCTGTTCGCCCCGCACCTGGTCGATCCCGCCGAGAAGCTCGCCGTGCTGAAGGAGGTGGCGGGCATCCACGAGAAGAAGCTGGGGCAGAAGGAGATGAGCTTCCTCGCCTGGTGCCGCGCCCTGGCGGAGGCGCCGGGGGACGACGAGGCGATGGCCGAGGCCGAGCGGCTCTCGGTCGAGACCGAGGCCGAGGACGAGTGGGCGGCGGTGCTGGAGCAGGTGGCCGACGACGCCCGCGGCAGCGTCAAGGCGAAGCTGCTGCTGCGGCTCGGTCGGCTCCGCGACGAGCGGCTCGACGAGCTGGAGGGCGCGGAGCAGGCGTTCCGGCGCGCCCTGGAGGCGGATCCGGCCAGCCCCGAGGCCCTCGACGCACTGACCCGGCTCTTCAAGCGGCGGGGCCGCGTCCGCGACCTGGTCATCACCCTCGAGCAGAAGCTCGAGGCGGCGGCCGGGCTCGACGAGAAGAAGGCGACGCTGGTCGAGGTCGCCAAGATCTACGACGCCGAGCTGAAGGACGTGGAGGAGGCGATCTCCGCGCTGCGGCGCGTGCTGGAGCTCGACGGCGGCGACGCGGCGGCGCTGGAGGCGCTCTCGGCGCTCTTCCGCCGCGAGCAGCGCTGGGCCGACCTGGCCGGCGTGCTGGCCCGCGCCCGGGACCTGGCGCCCTCGGAGGCCGCGCGCATCGGGTTCCAGCTCCAGCTCGCCGCGCTCCACGAGAACGAGATCGGAGACGACGAGGCGGCGGTGGAGGGCTACCGCACCGTGCTGGGCATGGACGACCGGAGCCGCGACGCGCTCGCCGGGCTGGAGCGGCTCTACACCAAGCTCGATCGCTTCCTGGAGCTGAACGGCGTCTACGAGCGCGAGGCGGCGCTGGCGGAGGAGCCGCGCGAGCAGGTGCGCATCCTCGCCAAGAGCGCCGGCATCTTCGAGGAGAAGATGCACGACCCGGGGCGCGCCACCGAGCGCTACGAGCAGATCCTCGGGCTGGACGGCGGGAACCTGTCCGCGGTGCGGGCGCTGGAGCGCCTCTACCGGGAGCAGGGGCTGTGGGACAAGTTCATCAGCGTCACGCAGCACCACCTCACCCTGGTGCAGGACCGGCGCGAGACCGTCGCGCTGGAGGTGGCGATCGGCGAGGTCTGGTGGAAGGAGATGTCGCGGGTCGACCGCGCCGAGGGGATCTTCAACCACGCCCTGCAGCTCGACCCCGACTCGCGCGAGGCGGTGTCGGCGCTGGGCCGGCTCTACGAGCGGAGCGGCAACTGGAACCTGGCGCTCGACATGCTGAAGCGCGAGGCGCGCGTGGCCGGCGCCTCGAAGGAGGCGGTCGAGGTCTACGTGCGCACCGGCCGCATCCAGGAGGAGATGCTCCAGGACCTCGGCGCCGCGAAGGAGGCCTACGGCCGGGCGCTGCAGCTCGACCCGGGCTGCCTCGACGCCATCCGCGCCATGAAGGGGATCCACGAGCGCGAGCGGAACCGCGACGGCTTCCTGGAGATGCTGGTCGCCGAGGCGCGGTACGCGGAGGATCCGGCCGAGCGCACCCGCCTCTTCACCGAGGTCGGGCGCGTCTACCAGGAGGAGCGCGACGACCGCGAGGGCGCGGCCCGCTTCTACGAGGAGGCGCTCAAGCGGGCGCCGGGCCATCTCCCCGCGGCGCGGCCGCTCTCCGACATCTACGTCGCGACCACCCGCTGGGAGGAGGCGGAGCGGATCCTCGACGCCATCGTGGAGACGCTCGCCACCGAGGGGGAGGCCAAGGAGCTGTGCCGCCAGGCCTACCGGCTCGGCTACGTGGCCGAGAAGCTCGGCAACCGCGAGAAGGCGCTGCGGATGTACCGGCGCGCCTACGAGCTGGACTCCACCTACCTCCCCGCCCTGGAGGGGCTGGGCAACCTCCTGGTGGAGCAGGAGCAGTGGGAGGAGGCGCTCAGGATCTACACCGCCATCCTCATCCACCACCGCGACGGCCTCACCGACCTCGAGGTGGTCGAGACGCACTGGCAGATCGGCGAGGTCTCCCGGCGTCTCGGGCAGGTGGAGCGCGCCGCCAACAGCTTCAAGAAGGCGCTCGAGATCGACGGCAGCCACGAGCCGTCGCGGCGCAGCCTCATCGGCATCATGGAGGCTGCGGGCGACTGGGACGGCGCGGTGGAGCAGCGGCAGCGGCTGCTGCCCATCCTGGACGGCCCTGCCAAGCTCGAGATGTACGTCGCCATCGGCGAGGCCTGCCGCGACCGGCTCAAGGACGCCTACCAGGCCATCGACGCCTACCTGGGCGCCTCGCGCATCGACCCGACCGCGCTGCCGGTGACCGAGGCCCTCCTCGGCCTCTACCGCGAGACGCGGCAGGGGCAGAAGGCGGCCGACGTCCTGGGCCAGATCCTGGCGCGCCCGGAGGTGCAGGCCGACACGGCGCGCAGCGCCCAGCTGCACCTGGCGCTCGGCGAGGTCCTGCGCGACGAGGTGAAGGACGAGGCAGGGGCCGCCGCCGAGTTCGAGCGAGCCCTGGACGCGAATCCACGCCTGGTGAAGGCGTTCGCCGCCGAGGAGGAGATCCTCACCAACGGCAAGCGCTGGACCGAGCTGGAGCAGGCCTACGTCCGCATGATCCAGCGGCTCCCCAAGACGCCCGACGCCGCGCAGGCGCGGCTCGGCCTGTGGAAGACGCTGGGCGAGCTCTACCGGAACGTCCTCGGCAACGACGACGGCGCGCGGATGGCGTACCAGGTCGTCGCCAAGGCGGATCCCGACGACGCGGCCGCGGTGGAGGTGTACGCGGACCTGGCGGCGAAGAAGCCGGGCGAGGAGGCGGAGGCCATCGCGGCGTACCGCCACCTGTTGCGGGCCGGCGCCCGGGCGCAGAAGGCCGCCTCTGCGCTGGTGGGGCTGCACGCGGCCCGCAGGGAGTACGACCAGGCCTACTCGGCGGCGCAGGTGCTGGTGCACCTGGTGGGAGGCGCCGGGCCGCAGGAGGTGCAGGTGGTGGGGCGCCTGCGCAAGTTCGCGCGCGACCAGGCGAGCCGCGCCATGAACGACGAGCTGTGGCCGCTCGCGCTGCACGACCGGGTGAAGGGTCCGCTCGCCGACATCATGACCCTCCTCGCCCTGCACGCCCGCTCGATGTTCACGCAGGCACCGAAGGAGCTGGGCCTCAATCCCAAGAAGGAGGAGCTGGACGTCGCGGGCTCGATGCTCTTCTTCGTCAACATGTTCAAGTACGTGGCCCGGACGTTCGGCCTGGAGGGCGTGCGGCTCTTCCGCAAGGAGGACGCGGGCAGCCGCCTGCAGCTGGTGCCCACCGATCCGCCGGCGCTGCTCGCGGGCGGCGAGGTGTTCGCCGAGCGACCGAAGAAGGAGCTCTGGTTCGCGATCGGCAAGGCGCTCGCCTTCCGGCGCCCGGAGCTGTTCATGGCGCGCCTCATGCCGCACGACCAGCTCGACCAGGTGTTCCAGGCGGCCTGCTCGGTCGGGACCTCGAAGTTCGTCGTCACCGCCGACCCCCACATGGTCGAGAAGCTCAAGCACGGCCTGGAGAAGGCCCTGCCCGAGAACGTCCGCAAGAACACCCTCAAGCTCCTCGCCCGCAAGTACACGGAGGTGCAGCACCCGGGCGACGTGCGCGCCTACCTCGACGGCGCGGAGCTGACCTCCAACCGCGTCGGGGCGCTCCTCGCGGGCGACCTCGAGGTGGTGAAGAGGGGGGCGATGTCGGAGCGGCCTCAGGTCTCGAAGCTGCGCGACGACAGCAAGATCAAGGACCTCGCGCTCTTCTGCATCTCGGAGGAATACGCGCTCCTCCGCGAGAAGCTCGGGCTCTCGTGCGTCGTCCCGGCGTGAGCGAGCGCGGCGCGCGGACCCGGCCCGGTGGCGCCCGGCCTGGCCGCGCGCGGCGCGTGCCCGCAGTGGAAGCCATTTCCCGGGGGGACCGTAACCTTGACGCTGCTCCGCCGCGGACCCTAGGATCGACGCGGGTTTCCGCCGCCCGGCGCCGTCCGCAGCCAGTCGCCCCGCGGGAGATCTCGATGCGCCCCGGAGCGTTTCAATCGCCATGAAATTCGCCTGCGACCGCTGCAACGCGCAGTACATGATCTCCGACGAGAAGGTCGGGCCGAACGGCGTCAAGGTCCGCTGCAAGAAGTGCGGCAACGTCGTGCTGGTCCGGCGCCCGCCGGGGGCCGCCGAGGCAGCCAAGCCCGTCGCGCCGGCCGCCGCGCCCGCCACCCCGTCGCCCAAGCCCGGCGGACTCGACGCCGAGCTGGGCCAGGCGTTCGACAACGCCTTCGGCGACGCGAAGAAGCCCGACGCGGCGGCGCCCGCCCCCAAGCCTGCGTCCGACATGGGCTCGACGCAGCTCATGTCCGAGGAGGACGCGAAGAAGATCGCCCAGGGCGGCGCGGCGCCCGCGCCGGCCGCCACCGAGTGGTACGTCGCCATCGGGGAGGCGCAGGTCGGCCCGCTGCCGCTGCCGGAGGTGAAGCGCAAGTGGGAGGGCGGCGACGTCGGCCCCGACTCGCTGGTGTGGCGCCCCGGGATGGCGGACTGGAAGCCGCTCTCGTCCGTCGCGGACCTGGCCGCCTACCTCGCCCCGGTGCCGCAGGCCGCCTCGCGCAAGGCGAGCGAGGGCGCGCGAGGCACCCCGGCCCGCGGGGTGGACGCGGCGCCCGCGCCGGACGCCCCCGCCGCCGCGAAGCCGGACGCCACCTGGAAGCCGATGGGCGCGAGCGCCCTCGCCGCGCTCGCGAGCGAGGAGATCGCGGTGCGCGCCGCGCCGGAGCCGAAGCCGGCCGCGGCCAGGGCTCACGCCGGTGGCGTGCGCTCGCTGGTGGACGACCTGCCCGACTCGGGCGGAGTCGATCCGACCGGCGCGATCCCGCTCGCCATCAAGGGGCTCGAGCCGTCCGCCGAGCGGCGGCTGCAGCCGCGCACCTCCGTGGCCCGCGGCGCCGAGGAGCTCCGCCAGCGGCGGAGCGCGACCCGCGCGGTCGGCATCGGCGTGGTGACGGCGCTCCTCGTCGTCGGCGCCGGCGGCACCGCCCTCTACCTCACGCTCGGCCGGCGGCCCGACGCGCCTGCCACGGCCGGGGCCACGCCGCCCGCGGCCGCGGCGCCGCCGTCCGTCCCCGCGCCCGCCCCGGCGGCTCCGCCCGCCGCCGCAGCGCCTGTGCTGGCCGCCGCTGCGGCACCGCCCGCCGCCACGCCCCCTGCCGCCGAGGCGAAGGCGGAGCCCGCCCCCGAGCCGCGGCCAGAGCCCGCCCGCGCCGCGGAGCCGGCGCCGCACCGCCGCGAGGCCACCAAGCGCGCCAAGGCGCCCGCCCCCGAGCCGCGCCCCCGCGTGGCCCGCAACGACGCGGCGGCCGCGGCGGCCGCCGGGACCCCGCCCCCGGCCGCGCCGGCCGCACCCGCGCCGGCTCCCGGCGGCGCGAAGCGGAAGGACTCGCTCCTCGACTTCGAGTCCTCCGGGTCGTCGGACGCGGCGCTCGACGAGGCGCTCGGCGGCGGCGGCGGATCGGGAGGGCGATCCGTGTACGTTCCGCCCAGGCCCGGCGGCGACGTGCCCGAGAAGCTCTCGTCCAGCCAGATCCAGGAGGCGGTGCAGACGCGCGTCGACTCGCTGCGCCGGTGCCTCTCGGAGCAGAAGGGGCGCGACGCCGACGCCACCGGGACGCTCAAGATGCGCTGGGTCATCAACGGCGACGGCAGCGTCCGCGACGTGAAGTGCCTGACGCCGGAGCTGGCGGCCTCCCCGTTCGCCCAGTGCATCAGCGGGGTGGTCCGGACCATCCGGTTCCCCCGATCGGCGACCAAGGGGCAGGAAGTCACCTTCCCGTTTGCCTTCTAGGCGGCCTCCGCCCGCCGCCTTGACCGGGAGCGGAGCCGCTGTCATCTTCTGCCCGCCGGCCGCAGCCGGCTTTCCGGAATCACGCCGGGGGAGAGCATCGGTGGCCGTCGAGGCGAAGGGTGCGACGACCGCGGGCGGCTGGCGCCCGCTGGAGCGCATGGGCGTCGAGGAGCTGGAGGCGCTGCGCCTCGTGCTCCGCGGCGGGTCGGTCATCGACTGGCGCCGGCTCGACTTCCGGGACGCCCGCGACGTGGACGCGTTCCTGCGCCTCAACCTCTTCGACCTCGAGGACCCGCGCGACGAGCGCCGCCTGCGCAGCGTCGTCGCCCAGGCGGTCGAGTACCTCCGCACCGCCTTCGGCTACCGCGTGGCCGACGCGGTGGCGCGCCCCGACGACGTGCGCGAGCTGTTCCTGGTGGCGAGCGGCGTCGCCGAGCCCCGCAAGTACCGCCGCATCGCCTGCGTGGTGCTCAAGGTGATGCACGTCATCCACCACCTCGAGGCGCGGGAGCTGCTGTTCCGCACCGCCATCCGCGAGGTCGACCTCGCCGAGCGCGTCCACCGGCGCGTGATGGCGGAGGCGGAGCGGATGAAGGCGGCGGGCCTGCCGGTGCGGGAGATGGGCGGCAGCACCAAGACCCGCCCGTCGCTGGTGACCAAGCTCCTCGCCAAGCGCGAGGCGGTGGCCGCGCAGATCTTCGACCGGGTCCGCTACCGCATCGTGGTCGAGGAGCGCGACCACGTCGCGCCGGTGGTCTGGTGGATGATGCAGCACCTCTTCCCCTTCAACTACGCGGTCCCCGGCCAGACCCAGAACAGCCTGGTGCGCTTCGCCGACCTCCTCGGCGAGCACCCCGGCGGCGAGGAGCTGGCCGCTCGCCTGCAGCTCCCCCCCGACGCCGAGAAGCGCGACCCCTCGACGCCGCGCAACGAGTTCAGCGGGAAGGGCTTCAAGATGCTGAACTTCGTCGTCGACCTCCCGGTGCGGATCGACGAGCTGCTCCCGCCCCTCGATCCCATGGCCGACGAGCTGGGACGCGTCGTCTTCGCCCTGGTCGAGTTCCAGGTGGTGGACCAGGAGACGGCGCGGCGAAACGAGCAGGGGGACTCCTCCCACGAGCGGTACAAGCGGCGGCAGCTCAAGCGCGTGCTGCGGCGCCTCTCGCGTGGCCTGGTCGTTCCCAAGCGGAAGCGCGGTGACACGTGAGGAGCTCCACCCGACGTCACCTCGGGCCCGGCGCACGCGACGCCGCGTGACGCCGGGGATCCCGGCAGCGTCCAGCCCGGGCGCGGACCGGCGTCACCCCATCGGCGCGTCGGGCGGCACGTGCGGCGGAACCAGCACGTACGCCGTGGCCAGCACGATCACGGCGGCCTGCGCGACGCCGAAGAACGCCAGGATCCGCACCGCGCCCGGATCGTCCACGACCACGATCGCGGCCGCCGTGGCGAGGGCGATGACCGCGAGCGAGGCGACCGCGGTGACGCCGATGGCGAGCGCCTTGCGGTCGGTGAAGCCCTTGAGGAGCTTCGCGACCGTACCGCCGTAGAGGAGCCCGGCCCCGGCGCCCGCCATCGCGCAGAAGGCGAGCTCTGCGCGGATGCCCTGGACGCGCGCCGCCCCCCCGGCGCCCCCCCCCGCGCGGACGGCGCCCAGCGCGACGAGCCCCCGGCGCGGGCGCAGATCCCCCAGCCACCCCTCCAGCGGCACGAACAGGATCTCCGCCAGGATGAACGCCGCGAACGCGTTCTCCGCGCCGGCCAGCGCGCGGCCCAGCGGCAGGACGGGCGAGACGCGGAGCAGGGGCCAGGGGAGGAGCACGCCGCCCAGCACCAGGGTGAGGGCGACCATCGCCGCGAGGAGCCGGAGCCACCGCCGGGAAGGGTGGCCGGCGGCGTGCGGCGCCATGCCGGCGGCGCTCACCCCGCGCCCCGCGCGGCCGCGCTCACCGGCGCGGTGGCGCCCTCCTGATCGATCCGCCGGATGGTCCGCTCCGCCAGCGGCTTCAGCCAGAGGAGCGCCAGCACCGCGGCGACGACGTCGCAGCCGATCATGGCCCAGAAGACCGGGACCCAGGTGCCGGAGCGCGCCGAGGCGAGCGCCGCGACCGGACCGGCGAAGATCGAGGCGACCCCCTTGGCGGTGTAGAGGATGCCGTAGTTGGTGGTGGCCCACTTCTTCCCGAAGAGATCGCCGGTGATGGAGGGGAACAGCGAGAAGATCTCTCCCCAGGCGAAGAAGCAGAGGCCGGAGAGCACGATGAACCAGACGGGCCGGTCCACCAGCCGCAGCAGCGCGAACACCGACGCGGCCTCCATCATGAAGGCGATGAACATGGTGTTCTCGCGCCCGATGTGGTCGGAGACCCAGCCCCAGAACGGCCGGGTGAAGCCGTTGAGGACCCGGTCGATCTCGATGGCGAGGACCACCGCGGACATCCCGAACGCCATGGTCACCGTGTCCACCTTGTAGAAGACGGCGATG
>Ga0335084_10006093_pt1 | contig 11958 bp, 13 predicted proteins | sample Lox_Sample_44_FD_206721 | JGI IMG/M metagenome (GOLD analysis project Ga0335084, IMG submission 206721) | Soil microbial communities from Loxahatchee National Wildlife Refuge, Florida, United States - Lox_Sample_4.4 | ecosystem: Environmental > Terrestrial > Soil > Wetlands | place: USA...
TCGCGCGGGCCCTCCTGGAAGGCCGCTTCGCACCGGGCTCGCACATCGTGGCTGACGCGGACGCACTCTCGAGCACGCTGCTCTTCCGGGCCGGTGAGGAGACGGTCGTGGCCGACGCCACGGAGCGACGGGACGCGCGGGCGCGCGGCAAGGCCGAGCCCGTGCCCGCCGATCCGGTCGAGGCCGCCATCGAGCGCGCGTCGAAGCCCCGTCGCAAAGCGGGCGAGGGCGAGCTGCTCAACTAGAGCTGCCGTCGACCGGCCGAGGGCCCGGCACAGCGGGCCGCCGGTCCGCCCCAGGCCGGCGCGGGGCGCGCGGCGAGGCGCGATGATGGCGCCATGAGCCTGCCCGTGCCGCGCGGCGTCCTGCAGCCCCTGCCACCCCCTTCGCCAGACCGAGCTCAGCTGTGGGCGGAGAGCCGCCGCCCGCTGGTCGAGCGCCTGCGTGACGAGATCCTGGGCGGCGGGCCGATCACCTTCGCCCGCTTCATGGAGCTCGCCCTCTACGACCCCCAGGACGGTTACTACGCCGCGCGGCCCGACGAGCCGGAGCGCGGGCCCCGTACCGGTCGCGAGGGCGACTTCCTCACCGCGCCGGAGATGGATCCGCTCTTCGGGCAGGTCCTGGCGGGCCAGCTCGAGGAGTGCTGGGAGCGGCTCGATCGGCCATCCGCGTTCACCTTCTGCGACGACGGCGCCGGGACGGGTGCCCTTGGCCTGGCCGTGCTCGACGAGCTGCAGCGCCGTTCGGCGCCCATCCTCCACGCGCTGCGCTACCTGCCGCTCGAGGCCGATCCGACGCGCGAGGCGGACGCTCGAGAACGCCTGGCCGCCGCGGGGCACGGGTCGCGGCTCCTGCCCCAGGCCGCTCGCGTCGACCCCCTCCAGGGCGTGCTGGTGGCCAACGAGCTGCTCGACGCGCTGCCCGTGCATCGGCTCGAGCGCCGCGACGGCCACGACCTCGAGATCCGCGTGGCCTGGCGCGACGGCTGGTTCGCGGAGGCGCCCGGCCCGCCATCCGACCCGCGCCTGTTCGAGACGCTGGACGCTTCGGGGGTGCACCTCGAGGACGGCCAGCGGGCGGAGGTGTCGCTCGCCGCGCTGGACTGGGTGGCCGCCCTGCCGGCTCGCCTGGCGCGGGGCTACGCGGTGCTCATCGACTACGGCGGGCCCGCGGCGACCCTCTACGGAGGACGCCACCCCGAGGGTCTGTTGCGCACCTACCGCGCCCACCATGCGGGAGACGATCCCTTCCGCGCCGTCGGCGAGCAGGACCTGACCGCGCACGTCGACACGAGCGCGCTCGAACGGGTGGCGCGCGCGACGGGGCTGGAAGTCCTGGGCCGCACGAGCCAGGCGGAGGCGATGGCCGGCCTCGACGCCGGCGAGGCCCTGGTCGAGCTGGGCCGGCGCCGCGACACGGACGCGGCGCGCTATCGGGCCGCGCGGGGGGCCCTCCTGCGGCTGCTCGACCCCGCGGCCATGGGTGGCTTCCAGGTGCTCGTCCTGGGCCGCCACGTCCCTCTCGAACCGCCGCTCCGGGCGCTGGCCTACCGCCTGCCCCGCGATACCGCAACGGACGCGCGCGATGCCTGAGCACGGCGGCGATTTCGCCGCCATCCGGGCGGGCCTGCAGCGGCTGCCGCGCCCGCTGCCCCCCGCACCGACGGCCCTGGAGCCGGTCGCCCTGCTCGACCCGGAGGGCCGCCCGGGCAGCGATCGGCCCATGTTCTTCGGGCCGGCCCGCGACAGTGCGGTCCTGGTGCTGGTCTACCCGGACCCGGCCGGCACGGCAAGGCTGGTCCTGATCGAGCGCCCTGCGGGCGACCTCCGACACGCTGGGGAGGTGGCCTTCCCCGGCGGAGCGGTCGACCGCGAGGACGCGTCGCCCGAGGCGGCCGCCCTGCGTGAGGCGCGCGAGGAGGTCGGCCTCGACGCGGCGGCCGCCGGGGTCGAGCTGCTGGGCCGCCTGGACGAGGTCGTGATCCGCGTGTCGGGCTTCAGGGTGCTGCCCGTCGTGGCCGTCGCCGGGCATGAGCCGCGCCTGCAGCCCGACACGCGCGAGGTCGCGGCGATCCTGCGGCCGCCCGTCTCCGCCTTCCTGCCCGGGGCGCCGCTCCGGGTCGTGGAGCTGGAGCGGGGAGGGTGGCGGCTCCGGTTCGGCGCCTACGAGGCCGAAGGGCACATCGTGTGGGGCGCGACCGCGCGCATCCTGGGCCAGCTCGGGGCCGCCCTCAGTCGCGCGCCGGACCGCCCTCGCGCCAGCGGCTCGCCGCGCTGAGCACGCCGAGCAGCGTCCCCACCACGGCGTCGGGGTCGGCGCCGTCGAGGTTGGTGAGCACGGCAACGGTGGCGCCGAAGTCGGGGAAGTAGCGCAGCGCCGCACGGTAGCCGGTGACGGCCCCGCCGTGTCCGTAGCTGAGGTAGCCGTCCTCGACCAGCTGGACCGTACCCAGGCCATACAGCTCCGCGGGCTTGAACGGACGGCTGATGCCGACGTCCTCCATGGCCGCCAGCGAGTCGGCCGAGACGACCCGGCCGCCGTACAGCGCCGCTCCCCAGCGAGCGATCTCGTCCGCACGGCTGGCGATGCCGCCGACGGGGCCGAGCGCCGTGGCCAGCGACGTGTAGGGCAGGTAGCCGGATCCGTCCCAGCGCGAGACGAAGCCGGACGAGCCGTTCGGCGCTCGCCGGTAGGGCAGGGCAAGCGGCCCGGCCGAGACCGCCCTGACGACCGGCGCGTCGTCCTGGAGCACGGTGTGGCGCAGGCCGAGCGGGCCGAGGAAGCGGGTCTGCAGTTCGCTCTCCAGCGTCCGCCGCGTGGCGGCCTCCACGACCATGCCGAGCAGCAGGTAGTTGGTGTTCGAGTAGCGCCATTCGGTGCCTGGCTTGAAGAGCGGCTTGCCGATGTAGGGCAGGAGCCGGCGGGCGTTCCAGGGCGTGCGAGGCGCGGCGTCCAGGCGCCGGAAGAGCGTGGCGCTCCAGAAGTAGTCGGCCAGACCGCTGGTGTGGCTGAGCAGCTGGCGCAGCGTGATGCGCGTGGCGTTGGGGTAGCTCGGCAGCCAGCGCGACAGCGGGTCGTCCAGCCGTAGCACGCCCGCCTCGGCGAGCCGCAGCACCTCGGCCGCCACGAAGGTCTTGGTGATGCTTCCCACGTCGAACACCGTCGAGGTGGTCACCGGTCGCTTGGCCGCCACGTCGGCCAGCCCGGCGGCGCCGGTCCACGTGCTCCCGTCGGCGAAGACCACGCTCGCCTGGACGCCGGGCAGCCGCAGCCGCCCGAGGGCGGCTTCGAGCTCCTCCTGCAGCCAGGGCCCGAGCCGCGTCGCCAGTGGCAGGGCGGCAGCACTCTCGCCGGACGGGGACGGGGTCGGCGCCGGCACCCCGTCCGACGCTTCCGCGCCGCCCCCCGGAGGCGCGGACGCCGCGGAACTCGACGGCGAGGAGCCGACACCCGACGTGGTCGTGGCGACCGGTCGAGTGTCCCCACCGGCGGAGCCACCGGGGCTTACCGCACCCGATGCGGCCGGGCCCGGCTGGCCGACGGCGCAGGCGACCAGCAGGGTCGCCAGCAGCCCGATCGTCGCGGTCCGCGCGATCGGGCTGCGGCCCCTACCAGGGCTCGCCGGTGGAGGCATCGTAGGGGTCGGCTGCGGCCGCCCGCGGCGCGAGGGCGCCGTCCGCGGTCGTGCCCTGGCGAAGCGGGGTCGTGGCCGACCCTTCCAGCAGGCCGCGCACGAGGGCGTCGTCGGGGCCGCTGAACTCGATGACGATGGCGCGCATCTCGCTGCCGTCGGTGTAGGCCCCGTGGGGGACATCGGCGGGCCACACCACGGCCTCGCCGTGGTGCACACGGGCGCGCTCCTCGCCGACCTGCACGAAGCCTCCCCCGCTGACCACCACGAACAGCGTGGTGTTGGGGTTGCTGTGGGGCGTGATCATGGCGCGCGCCCCGAACGACAGCTCCGCCACGGAGCCCCTGGCGTCCTGGTGGATCACCTGGGCCTGGACGCCGCGCGTGCCGGGCGGCCCCTCGGGACGTCGGTTGCCCGGTCCGAAGCGCCGGATCTCCACCGCCGACGCCCCTGGCTCAGCGCCGGCGCCGACGGCGGCGAGTCCGGATGGTCGCCTCGGGATGCTTGTAGCGCGCCTGGGAGAAGAAGCGGGCACGACGCAGCTGCTGGTTGTAGCCGGCGATCTGGGGGGGCCAGAACCAGAAGCGCACCCACACATAGGTCCCCAGGCCGATCACGAGGGTCACCACCACGAACAGGAAGTAGAAGCGGAAGACGGCCTCGACGAGCACCAGTCCGAAGGTGAGCAGGCCCGTCCAGAGCAGCCACTCCTGCATCGCCACGAGCGGCTCGAAGCGGCGCAGCTGCCGGGTGCGCACGTTGTAGAGCACGACCTGGCCGATGAGCACGATCAACGAGGCCGCGAAGATGGGCCAGAAGATGTCGTGGAAGGCTTGTGCCGTGAAGGGAGTAAAGAGGTACTCCCAGGGCGCCAGGTTCACGCGCGCGTCCGCCTCAGGGCTGCCATCGGGAGGGGCAGGATACCAGAGCCTCGACGCTATACTCGCCACGTCCGACGCAGCGCCCGTCCGCCACGCCACCGCCCACCGCACGGAGGAGCCCAAGTGCGTGCCCTGCTCTCCGTGGCCGACCGCGAGGGCATCGTCGACCTGGCGCGGGAGCTGCGGGAGCTGGGCGTCGAGCTCTTCGCCACCGACGGCACCCGCGAGACGCTCGCGGCCGACGGAGTGGACGCAGCGCCGGTCTCCGCCCTGACCGACCTGCCGCAGCTGCTGGGCGGCCTCGTCAAGACCTTCCATCCCGCGATCTACGCGGGCATCCTGGCCCGCCGCGACCGCCCCGAGCAGCTCGCCGAGCTGGCCGAGCAGGGCATCGAGCCGCTCGACCTGGTGGTCGTCAACGTGCGCCCCTTCGCCCCGCAGGCCGGCAGCGGGCTGCTGCCGCTCGACGAGGCCATCGAGACGATCGACGTCGGCGGCGTGGCCCTGCTGCGCGCGGCCGCCCGCAACTTCGCCGGCGTCGCCGCCGTCTGCAGCCCGCAGCACTACCCGGCCGTGCTGGCCGACCTGCACGAGCACGGCCAGGTCTCGCCGGAGCTACGCCAGCGCCTCGCGGCCGACGCGTTCGCCCTGGCGGCCGCCTACGATGCCGAGGTCGCGGCGTACCTCAACCACATCGCCGGGCAGCGGTTCCCGCAGCACCTCACGCTCGTGGTGGAGAAGCTGGCCGACCTGCCGTACGGCGAGAACCCCCACCAGCGCGGCGCGTTCTACCGCGAGACCACCCACCGGGCGGGCACCATCGCCGACGCCGTCCGCCTGCAGGGCCAGCCCTCGACCTACAACGACCTGCTGGACCAGGACGCCGCGCACCGCATCGTGAACGACTTCGCCGTGCCCACTGTGGCCGTCGTCAAGCGCGGCAACCCGGTCGGGCTGGCTTCGCACGATCAGCTCGCCGAGGCCTACCGACGCGCCCTCGCCTGCGATCCGGTCAACTCGTTCGGGGCCACCCTCGGCATCAACCGGGAACTGGACGAGGCGACGGCGCACGAGATCGTGGAGACCCCCTTCGAGGCCGTCGTGGCACCGGCCTTCAGCACGGTCGCCCTGGCGATCCTGGCCGACAAGCCGGATCTGGCGCTGCTCCAGGTCCCCAGCCTGGCCCGCGAGGGCCTGGCTGACTATGGCATCGCCAACCTCGATTTCGCGAGGGTCGGGGGCGGGTTGCTGGTGGAGACGCTCGACCGCGACGAGGACGACCGTTCCGAGTTCCAGGTGGTGACGCGGCGGCCACCGACGCTCGAGGAATTCACCGACCTCGTGTTCGCCTGGCGCGCCGTCCGGCACGTGCGCAGCAACGCCGTGGTCGTGGCTCGCAACGCGGCCTTGGTGGGCGTCGGCGCGGGCCAGGCCAGCCGCCTCGTGGCGGTGGAGATCGCCCTCCACCGGGCGGGCGACCGGGCCAAGCTGAGCTGCCTCGGCTCGGACGCCTACTTCCCGTTCGCAGACGCCATCCAGCTGGCTGCCGAGCGAGGCGTGACGGCCATCATCCAGCCCGGCGGCTCACGACGCGACGAGATGGCCATCGAGATCGCCGACCGACATCACATGGCGATGGTCTTCACCGGGCGCCGCCACTTCCGCCGCTGACGGGGCCGGGAGCGGAGCCGTGGAGTCGCGCCTTGCGCTCGAGATGGTGCGCATCACCGAGGCCGCCTCGATCGATGCCGCCCGCTTCATGGGCCGCGGCGACAACACGGGTGCTGACCACGCGGCCGTGGAGGCCATGCGGCGGACGATGGACGACATCGAGATGCGGGGCACCGTGGTCATCGGCGAGGGCGAGCGGGACGAGGCGCCCATGCTCTACATCGGGGAGCAGGTCGGCCAGGGGCTGCCGGGGCAGGACGAGGTCGACATCGCGGTGGACCCCCTCGAGGGCACCAACCTGGTCGCCAAGGGCCAGGCCAACGCGATCTGCGTGCTGGCCGCGTCGGAGCGGGGCGGCCTGCTGAACGCCCCCGACACGTACCTCGAGAAGCTCTGCGTGGGGCCGATCGCGGCCGGCCACGTGGACATCACGCGGCCAGCGGCGGAGAACGTGGAGCGCATCGCCGGCGCGCTGCGCCGGCGCACCAACGACATCACCGTGATCATCCTGGACCGGCCCCGCCACGCCGAACTCATCGACACGGTGCGGGCCACCGGCGCGCGCATCAAGCTCATCAGCGACGGAGACCTGTCGGCCGCCATCAGCTGCGCCGTCTCCGGCACCGGCGTCCACGCCGTGATGGGCATCGGCGGCGCGCCCGAGGGCGTCATCTCTGCCGCCGCGCTGCGCTGCCTCGGCGGGGAGATCCAGGCCCGCTTCCGCTTCCGCAATGACGAGGAGCGGACGCGGGCCGCGGCGATGGGCCACCTCGACGAGGGACGCGTCTTCCACACCGAGGACCTCGCCCCTGGCGAGAGCATCGTCTTCAGCGCCACGGGGGTCACGGACGGCGACCTGTTGCACGGCGTGCGCTTCTTCGGCGGCGGTGCCCGCACCCACTCGCTGGTGATGGCCTACCAGAGCAAGCAGGTGCGCTTCGTGGACACCGTCCACATGTTCGACCGGGAGCGGCCGCCCTCGGTCCGTCTCTGAGCCCCGGATGCGCCGACGCCCGCCGGTCCGGCGGGCGTCGCGGTGTGGTCGGGCGCGCCGCGTTCGGGCGGCGCCCGTCCGCTACTCGGGCAACCCGAAGGCCTTCTTGGTGCTGGCCGAGTTGAGGTAGATCAGGATGATGAAGGGGAAGAGGAACATCCCGAAGTAGGTCGGGCCGCCGCCCGCGATGAGCGTGAAGGTCGACTCGAGCAGGCCGAAGATGGCCATGATGAAGGCGAACATCCAGGCCCACGGCTGGAGCGCCCACAGGGCACCGCCGACGGCGAGCCAGATGACGCCCAGGATGATCGCGAAGACCCCGCTCCAGAAGAGCGTGCCCGTGGCCGCCGGGTGCGAGGGCCCGAAGATCAGGTACCCCAGCAGATCGAGGCCGTTCCACAGGTACACGATGCCGGCCACGAAGCTGAGGATGGCCAGCACCGTCACGCCGACCGGACGACTCTGCATGCGCTACCTCCTGGCGGGCGGCGGGGGCCCAGATCCGGCGCCCGCGTGAGGACCGCCCGCCTCACGTGCGCATGATGGCCCGCGCGTCAAGGGGTCGACGGCGCGCCCGGTCCCGCCCGTGCCGCGATCCGGCCCGCAACGATGTCAGGAGGTGCGCAGCGGGCCCCAGTCACGGGCGTGCCGGTCCCAGCTGGCCACGGCGCGGACGGCCTCGGCTCCCTCGGCCGCCTCACGCTCACGGCACGCGCTCGCGACCGTCTTCCGCCAGCCCGGCGGCCGCAGGCCGGGCGCCAGATCCGCCAGCGGCGCCAGCACGAAGAGACGGTCGCGGGACGAGGCGTGCGGTACGTCCAGCCACTGCACGCCGCTGCGCGTCGGGTCCAGGCTCCGCGAGGCGGCCGGTCGCGGGACGTGCAGGGCGTGGCGCCCGAAGACCAGCAGGTCGAGGTCAAGCTCACGGGGCCCCCATCGCCGGCGGGCGCGGCGCCCGAAGGCACGTTCGAGTCCCTTGAGGGCGGCCAGCAGGGCCAGGGCACCGGCCTCCGGGTCGTGGCCGGCGGGCACGTCGATGGCGACCGCCGCGTTGAGGAACTCGGGCTGGTCGGTGACGCCGACGGGACGCGTACGGTACAGGCGCGAGACGCCCCGCAGGCCCGTCCCCGGCATCGCCTCCAGCGCGCGAACGGCGGCCGCGAGCGTCGCCCGGGCGTCGCCCACGTTGGCGCCGAGGCCGACGTAGGCCCGCGCACGACGGGTTCTCCCGGGTCGGACCGCGGCGTGCGCACGGGGTGGAGCGGACATGACCCTCGCTAGACTCGGACGGTGGCGGACGTCAGCGTCATCATCTTCCACCCGGCCACCATGGACGGGGGACCGCTCAGCGAGCTGTTGACGGCGGCGCGCGAGCGGCTGGCGATGCACCACCTCTGGCTCTTCCGCGCGGCGGGCGCCGCGGTCGTCGAGATCGAGCGCGGGCGCGGGACCTCGTTCGGCGCCCTGCTCGCCGGGCATGCCGCCCACCTGCGCGGCAGCGGGCTGGTCGTGCTGGGAGCGGGTGCTGCGGCTCGACTGCGCCGCCCCGACGCCGAGCGGCTGGTGGCCTTCGCGGCGTCCGGCCGCCGCGCGGCACTGACCAACAACCGCTACTCATCGGACGTCTGCGCCGTGGGCGACGGAGGGCCCCTGGTCGACCTGCCCGCGCTCCCTGGCGACAACGCCCTGCCACGGTGGCTCGCCGAGCGGGCGGGCTTCGAGATCGCCGAGCTGCGAGCACGAGAGCGCCTCGCCTTCGACCTCGACAGCCCGCTCGATCTGGCCCTCCTGGCCCTGCAGCGCGAGGCGCCGGCAGGCCTGGCGGACCTGTCACGCGAGGCGGGCCTCGCGGTGCCGCGCCTCGACGAGCTGCGGGCGCGGCTGGCCGATCCACGTGCCGAGGTGCTCGTCGCCGGGCGCACCTCCTCGAGCGCGCTGCGCTGGCTCGAGCGTGTGACGGCCTGTCGCATCCGCTTCCTCGCCGAGGAACGCGGCCTGCGCGCCGCCAGCCCCCTGGCCCAATGGCCGCCGACGGGGGCGACGGATCGAGCGGTACGGCCGCCGCGCTCGATCCTGGGGCGGTTGCTGGCTCGACGCGGCGCCGGCGCACTCGCCTGGACCGTGGCCGAGCTGGCCGACGGCGCGATCATCGACACGCGGGTGCTGCTGGCCGACCGCCTGGGCGCCGACGAGGTGTCGTGGCCCGCGGCGGAGGATCGCTTCGCCAGCGACCTGCTGCGGGCCGAGGCCGTGCAGGACCCCTGGCTGCGCGCGATCACCGCGGCGGCAGCGGCGTCGAGCGACCCCATCCTGTTCGGTGGCCACACGTTGCTGGGGCCGGGCCTGCGACTCGTCGCGCCGCGGCCGCGGAAGGGGCGCCCCGGCGACCGGCGGGGAGGCCCCGGGAACGGGGGCCCGCGCTAGAATGGCCGTGCGGGCAGGAACGCCGGACGGGACACGCCCACGAGCGCCGGCGAGCCAGCCACGAAGCTCGTCACCCCGACGCTGTGAGGCAACGTGACGCAACTCTGGTACGTGCTCGGCTTTGCCTTCGCCGGCTTCACCTTCGTGTTCCTCACCATCGGAGCCGCCTGGCTGCTGAGCCACCGCAGCAAGGGCGACCGACACAAGGGCCTGCCCTACGAGTCGGGCATCGACACGTACGGCGACACGTGGGGGCGCTTCGGCCTTCGCTTCTACATCTACGCCCTGATGTTCGTCGCCTTCGACATCGAGGTGGTCTTCATCTACCTCTGGGCGCTCGTCTTCCGCGACGCGCTGCTGGGCGGCCTGGTGAGCATGCTCCTCTTCGTGGGCGTCCTCCTCGTCGGACTCGGCTACGCGTGGCGCAAGGGGGTCCTCACGTGGAAGTGAGCCGCCCCGCCCGCACGGAGCGCAACGCGGACCTGCCGGCGCCCGCCGCCGAGGGGTCCCTCGAGCAGCCCATCATCGTGCCTAACACGTTGTGGAGCGCCGCCGATCCGGCCGCCTACGACGGCGGCCAGCCGCCGACCATCACGCACCTGCGCGAGCTCGAGCTGCACGGCGACAAGAGCGACAACGCACGCTGGTCGGGCGCCCTCGAGATCATCCCCACCAAGGCTGACTACGTCCTCGACCTCATCCGCGTCAACAGCCTCTGGCCGCTCCTCTCGGGCCTGGCCTGCTGCGCCATGGAGATGATCTCCGCCTCCACCAGCCGCAACGACATGGACCGCTTCGGCATGTTCCCCTTCCGCGCCAGCCCGCGGCAGGCCGACGTGCTCATCGTGGCGGGCACGCTCACGACGAAGATGGCGGGCCCGCTCATCCGCCTCTGGGAACAGATGCCCGAGCCCAAGTGGTGCGTGGCGATGGGCGATTGCACGTGCTCAGGCGGCCGCTACAAGCGGTCCTACAGCACGGTGCAGGGCATCGACCGGATCATGCCCGTGGACGTCTACGTCCCAGGCTGCCCGCCCCGGCCCGAGGGCCTCATCTACGGCATGCTCAAGCTGCAGCAGCTGATCATGGAGCGGCGAGGTCACTGGCCCGAGCGGCGCGTCGGCCCGACCGTTCCGAGCGGCGCATAGCCCGCCCGGAAGGAGTCCCGCCCTGGACCACGTCCTGCAGCGCCGCCTCGAGGCCAAGCTCGGCACGATGCTGCGCGGCCCGGCACGCGGCCACCACGACACCAGCGAGATCCGCGTCGCGCCGGGCGACGTGGCGGAGGCCATGCGGCTCCTCCACGACGACCCGGACCTGCGCTTCGAGCTGCTGGCCGACCTGAGCGGCGTCGATACCGGCACGACCCTCGAGGTGGTCTATCACCTCTGGTCGCCGAGCAGCCCCGATTGGCTGCGCGTCATCGCCGTGGACCTGCCCCGCGACGACCCCCGCGTCCAGTCGGTGACCTTCCTCTGGAAGGGCGCCGAATGGGCGGAGCGGGAGGCCTACGACATGTTCGGCATCATCTTCGAGGGCAACCGGGACCTGCGCCGCATCTACATGCCACCCGACTACGCGAGCTTCCCGCTGCGCAAGGACTTCTATCTGCCCGATGACGCCTCGCGCTCCGTGGGCGAAGGAGTGCGCCACATGGAGCAGGTGCCGGCACAGCCGACGGTGAGCGCCAGCCCGGCCGCCACTCGCCGCGCACGGGAGCGATGAGGATGGCCACGCCCGAGACGCGCGTCCGCAGCCTCGACGATCCCGAGATCTTCGTCGACACGCCGGCCACCATCTATGACGCCGTGCCGCCGTACCCGCCCCGCACGGAGCGGGAGGCGGAGTTCTACACCCTGCGCGAGGGCGAGATGCTGCTCAATCTGGGTCCGCAGCACCCCTCCACGCACGGCGTCCTGCGGGTCGTGCTCAAGGTCGACGGCGAGCGCGTGGTCGACCTCGACCCCGTGCTCGGCTACCTGCATCGAGGCGTCGAGAAGATCTGCGAGAACAGCGACTGGCACATGGTCATCAGCCACTGCGACCCGCTGGAGTACCTCGCCTCGATGTTCAGCGAGTACGTGCCGGTGCTGGCGACCGAGCAGTTGCTGGACCTCAAGGTGCCGCGCCGGGCGGAGTACATCCGGGTGCTCGCCTGCGAGCTGAGCCGGATCTCCAGCCACGCCCTGTTCCTGGGCTGGCTGGCGCTGGACCTGGGCGGCCTGACCCCGATCCTGTACGGCTTCCTCGAGCGCGACGAGATCGTGGAGATGCTGGCCGCGCTGACGGGCCAGCGGATGCTCTTCAACTACATGCGCATCGGCGGCGTCAACGGCGACCTCAACCATGAGTTC
>Ga0335084_10006094_pt1 | contig 11957 bp, 8 predicted proteins | sample Lox_Sample_44_FD_206721 | JGI IMG/M metagenome (GOLD analysis project Ga0335084, IMG submission 206721) | Soil microbial communities from Loxahatchee National Wildlife Refuge, Florida, United States - Lox_Sample_4.4 | ecosystem: Environmental > Terrestrial > Soil > Wetlands | place: USA: Florida...
CCGGATGGTCTACGTAGTCCTTCGCCCCGTAGCCGCGCCAACCCGGCGGCAGCTCCATGTGCTTCACATCGAGCGACTCATAGGCCAAGGTCGGCAACGTCGCGTCACCCTTCCACGTGGCGAGGGTCCGCTTCAGCCACTCCGCGTCGTTGCGCCTGGGGTAGTCCTGCCGGTAATGGGCACCCCGGCTCTCGGTACGGGTGAGCGCCCCGTAGGCGACACAGAGCGCGAGCTTCAGCATCTTCCGGGTCCGGTACGCGGTCACGAGCTCGGGGTTGACGCCGGGGCTGTGCGATCTCAGGCCGATGCTGCGGCTTCTCACCAATAGCTTCTGCAGCTCGTCGACTGCCCGCTCGAGATCCTTGCCGGTACGGAAGATGCCGACCTTGTCGGTCATGATCTCCTGCATCTTCGACTTGATCGCCGAAGCGTCCTCCGTGCCGCGGCTGTTAACCAAACCGTCGAGCGCGAGCTGCTCGCGGCGCAGGAAGTCGTGGACAACGCGGGTCGGGATATCGACGTCGTTCTCCGGCTTGTCGCAGAAATCGCCGATGAACTCGCCGACGATCATTCCGGCCACCACGGTCTCGGCGACCGAGTTGCCGCCCAGCCGATTGAAGCCGTGCATGTCCCAGCACGCAGCCTCGCCCGCGGCGAACAGTCCTTTGAGCGTCGGGCTCTCGCCCGTGTGGTTGGTGCGCACGCCCCCCATCGTGTAGTGCTGCGCCGGCCGCACCGGGATCATCTCCTTCGTCGGATCCACGCCGAGGAAGTAGTGGCAGATCTCGAAGACTTCGCGCAGGTTGTGCCGGATGTGCTTCTCGCCGAGCAGCGTGATGTCGAGCCAGATGTGATCGCCGAAGCGGCTCTTGACCCCCTTGCCCTTCGCAATGTGCTCTTCCATCCGGCGCGAGACGACGTCGCGGGAGGCGAGCTCCTTCTTCTCCGGCTCGTAGTCGGGCATGAAGCGATGGCCGTCGCCGTCCTTCAGCAGGCCCCCATCGCCGCGACAGCCCTCAGTAACGAGAATGCCGGCCGGGAAGATGCCCGTCGGATGGAATTGCACCGCCTCCATGTTGCCGAGCGCCGCCGAGCCGGTCTCGAGCGCGATGGCGTGGCCCATGCCTTCGCAGATGACCGCGTTGGTCGTGACTCGGTAGATCCGCCCGGCACCTCCGGTGGTGATCGCCGTGGCTTTCGCGACGTACGCGGAGAGCTCCCCGCTCACGAGATTGCGCACGACGGCGCCGTAGCAGCGGGATCCGTCGTGGATCAGCGAGATAGCCTCCATGCGCTCGTGCACCGGGATGGCGTCGCCGATCGCCTGGTCGCTCATCGTCTGCAGCATGGCGTGTCCGGTGCCGTCGGAGACGTAGCAAGTGCGCCATTTCTTGGTGCCACCGAAGTCGCGCTGCGCGACCAGTCCGTGCGCTTCGGCGCGCTCGGTGATCGTCACCGGCTTGCCGTTGATTACGACCTGGCGATCCCCCTGGCGCACCCGACTCCACGGCACGCCCCACGCGGCGAGCTCGCGCACGGCCTTCGGCGCGGTGTTGACGAACATCCGGACCACCTGCTGGTCGGCGCCCCAGTCGCTGCCGCGCACCGTGTCCTCGAAATGCACGTCCTCGTTGTCCCCCTGGCCCTTGATCACGTTGCCGAGCGATGCCTGCATGCCCCCCTGTGCCGCGGCCGAGTGCGAACGCTTGGGCGGCACGAGCGAGAGGATGATCACGTCGTGGCCGCGACGCTTCGCGCCGATGCCGAGCCTCAGGCCCGCCAGTCCGCCGCCGATCACGAGGACGTCGGTGTAGACGATCTTCATTGGACGCTTCCCGGTCCCGGTGTCGCCGCGGCCGGCACGTAGTGCTGCCCGTAGTTCGGCGCATGGGCGATACCGATCTTGATGTAGGCCGCCAGCGTTGCGAACCCGAGAATGAGAAAGAACCCGGTCAGCGCCCATTTGAGCGTCTTCAGCCGCTTGCGTGTCGCGTTTGGATCACGACCCTCGAACCAGCCCCATTTCACAGCCAGTCGGTATAGCCCGATGCCGCCGTGAAACTCGACGGCTAGCAGGAGCAGGATGTAAAGCGGCCAGTAGCGGTCGCTCCAGACGCGGTCGGACGACTCGTAGGGCCCGATCAGATGCGGCCGCGTCAGCATCACGTAAAGGTGGATTGTCGCGAGGAAGAAGAGCGCAAAGCCCGTGAACACCTGCCAGAACCACAGCGTGGTGTCCTCGTGCCGCATCATCTTCATGTGGCCGCGGAAGAGCTTGTACTGGCGCCAGTTGATCGGGAACTTGCGCACCGCGAGCACGGCGTGCAGCACGATCAGCGCGGTGACGATTGCCACAATCACCGATACGATCTCGGGGTAGGCCTTCCCGAACACGAAGTAGCCCTCGAACATCTTCGTGATTGCCCACATCGCGTGCTCGCTCACCAGGATCGAGGACACGAAAAACATGTGGCCCCACATGAACAGCGCGACCAGCAGGCCCGTCGCGCTCTGGGTCCAGTCGAGACGCGCCGGCCAGCGGCTCTTACGCGTGCGGTCGCCTAAACCGACACCGAGAATGATCCGGCTGCTGGAATCCATGGCCCTCCTGATTCGCTCTTGCTGCGCTGCACCCTCGGCAGCGGGCCGCGACGCGCCCGCAGATGACGCTCGCGACGCCGCGGCAAGGCACAACGAGTGTAAAGCTGCAGGGTTACCGGTACTCTTGACTTGTATCAATAGATACCCTCGCTTGGCTTGCAGTGTCAATCCCGAGCTGTGGACAATGTCGAACCGGCGGCGGCATGGCGAATTTTCAGTCGGCCGTGCCCGTAACAATTACCGCAGGAGAAAGATGTTCCAGACTCGGATTCACGGGCGCGGCGGCCAAGGTGTAGTCACCGCCGCGGAGATGCTGTCGGTCGCGGCCTTTCTCGAGGGCCGCTCCGCGCAGGCCTTCCCCAGCTTCGGCTCCGAGCGCATGGGAGCGCCGGTCATCGCTTTCTGTCGCATCGACGACAAGGAGATCCGCCTGCGCGAGCCCGTTCTGGATCCCGATGCGGTGATCATCCAGGACCCGACGCTGCTGCACCAGGTCGAGCTGTTCAAGGGGCTCCCCAGCACGGGTTACATACTGATCAACTCCGCGCGCGGCCTCGACGAGCTCGGCCTCAAGGAGTTCGTGCACCGTTTCCGGCCGAACCGCGTGCGTGCGATTGCGGCGACGGAGCTCGCCATGAAGCATGTCGGCCGACCGGTGCCGAACGTGCCGCTGCTCGCGGGGTTCGCAGCGATCACCCGTGAGGTCAAGCTCGAATCCGTCGTGGCCGCGATTCGCGAAAAGTTTCCGCCGGCCATCGCGGAGAAGAACGTCGCCGCCGCCGAGGAAGCCTTTGCCGTTGCGGGCGGCAAGCTGGAGGCGAGTCATGCTTAAGCAAACCGAGGGCTCGCATGCCGTGGCGGAAGCCATCGCTCGCTGCCGGCCGGAAGTGATCTGCGCCTATCCGATCACGCCGCAGACGCATATCGTCGAGGGCCTCGGCGAAATGGTGAAGACCAACGAGCTCGCCAACTGCGAATTCATCAACGTCGAGTCGGAATTCGCGGCGATGTCGGTCGCCATCGGCGCCTCGGCGGCGGGCGCCCGCACCTACACGGCCACCGCGAGCCAGGGCCTGCTGTTCATGGCGGAAGCTGTCTACAACGCGGCCGGCCTTGGATTGCCGATCGTCATGACCATAGGCAATCGCGCCATCGGCGCTCCCATCAACATCTGGAATGACCACTCCGACAGCATGTCGATGCGCGATGCGGGCTGGATCCAGCTCTACGCCGAAACCAACCAGGAGGCGCTCGATCTGCACATCCAGGCATTCCGCCTCGCCGAGGAGCTCTCGTGCCCGGTGATGGTCTGCGTCGACGGGTTCATCCTCACCCATGCGTATGACCGCGTCGACGTTCCCGAGCAGGAGCAGGTCGACGCCTACCTGCCGCCATTCGTTCCGCGACAGGCGCTCGACCCTGCCCAGCCGGTGAGCATCGGAGCGATGGTCGGCCCCGAGGCGTTCATGGAGGTGCGCTATCTCGCGCACCACAAGCAGCTGCGCGCGCTGGGTCTGATTCCGCAACTCTCGGACGAGTTCAAGCGGCACTTCGGGCGCTCCTCGGGCGGTCTGCTGCGGACCTACCGCACCGAGGACGCCGACACCATCGTCGTCGCGCTGGGGTCGGTCAACGGGACCATTCAGGAAGTCGTCGACGAGATGCGCGCGGAAGGCTCGCGCATCGGGTCGGTCTCTATCTGCTCCTTCCGCCCGTTTCCGCTCGACGCTGCGCGCGAGGCGCTGGGCAGGGCCAAGCGCGTGGTCGTCATCGAGAAGTCGCTCGCCGTCGGGCTCGGCGGGCACCTGTCCGACGGCGTGCGAAAATCACTGTCAGGGATCGTGCTCAACGGCTATACGGTCATCGCGGGTCTCGGCGGACGGCCGATCACGCGCAATTCGCTGCACCAGCTCTTCCGCGACGCTGAGCAGGATGAGCTCGAGCAGGTGACCTTCCTCGATCTCAACGCCGACCTGGTGGCCTATGAGCTCGCGCGCGAAGCCCAGGCGCGCACGACCGGTCCGACTGCCGAGGCGATCCTGCGCCGCGTCGGCACGGTGGCTTCCCAGATCGCCTGACCCGCCGGGGAACGTTCATGGAGATGCAGCCCATCAAGTTCTATCAGACGGCGACCTTCACCGTTGGCAACCGCCTGCTCGGCGAGCACGAGCGCTCGGTTCAGGCCAACATGCGGCGTACCAATTCGCTCAACTCCGGCCACCGCGCCTGCCAGGGATGCGGCGAAGCTCTGGGAGCGCGCTATGCCATCGACGCGGCCATGCGCGCTTCCGACTCGCAGCTGGCGGCGGTCAACGCGACCGGATGCCTGGAGGTGTTTTCCACGCCCTACCCTGAAACCTCGTGGCAGATTCCGTGGATCCATTCGCTCTTCGGCAACGCCGCGGCAGTCGCTTCCGGCGTTGCAGCCGCGATGCGCGTGAAGGGGCAAGAGGACGTGCGCGTGATCGCGCAAGGCGGCGACGGTGGCACGACGGACATCGGGTTCGGTTGCCTCTCGGGCATGTTCGAGCGCAACGACGACGTGCTCTACATCTGCTACGACAACGAAGCGTACATGAACACTGGCGTGCAGCGCTCCAGCGCGACGCCCCCGGCGGCGAGGACCGCCACGACCGCCGCCGTCGGCACCGCTCCGGGGAACGTGTTCGGGACAGGTAAGAACGTCCCACTCATCGCGATGGCGCACTGCATCCCCTACGTGGCCACGGCGAGCGTTGCCAATCTCCGCGACCTCGAATTCAAGGTGACCAAGGCCATGCCGATCCGCGGGTCGCGCTACATCCACATCCACGTCCCCTGCCCGCTGGGCTGGGGATCGGCGCCCGCCGACACCATCAAGGTTGCCCGGCTCGCCGTCGAGTCGGGGCTGTTCCCGCTCTTCGAGGCGGAACACGGCGAGTTCGTGAACAGCACCAAGATCCGCCGCAAGGTGCCGGTCGACGAGTATCTCTCCCTGCAGAAGCGATTCGCGCACCTGTTCGCCAAGCCCGTGGACTCGACGCGCATCGCGCTCATCCAGGCCATCGCCGATCACAACGTTAAGCGCTTCGAGCTGCTCGGCTAGGTGCCCATGGACAAGCCCTTCGCCATCACCCTGGACGTCGGCTCGAGCCTCGCCAACAAGACCGGTTCGTGGCGGACGCTGCGCCCTGTCTATCTCGACCGCTTGCCGCCCTGTAATCACGCCTGTCCGGCAGGCGAGAACATTCAGAGCTGGCTCTACCACGCGGAAAGCGGCGATTACGCCGCCGCGTGGCGTACGCTGACGCTGGACAACCCGCTGCCTGCGGTGATGGGGCGGGTCTGCTATCACCCCTGCGAAACCGCGTGCAACCGCGGCCAGCTCGACGAAGCGGTCGGGATCAATTCGGTCGAGCGGTTCCTCGGTGACCAGGCGCTCAAGCGCGGTTGGAAATTCGCACCGCCGCCGGCGGAGTCCGGCAAGCGCGTGCTCGTCGTCGGTGCGGGTCCTTCGGGGCTGTCGGCCGCCTATCACCTGCGTCGGCTGGGGCACCGGGTCAAGATCATCGAGGCAGGCCCGCTCGCCGGCGGCATGATGCGTTTCGGCATTCCGAAGTACCGCCTGCCGCGCGAGGTGCTCGATGCGGAGATCAAGCGCATCCTCGATCTCGGCGTCGAGCTTGAGCTCAAGCGTAAGGTGACGGACATTCTGGCGACGATGCGCGAGGGTTCCTTCGATGCGGCGTTCCTCGCCGTCGGCGCGCACATCGCCAAGCGCGCCTATATCCCGGCAGGCTCGGCAGCACGCATGCTCGACGCGGTCTCCGTTCTGCGCAGCATGGAAGGCGACGAGAAGCCCCTCCTCGGCCGGCGGGTCGTCGTCTATGGCGGAGGCAACACCGCCCTCGACGTTGCGCGCACCGCGAAGCGCCTCGGTGCCTCCGAGTCGATCATCGTCTACCGCCGCACCCGTGAGCGGATGCCGGCGCACGACTTCGAGGTCGAGGAAGCGCTTCAGGAGGGCGTGCTCATCAAGTGGCTATCGACGATCAAGAACATGGCCGACGAGGGCACGCTGACCGTCGAGAAGATGCAGCTGGATGAGAAGGGCTTTCCGCAGCCGACCGGCGAGTTCGAGACCCTCGAGGCCGACTCTCTCGTGCTGGCCCTCGGCCAGGATGTGGACCTGTCCCTGCTTGACAAGGTGCCGGGACTCATCATCGAGGACGGCGTGGTCAAGGTGGGGCCGAACATGATGACCGGATACCCGGGGCTCTTCGCCGGCGGCGACATGGTGCCCTCGGAGCGCACGGTCACGGTGGGTATAGGCCACGGTAAGAAGGCGGCGCGACACATCGATGCCTGGCTGAGCGGAAAGACCTACGCGCCGCCCCCCAAGCACGAGGTGGCCGAATATGACAAGCTGAACACCTGGTACTACGCCGACGCCTCAAAGACGGTGCGCCCAACGCTCAGCCTTGCCCGGCGCACGTCGACGTTCGAGGAAGTCGTCAAGGGGCTCGATGAGACCAACGCGCTGTTCGAGGCGCGCCGCTGCCTGTCCTGCGGCAACTGCTTCGAGTGTGACAATTGCTACGGGGTCTGCCCCGACAACGCGGTGATCAAGCTCGGCCCGGGCAAACGCTTCGAGTTCAACTACGATTTCTGCAAAGGCTGCGGGCTGTGCGTCTCCGAATGCCCCTGCGGCGCGATCAAGATGATTCCGGAGACCATCTGAAGGTCCCCGCCCGCGCGCTTCAGGCAGGCGGACGCACCGCAAGGAGCCGAAATGCTACAGCCGAACCGAGCCGAATCCCTGCCCAACGGTGTGGCGATCCTGCAGGATCCTGCGCTTAACAAGGGAACCGCTTTCACCGAAGCCGAACGCGATACGCTGCGCTTGCGGGGCCTGCTGCCGCCACACGTCTCCTCGCAAGAGCAGCAGCTCGCTCGCGTGCTCGAGAACTTCCGGCGTCAGCCGACGGATCTGGAAAAGTACGTCAATCTGAGGTCGCTGCACGATCGCAACGAGACCTTGTTCTTCCGCTTGCTCATCGAGAACCCCGATGAGATGACGCCCATCGTCTACACGCCCACGGTCGGGCTGGCTTGTCAGCGCTACACCCACATCTACCAGCGCCCCCACGGCGTCTTCGTGAGCGCCGCCGACCGCGGGCGGGTCGAGCAGGTCCTCGCCAACTGGCCGCGGCGCGACGTGGCGATCATCGTCGTGAGCGACGGCGAGCGAATCCTCGGCCTGGGCGACCTCGGCGCCAACGGCATGGGCATTCCGGTGGGCAAGCTCGCGCTGTACACGGCATGCGCGGGCGTTCCGCCCAGCGCCTGCCTGCCGGTGCTGCTCGACGTGGGCACCAACAACTCAGAGTTGCTCGATGACGCGCTGTACATCGGCCTGCATCAGCCCCGCCTGCGCGGCGAGGGCTACGACGCCCTGGTCGAGGAGTTCGTCGTCGCCGCCACTAAGCTCTTCCCGGGCGTGGTGATTCAGTTCGAGGATTTCGCCACGCACAACGCATTTCGGCTCCTGCAGAAGTACCGCGATCGGGTTCCGACATTCAACGACGATATCCAGGGCACGGCCGCCGTCGTGGTGGCGGGGATTCTGTCTGCGCTGCGCATCACCGGCGGCGCTCTCACCGAGCAGACGCTGCTCTTCCAGGGGGCGGGCGAGGCAGCCACGGGCATCGCGGATCTGGCGGTCGAAGCGATGATCGCGAGCGGCATGGACCGCGCAAAGGCACGGCAGCGCTGCTGGCTCGTCGACTCCCAAGGGCTCGTCGTCAAGGGACGCGCCGGCCTTGCCGCGCACAAGCTTCCGTACGCGCACGAGCACGCGCCGGCGACGGGCCTCCTCGACGCGGTGAAGGCTCTGCAGCCGACGGCGATCATCGGTGTCGCTGCGGTTGGAGGCGCATTCACCGAGGAAGTCGTGCGTACGATGGCCGCCATCAACAAGCGGCCGATGGTCTTTGCGCTGTCGAACCCGACGTCGAAATCCGAGTGTACGGCTGCCCAGGCATACCGCTGGTCGGACGGGCGGGCGCTGTTCGCGTGCGGCTCTCCGTTCGATCCGGTCACGCTCGGCGGGCGCACCCATGTGCCGCGGCAAGGCAACAACTCCTACATCTTTCCCGGTGTGGGACTCGGCGTGATCACGTCACGGGCCAGCCGGGTGACCGACGAGATGTTCATGGCGGCCGCTCGAACGCTGGCTGAGCAGGTGACCACGCAGGATCTCGAACAGGGAAGCCTCTATCCGCCGCTCAAGGACATTCGCGAGGTCTCGGCGCACATCGCGGCGGCGGTCGCCGGCGTGGCCTATCGCCGCGGGCTGGCGCAAGAGCCGCAGCCGGCCGATCTCCTGGCGTATGCGCGGTCGCGGATGTACCAGCCGCGCTACGCCGATTACGTTGCGGCGTAACGCGTGCCGCACGCATTGCGGAGGCGAATCGTTTAATTCAGAAAGGTGAATGACGATGAAGGACAGGCTGCTGTCGACGCTCAAGCACCATCCGTTCGTAGCGGAATTCGAGCCCCGCCACATCGAGAAGCTCGCCAGCCTCGCGAGGGAGATCCGCTTCGAGCGCGACCAGATCCTCTTCCGTGAGGGCGACGAGTGCACGGAGTTCTACCTGATCGTGACCGGGCTCGTGGCGCTGGAGATCGTCGCCCCCGGGCATACGTTCCGCGTGCAAACGCTGTTCGCCGGCGACGAGCTCGGCTGGTCCGCGCTGCTCATGGGCAGAGGCAAGCATTTTCAGGCGCGTACGCTGGAACGCGTCGATGCGCTCGCCTTCGAAGGCGGCGAGCTCCTGGCCGCCTGCCACGAGGACACGGCCTTCGGTTTCATCCTCATGCAGCGACTCCTCGGCGTCGTTGCCGAGCGCCTGCAGGCGACGCGGCTACAGTTGCTCGACATGTACTCGCCCGTGGCAGCCCGGGCCGGCGCGTGACCGACCGCCCGCTGCGCCGGCCGAAACGCCGCTGAGCGACGCGACGCCGGGCTGCGTGCGGCCAGGCGCTGCGGCTCGCCCATAGCACCCTACGGACGCATGGGTCCCGTCGCGATTACGCTGATGCTGGCGGCCGCGTTCGCCGCATTCGCCGCGCTCGCCTGGCGCAAGCTCTCAATCGTGGTCGCCCTTGCGCCGGAAGTGCGCTGGGACCGGCCGTTCGCGCGGCTGAAAACGGTCGCGATCGACGGCTTCCTGCAGTCCCGGATGGTGAGGCGTGAATGGCGCCCCGGCCTCATGCACGCCGTGATCTTCCTCGGTTTCATGACGCTGCTGGTGCGCAAGCTCGAGCTTCTCGTCATCGGCTATCAGGAGCATTTCGTCTATCCGGGCCGCATGGGCGCGCTGTTCGCGAGCCTCAAGGATGCGGTCGAGCTCGCGGTGCTCGCGGCGGTGGGCTATGCCATCTGGCGCCGGTTTGTCCAGAAGCCCCAGCGGCTGGAGCGCAACCGCGAGGCGATCCTCATCCTCTCGCTCATCGCCGCGATCATGGTGACGGACCTGCTCTTCGACGCCTTCCGCTTCGCCCTGCTCGCTTCCGGCGATCCTGCGATCGCTCACGAGCGCTCGTTTGCCTTTGCCGGCGGCGCGCTGGCGGCAACGCTGGGCGGCCTATCGCGGTCACAGCTCGCGGCCGGCCACCAGGCGTTCTACTGGGTGCAGATGCTGACCGTGCTGTCTTTCCTCGTGATCCTGCCGCTGGGTGAGCATTTTCACATTGTCACGGCGCTGCCCGTGCTTTTCTTCCGCCGCGACGCGCGGGCGAACCGCGTGCCCACCCTCGATCTCGAGAAGATCATGCAGGACGAGAGCGGCGGCATGATGATCGGGATACACACCGCGCGGGACTTGAGCTGGAAGGACGCGCTCGATGCTTTCACCTGCACCGAATGCGGGCGGTGCAAGGACGCCTGTCCGACCTTTCTCACCGGCAAGCCGCTCTCGTTGAAATGGGTGCACGACAGCGTGAAGCGCCACCTGCTTGCCCAACGCCAGGCCATCGTGGGGGACAGCTCGGCCGAGCTACCGCCCCTTGTCGGTCAGGTCATCGCGCCAGAGACACTCTGGGCCTGCACCACCTGCGGCTACTGCGAGGAGGCGTGCCCGATCGAGCTCGAGCACCTGCCGAAGTTCTACCGGATGCGCCAGCACCAGGTGCTCATGGAAGGCGAGTTCCCGCACGAACTCAAGGCCGTGTTCAGCGCCTACGAGGTGCAGAGCAACCCCTGGGGGCTGCCGGCGGAGACGCGAGGAGACTGGGCACGCGAGCTCGGTGTGTCGGTCGTGCGTGGCCCGGAGGACGTCGAGGGCCTCGACTACCTGTTCTATGTCGGCTCTGCCGCGTCGTTCGATCGCGAGGGACAACGGATCGCCGCGGCATTCGTCAAGATCCTCAGGCACGCCGGGGTGCGCTTCGCGATCCTCGGCGTGCGCGAGACGTCAACCGGCGAATGCGTGCGCCGGGCCGGCAACGAGATGTTGTTTCACCAGCTGGCGCAGACGCTTGTCGGCACGCTCAACGAGCTGCGCGTGACTCGGATCGTCACCTGCGATCCACACGCCTTCAACAGCCTGAAGAACGAGTACCCCGAGCTCGGCGGGTGCTACGAGGTGATCCACCACACCCAGCTCATCGCGCAGCTGATCGCCGCCGGGCGCATCCGCGTCTCGCCCCGGTTCGAGCGGGTCATCTATCACGAGCCCTGCTATCTCGCCCGCCACAACGGCGAATACGAAGCGCCCCGCGCCGTTCTCGCCACGCTCACCCGCGACGCCCCGCTTGAGTTCGATCTTCGCCGCGAGAAAGCGATGTGTTGCGGCGCGGGTGGAGCGCGCATGTGGATGGAGGAAAAGATCGGCCGCCGCATCAACATCGTCCGCGTCGAACAGGCCTTGCCCCATCGGCCGCGGGTGATAGCGACCGCGTGTCCCTATTGCGCAACGATGATGAGCGACGGGCTGAAGGCTCTCGGGCCGGGCAACGATATACAGACGCGGGACATCGCCCAGCTTGTCGCCGAGGCCCTCGAGGAGCCGGCCGCCGGGAGCGCGCCGGCGCGTGCCTAGCAAGTCGCGCCGCAGCTCAGAGCCGCTCGATCACCCAGCCGGGAAATACGCCGATCAGCACCGCCACGAGCAGGCAGATGAGGCTCGCGCCGAGCGCGAGGCGCGCGGGAGCGCGTGTGGCGGCCTCGCCGTCGCTCTCCGGGCTCATGAACAGGTACTGGATTACGCGCAGATAGAAGTAGATGCCCAAATAGCTCCCCACCAGCCCGAGAACCGCGTAGACGGTGAAGCCGGCCGCGAACACGTTCTTGAAGACGAGGAACTTGGCGACGA
>Ga0335084_10006095_pt1 | contig 11955 bp, 12 predicted proteins | sample Lox_Sample_44_FD_206721 | JGI IMG/M metagenome (GOLD analysis project Ga0335084, IMG submission 206721) | Soil microbial communities from Loxahatchee National Wildlife Refuge, Florida, United States - Lox_Sample_4.4 | ecosystem: Environmental > Terrestrial > Soil > Wetlands | place: USA...
GCGCGGATTCAGCGAGCTGTAGGGATCCTGGAAGATCACCTGGATGCGCCGCCGCACCTTCCGGAGCTCGGCCGCGGAGAGCGCGGCGAGATCCTGCCCCTCGAACACGATCGCGCCCGAACTCGGGCGATCGAGATGCAGGATGCACCGGCCGGTGGTGGTCTTGCCGCACCCGGACTCGCCCACCAGCCCGAGCGTTTCGCCGCGGCGGATGTCGAAGCTCACGCCGTCGACCGCCTTGACGAGCGCGTGCGGTCCGCCGAAGAGCCCGCCCCCGACTTCGAAGTGCTTGACCAGGTTGCGGACCGAGAGCACGACCTCGCCGGCCCGCACGCTTGCGGCGCGGGGCGCGTCGAGGATGGCGACGGACTCGGTCATCGGACGTCCCTCGCGGCTCGCACGCTCAGGGTTTTCCCTTAGAGCCACGCGGGTTCACGCTGGCGCCCGATCCCGCAGCGTTGCCGAAACCCAGCACGCCGCGCGATGCCCGGGGCCGACGTCGTCGAGCGGCGGCACCGCCGTGCGACAGCGGTCGACGACGTGATCGCAGCGCGGCGCGAACGCGCAGCCGGGCGGGAGCCGGCCGAGATCGGGCGGCTGGCCGGGGATCGGCACGAGCTTCTCGCGGCGCGGCGCGTCGAGCCGCGGGACCGACCGCAGCAGCCCGATCGTGTACGGATGGCGCGGCTCGGCGTAGATCGCCGCCGCGGTCCCGCGCTCGATGATTCGGCCCGCGTACATCACGTTGACCCGGTCGGCATACCTGGCGACCACCCCGAGATTGTGGGTGATCATCAGCATCGCCACGCCGAACTTCCGCGACAGGCTCTTCAGCAGCTCGAGGATCTGCGCCTGGATGGTGACGTCGAGCGCGGTCGTGGGTTCGTCGGCGAGGACGAGCGCGGGATTGCACGACAGCGCCATGGCGATCATCATGCGCTGCCTCATCCCGCCGCTGAACTGGTGCGGATACTGGCCGAGCCGGCGCTCCGGATCCGGGATGCCGACCGTATCGAGGAGCTCGATCGCGCGCGCGCGCGATTGGCCGCCCGTCATGCCGAGGTGGATCTCCATCGTCTCGGTGAGCTGGCGGCCGATGGTGAGGACCGGGTTGAGCGAGGTCATCGGCTCCTGGAAGACCATCCCGATCTCGCGCCCGCGCACCTGCCGCATCTCCTCCTCGGAAAGCGCGAGGAGATCGCGCCCCTTGAAGAGGATGCGCCCGCCGACGATCCGGCCCGCGGGTTCCGCGACGAGGCGCATCACCGAGAGCGCGCTCACCGACTTGCCGCACCCGGACTCGCCGACGAGCGCGACGGTCTCGCCGGGCAGCACGTCCCAGGACACGCCGTCCACGGCGCGGATGACGCCCCGTCCGGTCGTGAACTGCGTGCGGAGATCCAGGACCTGGAGAAGTGGCGCCATGCGTCCATGGTGCGCGAGGCGAGCGTGCCCGGTCAATGCGGCAGCGCGGGATCACGGCGCGACGCGCCCGCGGGCCGCCGCGCTTCCCGCAGCGCCGCCCGCCACGCCTGCCGGAGCTTGCCGAGCAGCCGCCCGCGATCCCCGAACACCTCGTCGTTCGTGACGCGAACCAGCGTGATGCCCGCCGACCCGAGCACGGCTTCCTTGAAGAGACCCCGGCTGCGCTGCGGCGTGGCGCGGTGATAGCCGCCGTCGACCTCGATCGCGAGGCGCACCTCGGGGAAGTAGAAGTCCACGATCCACCTCCCCCCGCACACCCACTCGCGGCGGAACCGCCCGGCGAGCGCGCTTGCGTTCAGCCCGTTCAGGATCGCCTCGAGCGCGCGCTCGGCGCGCGTCGGATGCTCGCGACGCTCGTCGGCGATCTTCTGCAGCGCTTCGGGATCCGGCGGCGTTCCCCGCCGGCGAATTCTGTCGTTCAATCGCATGCCGCCGAGTCTGCGCCGGCTGCGGGCTCGCCCGGTGAGCCTCGCGCATCGCGCCGCTTCTTTGGTACTCTCCTCCGCCCGACGTGCAGCAGTCTTCCCGCGCGGCGAGAGAGAGGCATCCGATGAGAGGTGGGACGAAGCTCGAGGTTCTGCTCGCCGGCCTGAAGTTCGGCGAGGGACCGCGCTGGCGCGACGGCAAACTCTGGTTCGCCGATTTCTACACGCACCGCGTCGCGACCGTCGGCCTCGACGGCCGCGACGAGACGATCGTCGAAGTGCCGCAGCGCCCGTCGGGACTCGGTTGGACCGCGAACGGGGAGCTCCTCGTCGTCTCGATGCTCGACCGTCGCGTGCTGCGGTTCGACGGCAAGGCGCTGCATCTCCACGCCGACCTCTCGCAGCTCGCGGGCGGCCTCTGCAACGACATGGTGGTGGACGCCGCCGGCCGCGCGTACGTCGGCAACTTCGGCTACGACCGCCACAACGACGCGCCGCCGCGCAACACCCGCATCATCCGCGTCGACCCCGACGGCCGCAACGCCGCGTTCGTGGGTGACGATCTCCACTTCCCGAACGGCATGGTCATCGCGCCCGATGGCCGGACGCTGATCGTCGCCGAGACCTTCGCCCACCAGCTCACTGCTTTCGACATCGCCGCCGACGGCGCGCTCCGCAACCGGCGTCTCTTCGCTGCTCTCGACGGCATCTTCCCCGACGGGATCTGCCTCGACGCCGAAGGCGCGATCTGGGTCGCGGACGCGCGCGGGCGGAGCGTGATCCGCGTGCTGCCGGGCGGCCGGATCGCGCAGTCCGTCGACACCGGCGCCGAGCGCTGCTCCTATGCGTGCATGCTCGGCGGCCCCGACCGGCGCACGCTCTTCGTGATCACCAACACCGGCAGCGGGCCGAAGATGGCCGAGAAATCCGACGGGCGGATCGAGATCGTGCGGGTCGACGTGCCCGGTGCCGGCCTGCCGTGAAGCGATCAACCCATAGGTGAACGATGGCGCGCGTACCGTATCTCAACCAGTCCGACCTGTCGGCGGAACACAAGGATCTCCTTACCCGGAACATCAACCTGTTCCGGGCAATGGTGAATAGCCCGAACGGCGCGCGCGCGTTTCACGGCCTCGGCGAGTTCATCCGCCATAAGAGCCGGCTCGATCCGCGGCTCCGCGAGCTCGCGATCCTGCAGGTCGGGTACCTGACGCGGTCGGTCTACGAGTACACCCACCACATCAAGATCGGTCGCGACTTCGGCGTGTCGGACAGCGACCTCCGCGCGCTCGCGGCCGAAACCGCGGGCAAATCCAGCAAGCTCGAGCCGCTCGCGCAGACGGTGCTGCGGGCGGCGCGCGAGATGACGCAGGGGTTCGCGATCTCCGACGCGACGTTCGCGGCGCTGAAGAAGGACCTGGACAACGAGCGGCTCACCGACCTCGTCCTCACCATCGCCTTCTACAACGCCGTCGTGCGCTTCCTCGCGACGATGCAGATCGACAACGAGCCCGAGTACCAGAAGTACCTGGCCGAGTTCCCGTTTCCGCAGGATCAATGACGACCGCGACGCGCCACGAGCTCTCGCTCGCGCACCTCACCGTTCTCGACGCGACGCCGCCCGAGCTCGTCACTGTCGCGGCAGCCGCGGGGTTCCGCATGGTCGGCCTCCGGCTCACCGCCACGCCGAGCGTCGGCGTGCCGCCGTACGACATGCTCGGCGATACGCCGGTCATGCGGGAAACGCTGAAGAAGATGGCGGACACCGGCGTGTCCGTGCTCGACGTCGAGTTTCTCCGCTTCGAACCCGAGACGCCGATCGGCATCCCGGAGGGCTTCCTGGAGGCCGGGGCGCGCCTCGGCGCCAAGTACGTGCTCGTGATGAGCATGGAGCCGGACGAGGCGCGAACGCTCGAACGGTTCGGCGAGCTCTGCGATCGCGCCGCGCAGTACGGCCTGCACGTCTGCCTCGAGTTCGCGATCTACACCGGCGTGAAGACGGTCGATCACGCCGCGCACATGATCATGCAATCGGGCCGCTCGAACGCCTCGATCCTCGTGGACGCGCTGCACTTCAGTCGGTCGGGTGGCGTGCCTGCGGACCTCGCGCACATCGACCCGTCGCTCTTCCGGTACGCGCAGATCTGCGACGCGGAGCCTGGCATGCCCACCGCGCCGGCCGATCTGATCCGTGAGGCGCGGACCGGACGGCTCCTGCCCGGCGAGGGCGTGCTGCCGCTCGCGGAGCTGGTGCGGGCGCTGCCCGCCACCGCCGTGTTGAGCGTCGAGGCGCCGGTGCGGGCGACCGCCGGCCTCCCGGCGCTCGAACGCGCCCGGCGCGCGCACCGGGCGATGCAGGCATTGCTGGACAACACTTAGGAGAGTCCCATGGCCGGACGCGTCGCAGGCAAAGTGGCAGTGGTGATGGGCGGCGGCCAGACGCCGGGCCAGACGGTCGGCAACGGTCGCGCCGCAGCGATCGTGCTCGGACGCGAAGGCGCCCGCGTCGTGGTCGTCGACCGCGACCTGGCGTCCGCCGAGGACACCGTCCGGATGATCCGCGCGGAGAAGGGCGAGGCGGTCGCGCTCCAGGCCGACGCGACGCGCGAGGCGGACGTCCAGCGCGTGATCGCCGTCGCCGTCGAGCGCTTCGGCCCGCTCGACATCCTCCACAACAACGTCGGCGCGAGCATCGCGCTCGGCGACGCGCCGGCCGACACGCTGACCGAGGACGCCTTCGACCGCAGCTTCGCGGTCAACCTCAAGACCGCTTGGCTCGCCACCAAGCACGCGCTGCCCGGCTTCCGGAGCCGCGGCCGCGGCTCGATCGTGAACATCTCGTCGCTCGCCGCCGCGCAGGCGTATCCGCTGCTCGGCTACAAGACGATGAAGGCGGCGATGATCGCGATGACCGAGAACGTCGCCGCCGCCAACGCGCAGTACGGCATCCGGGTGAACGCGATCCTGCCCGGGCTCATGAACACGCCGATGGCGATCGAGTCGCGCGTCGCGCAGGGCCGGCCGCGCGCGGAGGTGATCGCGGCGCGCGACAGCAAGATCCCGCTCGGGCGCAAGATGGGGACCGGATGGGACGTCGCCCACGCGGCGCTGTTCCTGCACTCCGACGAGGCGGCGTTCATTACCGGCAGCGTCCTGGTCGTGGACGGCGGCGAGCTCGTCGCGCACGGTCTATAGGCCCGGCCGCGATCGCCTATAGGCGAAACCGTTGCCGACCGCAACGCGGCTTGGGCTAGCATTGCCGCCCAAGCACCAATAAGTAACGAAGTAACGCGCGCGCGCACGGGCGCGAACCGGAGGAGGAGGCGGGGGCCGTGGACGCGGTGAAGTGGTTCCTCATCGACTTCCTGCAGGCGTTCGCCGCGGGGCTCCTCGTCGGCGGCACCTACGGGCTGATGTGCGTCGGCCTCGGCATCATCTTCGGCGTCATGCGCGTCGTGAACTTCGCCCACGGCGATTTCATGATGCTCGGCATGTACATCGCGTTCTACCTCGTCACCGGCTTCGGCATCCTCGCCTTCATGGGCCCGTACGCCGGTCCGATCGTCGGCGCGATCCTCGCCGGCCCGATCGTCTTCGTCATCGGCTGGCTGCTCCACCGCTACCTGATCGCGCGCGTGACCGGCGTGCGCGTCGTGACGGCGGAGGCCGAGGGGCACTACGCCCAGATCATTCTGACGCTCGGCGTGTCGCTGATCCTGCAGAACGGCGGCCTCATCCTCTTCGGCTCCGTCCCGATCTCGGTCCAGACGCCGCTCTCGCGCGAGTCGTGGGAGCTCGGGCCGGTCTTCCTCAACCAGGCGCGGACGGTGAGCTTCGTGATCGCGGTCGCGTTCGCGCTCGCGCTCTACTTCTTCCTCGGCCGCGTGCGGCTCGGCAAGGCGCTCCGCGCCGCGGCCGACAACCCGATCGCCGCCGCCTACGTCGGGGTCGACGTCGACCGCTCGCACCGCCTCGCGTTCGGCCTCGGCGTCGGCATCACCGCGATCGCGGGCGGGCTGATCGCGAGCTCGCAGTCGTTCCAGCCGTACATCGGCTTCGACTTCGTCGTCGTCATGTTCGCCGGCGTCATCCTCGGCGGGCTCGGCAGCATACTCGGCGCGTTCTGGGGCGGGCTCACGATCGGCCTCGTCCAGCAGATGTCGACGCTCATCCTGCCGTACCAGCTGCAGAACACCGCGATCTTCGTCGTCTTCCTGCTGATCATCTTCTTCTGGCCGCGCGGCATGTTCGGCCGGACCTGGGAGCGCGCGTGACGACGCGGGCGCTGCACGGCGGGGCGTGGAAGCAGTACGGCGTGATCGCCGCCTTCGCGGTCGCCTACCTCGCGCTCGGGCTCCTGGTCCGCAATTCCTACTATCAGCTGATCATGACCCTCGTCCTGATCTGGGCGACGATGGGCCTCAGCTGGAACATGCTGAGCGGCTACAGCGGGATGATCTCGTTCGGCCAGGCCGCGTTCTTCGGGCTCGGCGGCTACACGATGACGATCGCGTTCGTGAAGTTCGGCGTCACGCCCTGGATCGGCATCCCGCTCGGCGTCCTCGTCGGTGTGATCGCGGCGGTCATCATCGGCATCCCGACCTTCCGCCTCCGCGGGCACTACTTCGCCCTGTCGATGCTCGCGTACCCGCTCGCGATGCTCTACGTCTTCGAGTGGATGGGGTACCAGGAAGTGTCGCTGCCGATGAAGCGCGAGAACCCCCACGCGTACGCCCAGTTCGCCGATCCGCGCAGCTACATGGCGCTCGCGATGGTCCTGCTCGTCGCCGCGATGATCGTGTCGCTCCACGTCGAGCGCTCGCGCTTCGGCCGGTCGCTGCTCGCGATCAAGCAGAACGAGCCGGCGGCCGAGGCGGCCGGCATCGACGCGCCGCGGCAGAAGATGTACGCGATCATGCTGAGCGCCGCCATCGCGGCCGCCGCCGGCGGGCTCTACGCGAACGTGCTGCTGGTGGTGACGCCGCAGACCATGTTCGGCATGCTGGTCTCGGCGCAGGCGCTGATCGTCTCGCTCTTCGGCGGCGTCGGCATCTTCTGGGGGCCGGTGATCGGCGCCGCGGTGCTCGTGCCGCTCGCCGAGATTCTGCACGGCGAGCTCGGCCACATCGTCCCCGGCATCCAGGGCGTCGTATACGGGCTCGCCATCATCGTCATCATCCTGCTCGCGCCCGAAGGCATCTACTGGAAGCTGCGCGACCGCCTCGCACCGGTGCGCCGGCCGCCGTCGATACCGCGCGTGGCGGCCGCGCCCGCCGTTGCGGCAAAGCCCCCGGGCGACGCGAAACCGGTGCTCACGCTCGACCGCGTCACGCACGCCTTCGGCGGGCTCAAGGCCGTGGACGACGCGAGCCTCCTCGTCAAGGCGGGCGCGATCCACGGCATCATCGGGCCGAACGGCGCCGGCAAGACGACGCTCTTCAACGTCATCAACGGATTCCTCACCCCGGCAACCGGCAGCATCCGGTTCGAGGGCGCCGAGCTCGTCGGACGGAAGCCGCACCAGATCTGCCGCCAGGGCATCGGCCGCACCTTCCAGGTCGTGCGCGCGTTCCCGCGCATGACCGTGCTCGAGAACGTGATCACCGGCGCGTATGCCGGTACGGCTACCGACGCCGAGGCGGAGGAGCTCGCGCTCGCGGCGCTGACGCGCGTCGGGCTCGCGGACGAGCAGGCGTACGCGATCGCCGGCGGGCTCACGACCAAGCAGCTCCGGTTGATGGAGCTCGCGCGAGCGCTCGCCCCGCGGCCGCGGCTGCTGCTGCTCGACGAAACGCTCGCCGGGCTCGGGCACGACGCGCTCGACGAGATCCTGCAGATCATCCGCCAGGTGAACCGCGAAGGCGTGACCATCGTCATCATCGAGCACACGATGCAGGCGATGGTGAAGCTCGCCGACGAGTTCAGCGTGCTCGACCATGGCCGCCTGATCGCGAGCGGGCCCCCCGCCGAGGTGGTCCGCAACCGCGCGGTGATCGAGGCCTACCTCGGCAAGAAATGGATGGACCGTGTTGCAGATCCGGTCACTTAGCGTCGCCTACGGCGGGCTGCACGCGCTGAGCGAGGTGTCGCTCGACGTGGAGCAGGGCGAGTTCGTGACCGTGGTCGGGCCGAACGGCGCCGGCAAGTCGACGCTCTTCAAGACGATCTCGGGCACGGTCGCGCCGGTGTCGGGCGAGATCACGTATAAGGGCAAGAGTCTCCTCGCGGTGCCGCCGGGCGAGCGCGCGCAGCACGGCATCGCGCACGTGCCGGAGGGGCGGCAGGTGTTCGCTTCCATGACCGTCATGGAGAACCTGGAGATGGGCGCGTACACGCGGAACGGCCGCGCGCGCTGGCACGAGCTTCTGCCGATGATCTTCGCGCTGTTCCCGGTGCTGCAGGAGCGCCGCGAGCAGCTCGCCGGGACGCTGTCCGGCGGCGAGCAGCAGATGCTCGCGATCGGGCGCGGGCTCGCGTCGGCGCCGGAGCTCCTGATGCTGGACGAGCCGTCGATGGGGCTCGCGCCGACGGTGGTCGACGCGATCTTCGAGCGCATCCACCAGATCCACCGCGAGCACGGCATCACGATCCTGCTCGTCGAGCAGCGCGTGGCCGAGGCGCTCGAGTCCTGCGACCGCGGCTACGTGCTCGAGACCGGGCGCGTGGTGATGCAGGGCACACACAACGAACTAATGGCGGACCCGCGCGTCAAACGCGCGTATCTCGGGATCTAACCGAAGGAGGAAGTGCTATGTGGAGTGAAAGTTCCAAAGTTGGACGCCGGGCCGTACTCGCCGCGGGGGTCTCGGCGGCGGCGCTGGCGGCCGCGTTCTCCACGGGAGCGTGGGCGCAGCAGAAGGAGGTCAAGGTGGCGGTCATTGCGCCGATCTCCGGACCCTGGGCGCGGCAGGGCCAGCTCATCCAGATGGGCGCCGAGATGGCGGTCGACGAGATCAACCAGAAGGGCGGCATCAAGTCGCTGGGCGGCGCGAAGCTCAAGCTCATCATCGCCGACGCCGGCGACTCGGCGGAGAAGGCGAAGAACGCGGCGCAGCGGCTCATCGCGCAGGAGCCCGACCTGGTCGGCGGCACCGGCGCGTGGCTGAGCACGTTCACGCTCGCGGTGACCGAGGTGACCGAGCGCGCGCAGATCCCCTGGCTCACGCTCTCGTACGCCGACAACATCACCGACCGCGGGTTCAAGTACGTCTTCCAGACCTCGCCGGTCGCGAGCGTGCAGTCGATCAGCGCGATACCCGCGATCGTCGAGCTCGCCAAGACCGCCACCGGCAAGGCGCCGGCGACGGCGGGGATCATCGGCGACAACACCGCCTCGCCCGTGTTCTTCCTGAAGCCGCTGCGCGAAGGAGGCCTCGAGAAGGCGGGCATGAAGGTCGTGATGGACGAGACCTACACCCCGCCGCTGTCGGATGCGACGCCGCTGATCCAGAAGGTACGCTCGACGCGACCCGAGATCCTGTTCTTCGTCTCGACGACGATCTCCGACCTCAAGCTCGGGCTGGAGAAGATGAACGAGTTCCGGCTCGGCAAGGGCGTGGTGCCGGTGATCGCGAACGGCGCGCACATGGGTGCGCCCGAGGTGCTCAAGAACGTGCCGCCGGAGCTGCTCGAAGGCCTGATGTTCGTCGTCGCCGACTGGAACATGAAGGGCCACGAGTCGATCAACGAGACGTTCAAGAAGCGCACCGGCGAGCCGTGGATCACCCAGGACGCCATCACCGGCTACGGCGACATGTGGATCCTGAAGGAGGGGCTCGAGCGCGCCAAGACGGCGGACAAGGTCAAGCTGACCGAGGAGATCCGCAAGCTGAAGCTCACGACGGGCCCCGCCGCCGATGCATTTCCCGGCGGCGTGCAGTTCGACGAGAAGGGCCGGCGCATGAACGCGCCGCTCGTCATCGTGCAGTGGCAGAAGGGCGTGCCGGTCACCGTCTCGCCGGTCGACCGCGCGCTCGCGAAGCCGTACTGGGCGAAACAGTAACGCGTCGGGACGGAAGGCCCGCATCCGGGCGACGCGGATGCGGGCCAAGTCTTTTTTGCAGTATCGGGCGTCGCCGTAGCGGAGTCGAGCATGAGCAGCCGGATAGGATTCATCGGGGTCGGGCAGATGGGCGCGCCGATGGCGGAGCGCCTCGTCGCGGCCAGCCACGAGGTCGCGGTGTTCGACGCGAACCCCGCGGCGATGCAGCCACTCGTCGCGCGCGGCGCGATCGGAGCGGCGTCGGCGCGCGAGGCGGCGGCGGGCGCCGAGGTGGTCTTTGCATGCCTGCCGTCGCCCGAGATCTCCAGGAGCGTGGCGCTCGGGGCCGACGGCATTGCCGGGGTCGAAGGGGTCCGCATCTATATCGAGACCTCGACGATCGGCACCGCTGCCCTCAAGGCGATCGCGAGCGGACTCAAGGCACGCGGCATCAGCGTGCTCGACGCGCCGGTCAGTGGAGGGCCGCGCGGTGCGCGTGCGGGCAAGCTGGCGACAATGGTCGCGGGCGAACGGGCGGCGTTCGATCGCGCGCGGCCGCTGTTCGAGGCGATCGCCGGCAAGGTCTTCTACGTTGGCGCGGAACCGGGGCTCGCGCAGATCACGAAGCTCGCGAACAACATGATTTCCGCCGCGGCGATGGCGGTCTCGATGGAGGCCGCGGCGATGGCGGTGAAGGCGGGCGTCGACGCGCACACGCTGATCGACGTGGTGAACGCGAGCACCGGCCGCAACACCGCTACCTCGGACAAGTTCCCGCAATCGATCCTGCCGCGGACGTTCGACTACGGCGGCAAGCTCGGCATCATGTACAAGGACGTCGAGCTCTGCTTCGCCGAGGCGCGCGCGCTGGGCGTGCCGATGTGGGTCGGGTCGGCCGTCGTGCAGCTCTGGTTCCAGGCGATGACCGAGGGGCGCGGGCAGGACGACTACACCACCCTGATGAAGACGATCGAGGGCTGGGCGGGCGTGAAAGTCGGCGGAGAACGGCAATGACGCGCGTGAACGCCGTCCGCATCCACCAGCACGGCGGCCCGGAAGAGCTGCGCTACGAGCCGGTCGACGTCGGCGAGCCCGGTCCGGGCGAGGCGCGCGTCCGCCACACGGCGATCGGGCTCAACTTCACCGACATCCACCACCGAACCGGGCGCTACGCGCTCGCGCAGCTGCCGCACGTGATCGGCATGGAAGCGGCCGGCGTGGTCGAGGCGGTCGGCGCGGGGGTGACGGAAGTGAAGGTCGGCGACCGCGTCGCGTACGCCTCCGACCGGCCGCGGGCGTACTCGCAGGCGACCGTGTTGCCGGCGTGGCGGCTGGTGAAAGTGCCGGACGCCATCGACGACGAGACCGCCGCGGCGCTCATCCTGAAAGGTCTGACCGCGCAGTACCTCATCCGCGGCGCCTATCCGATCAAGGCCGGCGAGACGATCCTCGTCCACGCCGCCGCGGGCGGCGTGGGGCTCATCATGTGCCAGTGGGCGCGCCATCTCGGCGTGAAGGTGATCGGCACGGTCAGCACCGAGGAGAAGGCCGAGCTCGCGCGCAGGAACGGCTGCGAGCATGCGATCCTGTACACGAAGGAAGACGTCGTCGCGCGCGTGCGCGAGTTGACCGGCGGCGCCGGGCTGCCGGTGGTCTACGACGGCGTCGGCGCAGCCACCTTCGAGACCTCGCTCGAGTGCCTGCGCCGCCGCGGGCTCGTCGTCACCTACGGCTCCGCGTCCGGCGTCATCCCGCCGTTCGACCTGTTCCGCCTGAACCGCATGGGCTCGCTCTATGTCACGAGCACCGGCCTGGCGGACTACACGCACACGCGCGCCGAGCTCGTGGAGCGGGCCGACGATCTCTTCGCTGCGGTCCTGAGCGGCGCAGTGCGCGTGGAGATCCACCAGCGCTATCCGCTCGCCGAGGCGGCGCGCGCCCATCGCGACCTCGAGGCGCGGCGGACCATCGGGAGCTCGATCCTGCTGCCCTGACGCGGCGGCCCGCGGGCCAGGCTTGCGCGTTCGTAAGGAATCCGCGTTTTTCCCTCGTGTTTGTCGCGAC
>Ga0335084_10006096_pt1 | contig 11954 bp, 12 predicted proteins | sample Lox_Sample_44_FD_206721 | JGI IMG/M metagenome (GOLD analysis project Ga0335084, IMG submission 206721) | Soil microbial communities from Loxahatchee National Wildlife Refuge, Florida, United States - Lox_Sample_4.4 | ecosystem: Environmental > Terrestrial > Soil > Wetlands | place: USA...
GTAGAGGTGGAAGGGCGTGAACTCGACCGTCTTGGCGAGGTAGCGCATGTTGCCCTTCTCGGCCCAGATCTTGTTGATCAGCTCGTAGCCGCCGTTCTTGCGCTGCTCGGCGGCGCTGGTCTCGGACAGCTTGAGGATGTCGGCCTCGGGCATCACGTTGGTGTAGAAGGCGCCGGTGCTGAAGCCGATGTCGACCACGCCGCTTTGCACCGCCTTGCCCACTTCGAAGGTGGGGATCGCTTTCGGCCCGCCGATGAAGTTGATCTGCAGCAGGCCCTTGCCGTCCTTGTTGACGTCGGCGATCCAGTCGACGGTGCGCTTCACGTAGAACTGGTTTTCCGGAAAGGCGCTCACCAGCCGTAGCGTCACCTCCTGCGCCTGGGCGAAGCCGGGCAGCGCGAGGGCGAGAAACAGGATCCGCTTCATTGATTTCCTCCTCTAAGGAGCAGCGAGGTTAGGCGCCGCGCACTTTATTTGTCAAATCAATGGCGCTCATGATATGAATCATCGTCATGAATGTGCAGGACGTCGACCTGAACCTGCTGCGCGTGTTCGATGCCGTCCTGAACGAGCGCGGCGTCACGCCGGCCGCGACGCGTCTCGGGCTGACGCAGCCCGCTGTGTCCAACGCCCTGGCGCGCCTGCGCGCGGTCTTCGGCGACGCGCTCTTCGTGCGCACGCCGGGCGGCATGGACGCGACGCCCTTCGCGCGCCAGCTGGCCGAGCCGGTGAGGCAGGCGCTGGCCCTGCTCGAATCGGCCCTCGCGCACGGCCCGGGCTTCGACCCGGCGAGCTCCACGCGCGCCTTCCGCTTCTACATGTCGGACCTCGGCCAGATCGAGTTCCTGCCGCCGCTCATCGAGCGGGTGCAGGGCGCCGCGCCGGGCGTGCGGCTGGAGGCCGCGGCGCTCGACGTCGAGGACATCGGCGCCGCGCTCGCCGCCGGCGCGCTCGACCTGGCGGTCGGTTTCCTGCCCGGCCTCGTCGCGCCAGTCGGCCGCACGCCGCTCTTCCGCGACCCCTACGTGTGCCTGATGCGCGCCGATCACAAAATAAAAGTACTAACAAAAAAAGCCTTTCTCGATGCATTGCACGTGCTGGTTACTTACCGCGGCGGCCACCGCGTGATCGAGGAGGCGCTCGACCGCGCCGGCCTGTCGCGCCACATCGCGTTGCGCGTGCCGCACTTCACCGTCGTGCCGATGGTGCTCGAGCGCACCGACCTGATCCTGACGCTGCCGGCCCGCGTGGGCCGGGTCTACGAGAAGCGCGGCAACTTCAAGACGCTTCCGGTGCCGGTGCCGATTCCGCCCGCCGAAGTCGCCGTGCACTGGCACGAGCGCTTCGAGGCCGACGCCGGCAACCGCTGGCTGCGCGAGCAGATCGTGGCCCTCTTCGCCGCCTAGCTGCGCTAAGTTAGCGCGCATGAGCCTGCCCGCCCGCGCCGACCACATCGGCAGCCTGCTGCGGCCGAAGGCCCTCAGAGAGGCATTCCGCGCTTTCTCCGAGAAAAAGATATCCGAAAGGGAATTTCGAAGAATTCAGGATTCGGCGATCGGCGAGGTAGTGCGCCTGCAGAAGGACTGCGGCCTCGAAGTGATCACCGACGGCGAGTTCCGGCGCATCTCGTATTGGGAAAAGTTCGTGCGCCTGACGAAAGGCCTCGAGGTGCGCGACGCCGTGTTCACCTTCCACGACGCCGCGGGCCACGAGTCCAGGTTCACCGCGCCTTACGTTGCCGGAAAGGTTTCGCGCGCCGGGCCGATCGCGCTCGACGAGCTGGGCTTCGGCAACAACAAGATCACCCTGCCGGCGCCCTCGACGATGCATTTCTATCGCCACAACGACTGGGGTAGCGCCTACGACAGCGCGCAAGCCTTCTTCAAGGACCTGGGCGAGGTGTACCAGGCGGAAATCGCGGACCTTGCCAAAGCTGGATGCCGGTATGTGCAGCTTGACGAGGTCGCCGTAGCGATTCTGTGCGACCCCGCAGCCCGCGCAAGAGTGAAGGACCCCGAACGCCTGGTGGATCTGTACATCGATGCCATCAATGAGGCGGTAAAGAACCGGCCCGAAGGAATGGCGGTCGGCGTACACGTCTGCCGCGGCAACTACAAGGGGATGTACCTCTCCGAGGGCGGCTACGACTCGGTGGCGGAGAAGTTCTTCGGCCGCACCGACGTCGACCATTTCCTGCTCGAGTTCGATACGCCGCGCGCCGGCGGCTTCGCGCCGCTGCGTTTCGTGCCGAAGGGAAAGGGCGTCGTGCTGGGGCTGGTCAGCTCGAAGACGCCGCGGCTCGAGCAGATGCAAACGCTCGAGCGGCGGACCGAAGATGCATCAAAGTACATCGACCCGGCGAACCTCGCCATCAGCCCACAGTGCGGCTTCGCCAGCACGATGGGCGGCAACCCGCTCACCGAGGCGGACGAGCGGGCGAAACTGAAGCTCTGCGTCGACGCGGCACGTAAAATCTGGGGGCGATGAGGATCCTGATTGCCGGCGCCGGTATCGGCGGCCTGACGGCGGCCGCCTGCCTGCTCAAGGCGGGGCACGACGTGCAGATCCTCGAGCAGGCGCCCGAGCTGATCGAGATCGGCGCCGGCATCCAGATCAGCGCCAATGCGATGCACGTCCTCAACGACCTCGGCCTGGGCGAGGCGATTTCCGCCGCTTCGGTGCGGCCCGACGCTTACGTCTTTCGCCTGCACGACACGGGCGAGGTGATCAGCCAGTTCGCGCTCGCCGACGAGCACGCGCGCCTGCACAAGGCGCCCTACAACCAGTTGCACCGCGCCGATTTCCAGAACCAGCTGGTCAAGAACGTGCGGCACGTAATCCGCCTGAACTCGCGCGTGGCAGGCTTCGAGGAAACGGCGTCCGGAGTGCGCGTGCGCCTGGCGGGCGGCGAGACTGTGAGCGGCGACCTGCTGATCGGCGCCGACGGCGTGAAGTCGGTGGTGCGCGAGCAGATCGCGGGCGCGGCGCATCCTGTCTACACCGGGGACGCGGCGTGGCGGCTCACCATTCCGGCGCACAAGCTGCCGCGCGGCTTCATGGACCAGGTGATGTCGGTCTGGATGGGGCCCGGCGCCCACGTGGTGTGCTACTACCTGCGCGCCGGGGCGCTGCTCAACTTCGTCGGCCTGGTGGAGACGGAGGAAGTGTCGGAGGAATCGTGGACCGCGCGCTTCCCGTGGGAGAAGCTCAAGGCCGATTTCGCGGGCTGGCATGCGGACATCCAGACCGTCATCGACCTCGCCGAGCGCGGCGCCTGCTACCGCTGGTCGCTCTTTTACCGTCCGCCGATCGCGAACTGGAGCACGCGCCGCGCCACGCTGCTCGGCGATTCCGTCCACGCCACGCTACCGTACCTCGCGCAGGGGGCGGCGATGGCGATCGAGGACGGGGCGGTGCTGACGCGCGCTCTGGCGATGGCGGATGTGCCCGAAGCCCTGCAGATCTATCAGCGCAGCCGCGTCGAGCGCACCACGCGGATCGTCGAGGGCTCCTCCGCCAACCGCGCGCTGTTCCATATGCGCGACCAGCAGGGGCTGCGCCGCGCCTTCGCCAAGCGCGACGAGGGCGCCGCGCGGAACGCCTGGCTGTACTCGTACAACCCGCTCAAGGTGGAGCTCGCCCGCTAGATGCGCGTCCTGGTCGTCGGCGCCGGCCCGGCCGGACTCTACCTCTCGTATCTGCTGAAAAGAGCGGATCCGCGTTGCGAGCTGCGCGTGGTCGAGCAGAACCCGCCCGACGCCACCTTCGGCTTCGGCGTGGTGTTCTCCGACAAGGCGCTCGAGTTCCTGCGCGGCGACGATCCGCAGACCTACGACGCGATCACGCCGCACATGGAAACGTGGACCGATCTCACCGTGGTGCATCGCGGCACGCCGGTGGTGATCGACGGCATCGGCTTCTCGGCCATCGGGCGCCTGAAGTTCCTGCGCCTCATGCAGCAGCGCACGGCGAGTGCAGGAGTGGTGCCGGAATTCAACACCCGGCTCTCTGAAATCGACAAAGGCAGGTACGACCTCGTGGTTGCCGCCGATGGCGCCAACTCAATCGCGCGCGGCACGGCCGACTTCGGCACCACCATTACGCCGCTCAGGAACAAGTTCGCCTGGTTCGGCACCACCAAGCTGTTCCCGACGCTGACGCAGACTTTCATCGAGAACGAGCACGGCCACTTCAACGCCCATCACTACCGGCACTCGTCGGAGATGAGCACGTTCGTCTTCGAGTGCGATGCCGCGACGTGGGAACGAGCCGGCTTTTCCCGGATGGACGAAGCGGCGACCATGGCCTACGCCGAACGCGTCTTCGCCGAAGCCCTCGGAGGGCACCGTCTCGTTTCGAATCGATCGGTTTGGCGGAATTTCCCCAATGTCAGGAACAGACGCTGGTCGGCGGGCAACGTGGTGCTGATCGGCGACGCGCAGCGCACCGCGCATTTTTCCATCGGCTCGGGAACGCGGCTGGCGATGGAGGACGCGATCGCGCTCGCAAAAGCCTTGAAGGAGCATCCGGTGGCTGAAGCGCTGCAGGCGTTCGAAGCGGCGCGCCGCCCGATCGTCGACAAGCTGGTCGCGGCGGCGGACGCGAGCGGGGCGTGGTACGACCGCTTCGCGGAGCACATGAAACTTTCGCCGCGGGACTTCGCGTGGAGCTATATTCAGCGCAGCGGGCGCATCGACCCCGAGCGGCTGAGCAGGATTTCCCCCCGATTCGCCAGAACCTGATGCTATTCCCGACCACCCTCGTAGGCAGCTACCCGCAGCCCGAATGGCTGATCGACCGGAAAAAGCTCGCCGGGCGCTTTCCGCCGCGCGTGCGCGCGCGCGAGCTGTGGCGGATCGAAGAGTCCTTCCTGAAGCAAGCGCAGGACGACGCGACGCTGCTCGCCATCCAGGCGCAGGAGGCGGCGGGGCTCGACATCGTCACCGACGGCGAGATCCGGCGCGAGAGCTACTCGAACCGCTTCGCCACCGCGCTCGAGGGCGTCGACATCGACAACCCGGGCAGCGCGCTCGACCGCTCGGGCCATCCGAACCCGGTGCCGCGCATCGTCGGCAGGATCCGGCGCAAGCATCCGGTCGAGGTGCAGGATCTGCTGTTCCTGAAGAAGAACACCAGGAGACTGACCAAGATCACCGTCCCTGGCCCCTTCACCATGCTGCAGCAGGCGCAGAACGACTTCTACCGGTCGGAGGAAGAAGCCGCGATGGACTACGCCGCGGCGGTCAACGCGGAGATCCGCGACCTCTTCGCCGCCGGCGCGGACGTCGTCCAGATCGACGAGCCCTACATGCAGGCGCGTCCCGAGAAGGCCAGGCAGTACGGGCTCAAGGCCTTGAACAAGGCGCTGGAAAATGTCGCCGGCGAAACGGCGGTCCACATCTGCTTCGGCTATGCGGCGATCATCCACGCGCGGCCCGAGGGGTATTCGTTCCTCCCCGAGCTCGCCGGCTGCTCGTGCCGGCAGGTGTCCATCGAAACGGCCCAGTCGAAGCTCGACTGCTCGGTGCTGTCGTCACTTAAAGACAAGAAAATAATGGTCGGTGTGATCGACTTGTCGGACATGACCGTCGAGACGCCGGAGACTGTCGTCGAAAGGGCGCGGCGTGCGTTGAAGCACCTGCAGCCTCAGAATATGATCCTCGCGCCCGACTGCGGCATGAAGTACCTGCCGCGCGAGGTCGCCGAGGGCAAGATGAGAGCGCTCGTCGAAGGCGCGAAGCTGTTGCGGTCGCTGTACCGCTGACGGGGATTCCGCTAGGGGAATCTTGAAACAAGGAGCGAGCATGAAGTACGTCGCATCGATTCTCTCGGTCATCCTCGCCGGCTGCGCGGCCGGCGGACCGGGCTTCGGCCAGGACAACCGGCCGTTCACCAGCACCGAGACCGGCATCCTCGTCGGCGCGGCGAGCGGCGCGGTGCTCGGCGCGGTGGCCTACAACAAGAACCGCAGCCGCGGCGCGGTGATCGGCGCCATCGGCGGCGGCCTCGCCGGCGGCGCGGTCGGCGCCTACATGGACAAGCAGAAGCAGGACCTCGAGAAGGCGCTCGCGCACGAGATCCAGGCCGGGCAGGCGCGCGTCGACAAGATGCCGAACGAGGTGCTGCGCATCACCATGACCAACGCGACGGCGTTCGACACCAACTCGAGCACCATCAAGCCGGGCTTCGACAGCACGATGGACAAGCTCGCCGACGTGGTGCTGCGCTACGGCAAGACCACGCTCACGGTGGTGGGCCACACCGACAATGTCGGCTCTGACGAATACAACCAGAAGCTCTCGGAGCAGCGCGCGCACGCCGTGGCCGAATATCTCGAGTCGAAGCGGGTGAACAGCATGCGCCTCGCGCTCGCCGGCAAGGGCGAGACGCAGCCGATCGCCAGCAACGCGACCGAGGCCGGCCGCCAGCAGAACCGGCGCGTCGAGATTTACGTGGAGCCGGTGGTACAGGGATAGAAATGGCCGAAAAGAAGCCGCAAGGACTCGCCAAGGGCCTGACCAACTATGGCGACGCCGGATTTTCCCTCTACCTGCGGCGTTCTTTCGCCAAGAGCATGGGCTATTCGAGCGAGCTGCTCGGCAAGCCGGTGGTCGGCATCGCCGATTCGCGCAGCGGCTTCAACAACTGCCACCGGCACTTCCCCGAGCTGATCGAGGCGGTGAAGCGCGGCGTGCTCGCCGCGGGCGGCCTGCCGGTCGAGTTTCCCACCGTCTCGCTCGGCGAGGTGTTCCTCAGCCCGACCTCGATGATGTTCCGCAACCTGATGTCGATCGACGTCGAGGAGATGGTGCGCGCGCAGCCGATGGACGCGGTGGTGCTGGTCGGCGGCTGCGACAAGACGGTGCCGGCGCAGCTGATGGGCGCCGCTTCGGCCGACGTGCCGGCGGTGCAGCTCCTCGCCGGGCCGATGATGCCGACCTCGTTCCGCGGCGAGCGCCTCGGCGCCTGCACCGACTGCCGCAGGTTCTGGGCGCTTCACCGGGCAGGCAAGGTCGATTCCGCCGAAATTGAAACCATAGAAGGCAACCTCGCCACCACCGCGGGCACCTGCGCGGTGATGGGCACCGCCTCGACGATGGCTTCGATCGCCGAGGCGCTCGGCATGGCGCTGCCGGGCACGGCGGCGATCCCGGCCGTGCACGCCGACCGCCTGCGCGCCGCCGAGGCGAGCGGGCGCCGCGCGGTGGAGCTGACGAAGAATCCGATCCGGCCCTCGCAGATCATCACCGAAAAATCGGTCGAGAACGCCTTGCGCGTGCTGCTCGCGATCGGCGGCTCGACCAACGCCATCGTCCATCTCACCGCGATTGCCGGGCGGGCCGGTATCGCCATCGATTTACGCAAGCTGAATTCCCTGTCGGATTCGACTCCTGTGCTGGTGGACCTGAAGCCGACCGGCCAGCACTACATGTCCGACCTTTATGCGGCGGGCGGCGTCGGCGCGGTGCTGCGCGAGCTGCGGCCGCTGCTGCACCTCGACTGCATGACCGTCGCCGGCCGGACCTTGGGCGAGGTGCTCGAGGAGCAGGCGCCGTGGGTCGACCGTACGGTGGTGCGCGGATTCGGCAACCCGATCTCGCCTGTCGGGGGGCTGGTCGCGCTTTTCGGCTCGCTCGCGCCGAACGGCGCGATCCTCAAGCGCTCGGCCGCCGACCCGTCGCTGTTCGAGAAAGAGGGCCGCGCGGTGGTGTTCAGCTCGCTGGACGACCTCGCTGCGCGAGTCGACTCGCCGCAGCTCGACATCAAGCCCGAAGACTTCATGGTGCTGCAGAACGCCGGGCCGAAGTCGGGCTATGCGATGCCCGAGGCCGGCTACCTGCCGATCCCGCAGAAGCTCGCGCGCGCGGGCCTGAAGGACATGGTGCGCATCTCCGACGCCCGCATGAGCGGTACCGCCTACGGCACCATCGTGCTGCACGTCTCGCCCGAGGCTGCGGTGGGCGGACCGCTCGCCCTGGTGCGCGACGGCGATCGGATCCGAATTTCCGTCCGTGAGCGCAAGATCGACCTGCTGGTCGCCGAGGAAGAGCTGAAGAAGCGCAAGAACGCCTGGAAAGCGCCGGTTGCGGCCCCCACCCGCGGCTACGCGAAGCTATACATGGATCACGTGCTCCAGGCCGAGCACGGCTGCGACTTCGATTTTCTGCGCAAGGCTTAGCCGCCGGGCTTCGGCTTGAGCGGGTACTCGTATTTCAGGTCGAAGCTCGCGTCGGGCTTCATGGTCAGCGTCACCTTGGTCCAGCCCTTCTGGGCCTCGGGCTGCCCGTCGCGCAGCTCGATCAGCTTGGTGGGCGGCAGGCGCGGGTCGCAGGGATCGAAGGGCACCGTGCGGCCGTCGGTCAGCGTGACGAGATAAAGCACGCCCCCCGTCTCGGCGTAAGGCCGGCGAATGTCGACGATCACCTGCAGCTGCTTCCATTCCTTCGGCAGGCCGACGGCGAGGCACTCCGCCACCGCGCTGATGGCGTCCACCTGGGTGGTATCGGCCTTCTGCGCCAATGCGGCCGGCGCCGCAAGGGCGAGGCAAAGGGCGAGGTAAAGGGCAAGGCGAGGGGCAAGAGCGAGGCGGTTCATGGCGCAAGCTTACCGTCTTGGGGCGCCGTGACAAAATCCCTTGCGCGCCGTGCTGCGCCGCCGCATAATAATTGAAGCTTAATTCATTTCTGTTTGAAACATCATGCGTCTGAGCCTCCATTTTCGCGAGGAGGGCGAGATCCTCCATTGCACCGTCAGCGGCCCCTATTCGCTGGCCGACTTCCTGCGCCTGGCCGACCGGGTGAACGAGCGGCGCGAGGCGCGCGGCCTGCGCCGCGTGCTGGTGGACATCACGGCAGTGACCGGCGAGATCCCCAGCCTCGACCGCTACCGCCTGGGCATCTACGTCGCCGAGCAGCCCGGGCGCGCCAAGCGCCTGGCGGTCGTCGCGCGGCGGGAGATCATCAACTGGATGTTCGAGAACGTCGCCAGCAACCGCGGCGTGCCGACCTGCGTCACCGCCGACCCCCGCTTCGCCGAAAGCTGGCTGCACGCCGCGGACCTCGCCGGGGCGTAGACAGGCGGCTGCGGCTGCGGCATCATTACTTCAAGCTTGATCTATTCAGGTTTGGAGGAATGCCGATGCCTGCCCGCGCCGAGCGGCGCAGCGATCGTGAATCGATCGCCCGCTCCCAGGACCATCACGCGCTGCGCATCTGGCTGCGCCTGCTCACCTGCACCCAGCTGATCGAGGGCCAGGTGCGCTCGCGGCTGCGCGGCCGCTTCGCCACCACGCTGCCGCGCTTCGACCTGATGGCGCAGCTCGAGCGCCACCGCGCCGGGCTCAAGATGAACGAGCTGTCGCGCATGCTGATGGTCACCGGCGGCAACGTCACCGCCATCGTCGACCAGCTCGAGAAGGAGGGGCTGGTCGAGCGCCTCGACGAGCCCGCCGACCGGCGCGCGTTCCGCATCCGCCTCACCCGCGCCGGCGACAAGGCCTTCGCCGAGATGGCGCGCGCGCACGAGGAATGGGTGGTCGAGCTCCTCTCCGGCCTGTCGCGCCGCGAGCACGAGGAGCTGCTCAAGCTGCTCGCCAAGATGAAGAGCCACGTGGTGGAGGTGCTGTCATGAACCAGCCGAAGCATTTCCAGTGGCGCGTCGACGGGAAAGTGGGCGTGATAACGCTCAGCCGGCCCGAGAAGAAGAACCCGCTGACCTTCGAATCGTACGCCGAGCTGCGCGACTGGTTCGCCAATCTGAAGAACGAGAAACAAATCGGGGCGGTTGTGATAACGGGCGCCGGCGGCAACTTCTGCTCCGGCGGCGACGTGCACGAGATCATCGGCCCGCTCACGAAGATGGCGATGCCGCAGCTGTTCGAGTTCACGCGCATGACCGGCGACCTGGTCAAGGCGATGCGGCATTGCCCGCAGCCGGTGCTCGCCGCGGTCGAGGGCGTCTGCGCCGGCGCCGGCGCGATCCTCGCCATGGCCAGCGACCTGCGCTATGCCGCGCCCTCGGCGAAGACCGCGTTCCTCTTCGTGCGCGTCGGCCTCGCCGGCTGCGACATGGGCGCCTGCACGATCCTGCCGCGGATCATCGGCCAGGGACGCGCCTCGGAGCTGCTTTACACCGGCCGCTCGATGAGCGCCGAAGAGGGCCTCGCCTGGGGGTTCTTCAACGGCGTCAGCGAAGGTGTAATCGATTTTTCAATTGAAAAAGCGAAAGAGCTGGCGGCCGGCCCGACGCTCGCGCACGCGATGACCAAGAAGATGCTGCACCAGGAATGGAACGCCGGCGTCGACGAAGCGATCGAAATGGAAGCCCAGGCGCAAGCCATGCTGATGCAGACCAAGGACTTCCATCGCGCTTTCGAGGCCTTCGCGGCCAGGCGCAAGCCGGTTTTCGAAGGGGATTGATGGATCGGTTCGCGCACCTCGACTGGCCGTTCTTCGACGAGCGGCATCGCCGGCTCGCGCGCGAGGCCGACGCCTGGGCGGCGCAGAGCCTGGGCTACGCCCACGGCGAGGACGCCGACGCGATCTGCCGGCGCCTGGTGCAGGACCTGGGCTGCGCCGGCTACCTGCACCATTGCGCGACCGAGAAGCCCGACGTGCGCTCGATCGCGCTGCTGCGCGAGGTGCTCGCCTATCACTCCGGCCTGGCCGATTTCTCCTTCGTCATGCAGGGCCTGGGCAGCGGCCCCATCGCGCTTGCCGGAGACTCTTTCCTGAAGGACAAATACCTCGCCAAGGCAGCCGCAGGCGACGCGATAGCGGCATTCGCGCTCTCCGAGCCCGACGCCGGCTCCGACGCTCAGGCATTGACGACGAGCGCGAGCAGGCAGGGCAGCGATTGGCGGCTCGACGGCACCAAGACCTGGATCTCGAACGGCGGCATCGCGCACTTCTACGTCGTCTTCGCCAAGGCCGAGGAGGGCATCTCGGCGTTCGTCGTCGACGCGAAGGACCTCGACGCCTCGGAGCGCATCGACATCGTCGCACCCCATCCGATGGCGACGGTGAGATTGAAAGGCAGCCGGGGAACGCTGCTCGGCGAGGCGGGTCAAGGTTTCAAGCTGGCCATGAGAAATCTGGACGTTTTCCGCACGACCGTGGCGGCCGCCGCCATCGGTTTTGCCCGACGGGCTCTCCAGGAGTCCCTTTCGAGAGCCAAAGAGCGCAAGATGTTCGGGCGAACCCTGGGGGACCTCCAGCTCTCGCAGGCGAAGCTCGCCGACATGGCGAGCGCCATCGACGCGTCGGCGCTGCTCACCTACCGCTCCGCCTGGATGAAGGACGTGCGCGGCGAGCGGGTGACGCGCGAAGCGGCGATGGCGAAGATGTTCGCCACCGAGGCGGCGCAGCGCGTGATCGACGACGCGGTGCAGCTCCTCGGCGGCCTCGGCGTGAAGCGCGGGCACCCGGTCGAGCGCCTCTACCGCGAGGTGCGCGCGCTTCGAATCTACGAAGGGGCGACCGAGGTGCAGAAGCTGATCATTGCGAAGGACCTCCTCAAGGGATGAGCTACACCGCACACCTGGATACCTTCGCGCGCGACAACCTGCCGCCGCGCGGGGAGTGGCCCGAGCTGCGCTTCGACCTGCCCGAGCTGCAGTACCCGAGCCGGCTCAACTGCGCCGCCGAGCTGCTCGACAAGCCGGTGACGCGCGGCCACGGTCACCGCATCGCGCTGCGCTCGCCCGACGGCGAGTGCACCTATACGCAGCTCTTCACGCAGGCCAACCGGCTCGCCAACGTGCTGGTGCGCGAGATGGGCCTCAAGCCCGGCAACCGCGTGCTGCTGCGCGGGCCGAACAACCCGATGATGGCCGCCTGCTGGTTCGCGGTGATGAAGGCGGGCGGCGTCTGCGTCGCCACCATGCCGCTGCTGCGCGCGAAGGAGCTGACGGAGATCGTCGAGAAGGCGCAGATTTCGCACGCGCTGTGCGACCG
>Ga0335084_10006097_pt1 | contig 11954 bp, 10 predicted proteins | sample Lox_Sample_44_FD_206721 | JGI IMG/M metagenome (GOLD analysis project Ga0335084, IMG submission 206721) | Soil microbial communities from Loxahatchee National Wildlife Refuge, Florida, United States - Lox_Sample_4.4 | ecosystem: Environmental > Terrestrial > Soil > Wetlands | place: USA...
GTGTACGCGGTCATCAAGGCCTCCAGCGTCATGGTGGCCGTCGATCATTAGCTCGAACTCTACCGTCCCGACGAACGGATCACCAAGGCACCGGCCAGGGTGCCGCGCGGGCTCCGCCGACCGAACCCGGGGGTTGTTCACGCATGATCACGGAGCAGGCAATTCTCCAGGCACTTTCCGCGGTCAACGACCCGGAGCTTCACAAAAGCCTGGTCTCTCTCGGTATGATCCGTGCTATCCGGATCAGCGGGGTCAATATCAGCTTCGAGGTGGTCCTGACGACCCCCGCCTGCCCCCTCAAGGCCCAGATCGAGCGCGACTGCCGCGGGGCCCTGCAGCACATCACCGGGATCGGGGAGATCACCCTGCGATGGGGGGCCCAGGTCGTCCCTGGACGGGCGGCGTCCGCGCCCGGCGGCATCCCCGGTGTCAAGCACACCATCGCCGTGGCCTCCGGAAAGGGGGGGGTCGGGAAGTCCACGGTCAGCGTGAACCTGGCCGTCGCGCTCGCCCAAGCCGGGGCTCAGGTCGGCTTGCTGGATGCGGACATCTACGGCCCCAGCATTCCCCTCATGATGGGCGTTCACCGGCCGCCCATGGCGACGGAGGACAACCGCATCATCCCCCTGGAGGCCCACGGGGTGAAGCTGATGTCTCTCGGGTTCCTGCTGCCGGACCACGCCGCGCCCGTGGTCTGGCGGGGCCCCATGGTCGCCAAGGCGCTGGGGCAATTCCTCCGCGACGTGAACTGGGGCGCACTGGATTATCTGCTCGTGGACTTGCCGCCGGGAACAGGCGACGCCCAGCTCACCCTCTCCCAGTCCCTGGCCCTGTCAGGGGTCGTCATCGTCATGACTCCCCAGGATCTGGCCCGGACGATCGCCGGCAAGGTCCTGCTCATGTTCCGGCAAGTGCAGGTGCCGATCCTGGGCATCGTCGAGAACATGGGGAGCTTCCTCTGCCCCACCTGCCACAGGGAGAGCCACATTTTCAGCGCGGGCGGCGGCCGGAAGGCCAGCGAGGCCCTGCAGGCCCCGTTGCTGGGGGAGATCCCCCTCGATCTCGACCTCTGCGAAGGAGGTGACGATGGCCGTCCAGCGCTGGTGCGAAACCCCGGCTCCCCTGCCGCCGACGTGTTCCGGCGGCTTGCCGGGACGCTAGCGGCGCGGGTGAGCGTCGTGAGCCTGAATCCCCCGGCAGCTCCGGGACAGCCTCTCCGGGTCATCCCCGCCGAGTAGCTACTGGCTCGCGGAGCACTGGCCACCGGCACGTGCGCCGATCAGTCGTGCGCAGAGAGACGGCCCAAATCCCTTTGCTTCCGCAGCCTGATTGGATATACTTTCTCGTTCCTCGTCGCGGTCGCGGGAGCCGCCTGCGACCAGCGGATCCATCGCAAAGGAGCCAGTCGATGGCCAGACGCTTCACCAAGGGTGCCGTCGAGGCTGTCCCTGAGGTCTCGAGGACGCAGCCCATGGACAAGAAGCTCATGATGGACCTCCTCTATCAAATGCTTCTCGTCCGCCGATTCGAGGAGAAGGCGGCCGAGATGTACTCCCAGGGCAAGATCGGCGGCTTTCTCCACCTCGCGGTCGGCATGGAGGCCTCCTGCGTGGGCGCCATCTCGGCGCTCCGGCCCGACGACTACGTGATCGGCGGCTACCGCGAGCACGGCCACGCCCTGGCCAAGGGCAGTGACCCCCGCAAATGCATGGCCGAGCTGTTCGGGCGGGTCGGGGGCCTCAGCAAGGGCAAGGGCGGCTCCATGCATTTTTTCAACAAGGAACTCAACTTCCTCGGCGGGACCGGGATCGTGGGCGGCCAGATCCCGATCGGGACCGGCGCGGCCTTCGCCGCGAAATACAACGGCACCGACCAGGTCTGCCTCTGCTTCTTTGGTGACGGGTCGGTGGCGCAGGGCGTGTTTCACGAGTCCCTGAACATGGCGGCCCTCTGGAAGTTGCCCGTGATCTACATCTGCGAGAACAACCTCTACGCCATGGGCACGGCCCTCACCCGTACCCAGTCGGTCACCGACCTCTACAAGAAGGCCGAGGCCTACGGCATGCCGGGCGAGCAGGTGGACGGCATGGACGCGCTCGCCGTCCGCGAGGCGACGCTGCGGGCCCTGGAGCGGGCGCGCCGGGACGGCACGCCGACTCTCCTCGAGACCCGCACCTATCGGTTCCGGGGCCACTCCATGCGCGATCCGGCCGCGGCGGTCTACCGCACGCGCGAAGAGGTCGACGAGTGGAAGAAGTCGGACCCCATCGTCCTGCTCTGGGATCGGATGAGCCGCGAGGGCCTCATCACCGATGCCGAGTACAAGGACATGGACCAGGAGATCACCCAGGTCATCGAAGATGCGGTCCGATTCGCCGAGGCCTCACCCGAGCCACCCCCGGAGGAGCTGCTGACGGACGTGTACGTCTGAGAGCGCCGAGTCCCGAGGGGCGCCGGTGGTTCGGGGGTCAGAGTCGGGACCCCGCTCGACACACCGTTCCGCCTCCTGCCTGACCGGGACTCCCCCCAAGCCCTGACCCCCGCAGAGGCGGAGCCGAGCATGGCCATCATCACCTACCGAGAAGCATTGAATCAGGCGCTGCGAGAGGAAATGCGGCGCGACCCTCGCGTCTTCCTCATCGGCGAAGAGGTCGGCGTGTACGAGGGCGCCTACAAGGTCAGCCAGGGCCTGCTCAAGGAGTTCGGTCCCAAGCGGGTCATCGACACGCCCATCAGCGAGGCGGGCTTCACGGGGCTGGGCATCGGGGCAGCCATGGTGGGGCTGCGTCCGGTGGTGGAGCTGATGACCTTCAACTTTGCCATCGTGGCCCTGGACCAGATCGCCAACCACGCCGCCAAGATCCTCTACATGTCTGGCGGCCAGTACCGGGTGCCCATGGTCGTGCGGGGACCGGGCGGTCCCGCCGCCCAGCTGGCCGCGCAGCACTCCCAGAGCATGGAATCCTACTTCTACCACGTCCCCGGCCTGAAGGTGGTGCGGCCCTCGACCCCCCGGGATGCCAAGGGCTTGCTCAAGAGCGCCATCCGCGACGACAACCCGGTGATCTTCATCGAGGCGGAGACCTTGTATGGTTTGAAGGGCGAGGTGCCGGACGAGGAGTATCTGATTCCCCTGGGCGTCGCCGAGGTCAAGCGCGAAGGTACCGACGTTACGGTCATCGGTTACATGGGTATGCTGCATCGCGCCCTGGAAGCCGCCGAGGCTCTCGAGAAGGACGGGATCTCCGTCGAGGTGGTCGACCCGCGGACCCTCCGGCCCATGGACACCACGACGATTCTCAACTCGGTCAAGAAGACCCACCATGCCGTGGTCCTCGAGTCCGGCGCGGGCTTCGCCGGGCTGGGCGCGGAGATGGGCACCATCATCACCGAGAGCGCCTTCGATTATCTGGATTCTCCCGTGGTCCGTGTGACCGGGGCCAACTGTCCCATGCCATACGCCAAGAACCTCGAGAAGGCCAAGACCCCGGACAAGGCGAAGATTATCGCCGGCATCAAGGAAGCCCTGGCGTTGTAGGCGCCGCCCAGCGGCCCCCAAACCGACACCGCCCGACCGCCCATGCGAGAGCGTTGGCGCGCCGGAAGGTGGTTTCCGCTTTGCGATCTTCCTAGCTACGGAGCTGCTCATGGCCTCCCAAGTCCTCATGCCAAAGCTCAGCGACGCCATGACCGAAGGGCGGATCCTCCAGTGGGTCAAGAAGGAGGGGGACCGGGTCCAGGGGGGCGACGTCCTGGCGTCCATCGAAACCGACAAGGCCGAGATCGAGCTGGAGTCGTTCGGGACCGGCGTCTTGCGCAAGATCCTCGCGGCGGACGGATCCACGGTCCCCGTGGGACAGTTGATCGCGGTTATCGCCGAGCCAGATGAAGACATCTCCGGCATCCTGAGCGGCGCGCCGGCGACCCCCGCCGCCAAGATCCCTGCGGCCCGGGAAGCGCCAAAGCTCGCTCCGGCTCCCCCTGCGCCAGCCGCCGCGCCCCCGGCAGCACCAGCGGCCGAGCCCAGATGGATCCCCGCCTCGCCCATCGCCCGCCGCCTGGCGCGCGAGCACGGGGTTGACCTCGCCCGGATCAAGGGCAGCGGGCCGGGTGGTCGCATCCTGGAGCGGGACATCGAGGCCTTCGTCGGTGCCCAGGCGCAGCACATGGCCGGTGCCGAGGTCCCGGTAGGCGAGCGCGAGTTCGAGGACAAGGACCTCAGCGCCATCCGCAAGACCATCGCGTCCCGCATGGTGCAGAGCAAGGCCCCGATTCCCCACTTCACCGTCACCGTCGAGGTGGACATGGGGGCGGCGATGGAGCTGCGCAAATCGCTCAACGCCATCGAGGCCAACGCCGAGAAGCTCTCCATCAACGACATCATCATGAAGGCCACGGCCCTGGCCCTGCAGCGCCACCCCCACATCAACGCCACCTTCAACGCCGGGCAGATCCGCCTCTTCAAGCGGGTCCACCTGGGCATCGCCGTGGCCCTCGAGGACGGCCTGATCGTGCCGGTGATCCGCGAGTGCGACCGCAAGAGCCTGGGCGAGATCTCGCGCGAGGCCAAGGCCTTGATCGAGCGGGCGCGCCAGAAAAAGCTTCGGCCCGAGGAATACTCGAGCGGCACCTTCGCGATCTCCAATCTGGGCATGTACGACGTGGTGGAGTTCACCGCCGTGATCGATCCCGCCCATGGGGCCATTCTGGCCGTCGGCGCCATCGAGGAGAAACCGGTTGTGATGGACGGCCAGATCGTGGTGCGCCACCGCCTGCGCCTGACCGGCTCCTTTGACCACCGCATCATCGACGGCGCCATGGGCGCCAAGTTCCTTCAGGAGTTGAAGCGGATCCTGGAGAACCCGGTGCAGCTGCTGCTATAGTCGGTCGCCACCGGCACCCACGGGTCATTCGCCGCCAAGCGACGCGCCGCTACGGCGGGAACTTCCACCCTCCAAGCCCGCATTGTTCGCGAGCGCGGCTCGCGAACAATGCGGGCTTAACAGATACCGTTGTGATTGGTGACCCAAGCCGGGTCAAGCCTCCTTGGAGTATCTCGACCCCGCACCCAACCCGCGGGACGCAGGACCCATCCCCGGTGCGCCTCCCACCAAGCGTCATCCCCCGCGGGAATGGCCATTGGCACGTGAACCCGGATTGCTCACGGGTGACTCGTGAATAATCCGGGCTACCGACGAGACGCCCCTCACCATTGGGATCGGAATTCACAACCCTGCAGGACTTGCGTGTCTCGAACAGTGGGCTGACAACCTTGCATGATAACTTGACGGACACCAAGAAGAGCCCCACGTGGTTCCGGCGCTTGTTTCGTATGGGGTTACCAGGATTCCGGGTCGACCCTTGTCCTCGGAACCTCCTGGCATGTCCCTTGTATAGTGAAGGGATAATTTGGGAACATGACGCGAGACATCTCCAGAGCTTAGGAATAGAATTAGCAATGTTGGACCCTTCAATGTTCCAGATTGACACTCAAAGAGACGAATGGTACTGAATCGGATTGACCCCACGGACGATTGGGGGCTTGGCATCCCGAAGGGGCCCTGCATGCCCGATCCAGGAACGTCCGACCCATCCGAGCGTCGTGGCTTTCCAGAACCTCCAGGATGTCCCCCACCTCCCAGCATCACGTGCCCGCTGTCCTGCGTCTTCCAAGCCGTCGCGCCGGAGACGCCATGCCGCCCATGAATATCCTCCTCGCCGATGACGATCCCGCCTATGCCGATGCCATGGAGCAGGAACTGCTGACCGCCGGCTACGAAGTGCGGCGGGCTGCAGACGGCGTGCAGGTCCTCGAGGCGCTCCGAGAGGAAGCGCCAGACCTGCTTATCCTCGACCTCGTCCTGCCCCGCCTACGGGGCGAAGCCATCATCTCTGCCATCAAGCAGGACCCTCTCCTCCGGCGCGTTCCCATCATCGTCCTCTCCGGTGCGCTGGTGGAGCGCGGACCTGCGAACGAATTACAGGCCGAGGCCCAGATTCCCAAGGGCCCCATCCGAGAGACCGCCCGCGATCTGCTCGCCGCCGTCTCGTCGCTCAACGGCAAGGCTCGTGGCGCGCATGCGCGCCGGCACGGCCGCAGGCCCGCCCCGCGGCGTCAGGTGAGCGAACTCCTTCGCATGACCGCCCACCACGAGGCGATCATGGACTCGCTGGCCCACGGACTCCTGGAGGTCGACCGGAGCGGCAAGATCCTGTGGTGCAACAGTGCCGCAGAACGCATCCTGGATATCGACCGCTCTGCCCTCCTGGGTGGCAACGTCCTGGATCTGATCCCGGGCGCGCGCGACAGCCGATTGCCGCGACTCTTCGCCGAGGCACTGGAGGTGAGCCATCCCCTCCAGCCCTGCTACCTGGCCACCGCGGAACGGACGCTCAAGATCCAGATGGTGCACGTGCCCGGCACCGAGGACGAGGCCACCCTGACGCTCCTCCTGCAGGACCTGACGCTCGAGACGACTCTGGACCGGCGCAAGGCCGATTTGCTCCGCTACGCCTGCCACGAGATGCGGGGGGCGCTCACCCCTATCGGCGCCGCCCTGGGGGAGGCCTTGCAGCAGGTCCGGGCCTCCAGCACGCCGGATGGGGTGCCCAGTCGAATCGAGGACGTCAAGGAGGAGGTGCGCCGCCTTCTGGCGATGATCGAGGATCTGCGTGCCGTGGCAGGCAACGAGTCCCAGTTGTTCGACCTGCAGCTTCAGCCGACCGACCTTCGCGAGATCGTGGAGCGCGTCGTGAGCTTGCAGCGCGCCCACGCCAACACCAGGGGCGTGCACATTCGAGTCGAGCTGCCGGAACGGGTGGCCCCCATCCTGGGGAACCGGGACAAGCTCTACCAGGTGCTGCACAACCTGCTCGGCAACGCCATCCGGTATTCGCCTGCGGACGGTGAGATCCAAGTCCGGATCGAGGCCCGCGGCGGCGGGCTGGTCACAACCGTCGAGGATCGGGGGCCGGGCATCCCACCGCAACGGTGGGGCCACCTCTTCCAGACCTTTCACCTGGGCAGCGGTCTGCACCGGGACCACGGCGGGTTGGGGCTGGCCATCTCCAAGGGCATCCTGGACGCGCACCGGGGACTCATCTGGGTCGAAGATGCTGCTCCCCAGGGCGCACGGTTGCGTTTCTTCCTTCCGACTCTGGAGCCGACGACCGATTGACGGAGCGGTGACATGGCTGAGCGGTCGGTCCTCCTCGTCGACGACGACCCGGGGTTCCGGAAGATGTTCCGGGGCCTCCTCGCCCCCCAGGGACTGGAGCCCATCTGCTGTGCCAACGGGGAAGAGGGCCTCTCCCTCTTCGATCGGCGGCGGCCGCTGCTCTCCTTCGTGGACGTGCTGCTGCCGGGCATGAGCGGCCTCGACCTGCTCCGCGAGATCAAGCACCGCGGCCAGGGGTCGAGTGTGGTGATGGTGTCCAGCCACCAGGACACGGGGACGATCGTTCAGGCCATGCGTCTGGGTGCCTCCGATTTCCTGATCAAGCCCATCTCCGAGGAGGCGTTGTGCGGGATCCTGGACCGGCACGGTCCCCCGGCCCACGCCTCTCCCCGCCACCCGCTGCCCCCGCCCGCCCCGGGGGCCGGCGGCATGGTCGGGGACAGCCCTTTCCTCCGGCAGCTCTCGGTGCTGATCGACCAGGTGGCGGACACCGAGGCGACGATCCTCTTGCAGGGCGAGAGTGGCGTCGGGAAGGGGATGGCTGCCCGGGCCATCCACGAGCGGTCGCAGCGCCGGGACTGCCCCTTCGTGAAGGTCAACTGTGCGGCGCTCCCCGCAGAGCTGCTGGAGGCAGAGCTTTTCGGCTACGAGCGGGGGGCCTTCACCGGAGCCGTCCGCGGAAAGCCCGGAAGATTCGAGCTGGCCCACCGGGGAACCCTCTTCCTCGACGAGGTGGGGGAATTACCCCTGCCCCTGCAGGCCAAGCTCCTGCATGTCCTGCAGGATACCACGTTCTCTCGGCTCGGCGGCAATGCGGAGATCCGGGTGGACGTTCGCATCATCGCCGCCTCGAATCGGAACCTGGAGTTGGCCGTCCAGGGCGGCCTGCTCCGCCCGGACCTGTACTTTCGGCTGAATGTGGTCAACCTCATCATTCCCCCATTGCGGGAGCGGCGCGAGGAGATCCCGGACCTTGCCCACTTCTTCCACGCCAAATTCTGCCGGCAGTACAACCGCCAACAGTCCGCCCTGGGCCCAGAGACTCTCCAGGCTTTTGCGGCGTATCAGTGGCCCGGCAACATCCGCGAGTTGGAGAATGCCATCAAGCGCCTGGTGCTGCTGGGGGCCGAGAGCGCGCTGGCCCCAATCCGCGCCGCGCGTCTGGAGGAGTGTCCTGCGGCCGCCGCCGACGAGCGCCCCACGTCGCTGAAGGACGTGTCCCGACGCGCCGCACGCCAGGCGGAGCGCCAATTGATCCTCGAGGCACTTCGCCAGACCCGCTGGAACCGCCGAGAGGCCGCCCGGCGTCTCGGCATCAGCTACAAATCCCTCTTGCACAAGATCAGCACTCATGAGTTCGCATCGAGTTCCTGAATGGGAATTTGTGGGTAGCAAACCACCCACTATTCCCGGCCCATTACCTCTGCCAGCCCACCCCAAGGATACCTCAGAGCCCAGGAGGAGTCGCTCGGTCACGGACTGAATCGTCCTCATCCCCTCAAGTTTCTGATTTCACTGGCACCAGCCGCTCTCGCAATCCCTCGATGCCGCCGCTGGCATCTTCATTGCTCTGTGAAGGGCCCAGGAGGGGATAAAGGGGAGGACGTCCGCATGACTACCGCCGCCGCGCCGCACGCCTCGATCCTCCTCATCGAAGACGATCCGGGGGCCCAGGCCGAGCTGGCCAAGCTGGTCCATGCCCTGGGGTACCTCCCGGTGTGCGCCGAGAGCGGGGAGGCCGGCCTCAGCTCCTTCACCACGCTGCACCCCGCCCTGGTGCTGCTCGACATGCGCCTGCCCGGGATGGACGGCCTGAGCGTGCTCCGCGAGATCCGGCGGCGCGCCCCGGAGACGCTCGTGATCGTGGTCTCGGGCCACGCGGAGGTGGGGATCGTGGTGCAGGCGATGAAGCTCGGGGCGGCGGATTTTCTCCTCAAGCCGGTGGCCCCCGAGGCGGTGACGCTCGCCCTCAGCGCCGCCCTCGACCGGCCCCTGCCCGCCGCGGGGGCCGCCCCCGCGGAGCGCCGGGAGCCCGCGGCGGCCATCTGGACGGGGGGCCCCTTCTTCGCCCACCTCGCGACGCTGCTCCCCCAGATCGCCGACACGAATGCCACGGTGCTGCTGCAGGGGGAGAGCGGGGTCGGCAAGGGCATCGTGGCCCGGCTCCTGCACGAGCGCTCGAGCCGCCGGGAGCGGCCCTTCATCCGCGTCAACTGCGCCGCGCTGCCCGTGGAACTGCTCGAAGCCGAGCTCTTCGGCTACGAGCGGGGCGCCTTCACCGGGGCGGGGCGGCGCAAACCCGGCAAGTTCGAGCTCGCCCACGGGGGCACGCTCCTGCTCGATGCGGTGGCGGATCTGCCGCTCCCCCTGCAGGCGAAACTCCTGCACGCGCTCCACGACGGGGAGTTCGCCCGCCTGGGGGGGGAGCAGGAGCTCAAGGTGGATGTGCGCATCCTGGCCGCGGTCAACCAGGATCTCGAGCCCGCGGTCCGGCGCGGGAGCTTCCGGCAGGACCTGTACTACCGCCTGAACGTGATCAGCCTCCCCATCCCGCCCCTGCGCGAGCGGCGGGAGGAGCTCCCGGCCCTGGCGGAGCATTTCCGGGCGCGCTACGCCCGGGAGTACGCCCGGGCCGTCCCCCCGCTCTCCCCCGCCACGCTCGCCCGCTTCGCCGCCTATGCGTGGCCGGGGAATGTGCGGGAGCTCGAGAACCTGGTGAAGCGGATCGTGCTCCTCGGCAGCGACGCCTTTGTCCCCGCCGCCTGCCCGCTCCCCGCCCCCGCCGCCCCCGCGGCGCCGGCGGACCCCGCCGCCCCCGGGGGCCCGGCGGGGCTCAAGGCGGTGGCGCGGCGGGCGGCCCGCGAGGCCGAGCGGGAGCTGATCCGGCGGACCCTGGAGGAGACCCGGTGGAATCGGGCCGAGGCGGCCCGGCGGCTGCGGATCAGCTACAAGGCGCTGCTCTACAAGATCCGGGACTGCGGGCTGTGAGGGGGCCAGCCGAGCCAGGGGGGAGCCGGAGGGGCGGAGCTATGCCGGTAAGCCTCGACTCCGAGGGTGTCGGACGGGGGGTGGTATCGGAACCCGGCCTCCGCCCGCTAGGTTGTCGCGGCGGTACCCTGCCAGGTTCGAGCCCGGAAGACCTCGCAGAGATGGTGATTATCGGTGATGCAGAGGTGCAAGTAATGGGACACCGGGGGGACCATCAGGCGTCCGTCTGTCCGGCCTTGACAGATGCCCTCAACCGGCCAAAGCCACTCAGCCGCGGCTGGCCGCAGGAAGGGACATCGGCATGTCTGGAGGGCGAGACCCTCCCCCAAGACGGCCCCGGCACATTCTGAGTTCATCGTCAAAGACCAGCCCCCGATCGAACTTCAGGCAGTTTCGACGTAGCAGAACACTGTTTCAAGTTTCGTGCCGTCCTGATTTCGGCCAGTGACCTCCTGCGATTCTCCTCTCATGGCCTCCCCGCGACCAATCTCGCCCGAAAAGCTTGCACGAGCGGCGCAGGCGCGTGCGGTCCGATGCGCACCAGCAGCACGCTGGTCCGGTCGAAGCTCACGTCGGGCTCGTCCGTCACACACCGTTCGAACCCGTAGACGCCGAACAGCCGGAGGATCATGGTGCGGTACTCAGAGGGGCCCATCCGGCTCCCGGTCATGTCCCAGCACCACGTCAATCCCTGGGCGTAGACGATGGCCGCGTCGTAGCCACCAGAGTCAAAGGCGGCATTCATGAGGCGCCGTGCCACCCCCCGACTGCGGAAGCCCCGCGCCACCTCGATGCCCCCCAGTTCCAGAATCTGGCCCCGCGGAAGGTCGGCCCAGCGGCTCTCCTCCGGCGGCGGGTGGAAGGTGAGGTAGCCGACCAGGCAACGGCCGACGTGGGCAACAAGCACGCGGCTCTCGGCAAGAGAGGCCACGCGGATCAGCGCCGCGTGCTGCCGCCGTCCGGCCTCCGGAGCGTACCGGCTGAATGCGCCGAGGCCCGGGTCAATCGACAGACCCGTCAAGAGGTCCGGGGTGCACCGGTCCCGCACCTCCAGACATGGGCCGACCGTTTCAGGCCCGGCCGCGTGCATGGCGATATCCCCACCCCCTTCGTCGATCGTCCGGTGAGCCAGCGTGGGGGGCTTTTGAGCAGCCTGACGAGAGGCCGGTTATTCGCCAACCTGCTACGCGCCGACGACTCCCGGGCTCTCCTCCTCGTCCTCCACCCCATACCCACAGCGGCACTCGCCGCCGTTCGCACAGACCCGGCAGCAATAGCGCTTGCCCTTGGCCAGCATCGGGCTCCAGGTGATCTCGACACCGCAGCCTTCACAGTGTAGCTCCGTCTTGGGCCGATCCGCCGGCATCGTCTCCACCCCTCTCGTGCCCTGAGCCCTGCCGAGGCGCAATCCGACGGCCGCGCCTTCGGGGGGCGTCCTTCGCCCCGACCCTACTCCAGGTCCGCCTTGATCCCGTATCGCCGGATCTTCCGGTACAGGGTGCGGCGATCGATCCCCAGGATGGTCGCCGCACGAATCTGGTGCCACTTCGTCCGCCGGAGAACGGCGTGAATGTAGTCGCGCTCCAGGTCCTCGAGGCTGGCCTCGTGAGACAGGGCTCGCTCCACCGGGCCGGCTCCCCCCGCCAAGTGCGGAGGCAGGTCCTCGGGCATGATGGCGTCTCGCCGGCCCAGCGTGACGGCCCGCTCGATGACGTTTTCGAGTTCCCGCACGTTGCCGGGCCAGGGGTAGGAGAGCAGAATCGCCATGGCTTCTTTCGAGATCTCTCG
>Ga0335084_10006100_pt1 | contig 11952 bp, 14 predicted proteins | sample Lox_Sample_44_FD_206721 | JGI IMG/M metagenome (GOLD analysis project Ga0335084, IMG submission 206721) | Soil microbial communities from Loxahatchee National Wildlife Refuge, Florida, United States - Lox_Sample_4.4 | ecosystem: Environmental > Terrestrial > Soil > Wetlands | place: USA...
GGAAAGCTGTTCACGGTCTGGATGTACGCATCCAGGCTCCCCGTGGCCATCGGCATGGGCAGGGCAGCAGCGAGGGGCAGCGTCGATTGCATTGAGATCTCCTCCGATGATCTTAGCACTCGTCTAGTTGGAGTGCTAAGGAGCATAAAAGGTTCCGCTACAGAGGCTTGTCCAGCCTTTCGTTTATAGTAAGCATGCGCTCACATTTTAGGGTGAGCCGCGGCACCGAAATTGCTCGCGCCGCGGCGAGCCGCTGCCGCCGCCGATCGAAGAGCTGGTGCAGAATTCTTCCACCGGCGAAGGCTCAGCGCGGCTCGATCGCCCGCAGGTGGCGGCTCACGGAAAGATGCGCGCCGAGCCAGCCCAGAACGCCGGCCGCCGCGAGCGTCGCACCCGCATCCGCCGCCGAGAGGAACGACAGGCGGAAGCCTGAGCCGTAGGAGGCAGCGAGCGCGCCCACTTCCCGGTTGAGCAGCGCGAGCAGCGCCGCGACGATCGCCAGCGCGATCGCGCCGCCGGCCAAGCCCTGCAGCAGTCCAAGGTAATAGAAAGGCCGGCGGATGAATGCGTCGGTCGCGCCGATCAGCTTCGACACCTCGATCTCTTCGCGCTGGGTCAGGATCTGCAGCCGGATGGTGTTGAACGTGACCGCGACCAGCCCGGCGCCGAGCAGCGCCGCGAGCAGACCCAGGCCGAGCCGGCCGATGCGCGCGAGCGCGGCCAGCCGGCGCGCCCAGACCGTGTCCGCCTGCACGTGCGCGACGCCGGGCAGCCGGGCGAGATCGGCGGCGAGACTGTCGAGCGAATCGGCCTGCGCGGTGACGACGAAGGCATCGGGGAGCGGGTTGCGGCCGAGCGAGGCGACGACTTCGGCGAGCCCCTGCACCTCGCTCAGCTCCTTCAGCGCGGTTTCGCGCGGCACGAAGTGCACGCCGGAGAGGCGCCGGTCGGCGCGCAGCACCTTGCCGAGCGCGTCGGCCTGCGCACGGCTCGCCTGCGGCGCTAGGAAGAGCGAGATCTGCGGCTCGAGGGTGACGCGCGCGGCGACGCCGCGCAGGCTGTCGAGGAGCGCGTAGCCGCCCGCGGGCAACGAGACCGCGATGCCGATCACCGCGGCGCTGAGCAGGCCCGGCGGACGCGCGAGGCGAGCGAGCGCCGTGCGCAGCGCCGCGGCGTGCTGGCGCAGCCAGGCGTTCATCCGAGCCTGCCGTCGACGAGGTGCAGCACGCGCTTGCCGTAGCGCTCCACCAGCGCCTGGTCGTGCGACGCGATCAGCACCGTGACGCCGACCTGGTTGAAGGCGACGAAGATGTCGAGCACGCGCGCCGCGGATTCGGCGTCGAGGTTGGCGGTCGGCTCGTCGGCGACCAGCAGCGCCGGCCGGTTCACCACCGCGCGCGCGATCGCCACGCGCTGCTGCTCGCCGCCGGAGAGCTCGATCGGGTTCGCCTTCTCGCGCGCGAGCAGGCCCACCTTGTCGAGCGCCGCGCGCACGCGCCGCGCCGCCTCGGCGGCCGCCTGGCCCGACAGCGCGAGCGGCAGCATGACGTTGTCGTAGACGTTGCGGTCGTAGAGGAGCTTCTGGTCCTGGAAGACGAGGCCGATGTTGCGCCTGAGGTACGGGATCGCGGCGCGCCGCAGCGCGCCGACGTTCTGCCCGTTGACCACCACCGTGCCGGCGCTCGGGTGCTCGATGGCCGGGATCAGCTTGAGCAGCGTCGACTTGCCGGCGCCCGAGCGGCCGGTGAGGAAGGCGAGCTCGCCCGCTTCGAGCGAGAAGCTCACGTCACGCAGCGCCTCCTGCCCGCCGGGGTAGCGCTTGGCGACCGCCGAGAAGCTAACCAACCAGCGCCTCCGCGAACTCGCGCGCGGCGAAGGGGCGCAGGTCATCGATGCCCTCGCCCACGCCGACGAACAGCACCGGCACGGGTTTCTGTTTCGCGATGGCGCACAGCACGCCCCCCTTGGCGGTGCCGTCGAGCTTGGTGACGACGAGGCCGGTCAGCCCGAGCGCGTCGTCGAACGCCTTCACCTGCGCGAGCGAGTTCTGCCCGGTGTTGGCGTCGAGGACGAGGATCACTTCGTGCGGTGCACCCTCCACAGCTTTGGCCGCGACGCGCTTCACCTTGCGGATCTCCTCCATCAGGTGAAGCTGGGTCGGCAGCCGCCCGGCGGTGTCGGCGATCACCACCTCGACGCCGCGCGCCCGCGCCGCCGAGAGCGCATCGAACACGACCGCGCCCGGGTCGCCCGCCGCTTGCGCGATCACCGGCACGTTGTTCCTCTCGCCCCAGGCGACGAGCTGCTCGCGCGCCGCGGCGCGGAACGTGTCACCCGCGGCGAGCAGCACGCTCTTACCCTGCAGCTGCAGCCAGTGCGCCAGCTTGCCGATCGAAGTGGTCTTGCCCGAGCCGTTCACGCCGGCGACCATCACGACGCAGGGCTTCGCTCTTTCCAGTTGCAATTCTCTTTCCAAAGGCAGGAGCAGCTCGGTAACGGCTTCTTTCAGCGCCTGCTTCAGCGCAGCGCCGTTCTCGGCCCTGCGTTTCCTCAGCGCGGCGATCAGCGCCTGCGTCGCTTCGACGCCGCAGTCGGCCTGCAGCAGCGCGCTCTCGAGCTCCTCGTAGCTGCTCTCGTCGACGCGCGAGCGGGCGAAGAGCTCCGACACCGGGGTGTTCAGCACCTCGCGCGTGCGCGCGAGGCCGGCCTTGAGGCGCGCCGTCCAGGAAAGCGCTGCTACCATGGATCGGTGCATCTTAACAAAGGGAAAGTCCGCATCATCGCGGGGCAATACCGCGGCCGGCGCATCGCGGTGGCGGCGAAGCCGGACCTGCGCCCGACGCCCGACCGCGTGCGCGAGACGCTCTTCAACTGGCTCGGCCAGTGGCTGGACGGCCTCGCCTGCCTCGATCTCTTCGCCGGCAGCGGCGCGCTCGGCTTCGAAGCCGCCTCACGCGGCGCGGCGCGGGTGGTGATGGTGGAGAACGATCGCGCGGCGTTTTCTTCTCTCGTGAAAACCAAGGACCTCCTCGGCGCGCGGCAGGTCGAGCTCGTGCCCGCCGACGCGTTCGACTACCTGAAAGGCGGGCGCGACGCGTTCGACGTGGTCTTCCTTGATCCGCCCTTCAGGCAGCATGCGGCGCGAGCCGTTCTGGAGCGGCTGCCGGCGCGGCTCGCCCGCGGCGCGCGCGTCTACGTCGAAGCGCCCGCGCCGCTCGATCTGCCCCCGCCGTGGCGCGAGCTGCGCCGATCGCGCGCCGGACAGGTCAGCTTCCAGCTACTAGAATGGGTGGAAAATGAGGGCGGGCGATGATCAAGGCAGTCTATCCCGGCACGTTTGACCCGCTCACGCGCGGCCACGAGGACCTCGTGCGGCGCGCGTCGACGCTTTTCGACGAGATCGTCCTCGCCATCGCCGACAGCAAGGCGAAGCGCCCGTTCTTCACGCTCGAGGAGCGCATCGCCATGGCGCGCGAGGTGCTCGGCGACGTGAAGAACGTGCAGGTGGTCGGCTTCAGCACGCTGCTCACGGAGTTCGTGCGCAAGCAGGGCGCGCGCGTGGTGCTGCGCGGGCTGCGCGCGGTGTCGGACTTCGAGTACGAGTTCCAGCTCGCCGGCATGAACCGCAACCTGTATCCCGAGATGGAGACGGTGTTTCTCACGCCTTCCGAGCAGCACATGTTCATCTCGGCGACGCTGGTCCGCGAGATCGCGACGCTGGGCGGCGACGTCTCCCAGTTCGTCCATCCGCTCGTCGCCAGGAAGCTGAAGCAGAAAAAAGCCTAGCGCTGGCAGCGCGGGCAATAGAAGGTGGAACGCTGTCCCTGCACGATGCGGCGGATCTTCGCGCCGCAGCGCCGGCAGGGCAGCCCGGCGCGGTCGTAGACCCAGTAGCGGCTCTGGAAGTAGCCCGGGCTGCCGTCGGCGCCGACGAAGTCGCGCAGCGTGGAGCCGCCGGCGCGGATCGCCTTGAGCAGCGTGCGTTTGATCGCCGTGACCAGGGCTTTCGATCTTTGCAGGGAAAGTTTCCCCGCGGGCATGCGCGGATCGATCCCGGCGACGAACAGGCTCTCGCTCGCGTAGATATTTCCCACGCCGACGATGCGGCGCGCGTCCATCAGGAAGAGCTTGATGGCGACGCGCATGCCGCGCGAGAGCGCGTAAAGCCGCGCCGCGTCGAGCGCGCGCGAGAGCGGCTCGATGCCGAGGTGGGCGAGCAGCTTGTGGCGCTCGACGCTCTCCGCGGTCCACAGCACGGCGCCGAAGCGGCGCGGATCGCGCAGGCGCAGCAACCTGTCGCCGAGCGCGAGGTCGAAGTGATCGTGCTTCTGCGCCGGGGTGCCCAGCGGCACCACTCGCAGGCTGCCCGACATGCCCAGATGCAGGATGAGATGACCATCGCCGAGATCGAGCAGCAGATACTTGCCGCGGCGGCGCACCGCGCGCACGGTGCGGCCGGCGATCGAGCGCACGGCGCGCGGGATCGGCCAGCGCAGGCGCGGCTCGCGCACCGCGACGGCGGAGATGACGCGGCCCTCGAGCCGCGTCGCGAGTCCGCGGCGGGTGACTTCGACTTCGGGCAGTTCCGGCATCGACGCGGCGCGGCTTGTGCGGGGCACCAAATATACCTAAGATCAACTGCAGCAAAGGCCTAAGATGACCCTCTCCCGATTGATTCACAGGCTCGTCGCCGTGCTCGCGCTCGCGGTCGCCGCGTGCGCCACCGCGCAGGGCCCCCGGCAGGGCTCCGAGATGAAGGAAATCCGCGAGCTCAACGAGCCGACGCTGTACGACTTCCTGCTCGGCGAGATCGCCCTGCAACGCGGCGACGCGCGCCTCGCAGCGCAGACCTATCTCGATCTCGCCAAGCGCACGCGCGACCCGCGCGTCGCGCGCCGCGCGGTGGAGATGGCGACGCAGGGCCGCCTGCCGGATCTCGCCGTCGAGGCGGCGAAGACCTGGCTCGACATCGAGCCTTCCTCGACGCAGGCGCTGCAGGTCACCGCCGCGCTGCTCGTCAACGCGAAGCGCGTCGAGGAGGCCGAGCCCTACCTGCAGAAGCTGCTCACCGCCCAGGGCGTGAGCCTCGAGAACGGCTTCATGCAGCTCGGGCGCCTGATGGCCGGCAATCCCGACAAGCAGGCGAACCTGCGCGTCACGCGCCGGCTCGCCGCGCCCTATCCGCAGCTGCCGCAGGCGCACTTCGCGGTCGCGACGGCCGCGGCGGCGGCGGGCGACGATGCGGCCGCGCTCGGCGAGCTGCGCCAGGCGCAGGCGCTGCGGCCCGACTGGGAGCTGCCGGTGCTGGTCGAGGCGCAGCTGCTGCAGAAGCACTCCACCGCGGACGCGGCGAAGCGGCTGGGCGAGTTCGTCGACAAGAACCCGAACTCGCTCGATGCGCGGCTCAACTACGCGCGCGCGCTGGTCCTCGACAAGCGCTACGCCGAGGCGCGCGAGCAGTTCGAGGCGGTGCTGGCGGCGAACCCGGGCAACGCCGAGGTCGTGTACGCGGTCGGCCTGCTCGCCTTCCAGCTGAAGGACTACACCGTCGCCGAGCAGAACATGCGCAAGCTGCTCACCATGCGCTATCGCGACCCCGACAACGTGCGCTTCCTCCTCGGCCAGATCGCCGAGGAGCAGAAGAAATGGGGCGACGCGATCAAGTGGTACGGGCAGGTGCAGGACGGCGACCAGGCGTTCCCGGCGCGGCTGCGCGCCGCCGCCGTGATGGCGAAGCAGGGCAAGGTGGACGCCGCGCGCGACTACCTGCAGAAGATCGCCGCCGACAACCCCGAGCAGGAAGTGCAGCTGGTCGTCGCGGAAGCGCAGCTCCTGCGCGACGCGAACCGCCCGGCCGACGCGTTCAAGGTGCTCGGCGACGCGCTCGAGCGCGAGCCCGAGCAGCCCGAGCTCCTCTACGACTACGCGCTCACCGCCGAGAAGCTCGACCGCTACGACGTGCTGGAATCGAACCTGCGCAAGCTGATCACGATCCGGCCCGACCACGCGCACGCCTACAACGCGCTCGGCTACTCGTTCGCCGACCGGAACACGCGGCTGCCCGAGGCGCGCAAGCTGATCGAGAAGGCGCTCGAGCTCTCGCCCGAGGACTACTTCATCGTCGACAGCCTGGGCTGGGTGCAGTACCGCGAGGGCGACCTGAAGGGTGCCGCCGCGACGCTGCGGCGCGCCTACACCGGGCGCCCCGACGCCGAGATCGGCGCGCACCTCGGCGAGGTGCTGTGGATGATGGGCCAGCGCGATGAGGCGAACCGCGTCTGGCAGGAATCGCTCAAGACCGCGCCCGACAACGAGACGCTGCAGAAGACCATCAAGCGACTGCGCAAGTAATGCGCGCCGCGCTTCGCAGCGCGTTGCTCGCCGCGGCGCTGGTCCTCGCCGGCTGCGCGCAGGTCGAGATCAAGCCGCCGCAGGGCCCGCTCGAGTTCGATCTCGCGGCGCGCATCGCCGCGCGCTACGGCCAGGACTCCTTCACCGGCAACCTCGCGTGGCGGCACGCGCCTGACGGCGATGAGATGCTGATCACCACGCCCTTCGGGCAAGGCGTCGCGCGCATCGTGCGCGAGGGCGAGGCGGTGCAGCTCACCACCGCGGAGCCGCGCACCTACCGCTCGAACGACGCCGAGGATCTCACCGAGCGCGTGCTCGGCTTCCGCGTGCCGATCGTCGGGCTCGCCGCCTGGGTGCAGGGACGCCCGGCGCCCGAGCTCGAGCGCCGCGGCTGGAAAGTGCAGGTGCAGGAGTACGACGAGAGCCGCCGCCCGGCGCGCATGCGCCTCACCTATCAGGGCATCGAGCTTCGCCTGGCGGTGACGAAGTGGAACTGACCTGGTACCCGGCGCCCGGCAAGCTCAACCTCTTCCTTCACGTCCTCGGCAAGAGAGCCGACGGCTACCATGAGCTGCAGACGGTCTTCCGGCTGATCGATCGCGCCGACCGCGTCGGCATCGAGCTTCGCCGCGACTCCGAAATCCGCTTTTCCGGACCGTTCGGCGAGGACAACCTCTGTGTCCGCGCAGCGCGGCTGCTGAGAAGACACCGCCCCGGCCCGGAAGGCTGCACCGTCGCGCTCGAGAAGAGCCTGCCCGTCGGCGGCGGACTGGGCGGCGGCTCCTCGGATGCCGCCACCACGCTTCTCGTGCTCAACCGCCTGTGGAATCTCAATTTGAAGCGGCAGGAGCTGCAGGACCTGGCGCTGCAGATCGGCGCCGACGTACCGTTTTTCGTCTTCGGCCGCAGCGCCATCGGCGAAGGTATTGGGGAACGCCTTACGGCGTTGGAGCTCGCGCCGGCCTGGTATCTGCTCCTGGTTCCGCAAGTCTCGGTTTCCACGAAGGAAACCTTCCAAAACGCGTTGACACGCCCCGGGGAAAGACTCAAAATACCGCCCTTTTTGCCGGGGCAGGGACAAAACCAGTTGGAGCCGGCAGTCACGGCTCGCTACCCCGGCGTGGCGGCGCAGCTTGCGTGGCTCAGGAAACACCGCCCGCAGGCGCGCATGACGGGCTCCGGAGCGTGCGTGTTTGCCGAGTTTGGAAGCGAAGCCGAGGCGCAAGCGCTCAAGGCCCAGCTGCCGGGCGACATGAGCGGCTTCGTGGCGCGTGGATTGGAGAAGCATCCGCTTCACGACTGGGCCGACTGATCAATTAATTGTTTTTGGGGAGTCGCCAAGCTGGTTAAGGCAGCGGATTTTGATTCCGCCATACGAGGGTTCGAATCCTTCCTCCCCAGCCAGCACACGTAGACCGTCGATGACCAAGATGGGAAATGCGGCAATGACGAACGCGGTGCCTCTCGACCGCCTGATGGTGTTCACGGGCAACGCCAACCCGCGCCTGGCGCAGGACGTGGCGAAGCACCTGAACCTGTCGCTCGGCCGCGCCATCGTCGGCAAGTTCTCCGACGGCGAGGTGATGGTGGAGCTGCTGGAGAACGTGCGCGGCAAGGACGTGTTCGTGCTGCAGTCGACTTGCGCGCCGACGAACGACAACCTGATGGAGCTCTTGGTGATGATCGACGCGCTGAAGCGCTCCTCCGCCGCGCGCGTCACCGCCGCCATCCCGTACTTCGGCTACGCGCGGCAGGACCGGCGGCCGCGCTCGGCGCGCGTCGCGATCAGCGCCAAGGTGGTGGCGAACATGCTCACCTCGGTGGGCGTGGCGCGCCTGCTGACGATGGACCTGCACGCCGACCAGATCCAGGGCTTCTTCGACGTGCCGGTCGACAACATCTACGCCGCGCCGGTGCTGCTCGGCGACGTGTGGAAGCAGCGCTACGACAACCTGATCGTCGTTTCGCCCGACGTCGGCGGCGTGGTGCGCGCCCGGGCGCTGGCGAAGCGCTTGGAGTCGGACCTCGCCATCATCGACAAGCGCCGTCCGAAGGCGAACGTCGCCGAGGTGATGAATGTGATCGGCGAAGTCGACGGCCGCACCTGCGTGATCATGGACGACATGGTCGACACCGCCGGCACGCTGGTGAAGGCCGCCGAGGTGCTGAAGAAGGAAGGCGCGACCAAGGTGGTCGCGTATTGCACGCACGCGGTGCTTTCCGGCGGCGCGATCGACAAGATTCAGCGCTCCGACCTCGACGAGCTGGTGGTGACCGACACCATCCCGCTCGGCGAGGACGCGCGCGCGTGCAAGAAGATTCGCGCGCTGTCGGTCGCCGGCCTGATCGCCGAGACCATCCTGCGCATCTACACCGAGGAATCGGTGAGCTCGCTTTTCATCGAATAGGATTTTCCAGGAGCAAGACATGGCCATCGAAATCAGCGCGCGCAAGCGCGACGCCCAGGGCACCGGACCGAGCCGCCGCCTGCGCCGCACCGGACGCGTTCCGGGCATCCTCTACGGCGGCGCGCAGGGCCCGGTCAACATCGAGCTCGACCACAAGGACCTGTACTTCAACCTGAGGAACGAGCGCTTCCACGCCTCGATCCTCACGCTCGACCTCGGCGGCGCGAAGGAGCAGGTGCTGCTGCGCGCGGTGAACATGCACCCGTACCGGCCGCAGGTGCAGCACATCGACTTCCAGCGCGTGCAGAAGGACAGGAAGATCCACATGAAGGTGCCGCTGCACTTCGTCAACGCGGAGAAGTCGCCCGGCGTGAAGGACCAGGGCGGCGTCGTCAGCCACGTGCTGAACGAGCTCGCCGTCACCTGCTTCCCCGACGACCTGCCCGAGTTCATCGAGGTCGACCTCGGCAACCTGTCGGTCGGCCACTCGATGCACGTGCGCGAGCTCGCGCTGCCGAAGGGCGTCGCGCTCGCGCTGTCGAAGGACGAGAACCTGGTGGTCGCGACGGTCGTGGTGCCGGTGCTGGTGACGGAGGAAGAGGAAGCCGCTGCCGCCGCCGCCGCCGTCGCGCCGGCGGATGTGCCGACGACCGAGCAGGCCGCCCCGGCCAAGGAAGGCGAGGCGCCCGCGGAAGGCGCAGACAAGGGTGGCGCCGCGAAAGGCGGCGGCGAGAAGCAGGCCGCTGCCAAAGGCGGCGCCGCGCCGGCCGCTGCCGACAAGGGCGAGAAGAAAGACAAGAAGTAGTGATCCGCCTGGTCGTCGGCCTGGGAAATCCGGGCAAGGAGTACGAGCGCACGCGGCACAACGCCGGCTTCTGGCTGGTGGAGCGCCACGCGCAGGCCGGCGGCTTCACCCTGCGCAAGGATCCGAAGTTCAAGGCGCTGGTCGGCAAGGACGCGCAGGGCGTCTGGTTCCTGCTGCCGCAGTCGTTCATGAACCTCTCCGGGCAGCCGGTGCAAATGCTCGCCGGCTTCTTCAAGATCAAGCCCGAGGAGATCCTCGTCGTGCACGACGAGCTCGACTTCCCGCCCGGCACGGCGCGCCTGAAGCAGGGCGGCGGCATCGCCGGCCATAACGGCCTGAAGGACATCTCGCAGCGTCTCGGCTCGCACGACTACTGGCGGCTGCGCATCGGCGTCGGCAAGCCGCCGCCGGGCACCGAGGGCGGCGACTACGTGCTGCAGAAGCCCGCGCCGGAAGAGCGCGAAGCGATCGACGCGTCGATCGCCAACGCGATCGCAGTGCTGCCGCAGTGCATTTCCGGCGACACGCCGGGCGCGATGCAGAAGCTGCATAGCCAGGACAGGCCGGCTCCGGCGCCGAGGAAGGAAGCGGAGAAAAAAGCGCCGCCGGTCCAGGAGCCGCCCAAACCGGAACCGAAAGCGGAAAAGCCCAAAGAAGAAAAAGGCTTCCTCAAGTCGCTGTTCGGTAAAAAATGAAGTGCGGCATCGTCGGCCTGCCGAACGTCGGCAAGTCCACCCTTTTTAACGCGCTCACCAAGGCGGGCATCGCCGCGGAGAACTATCCTTTCTGCACCATCGAGCCGAACGTCGGCATCGTGCCGGTGCCCGACCTGCGCCTCGATGTCCTCGCCGGCATCGCGCAGCCGCAGAAGGTGGTGCCGGCGGTGGTCGAGTTCGTCGACATCGCCGGCCTGGTCGCCGGCGCCTCGAAGGGCGAGGGGCTCGGCAACAAGTTCCTCGCCAACATCCGCGAGACCGACGCCATCGCGCACGTCGTGCGCTGCTTCGAGGACCCGGACGTGGTGCACGTCGCCGGCAAGGTCGACCCGGTGTCCGACATCGAGACGATCAACACCGAGCTCGCGCTCGCCGACCTCGACACGGTGGAGAAGCAGATCTCGAAGCACGCCAAGGTGGCGCAAACCACCGGCGAAAAGGATGCGGTGCGGCTCGTGGCGGCGCTGGAAAAGGTGCGCAAGGTGCTCGACGCGGGCAAGCCTGCGCGCACGACCGAGCTGTCGAAGGAGGAGCATGCGGTGCTGAAGCCGCTCTTCCTCCTCACCATGAAGCCGACGATGTATGTCGCGAACGTGGCGGAAAAAGGTTCCGACCCGTTGCTTCGCAAGGTGGAGGAGTACGCGGCCAAAGAGCATGCGCCGGTCGTGCCCATCAGCGCCGCGATCGAATCGCAGATCGCCGACCTGCCCGACGAGGACAAGCAGGTGTTCCTCGCCGACCTCGGCATGGCCGAGCCGGGCCTGAACCGCGTGATCCGCGCCGCCTACGCGCTGCTCGGCCTGCAGACCTACTTCACCGCCGGGCCGAAGGAAGTGCGCGCCTGGACCGTGCGCAGCGGCGCCACCGCGCCGCAGGCCGCCGGCGTGATCCACACCGACTTCGAGCGCGGCTTCATCCGCGCCGAGGTCGCCTCCTACGACGACTTCGTCGCCGCGCGGGGCGAGCAGGGCGCGAAGGAAGCGGGCAAGCTGCGCCTCGAGGGCAAGGACTACGTCGTGCGCGACGGCGACGTGATCCACTTCCGCTTCAACGTCTGAGCATGGCCGTCGAATACGGCACCGCCGTCGCAAGAGACCTGCCGCAGCTCGTCGAGCTGCTCGGCATCCTCTTCACGCAGGAAGCCGAGTTCACGCCCGACGCCGAGAAGCAGAAGAAGGGCCTCGAGGCGATCCTCGCCAGCCCCGCGATCGGCAAGATCTACGTCGCGCGCGAAGGCAAGCAGGTGCTGGGCATGGCGACCCTGCTCTTCACCGTCAGCACCGCGGAGGGAGGGAGGGCGGCCTGGTTCGAGGACCTGGTCGTGCATCCCGAGCAGCGCCGGCGCGGCATCGCCACCGACCTCCTCAAGTACGTCGTGGCGCAGGCGCGCGCCGAAGGCCTGGTGCGCCTGACGCTCCTCACCGACATGCAGAACGAGCGCGCGCAGGCGCTCTACCGGCGCGTCGGCTTCGTCGGCTCGCCGATGCGGCCGATGCGCCTCAAGCTGAAGAAGCTCTAGCGGCGAAGATCTTGCCGAGGGTGATGAGGAAGGCGACCACTTCCGCGCCCTTGAGGATTCCGCGCCGCTCCATCTCGGCGTGCAACGCCGGCAGGTTGTACTGCGGCACCGACGCATAGAGGTGATGCTCGACATGGTAGTTCACGTTGTGCG
>Ga0335084_10006101_pt1 | contig 11952 bp, 9 predicted proteins | sample Lox_Sample_44_FD_206721 | JGI IMG/M metagenome (GOLD analysis project Ga0335084, IMG submission 206721) | Soil microbial communities from Loxahatchee National Wildlife Refuge, Florida, United States - Lox_Sample_4.4 | ecosystem: Environmental > Terrestrial > Soil > Wetlands | place: USA: Florida...
CTCGGCATCCTTCGGGTATCGGGCCGGATCGTCGGGGTCATAGCGGCTCTTGATCCGCTCCCAGTCGTCGCGGGTCTCCACCGGGCACCGGATCCAGCGTCGTGTGACGAAATCCACGGGGTCCCGCAGGTACTCCACTGGGTATTGGTTGCTGATCTCGCAGATATTCCCTTTCCAGTCTTGCACGATTCGCGAGGTCGCCCGCTCTTCCAGGATCTTCTCCTCGAACATCGGGATCATCCGCTCGGACACCGGGAAGTCCTTCCCTTCCGTCGGCCAGGGATGGGTCCCGCCGGCCAAGTGGTACGCGTATTCGGCAATCTTCTCCGGCGGAATGTGCTCAGGGAGGCCCTGCTGGTGCCACGCCTGCCGGGTCGAGATGCGCCCATTTCCCGGATGGAAGGGGATGCGATCCGGTGCCCCGAAGCGGAGCGTCTCGATGTACCGTTCCCGCGGATTCACGCCTTCTCTGCCCCATGTCTATGGGACGTCGCGTCACCATATGATTCGCGAGCTCTTTCGCGAATAATCGGGCTAGAGACCGCCGTCGAGTGGGGCCAGGCGGAAGACCTGACCGCCGGGCGCTTGAAAGAAGAACCGGGTCGGGTCCGGAAAGTCGACCGGCTTCACGCCGAACTGGAGCAGCCGCGCCTTTACCGCCTCGGGATCGGGGACCTTGAGCTCCAGCCAGGTCGCCTTGAGGTAGTCAGCTTCCGACAGCGTCTTCTCCGGCTCGACAAAAAAGATCCCCAGGACAAAGCCTCCCTCGAACTCGTAGAGATCGAGATCCGTGCGCGGGCTCTCCAGCACCTGACAGCCGAGCAGGCCTTGATAGAACGCGCGACACCGCTCCCGAAGACTTGGAGCCGCCACGATCTTCAGGTGATTTCCGATCTGCGTCATCGGTTCGGACTCCTTCGCCTGGATTATTCACAAGAGATCCGTGAATAATCCGGGCTTGCATGCCGATGGCCATTCCCGCGGCGGGATGACGCCTGGTGGAGGCGCACCGGGTACTGGTCCCGCGTCGTGCAGGTTGGGTGTGGTGTCGATATCGTCCAGGGAGGCTTGATCCGTCACGGAGCGCCACTCCCAAGTGTCCCTGTTAAGCCTGCATTGTTCGCGAGCCGCGTCCGTGAATAAGGCGGGCTAGGCATTGGCGGGCTCGCCGGCGGGTGCCCCCGAAAGCGGCGGCAGGTACCGCGCATGGTGGTGCAGGTGCGCCGTGAGGAGCCCGAGCAGGTCCGGCAGCCGCAACGCGCCGAAGTACGGGTGGACCACACGGCTATCCGGCGCCGACGCCCAAGTCCCGACAAGCGCCTCCTCGAAGGCCTGCGCCGCCGCGCTCAACTGGAGCAGCAGCGCGCCTTGCCCGCCGGGGCACTCCGGGGGCTCCGTCTCTGCCGGCGCCTTGGCGCCGGTCGGGAATCCCTTGCCCTCGAGGACACCCGGCAAGACGGTGCGCTGCAGCTCGAGGGCCCGGGCGGCGGGCACGCGGAGCTCGCGGGGCGGTCCACCCCGCATGGCAGCCGCGAACGCGGCATAGGCAAGGGCGAGATGCGCCGCCTCCTGCGCCGGTGTCCATTTCCCCGCCGCCCGCGGCGCCTCCCACTGGAGCGCTGACAGCGCCGCCGCGTGCCGGAGGAAGGCATCGAGTGCCGCGTGGTGCGCTCGGAGGCCCGCGTCAATTCCAGGCGGCAATACCTGTCGTGATTCGCCACTCATCGGCGTTCCTCGCTGAGATGACAACACCGCGGCGCCTTTGCCGCGCCCCGGGGGACCAATGAAGCCGCAGCGGCCGCCTGGGTGCATCAGGCGGCGAGGGCTGGCTGCAGCTTGGAGACCGCAAATGCGTCCTGGAGTGGCTGCAGGTCGCTCGCCGCGCGGCGGCTCAGGTCTGACTCGTTGATCACCGCGCCGGCAAAAAACGCCCCCAGGGCAAACGACACACCAAAGAACTGCGCCGAGCCGAATGCGATCCCGAGAGCCAAGGCAACCACGGCCAGCGTGAAAAGCTCTCTCGAGCCGGTGCGCTCTACCCGCCTCAGCAGCCACGGGAAGATCCGTGTCCCCACCGCAAGCATCAGTACCACGAAACTGGCGATCTTGCCCACCGTGGGGGCCAGCACGGCCCCCAGGCCTCCCGATGCGGTGCCGTGACCATCGTCCACTGAGCGTCCGCCCAGCGGCCCGGCAACCGCTGGGAGCAGAACCAGGGTGAGGACCATGACCAGATCTTCGACGATGAGCCAGCCGACCGCGATGCGGCCGTCCCCCGACTTCAGTCTGCCCTGCGCCTCCAGCGCGCGCAGCAGCACCACCGTACTGGCCACGGATAGGGCCAACCCGAAGACCAATCCGGCTCCGACTGACCAGCCCCATGAATACGCGACGCCGACGCCCAGCGCCGTCGCGACGGCGATCTGCGCGATGGCCCCTGGCAGCGCGACGCCGCGGACCGCCAGCAGATCCCGCACAGAGAAGTGCATCCCCACGCCGAACATGAGGAGGATGACGCCAATCTCCGCGAGCTGCTGGGCGAGCTTCGCGTCCGCGACGAACCCCGGCGTGTAGGGTCCGACGGCGATCCCGGCGAGGAGATAGCCCACCAGCGGTGGCAGATGCAGTCGGACGGCGATGAAGCCCCCGACGAAGGCGAAGGCCAAGCTGCCGGCAATGGTGGCAATGAGCGACGTGTCGTGTGGCACTGCAGCACTACCGATCCGGATCAACCGGGTTCGCGAATACTGCGGGCCAGAGCCATTTCTTATCGAGTCTCCTGCGCGTCGGGTGACGGCCGAGACGTCAGGAAGGCCACGAGCGCGTCTACGAAGGCATCCGGGCGCTCCACCTGGGGGAGGTGCCCGGCCGCGGAGATGAACGTGAGCTGCGAGCCTGGCAAGGAGCGATGCAGTCGCCAGGCGGCATTCGGACCGGCACCCATCAAGCGGTCCGCCTGGCCCCACAGGAGCAACAGCCGGGTCCGAGGTGGGGGCAGCGATGGATCCTCGCCCAGAATGATGTCGCGCACCACCTCGAGCTGGGGCGGGTGCGGCTGGGTCAGTATTCTCTTCAGCTCGCCCGGAGCCCGGTGGGGATCGGCGAACGCCCGATCCAGGGTCGAGCGGCTGAAGCCGTTCCAGCGGAGCATGGCCATCATCAGCCGACGCAGAGGCGGCAGCCGGAGGAGGCGCCGTAAAGCCACGGGTACCGGGGGAGGCGGTGTGCCATCGACGAGCACCAGGCCCCGGCAGCGCGCCGGGGCCTGCGACGCGAATCGCCAGGCCAGCGCTGCACCGAAGGAGTTGCCCACGCACCATGCGCTGGAGACTCCCACCGCGTCCAGCAGCCGCTCGAGCCAGAACCCATATTCTCGCCACGTGCTGGGCCCGCGCGACGTCCCCTCGGTGAGGCCCGGCAAGTCTGGGGCGACCACACGGAACTGTTCCGCCAGTCGTTCCCAGACCGGCGCCCAGTGCATGGCGGCACCGCCCCAGGCCCCGTGCACGAGCAGCAGGGGTTCGCCCTGCCCGCCCGACCAGACCTTGGCGGGCCGACCCTCAACCATGACCGCCTCCGAGACAATCAGTCCCACTCGGTCCCTCCCCAGAACTTGGCCACACCGGCCGCTGCTTTCGGCTTCCGTGATTTTATCCCGGCCCGGATGCGAGGAGAAGTGCTTTCTGGAGGCCTCTCTTTCTCCGACGTGAACGGGCGCTTTGAGCTTGACACTCGGGCCCTGCCGGGAGACTGTTCCCGGCGTCGCGAGACGGGCGCTGCTCCAGCGCCCGCTGCCGCCGCAGGCAGCCGAGGCCAGGCGCTGACGGTGGGTCCGAGGTCGAGGCCCACACGTTCGCTGCCCCGGCTCCGCGCTCACGGCAAAGCCGGCGCGATTCCGGCCCTCCCGGACGACCCACGACGGGCCTATGCCCGCCGATGCCGACGGGGTGCAGGACAACGGCAGTACTGACGGCGGAACACCATTGAGGACACCTGGCTCGGGCTCTTCCCGCAACCTCACCCCCCTGGCGTTGGCGGCGCTCATCCTCATATGGGCAGCGAACTTCTCGGTGGTCAAGTTCGCCCTGCGCGACCTCTCGCCGCTCGCCTTCAACGGGCTGCGCTTCACCCTGTCGTCGGCCATCCTGTGGCTCCTCCGCAAGGTCAGCGGAGATTGCACGCGGATCGAGCGACTCCACTGGCCCGCAGTCACCGGGCTGGGGCTCGTCGGGACCACCGTCTACCAGGTCCTCTTCATCTACGGAATCGACTGGACGCTGGCCGGGAACACGAGCCTGATGCTCGCCACCACCCCCCTCTTCACCACCCTGCTCTCGCTCGCGTTGCGCCAGGAGCGGGCCGGCCTGGTCGTCGTGGCCGGCGCGGTGCTGTCGGTGACGGGAATTGCGCTCGTCGTCCTGGGCGGGAGCCAGGCGGTGGGCTTTCACGCCGGCACGCTGGCCGGCGACCTGGCGCTCCTGGCGGCGGCTGTGGCCTGGTCGGTCTACACGGTCGGATCGGCGCCCCTGGTGCATCGCTACGGGGTCGTGACCGTCACCGCCGTGACCATGTGGGTCGGGGCGTTGGGTCTCCTGATCGTCTCGCTGCCGGCCCTCCTCGCGCAAGACTGGTCGGCAGTCCGCCCGCAATCGTGGCTGGCGCTCATCTACAGCGGGGTATTCGCCATCGCGCTTGCCTATTACCTCTGGTACTCCAGCGTCCGCCAGATCGGAAACACCCGCACGTCCGTCTACACCAACTCCATCCCGGTTGTAGCCCTGATCATCGCCTGGCTGACGCTGGGGGAAACACCCACCCCATTGCAGAGTGCCGGCGCCGGCGGGATCGTTGCCGGCTCTCTCCTGGTGCGCCTCGGCAAGATCGAGCGGCCGAAGCTCGGCCGCTGACCCGGCCGGACACTAGCCCGCATTGTTCGCGAACGCGGCTCGCGAACTATGCGGGCTTAACACAAGCCCTTGTGGTTGGTGGCCCAGGACGGATCAAGAGTCCCTGGGGTGTCTCGACAGTGCACCCATCCCGCGGGACCCGGGAGGGGTGTCCGGTGCGCCTCCTACCAGGCGTCATCCCGCCGCGGGATTGGCCATTGACATGTGAGCCTGGAAAATTCACGAATTTTCGTGAATAATCCAGGCTACCGCCCGAAGCGGCGCTGGCGCTGCTGATAGCTGCGGATGGCGCGCAGCAGGTCGATCCTGCGGAAGGCAGGCCAGAAGGCGTCGCAGAAATAGTACTCGCTGTAGGCGCTCTGCCAGAGGAGGAACCCGCTCATGCGTAGCTCCCCACTGGTCCGGATGATCAAGTCGGGATCCGGCAGGTCATAGGTGTAAAGGTACTTGCCGATGACATCGTCGGTCAGGCGGTCGGCGATCTGGCTCGGGGTGAGCCCCTGCTTCTCCCAGTCGCGGAGCAGGCTCTTGATGCCGTCCACCACCTCCTGCCGGCCGCCGTAGCCTACCGCCACATTCAGGTAGAAGTTCTCATAGTTCGCCGTGGCCTCTTCCGCCTTCCGGATGCCCTCCCGCAAAGAGGGCGGAAGGAGGTCGAGCTGGCCGATGGCCCGGATCCGCACCTGTCGCCTGTGGATCTTGGGATCCACGGCGACGTCGCGCATGCGTCGCTCGATCAAGGACAGGAGCGGCTCGAGTTCCTCGGGCGATCGAGTGAGGTTCTCGGTGGACAGGATCCAGATGGTCACCATGCGGATGCCGAGGTCCTCGCACCATTCCAGGACCTCTTCGAGCTTGGCCGCCCCCCGCTCGTGCCCCTGGATCACGTCGGCCAGGCCGAGCTGGCGTGCGAAGCGGCGATTCCCATCCAGGATCAGCCCGATGTGGTGGGGCATGTCGCCGTCCGAGACCTCGCCCACCAGACGCCGCTCATAGAGACGATAGAGCAGCGTCGTCAGCATCCTGAGACGCTTTGGTCCTGGCGCGGAATCCACCTGAACCCCCTCGGTCTGTGGTTCTAGCGGCATTATAGCTGGCCGGCGGGGGAAAGCAAGCGGCCTGCCCGTCCATGCCACCCCTCAGGTTGGCAGTTCGCCGTGGTCATTTCCACGGCGTGAGCCACCAGAACAGGGAGCGGCCCACATCCACTGGGGCCACCACGGGTGCGCGCGCAACTTCCCGGTCGCCGACGCGAGCCACGAGATTCCCCACCGGCTCCCCCCGCTTCACCGGCGCACGCAACCCGGGGGTGATCTCGACCGAGGTCTTGATCGCGTCCCGCTCGGCTCGCTTCACAAGGAGGCGGACTTCCTGCGAGACCATCGGCTTGAACGGGCCAGCCGCCCGCGGGAGGCGCACCTCGGGCGAGAGCGGCGTGTTGCCCTTCACGACGGTGACCTCTACGTATTGCGCGAACGCCTCTTCGAGCAGACGGGCCGCCTCGGCGAAGCGGGCCTTGTTGGTCGGCGCCCCCATCACCACGGTGACCACGCGCAAGCCGCCTCGCCGGGCCGTGGCTGCCACATTGTAGCCCGCCTCGTGGAAGTGTCCGGTCTTCAGCCCGTCGACCCCCGGCACGTTGCCGACCAGGTGATTGCTGTTCTCCAGATCGAATGCCCCGCCGCGAAACGGCGCATTCTTCGTGCCGGTCCACTTCAGGACCTCGGGGAACTTGACCAGCTCCAGGGCCAGACGGGCCATGTCCCGCGGGGTGGTGATATCCCCCTCCTGCCCGGGGCCCGGGGGCAGGCCATGCACCGAGGCGAAGTGCGTTTGACTCATACCCAGCTGCTTGGCCCGATCGTTCATCCGGACGACCGCCCCCTCCACCGTTCCCGCCAGCCGCTCGGCCAACGTGACCGCCGCATCGTTGGCGGAGCCGATGAGCAGCGCCGCCATCAGCTCCTCGACGCTGAACGATTCGCCTTGCTTCAGGTACACCTGCGAGCCGCCCATCTTGCTGGCCAGGGCGGAGGTCGTCACGGGGTCCGTCAGCTTCAACTGTCCGTCCCGCACCGCCTCCGCGACGAGCAGGGCCAGCATCATCTTGGTCATGGACGCGGGAGCGCCAGGGCGGTCCGGATCCTGGCTGGCCAGGACCTCGCCGCTGTCGGCGTGCACCGTGATCCAGGCCACCGAGCCGGGGCCGGCCGCCTTGACCGGGGTCTTCGACGCCGGTGGTAACTTGACCCTCGCCACCGCCGCCCCGGGTGGTGTCAGCACCATCTCGACCACGGCCGCGAGCACGATCAGCCAGCCCCAGCGGCCGCGCGTCGCCCTGGCGCGCCCACCCCGCCCATTCGCCTCGCAATCAAGCATTCTGGCCTCCTCCGTTTCGCCGCTTCTCATCATCATATCCACCCCGCGTGTACCATCGGTGCGGCGCCGGTTCCCGGGCGGACAAAGCGTGCCGCACTCACCAGTTGCCCTTCGACCCTGAACCCGATAGACTGAACCCCCAATCCGGCGATGCGCTTTGAGATCCCAACGACCTGCCTGGAGTTCCCGCGATGCTGTCCCTGGGGATTGACCATGACGGCGACCACTGGAAGGTGGCGGCGTGGGACGAACAAACCGCGGCTGACCTGCGCACCCTGCGGGTTGCAGGCGAGGTCTGGGAGGTCGTGGACGAGATGCTCACTCTGCATCCGGCCACTCCCATCGTCCTGCCTTCCGGCCTCGGGGTGCCCTTGACCCGAGCGGCCGATCTCATGGACCAGGACATCGCCGAGATCACCCTGGACAACGACGGGCGTGTAGCCAGCGACCTCGGCTCCTTTCTGGTTGAGGCCCGACGCCGGGCGCTCCGCGCCTTCTGCCTCCCTGCCGTCAAGTTGCTGCCGTCCGTTCCGCTGCACCGCAAGATCAATCGCCTGGATCTGGGCGGCGCCGGGGCGCTGTGTGCCGCCGCCTGGATCATCCACTCGGCGGGTGCCCAGGGGTGCGATGTGCCCGCCTGGGGCGGGATCCTCGTGCATGCCACGCGCACGGGGACCTGCCTGCTGGCGATCCGGGCGGGTCAAATCATCGATGGCACGGGGAACCTTGTCCCGACGCCGGGCCGTCTCCCTGCCAGGAAGGTCGAGGAGTTGCTCCGCCGCACGGCCCATCTCGGCTCGCTGCGCCCCCGCCTTCATGCGCCGTGCCCCCCCGAGGCTCTGGTCGAGGCCGAGGGCGAAATCCTGACGCAGGCCGTCGTCGGACTGCTCTGGTTCCACGGCCTCCTCCGCGTCGTCGTGATCGGCGATCGCCGAGCCGAAATCGAGCGCCTTCTCGGCGGGCGGGTGCCACTCGCCCCCGCGCCGCCAGAGGGCGCGGGGTTCGAAGCCGCGCTGGGCGCGGCCGTCATCGCCGCCGGACTCACCGGCGGACCCACAGCCGGTCTGGTCCAGCACCTCGGCCTGCGCGAGGCCCGCGAGCGCGCCCTGGACTGGCTGGCCCCCATGCCCCCCAGGTAAGAGGTGGCGTCTGGGATCCCGCAGACCTCGGCGAGCCACTTCCGAATCTTCCCCCGTCCCAAAAAACGAAGAGGCTGGCCAGTTCCGGCCAACCTCTCGGAATCCGTGGTGGGCGCTGCTGGGATCGAACCAGCGACCTCCGCCGTGTGAAGACGGCGCTCTAACCAGCTGAGCTAAGCGCCCCGGCACGCATCGGCTCCTGCGGGCCGCCTGGGCCGGGTAATTTCATACCACAGCGTCCCCAGACGGTCCATCGAATTCGTGCCGGCAGCCCGCCTTGTTCGCGAACAAGGCGGGCTTCGCGAGACGGAGGACGGATACCAGACGGGCCATCATACGTCACCCAGCCGCGGGAATCAGCATTGGCAGATAAGCCCGGCTTCTTCGCGGTTTCTTCGTGAAGAATCCGGGCTAGCCCCAGATGATGCAGTTCAGCATCAGCGGGCTCGCCAGATCCTCGTGGGCGGGCAGCACCCGGACCCGGAACCCATGAGACCCGGTATGCTGTCCCTCCAGGGAGCCGGAGTACAGGAACAGGCCCGCGCGCGGGCTCCCCTCGACCTTCATCGGGGACACGGTCGCCTGGCCGATTTCGTCCTCGGCGGTGAGCGGCCCCGCATACAGGACCACGGACACATCCTCGGGGCGGAGCGAGCCCAGGCTGATCTCGGCCTGGACTGGACGCGCGGTCCCCGCCTCCAGCGGCGTCACGGTGTCGGCGGTCACCGATCGGATCGCAACCTCACCCCAGTGCGTCTGGATCTGTTCCCTCCACGTTGCGAAGGCTCGGGCCCGCTCCAGTCCATTTGCCCCCAGGGCCGCCCAGCGTTGGGCCGCTGGAAGGTAGAGGCGCTCGGTGTACTCCCGCACCATCCGGTAGCAGTTGAAGACCGGGCACACCGTCCGCATGGCGTGCTTCATGCGCCGGACCCATTCGCGGGGCAGGCCGTCACGCCCTCGGCTGTAGAACATGGGGAGGATCTCCCCCTCGAGCATCTGGTAGACGGCCTGACTCTCGACCTGGTCCTGGTACGCGGCGTCCTCGTACTCCTCGCCCCGGCCGATCGCCCAGCCATTGGTACCGTTGTAGGCCTCGTCCCACCACCCGTCCAGGATGCTGACGTTGATGGCGCCATTGGCGGTGGCCTTCATGCCGCTGGTGCCACTCGCCTCCAGGGGGCGCCGCGGGGTATTCAGCCACAGATCCACCCCCTGGTACAGGTACCGGCCGACCTTCATGTCGTAATCCTCTATGAAGACGATCCGGTTGCGGAATTCCGGCCGGCGGGCGTAGTGGATCACCTGGCGGATGAAGTCCTTGCCCTCCTGGTCGGCGGGATGGGCCTTGCCCGCAAAGATGACTTGCACCGGTCGCTGGGGATCGCTGAGGATGCGGAGCAGCCGGTCGGGATCCTTGAACAGCAAGGTGGCCCGCTTGTAGGTGGCGAACCGGCGGGCAAAGCCGATGGTGAGGGCCTTGGGATCCAGCACCTCCTCGGCTTGTTCCCGGACGGCCGGGGGAGCACCGCGCCGGTCCAGCTGAAAGCGGAGCCGCCGCCGGGCAAAGGCCACCAGGCGCTCGCGGCGCCGCTCGTGGGTGCGCCACAGCTCGGCGTCGGGGATCTGCTCCACCCGCTCCCACACCGACTGGTCCGCGGGATGGTTGATCCAGCTCGGCCCCAGATAGGCGTCGAAGAGACCGGCCATGTCGTGGGACAGCCAGCCGCGGACGTGCACCCCGTTGGTGATGTGCGTGATGGGCACGTCATCCACGGGCACCCCCGGCCAGAGGCCGGCCCACATCCGGCGGGACACGCTGCCGTGGAGCTTGCTGACCCCATTGGTCGTTCCGGAGAGGCGAATCGCGAGGACCGCCATGGAGAACGGCTCGTTGGTGTCCCGGGGATTCTGGCGCCCGAGGGCGAGAAAGGACTCGCGATCCAGGCCCAGCGGTGGATAGAAGCCGGAAAAGTACCGATCCATCAGGTCGGGCGGGAACACGTCGATCCCTGCCGGGACCGGCGTGTGGGTGGTGAAGACGTTTCCCGCGGTCACGAGCTGCCGCGCCGCGGCAAAGGACACGCCGTGCCGCGCCATGACCTGGCGGATACGCTCCAGCGTGAGAAAGGCCGAATGGCCCTCGTTCAGATGACAGACGGTCGGCTGGATGCCGAGGGCCTCGAGTGCCCGAACGCCGCCGATCCCCAGCAGGATCTCCTGCCGGATGCGCATCTCCCGATCGCCCCCGTACAGATGTCCGCTGATGACACGATCCTCGGGGCGATTGCTATCGAGCCCGGTGTCGAGCAGGTACAGCGGCACCCGGCCGACCTGGGCGCGCCAGATCTGAGCTTGCAGCCGGCGCCCCGGGAAGTCGACTTCCGCGGTCAGCGGGGATCCGTCCGGGCCCCGCTCCAAGGTAATCGGGAGGGTGGAGTAGTCGCTCTCGGGGAACTCCTCACCCTGCCAGCCGTCGGCGTTCAGGTACTGCCGGAAATAGCCCCAGCGATACATCAAGCCAACACCCACCAGGGGAAGGCCGAGGTCACTCGCCGCCTTCAGATGGTCCCCCGCCAGGATGCCGAGGCCCCCCGAGTACAGGCGCATGCCCTCGCTCACGCCGAACTCCGCACTGAAGTACGCCACGCACACCCCGTCCTTGGGGCAGCTCTGGCTGAACCACGTCGGACGCTCCATGTAGCTCGAGAGCTTCGCGCTGACCCGATCCAGCTGGGCGAGGTATCCCTCGTCCAGCGTGAGTTCTTGTAACCGCTCCTGCGGGACCAGGCCCAGCATCCGGAAGGGGCTGGCGTAGCACCGCTCCCAGAGGATGCGGTCCAGCCGCCGAAACAGCTCGATGGCCTCGGGATCCCACGTCCACCAGAGATTCATGGCGATGCGCAACAGCTCTTTCAGCCGGTCCGGAATTCGAGGGACGATCGTGAACTTGTGAGGGGTGATCACGCCGGCCTCCTTCGTGGGGTTGCCATGACTGGGAGCGCTCCGCTTGGTTCTTGGACCGGCCGCCTGCCGTTCCACGCCGGCTCAGGATAATGAACGCCTGCCCGGACTGCAAGCCCCCTTCCGCGATTGGCGGTTTGGCAGGCCGCGGCGGACACGATCGCCCCTAGGCTTCCGCCCCCTAGCCCGGATTATTCACGAAACATCCGTGAATAATCCGGGCTTACAAGTCAATGGCCTTTCCCGCGGCGGCATGACGGCTGGTGGTAGGCAAACCGGTCCCGCGTCGCGCGGGATGGGCCCGGTGTCGAGTTGCCCCAGGGATGCTTGATCCGTCCTGGTTCACCATCCACACGGGCTTAGGTTAAGCCCGCATTGTTCGCGAGTCGTCTTCGCGAATAATGCGGGTTAAACGGATCTTTCGTGAATAATCCGGGCTAGGAGATCCGATGACGATCAGGCTCGTGCGATCACATCCATCTCCACCAGGGCCCCGCGCGGGAGGGCCCCGACCCCGACGGTGGAGCGGGTCGGCCGCTCCTGGGAGAAGAACTCCGAGAACACCT
>Ga0335084_10006102_pt1 | contig 11951 bp, 11 predicted proteins | sample Lox_Sample_44_FD_206721 | JGI IMG/M metagenome (GOLD analysis project Ga0335084, IMG submission 206721) | Soil microbial communities from Loxahatchee National Wildlife Refuge, Florida, United States - Lox_Sample_4.4 | ecosystem: Environmental > Terrestrial > Soil > Wetlands | place: USA...
CCTTACCAGATGGCACGCCTGCCCCTGCACACCCTGCCCGCGTTTCGCACCGCCGCCCGGCTCGCAAACCTGCGCGCGGCCGCCACGGCGCTGCACCTGACGCACAGCGCGGTGAGCCAGCAGATCCGGGTCCTCGAGCAGCAGCTCGGTTTTGCGGTGTTCGAGCGACGCGGCCGGCGCATCGCGCTGAATGCCGCGGGCAAGGCGCTGCTTGCAAGCGTCGAGAGTGCGCTTGCGTCACTCGACGACGGAGTGCAGGCTGCCGCAGCCGCGGCGAGTGGCACAGGCGGGATGCTGCGCGTGACCGCACTCCCGTCTTTCGCGCAGCGCTGGTTGCTGCCGCGCATGGGGCGCTGGCGCGCGCGCCATCCCGACATCGCGCTCGAAATCGACGCGTCGCAAAACCTGGTGGATCTGCAACGCGAAGGGTTTCACGCCGGCGTGCGCACCGGCCGCGGTCATTGGGCGGGGCTGGAAGCCGAACCGTTCATCGAATCGCCGTTGATCGTCGTCGGTTCGCCCGTGAACGCGCGGCGCCTGCTCGGACAGGGCGACGCGGCGCTGGCACACGAGGCGCTCATTGGCGATGTCTCGCAGTGGCAGCAGTGGTTCGCCGCCGCCGGACTCAAGGTCAAGGTGCGGCCGGTAGCCGACTTCAACGACGGCGGGCTGATGATGCAGGCGGCAGAGCACGGCCTTGGCATCACGCTTGCACGCGAGATGCTTGCGGCCGATGCGCTTGCCGACGGCAGGCTCGTCCGGCTGTCGCCCGTGGCAATCGACGCGCCGGACTTCAGCGGCTACTTTCTCGTCTATCCGCCGTCGCTGAAGAACTGGCCGCCGCTCGTGGCATTGCGCCGCTGGCTGTTCGACGAACTGGAGATTTCGCGACGGCAGTGGGCTGCGCTGCGTCGTGCAAATGCCGCTGCCGACGGCGCGACGCCAGTCGTGCGCAAGCAGCGGCGCCATATGGTTGCGAAGCGCGCACGCAAACGTGCGCGCTGATCGGCTTCGCCTCGCGCGCTACCACCAGTACCGCACCGTGTAGCGCACTTTCGTTTCCCCGCCCGCCGGGACTGTCACGGGAAAATAGACGCTGCGCGCGTCTTGCTTGCGATACGAATCGCTGCTCGACGTGATCTCCCAGTTGACCCACCGATACAGCGCTTCCTTCACCTGCACCTCGACGGGCTCCTTCTTGGCATTGCGCAGCGTGATCTCGATCTCCTCCGTCATCGTCTTGCGCGCGGTGTCGATCCTGAAATCCACCTGCCGCCGTTCGCCGACGACATCGAATGCACTGCCCATCTTCAGCAGGACCTTCTCGTTCCTCGGCGTGTGATCGATCGAGTCCTCGCCGATGAACTCCAGCGTCTTGTCGGCAGGGTCGAGCTTGGATACGCGCACCCTGCCGCGCGGCAAAGGAATCCCGAGGTTGCCTGCCTCGTCGTTCTTGAACTGCAAGTACACGTCGACCTGTTTGTTGGTCTGCACGCCGTAGTTGCGATCGGTGACCGGGTCCGGCAGGAAGCCATAGCCGCTGTCCGCGCGGCCGTAGTAGACGAGCGTGCGCTGGCACGGCACTGCACGCGCGACCGGGAACAGTTCGATCTGCTTGGTGGAATTGTCGGCCAGGCTGCTGGGGTGGCCGAGCGTGTACAGGTGGTACTCGAAGAACGATTTCTCGGCAAAACCATCGACGGCCGGTGCGCTCGCCGGCACGCGCTGCTCTTTGGCGACGGCCATGCGACCGGCGGCCACCGGCGCGCGGTGCACCTCGCCGGCGACGAGCTTGAGCTTTGCATCCGGATAGCTGGCGCCGGAGGTGTTGATGATGCTCACCCATGCGCCCACGTCGAGCTTGCAGTCGTTGCGACTGCCCTCGGAGAACGTCACGTTGTAGTCGGCCCACCATGTGATGCCCTGCGTCTGGTACGCGACGCGCGTGCGCTGCCTGCCCGCGTTCTTCGCATCGACGCTCCACACGAGCGTCGGACGCGTGATGAGACCACCGGGCAGCGCCGGCAGCTTCACGCCCGCGTTGTGCGGCAGCACCTGGATCGTGCCGTCGTCGCGCTTGAGCACCACGCCGCCTTGGGTCGACAGCAGGGTGCCGGTGAACGACTCGGTCGTCTGGCCGCGAATCTGCTCGACGGAAACCTGGCGATCGAGGTAGCGCGTCAACAGCTTCTCCGTGCTCACCAGATCGAACTGGAAGTTCTGTTCCACTACCGACGTGCCCTTCGGGTCGGTGAGCGATTCGAAGACGACTGTGGTGGGATCGATCAGTGCCGCCACGTCACTGAAGCGCACTTCGTTGCGCCCGCGCGCGATGTCCACGTCACGCTCCTGCCGGACCACCGCGTAGCCGGGCACGCCGTTGCGTCCCGGGTAGCGATATGTCTCGGAAGAGATCGCGCCGGGAAGCGCGCTCGAATAGATCGTGATGGCAGTACCGCCTGCCGGCTGCTGTGCTGAACTCGCAGCCGTCAGACCCGCGAGCGCGGCCGCGGCCGCCGCGTATCGATTGAGCGACATGGTTCTCCTGTCCTGGTGTGCGTATGAACACACCGCATTGAACGCAGCGCGATCGCGAACGGGGTCAACGCGCGCGACGAACGGTCAAGAACTCCCTCCCCCGCCTGCGGGGTAGGGCTGGGGTAGGGGGAAGGTTTGTGACGTCAATCGAAGTGCTGCCTCGGATACCTGGAGCACCTCACTCAATAGCGCGCCTCGCCCCCACCTCGCCCCCGCGAGCGGGGAGGAAATCGTTTCACTCATTGCGGGGTGCGCGCGTCGAATTGCAGCAGCGTCGCGCCTTGCTCATCGAGCAACTCCAAGCGTTCACCGTCGATACGCCAACGCACGACCGTGGACAGCGACTCGAGAAACCCGCGCTCCTGATCCATTGCTTGCACGCAAGCCATCCTGGTGCTGGCGACCCCCGTGAATGACAGTCGATCGCCGTCGACCGTGTAACCGCCCATCAGGCGGTTGCACCCGCCAGAGCCCGTGAGCCGCTTCTGCTCCGGCCGAAGGATGAAGAAAGGCTCTTGCTGGTTCCGTGTCGCCTCGACCGGCTTGCCGCGTAGGACGCTCAGTTTCCAGTACGTGCCTTCCAACGGCACCTTGGCGCTTACATGGGTGGATGACGAATCGGGAGCGTTGCCGGCGACAGGCACAACGGGCGGCGTGGCAGACGTGCATCCGCTGATCAACACGGCACAGAGCGACGCCTGCCAAAGGATGCGGAAGCGCGGAAACGTCATGGTTGAGCGTCTCGACCGAGCCGTTTCGGGCGGTCAACCTGGTAGGCGACACCCAATGTTCCACCGTGACCGACTCGCGCGGCATTGGACCAAGGTCCAATGCAAAACACGACAAGGCCGGGTCCTGCCTCGCGTTGCAACTGAAACCATGGCGCGCCGGTTCGACATGGCGCGGCAACGACCCCAGCCCAGCATGCGTCCGGTCGCGCAGAGTCAAACACCGGAGCGAAGGCAGCGATGAAATACATCTCGTATCTGTCGGTCTTCCATGCGCTCAAGGAGCGCCGGTGCTGGGGCTTCTGCGCGGCGATGGCGACGGACCGCCCGGTGATCGTCGGCCCCAACCTCCGGCTGCTTTGACCGCCAGCTTTCAGGCAATTCCGAAATAGGCGCGCTGGATCGCCGGATCCTCACGCAGCGACCGTGCGGTACCTTCGCCGGCGATTCGCCCGTTTTCGAGCAGATACGCCCGATCAGCGATCGCGAGGCTGCGCCGCGCGTTCTGCTCGACCAGCAGGATGCCCACCTCGCCGTCACGCACCTTGGCAATCGCCTTGAAGAGCTCGGTGCACAACAGGGGCGACAGGCCGATCGAGGGTTCATCGAGCAGCAGCACACGCGGCGCCGCCATCAGCGCGCGTCCGATCGCCACCATCTGCTGTTCACCACCGCTCATCGTGCGCACGGCCTGGCGCAGCCGCTCCTTCAGGCGCGGGAACAGCGCGAGCACGCGCTCGAGGTTGTGTTCCTGAGCGCCGCGTGCACGCCGCGTGTAAGCGCCGAGCAGCAGGTTCTCCCGCACCGTCAGATCGCCGAAGATGCCGCGGCCCTCCGGCACCAGCGCGAGTCCTGCCTCGACCCGCTCGTGCGCGGGCAGGGTGTGCAACGCTGCACCGTCGAGCAGCACCCGGGTCGACGCGTCGGGCGTCACGAGTCCGCTCAGAACCTTGAGCAGCGTGCTCTTGCCGGCGCCATTCGCTCCAAGCAGCGCGACCAGCTCGCCGCGAGCGACTGCAAGATCGACATCGAACAGCGCGCGATGTTTCCCGTAACCGGCCGATGCGCTGCGCACCTCAAGCATCGTCGGCTCCCAGGTAAGCGGTGACCACGGCGGGATCGGCAAGCACCTCGGCTGGCGTTCCGGCAGAGATGCCGACTCCTGCACTCATCACGACGCAGTGGTCGCACAGCGCGCGGATCGCATCCATCACATGTTCGACCAGCAGGATCGTGAGCGCCGGGCTGCGCAACGAGCGCAGCAGTTCGATGCCGGCGGCGAGTTCGGCCGGGTTGAGACCCGCCAGCCACTCGTCGAGCAGCAGCAGCGTCGGTGCGAGCGCGAGCGCACGTGCGAGTTCGAGGCGCTTCTGGTCGATATAGGTGAGTTCGCCCGCCGGGCGATCCGCTTGCGCTGCCAGCCCGATCCGTTCGAGAAGCTGCGCGGCCTGGTCGCGAGCCGCGCGGCCGAAGCGAGGCTGTGCACCGAACGCGACTCCGGCAACGACGTTCTCGCGCGCACTCATCGATGCGAAGACACGCACGAGCTGGAACGTCCGCGCGATGCCGAGGCGGGCAATACGGAAGGCCGGCATGCCGACCAGCTCACGCTCCCTGAGCCTGATGGAACCGCGATCGGGAGCCAGTGCACCGCTGATCAGATTGAGCGCGGTCGTCTTGCCGGATCCGTTCGGGCCGAGCAGGCCCACGATCTCGCCCGGTGCGATGTCGAACTGCAGGTCGTCGACGGCACGCAGGCCGCCGAAGCTGCGCGTCAATCCCTTCACGGCGAGCAGCGGCGCGCGCGTCATGCGTGCTCCCGTGCGCGCGCGAACAGTCCGATCACGCCCTGCGGCAGGAGGTAGACGATCAGCAGGAACACCAGTCCGAGCACGATGCTGAAGTGATTCGGGAAATACTTGACGAACACTTCGAACAGCAGCACGACCGGCACCACGCCGAGCAGCGGCGCATAGAAGCGTGCCCCGCCGCCGAGCAGCGCCATGATCACCACCTGGAATGACACGAGCGGATTGAAGGCGATCGCCGCATCGATGTAGGTCCAGCGCGGCGCGACGATCGCGCCGGCCAGCACCATGAACACCGAACTCAGGGTGAAGACGGCGAGCTTCGCGCGCGTCGTGTCGACGCCGCAGTGGCGAGCCGCCGCCTCGTCCTCGCCGATCAGGCGCAGCGCAAAACCGAGGCGTGAACGCCCGAGCCATGCGCCGAGCAGCAGCGCGGCCAAGGCGAGTACGAGCAGTTGCCAGTAGATGAATGCCGGCGTGACGTCGAGAAAGACATATCGGCCCACCGAGCCGGCAATCTTCGCCTCGTACCACGTCACCACCTGGCGCACCAGTTCCGAAAGACCGAACGTGAAGATCACGAACACGATGCCCGAAAGCCGCAACGTCGCGAGGCCGACCAGCAGCGCGACGCCACCACCGATCAACGCGGCGACCAGCAACACGAGCGGCCACGGCAGGTGCTCGGCCAGCACGGCGACCGTGTAGCAACCGATTCCGAAAAACGTCACCGAGGCGAGCGAGACATAGCGCGTCGTGCCGGAAAACAGTCCCCACGCGGTCGCAAGCACCGCGTACAGAAGCAGATTGATGAGCAGCGCCACCACGTAGCTGTTCGCGAAGCGCGGCGCCACCGCTAGGAGCACCACTGCGGCGACAAGCGTGACGACGGCCAGCCAGCGATGCTGCCTGGAGTTCATGCCGATCGTCCGAACAGCCCCGCCGGGCGGACCAGCAGCACTGCGATGAACAGCGCGTAGTTGGCGGCCAGCGTCAGGGCGGGATCGACGAAGGTCGCGACCAGGCTTTCGGCGAGACCCAGCAACAGCGCGGCCACCACACCGCCCGCCAGGTTGCCGACGCCGCCCATGATGATCACGATCAGCGCCTTCATCGTGAACAGCACGCCCATCGTCGCGCTCACCGTGAGGAACATGCTCACCAGCACGCCCGCCATCGCCGCGAGCACGGTGCCGAGCGCAAAGGTCCACCCGGCAAGCCTGCGCACGTCGATGCCGACGAGCAGCGCAGCGGTCGGATCGACGGCGAGACCGCGAATCGCCGTGCCGATGCGCGTGCGCGCAAGCAGCAGATACAACGCAATACCAAGTCCGAGGGCGCAGCCGAGTGCGAGCAACCGATTCGCGGCCACGCGGCTGCCCAGAAGATCGACCGGCACCGCGAGATACGAATACGTCAGATAGCCGCCGCCGACCGCGACGAGCATCACGCCCTGCACGACGAACAGCAGGCCGAAGGTCGCGAGCAGGCTGTCGGTTTCGAGCGCCGCGCGGGTGCGCGAGCGCTTCACCAGGGGCTCGAGCGCGATGCGATAGATCGCAAGACCGAACAGCGCGGCAAGCGGGATCAGGGCGACCAGTGCCAGCGGTGGCGCGATGCCGCGCGCGGTGAACGCCGCCCATGCGAGCACCGCCGCACCAACCAGGATCTCGCCATATGCCAGGTTGAGGATGCGTGCGACGCCATACTGGAGGTTCAGCCCGAGCGCGACCAGCGCGTACATGCCGCCGAGCACGAGACCGGCGATCAGTGCGTCGAGAAGAGCCAAGGGAACGCGCCGTCACGCCCGTTCCAGTGCGCCGCACCGGAACGGGCGATCGATCACATCATCCGCGTGCTCTGCGCCTCAAGCTGCTTTCCACGCAGGCTTCGGAAAGCGCACCGGCCTGGCGCCGGCCTGGCTCGGATAGACGCCGAGGAAATCGCCGTCCTGCCACTGGCCGACGTACCAGCCGCCGACGCGGATGTTGTTCGCGAACCGCACCGGGCCGACGATCGTGTCGAAGGTTCCGCTCGCGATCGTCTTGACGGTCGCCGCCTTGTCGAGCGTGCCCGCCTTTTCGATTGCCTGTTGCAGCACCTGCAGGCCCGCATACGCGCACGAGCTCGCCCAGCGATCGGGCTCGTTCTTGTTCAGGTCCACGTGCCGCTTGATGTACGCGCGCATCGCATCCGAGTCCGGATTCCAGCCGCCGATGCCGAGCACGCCTTCCGCGTTCGCGCCGAACTTGCCTTTGAAGATGGGAAACGCGGTGCCGACCGCGGTATAGAAGACCTTCGGGTTGAAGCCTTTGATGCGCGCGGTCTCCGTGAGGCCGATCGTGTCGGGCGGATAGCTGAACGCGAGAAACGTATCGGCGTTGGCGCGCTGCGCTTCCGTGATCACGGACGACAGGTCCTGCGCGCTGATCGGATAGCCCTGGTCGGACACGATCTTGAATCCGGCGGGCGGAAGCGCCTTGCGCGCAGCGGCCGCGAGCTCCACCCCGAACTGATCGGTCACGTGCGCGATCGCGACCGAGTCGTTGATCTTGCCGCCGCTGCGCAGATCCTTGAGCACCGCCACCACGGCCTCGGCGTACGTCGCCGCGGTGTTCAGCATCACGAAGATGTTGTTCCAGCGCTTGACGAGTTCGGGAACCCGATCGCTCACGAACGTCGGCGCGATCATCGGGTAGCCGGCTTTGTTGATGGTCGGCGCGACCGCGAGATTCATCCCGGTCCCCCAGGGCGGCAACAGGATGTCGACGTTGTCCTGCGTGATCAGGCGCTCGACCGCGCGTACCGCCTCTTCGCTCTGGCTGCGGTCGTCGTATTCGACCACCTCGAGCGGCAGTTTCTTGCCGCCGACCGAGATGCCGCCCGCATCGTTCACGTCCTTGACCCACAGCAGGTAGTTGGGCAGTTGCGTGATTCCGGCGCCGGGCGCAAACGGCCCGGTCTTCGAGATCGCCCAGCCCACCTTGATCGAGCTGCGCGTCGCTTGCGCCCGTACCAGGGCAGGCGCGGCCATGACGGCGCTTGCGGCGCCCAGAGCCTGAACGACCCTGCGCCGATTCTTCTCCACCTTCATCGATGTCCCCTTGCCTTGTTCAGCCGGTTGATCTGTGTCGCGCGAACGGCTCCGGCTGCCTCGCGCGCCATGTGGACCCGGCGCCTGCGCCGCCGGGGTGGCGCAGCGTACGCCAGCTTGCGCGCGCGCGCACGCGGCGGCCGCAATCCATGCGGCCGCGCTTCGACAAGGAGTTCAGCCGTGCGCTACTTGGCGAAGCAGTAGAAATACCCGTTGCCGCCGGTCGAAATGAGCGCTTGCTGGCTGCATCCGCGCGAAGGGTGCGCGGCATTCCAGGATTGCGCGGGCACGTCGTTGCGAAGTCCATTGCGGTCGCTGTGACCGACCATCGCCGAACCGTCGCCGCTCGAAGTCCAGTTGTTGCACGTCAGGTTCTTGTCGCCGGTGGCGAGCTTCCCCTCCGCATTGGTACCGGTCAGCATGTCGTGCTGGTTGGGTTTGTCGCCGAGCCCGTTCACGACATTGCCGGACTCGGTCAGTGCGGTTTGCTTGGTGATGCGGTTCAGGCCATGCAACTCGTCGAGATCGGCGGCGATCAACACGCCTTTCGCGTTGTACCAGGGTCCACTGCCGATGCGATCGCGTGCGTTGACTGCGGGCGCGCCGCCGGCCGCATCGGCACTCAGATACGCGCGCCATGTGCGATTGCCTGCATTCACTGCGCTTGCGCGCGCCTGGCAGATCTGGTCCGCGCCGGCCAGTCCGCCCAGGTTGGCACCGTTGCCGGATCCCGCGCTGGTCACGAAAAAGCTCATCGGCCCGGTTTCCGGCGGAGGCATCGAGGCGCAGGCGGTGAGTGCAGCGATACCGACGCTGCTTGCCATGAGCGCGTGTCTCTTCATGATCTTCTCCTCTTGTTAGTGATAACGGCACGGCGATTATCAGGCGATGGCCCACCCGGCCCCTCCCCCGCAAGCGGGAGAGGGGGAAGGCGGTCATGCGGTGTTTCCCGATACAGGGGAAGCGCGCCGACTCTGTGCTCTACTTCATCGCTCGCAATGGAGGAGGTCAGCATCGTGAACCAGGTTGCTCTCGTCACCGGCGGCAGTCGCGGCATCGGCGCCGCAACCGCGCTCCTGGCCGCCGAGCGCGGCTACGCAGTCTGCATCACCTACAAGAACAATCGCGAGGCCGCCGATGCCGTCGTCGGCGAGATCACACGCAAGGGCGGAAAGGCGATCGCGCTCGCCGGCGACGCGGGTGTCGAGGCCGATGTCATGCGCGTCTTCGCGCAGATGGACGCCGCCCTCGGCCGCATCACCGCACTGGTCAACAACGCCGGCATCCTCGAGCGCCAGATGCGCGTCGACGAGATGCCGGTGGACCGCCTGTACCGGGTGCTCACCACCAACGTGATCGGCAGCTTTCTCTGCGCGCGCGAAGCGGTGCGCCGGATGTCGACCCGGCATGGAGGAAACGGCGGAGCCATCGTCAACCTGTCGTCCGCCGCCGCGCGGCTCGGCGGGCCGAACGAGTACGTCGACTACGCCGCCTCGAAGGGGGCGATCGACACGTTCACGATCGGCCTGGCGAAGGAAGTCGCGGCGGAAGGAATCCGCGTCAACGCGGTCCGGCCGGGCGTGATCTACACCGACATCCACGCAAGCGGCGGCGAACCGAACCGCGTCGAGCGGGTCAAGGGCGCCGTGCCGATGCAGCGCGGCGGCCATCCCCACGAAGTCGCGCGCGCGATCCTCTGGCTGCTTTCCGACGAGGCGTCGTATTCGACCGGGACGATCGTGGATGTGTCGGGCGGGAGGTAGAAGAAACCAGACGCGGATCGACGCGGATCTCCGTGTCATTCCGAGCGAAGCGAGGAATCTCGGCAGAGCGCACGTTCGAGATCCTTCGCTCCGCTCAGGATGACACCGGGTCTTGATCCGCGTTCATCTGCGTAATCCGCGTCAAGTTCATTGCCCTTCCGCGCGCGGCGGCGGCAGGCTCTGGCATTCCCAGAACACGCGTATGTGGCAGTTCGCGCAGATGCTGCGATCGAGGCGGTCGAAGATCGTGTGGATCGCGGTGCGCTTGTCGGGGAAGATGTGATCGATCCCGAGTGCCTCGACGAATCCGGTGCGTTCCCACATCTGCATCACCTGCGGCCGCGGCCGGTGAAAGTAGAGATCGCCGCCTTCGCCGCGCCGCCGCTCGAGTTCCTCGTGCCACAGCTCGGCGCCGGCGACGTCGAGAAAGTTCATGCTCTTCGCCATGACGAGCAGATGCTTGGGCGGCGCAGCGTCCTGGCGCAACGCGTGCAGCCGGTCGCCCACGTGTTGCGTGGCGCCGAAGTAGATCGAGCCCTCCATGCGCAGCAGCTTCAGTTGCGGGCACTCGCCGAGCGCATGCGGCGCGTCGTCGATGACGACGAACTGCCGGTCCGGCGCCATCGTGTCGAATCCCATCGTGCGCATCGCCGGCCGCGACGTGCGGTGCAGGTAACTCATCAGCGACAGGATCGTGCCGAGCAGGATCGCGAGCTCGATGCGGATGCCGACCGTCGCGACGAAGGTCGCCAGCGCGATCGCGAACTCGGTGCGATTCAGTCTCGCCAGTCGGCGCCAGCGCCGAATGTCGAACAGGCTCCACGCGGTCAGCACCAGCAGGCCCGCGATCGCCGCCAGCGGGATGTAGGCGAGCAGCGACGCGCTGACCGCGATCAGAGCGACCAGCCAGAGCGCCGCACACACGCTCGCCAGCGGCGTGCGGGCGCCCGCTTCGAAATTCGGCAGCGAGCGATTGAGCGAGCCGCACGAGACGTACGAGGAGAAAAATCCGCCGACGACGTTCGAAAGTCCCTGCCCGATGAACTCGCGACTGGGATCGATGCGTTGGCCGGAGCGCACCGCCACCGTCTTGGCGACCGAGACCGACTGGCCGAGCGCCACGATGCTGAGCGCGACGCCGAGCCCGAGCAGATCGGGCACGCGTGACCACTCGATGTGGGGAACACGAAACAGCGGAAGCGGCGACGGAATTACGCCGAGCAGGCTCGCGCTCCACGCCGGGTCCGCGCGATTCAGAACGAATGCGACGCCGCCGCCGGCGATGAGCCCGATGAGCATGAACGGCCAGTCGCGGTTGAAGCGCCGCACCAGCGCAGCGACGACCAGCGTGACGACACCGACGATCAGCGCACCCGGATGGATCTGCGTCAGATGGGTCGCCGCATAGCGCAGCAGCGCGCCGGTACCGTGCCCGGCCTCCGCCCCGAACCCGAACAGATCGCGCAGCGCGTGAATCGCGATCAGTGCCGCGGCCCCGCCGGTGAAACCGAGCAGCGCGGCCGGCGAGATGAAGTTCGCCAGCGATCCCAGGCGCAGCACGCCGACTGCGAGCTGTATCAGGCCGACCAGGATCGTGACGGTCAGAGCGAGGTCGATGTAGCCGGCGCTGCCGGGAATCGCAAGCGGCGCGAGCATCGCAAACAGCGCCAGCGAGTTGGCATTGGTCGGACCCGACATGACGTGCCAGCTCGAGCCGAACAGCGCCGCGATCGCGCAGGGGATCACGGCCGTGTACAGACCATATTCGGGCGGCAGGCCCGCGAGCGTCGCGAACGCGATCCCCTGCGGCAGCACGAGAACCGCGCCGAGCAGTCCGGCGAGCACATCGGCGCGCAAGGTCGCCCGCGACACCTGTCGGACCCACTCGCCGAACAGGCGCATGGTCCACGGCGGGTCGATGTCGGCCGCCGTGATCATGTGCGCGGCAGCCCGGTCACTGCACGAGCTGCAGGATTTCCAGCTGCTCGGGCACGGTCTGGAACGTGCCGGTGCCAGCCGG
>Ga0335084_10006103_pt1 | contig 11950 bp, 10 predicted proteins | sample Lox_Sample_44_FD_206721 | JGI IMG/M metagenome (GOLD analysis project Ga0335084, IMG submission 206721) | Soil microbial communities from Loxahatchee National Wildlife Refuge, Florida, United States - Lox_Sample_4.4 | ecosystem: Environmental > Terrestrial > Soil > Wetlands | place: USA...
CTCCTTCGCCCGGCGGGACCGGGCGGGCCGGGGCAGTTTACCGTCGCCCCGCCGCCCCGGCGAGCGACCGGGAAGACGGAATCAGCCGCGTCTCTTCGGGTCGAAGGGGCGGCGGAAGAGGTCGAACAGCTCCCGCCGGGAGACGGGACGGGCCGGCGGCGCCGGAGAGGCGGGGGGCGCCGCGGCTCCGGGGACCGCGCCGCTTCCGAGCCGCGCCGTCACGAGGGACCTGACGAGAGTGCCCACCGTATAGGCGGGGGCCCAGTCGAGCGCCTCCCGCGCGGCGGAGAGCCGGGCGGGGCGCCGGGGCCGGAGGCGGCCCGGCGGCGGCGTGACGGAGAGGCGCAGCTCCTTCCCGGCCTCGCGGGCGAGGAGGGCGAGGAGCGTCCGCGGGTTGACGAGGAGCCCTCCGCCGATATTGAGGGCGCGGCCCAGGGGGCGGCGCTTCAGGGCGAGAAGAATTCCGCGGACGACGTCGTCGAGGTGGACGACGTCGCGCCAGCCCGACTCCTCGTAAGAGACCGTCTCCCCGGAGAGGATCGCCTCGAGAGCCTCCGACGGAAAGCGCCGGGGCGGGAGGAGGGGACCCATCACGTCGAAGATCCGGAGGCAGACGAAGGGGAGACCCAGCTCCGAGAGGAGCCGCTCCTCCTCCAGCTTCGCGAGAAGCGAGGCATCGCCGGCGGCGTCGAGCGGCTCGTCTTCTCCGGCCGGACGTTCCGGTGCGGGTCCGGGAGCGTAGAGCGCCCCGTCCGAGAGATGGAGGAAGAGGCCGGTCCCGGCCGTCCGCGCCGCGAACATCAGAGGCCCGGCTCCGCCGCCCGACGGGTCGAAGAGGGCGGCGTTGACGACCGCCGCGGGACGGTGCCGCGCGAAGAGCTCCGCGAGCGCGGCGGCGTCCGTGAGATCGACGTGCTCGACGGTGGCGCGGGAATGTCGTTCGAACGGCTCCGCCCGCCACTCCTTCACGGCCCGGCCGTCGCCCCCGTCGTCGAAGAGGTCGGCGAGGACGACAGGGTCCGTCTCCGTCAGCAGGGCTTTTCCGATGGCGGCGCCGAGCAGGCCGGCGCCTCCGGCCACGAGGACGCGCATCGCCTCAGCCGGACGGCGTCGGAACGGACGCGGGCCCGGTGGGCGGCGGCGTCGGGGCCGGCAGCGGGGGCTTCGCCTCCTCCAGGGCCTTCGTCTCGTAGTAGCGCTTTTCGATCCCCGACTTCTGCCGGTCGCGGACGAGCCACCGGAGGAACTTCGACTCGTTCACGCCGACGAGGAAGTCGTTGATGGCGTCGTAGACGGCCGGGTCGGCGATCAGTCTGCCGGCCGTTCCGTCCGTGGAGTCCAGCTTCGCCGCGACGTTCGCCAGGTGCGCCGAGAGCCTCTTGAGGTCGGCGAGGAACTCCTTCGAGAACGCCTCGTCGCGGACGAGCCGCGGGATCGCGCCCTGGCCCGACGAGAGGTCCTTCGAGAAGGCGGCGAGCGCGTCGGCCGTCGCCTTCACCGAGTCGACCATGGCGTAGAACTTCTTCTTCCCCTCGGGGTCGGAGAGGAGGGCCGGGACGATCCCCTCGCCGCTCGTCGTCCCCTTCTCGACCGCCAGGGCGATCCGGTTGACCGAGGCGACGGCGGAGCGGAGCTCGCGGTCGACCTCGTTCGCGAGCCCTTCGTCGCGGAGGAGCCGGCCGACCAGCCCCTTCCCCTCCCGGATCTCCTTCAGGACGAGGTTGGCCGAGTCGACCGTCTCGCGGAGCGACTTCCCGAGCGCCTTCCCCTGCTCGCTCTCCGAGGTCAGCTCTCCCAGGAACCCCTCGCCCTGCTCCGTCCGTCCGAGAATGTTGCGAAGCGACTTCGAGATGGCGAGGACGTTCTCCACGAGGTCGCCGCCGGAGGCGAGGATCTTGTCGAGCTCGGCGCTCCGGATCGCCTTGATCTCCGAATCGGGGGGAAGGTCGGGCTTGTCGGGCGAACCGGGGGACAGCTCGAGGTACTTGTCGCCGAGGAGCCCGATCGTCCGGATCTCCACCTGGCTGTCGGCCTTGATGAGGTGCTGGTAGCGGCGCTCGATGTCGAAGTAGATGGTCAGGTCCTGCCCCGGCTTCTTCGGCACCTCGATGTCGTGGACGGCGCCGACGACGACGCCGGTCAGCCGCACCTGGTTCCCGGCGACCACCCCCTGCGAGTTCGGGAAGTGGGCGAAGTAGTTCGAGCGGGCGATGAAGAAACCGCGCTTGCCGCCGACCGTCAGGATGGCCCCGGCGAAGAGGAGGATCGCGGCGAAGACGATGATCCCGACGCGGGACCGGGTGCGGGCGTCAGCCTTCATGGGGGATCTCCTCGGCGGCGAGGAAGGCCCGGAGGTCGGCGACGTCCGAGCTCTTCGCTTCCTCGGGCGTGCCGATGAAGGCGAAGCGCCCGTTCTTCAGGAAGGCGATCCGGTCGGCCACGAAGAGCGCCGACGTGATGTCGTGGGTGACGACGATGGAGGTCGTCTTGAGGCGGCTGTTGAGGTCGGCGATGAGCCGGTTGATCGTCATGGCCGTGACCGGGTCGAGGCCGGTCGTCGGCTCGTCGTAGAGGAGGACGTCGGGCTTCAGGGCCACGGTCCGCGCCAGCGAGACCCGCTTCTTCATGCCGCCGGAGAGGGACGAGGGGAGGAGACGCGTCACGTCCCGTCCGAGGTTCACGTAGCCGAGCACCTCGTAGACCCGCTCGGCGACTTTCTCCTCGGACAGGTCGGGCTTGTGTTCCCGGAGGGCGAAGGCGACGTTCTCGAAGACGGTCATGGAGTCGAAGAGAGCGCCCCCCTGGAAGAGCATCCCGACCTTGCGGCGCACGGGGCCGAGCTGCTCTTCGGTGAACGTGGAGATGTCGACGCCGTCCACGAAGACCTTCCCCTCGTCCGGGTGGTCGAGGCCGTTCATCTGCCGGAGGGAGACCGACTTCCCGGTCCCGGAGCCGCCGAGGATGACGAGGACCTCCCCGCGGTGGACCACGAGGTCGACGCGGTCGAGGACCTTCTTCGATCCGAACGCCTTCGAGACGCCCTTGAACTCCACGACCGGGAGCGTGCCGTCGCGCTCCAGGTCCTCGCGGAGGACGCGCATGACGAGGGTTTCGGAGATCGTCAATTGAGCCCCCACGGGAGGGAGAGGAAGATCTTCGTGAGGAAGAAGTCGGTGGCGAGGACCGTGATGGAGGAGATGACGACGGCGATCGTCGTGGCGCGGCCGACGCCGTCGGCGCCCCCGGTGGCGTTCAGGCCGTTGTAGCAGCCGATCATCGCGATCTCGAAGCCGAAGAAGGGGGTCTTGCAGAGGCCGTGCAGGATGTCGTTGTACTTCACCGCCTGCATGACCGTGGAGAGATAGAAGCTGGCGCCGATCTTGACCTCGACGACGGCGATGAAGAGTCCGCCGACCATCCCCAGGAAGTCGGTCATCATCGTCAGGATCGGGAGCATCACGGTCACCGCGACGACGCGGGGGAGGACGAGCTTCCGGATCGGGGAGGCGCCGAGGGCGCGGAGGGCGTCCACCTGCTCCGTGACGGCCATGCTCCCCAGCTCGGCGGTGATTCCGGCGCCGCAGCGGGCGGCAACCATGAGAGCCGTCAAAACGGGCCCCAGCTCGCGGCAGACCGAGAGGACGACGACCCGCCCGACGAAGAGCTTTCCGCCGAACTGGGCCAGCGCGTAAGCCGTCTGGAGCGCGAGGACCATCCCGGTGAAGAGGGCCGTGAGGTTCGTGATGGAGATGGACTGGACTCCGAGCGCGTCCATCTGCCGGAGGATCTCGCCGGTCTCCCACTTCCGCCGCATCTCCCGGACGAGCTGGGACGCCATGAGGCCGATGCCTCCGAGATGCTGCGTGACGCGGAGGAACCAGCGGCGGAGCCGCGGGGCCTTCCAGAACGGCTCCTTCGCGATGAGGATCGACGTCGTGGACGAGGTCGTCTCCACGCGCAGATTCTACGGGTCGGCCTCCTCGTGCCCGGTAAACTCGCCGGCCGTGGCCCGCCGGGACGACAGGGACCTTCTCGGGACGGTCTGGGGCTGGATCGTCATCGCGACGACGACGGTCGTCTTCGGGACGCTGGCCCTACTGACGTCGTGGGTGCCGCCGCGCGGCAGGCTCTTCCTCTTCTGGGCGCGGGCGTGGTCCCGGGCGCTCCTCGTCCTCTGCGGGATCCCCTCGAGGATCGAGCTGTCCGCGGCGGCGGCGGAGATTCCCCAGGCCGTCTTCATGTCGAACCACGAGTCGCTCGTCGACATCCCGCTCCTCTTCGTCGGGATCCGGCAGGACGTCCGGTTCCTCGCCAAGCGGATCCTCTTCTTCGTCCCCTTCCTCGGCTGGTCGATGGGAGCGGCGGGCTTCGTCCCGGTGGACCGGCGGCGGACCGAGAAGGCCGCCGACGTCTTCCTCACCCTCGAGAAGCGCGTGAAGGCGGGGAATTCGATCCTGGTCTTTCCCGAGGGAACGCGGTCCCGCTCCGGTGCGCTGCAGCCGTTCAAGCGGTCCGGGTTCCTCCTGGCGCTGCGGACGGGCCTGCCGATCGTCCCGGTGGCCGTCTCGGGCGCGAGAAACGTCGTCGGCGCCGACTCGCTCTGGATCCGCCGCGTCCCCGTCGTCATCCGCTTCGGCGAGCCGATCCGGACGGCCGGGATGACGCTCTCCGACCAGAAGGCGCTGATGGAGCGAGTGCGGGCGGTGATCCTGCGGCTGCGCCTCCCGGGACCGCCCGTTTCGGCGGGCGGGTCCGATCACGGATAATCCCGCGCGGAGGAGGAGGCGTCATGTCCGGGATGGAAGGCTCCGCCCGGGCCCGGTTCTCGACGCTCCTGGCGTCGGCGGGGATCACCGTCGACGGGAGCGCGCCCCACGACCTCCGCGTCCACGACGAACGCTTCTTCTCGGCCGTCCTGGCGGGCGGGTCCCTCGCCCTCGGCGAGAGCTACATGGACGGCTGGTGGTCCTGCGAGCGCCTCGACGCTTTCTTCGCCCGCGTCATGGCCGCCGGCCTCGACCGGACGGCGGCGGGGGCGGCGGGCGGGATGCGGCGGCTCCTGGCCCTTCTCTTCCCGCTCGGGCGCCGGTCTCGGGCCTTCGTCATCGGCGAGCGGCACTACGACCTCGGCAACGAGCTGTTCGAGGCGATGCTCGACCGCCGGATGATCTACTCCTGCGCCTACTGGATGAACGCCGAGACGCTCGACGATGCGCAGGAGCGGAAGCTGGATCTCGTCTGCCGGAAACTGCGCCTGAAGGGCGGCCAGCGGGTTCTCGACATCGGGTGCGGGTGGGGAGGTCTCGCGCGGTTCGCGGCCGAGCGCTACGGCGTCTCCGTCGTCGGAATCACCGTCTCGAAGGAGCAGGCGGCTCTCGCGGCCCGGCAGGTGCGCGATCTCCCGGTGGAGATCCGGCTGGAGGACTACCGGGACCTCGCGGGGACGTTCGACGCGGTCGTCTCGCTCGGAATGTTCGAGCACGTCGGCCCGCGCCACCACCGGCCGTTCCTCGAAGTCGTCCGACGATGTCTCCGGGAGGACGGCGTTTTCCTGCTTCACACCATCGGCACCGCCGAGACCACGGCAGCCCCCGACCCGTGGATCCTGAAGTACATATTCCCCGAGAGCCACGTCCCCTCTCTGGCGCAGATCGCCAGCGCGGCCGACGGGCTCTTCGTCGTGGAGGACGTCCACAACTTCGGGGCCTTCTACGACCCGACGCTGATGGCGTGGAATGCGAACGTCGAAGCGCGGAGGGCGAGCCTCCCGGCCCGCTACGACGAACGCTTCTTCCGGATGTGGCGGTACTACCTTCTGTCCTGCGCCGGCACCTTCCGGGCGCGCCGAAGCCAGCTTCTCCAGATCGTCCTGTCGCCTCGGGGCGTCGCCGGCGGCTACGTCCCGGTCCGCTGAGCTCTCCGGCGGGGTGATCTGTGCGAGGATCTCGGGCGGAGGACTCTGCGTGGCGACGGTGAGACCAAGCGAAGAGACCGCCCTCGAGGCGCTCCGGTCGATCAAGTACCCCGGCTTTTCCCGCGACATCGTGTCGTTCGGGTTCGTGAAGGACCTCGCGGTGGGAGGGGGAAACGTCTCGTTCCGTCTCGCCCTGACGGCCGACGCCCCGGCCGTGGCGGAGCAGATCCGGGCCGAATGTGAGGCGGCCCTCCGGCGGATTCCCGGCGTGACGAGCGTGACGATCTCCGTCCAGGCGGCGCCGCCGCGCCCGTCCGTCATGGCCGCCGGGGGCCTGCCCCAGGCCGAGGTTCTGCCCGGCACGCGGTTCACCATTGCCGTGGCGTCGGGGAAGGGGGGCGTCGGGAAATCGACGGTCGCCGCGAACCTCGCCCTCGCCCTCGCCAGGAGCGGGCACGAAGTGGGGCTCCTGGACCTCGACATCTACGGGCCGTCCCAGCAGATGATGATGGGGATCTCGACACGCCCCTTCGTGAACGATGAGGAGAAGATCCTCCCGATCGTGAAGCACGGGGTCCGCGTCATGTCGATCGGTTTCCTGATGGACGTCGACACGCCGGTCATCTGGCGCGGGCCGATGATCTTCAAGGCGGTCGAGCAGTTTCTCGGCGACGTGGCGTGGGGGACACAGGACTTCCTCGTCATCGATCTTCCGCCGGGGACGGGCGACGCCCAGCTCACCCTGACGCAGAAAGTGGCCCTCTCCGGGGCGGTCATCGTCACGACGCCGCAGGACGTGGCCCTCATCGACGCCCGGAAGGGGCTCGCCATGTTCCAGAAGGTGAACGTCGACGTGCTCGGCATCATCGAGAACATGAGCTATTACGAGTGCCCGAAGTGCGGGAACCGCGAGGCGATCTTCAAGCACGGAGGGGGGAAGCGGACGGCCGACGAGCTCGGCGTCCCCTTCCTCGGCGAGATCCCGCTCGACCCGCGCGTGGCGGTGCAGGGCGACGCCGGCACGCCGATCGTCGCCGCCGACCCGGACTCCGTCGTCTCGAAGGCTTTCCTCCGTCTCGCCGGGCAGGTCGCGAAGGCCGTCGGGGCGTGAGCCCGGCCTATAATCGAAAAGCGAGACCTGCCGCTGTCTTCTTCTTGTGGTCTCAGGTCTTCAATTGACCGAAGGAGTCCCCCCATGCTGATGCCGGTCAGACGGATCGCCGCGAACGCCGCTCTCTGTTTTCTTCTCGTTCCGCACGGGGCGGGCGCTCAGGTGGTCACGACGCTGGCCGGCTCGGGGGCGCATGGCAGCGCCGACGGCACCGGCACGGCTGCGACGTTTTACACGCCACAGGGCCTTGCCGTGGACTCCTCCGGCAACGTGTACGTTGCGGACAAGTTCAGCAACAAGATCCGGAAGATCACGCCGGAGGGCGAGGTGACGACGTTTGCGGGCTCCGGATCGCTCGGCAGCGACGATGGCCCGGCCGCGGCCGCGACGTTCTTCTACCCCTACGGCGTGGCCGTGGACTTGTCGCGGAACGTCTACGTGGCGGATACGTACAACTACAAGATCCGGGCCATCACGCCCGCCGGTGTCGTCTCGACGCTCGCGGGGACGGGAGAGTCGGGCGATGACAATGGCCCCGGCGCCGCGGCGACGTTCTCCTGGGCGGTCGGTGTGGCCGCGGACTCCTCCGGAAACGTCTACGTGGCGGACAGTGGCAGCAACACGATCCGGAAGATCACGCCCGCCGGGGTGGTTTCGACGCTCGCGGGCTCGGGTGCGGGCGGCAGCGCGGACGGTCCCGGCGACGAGGCCACGTTCAGCGAGCCATCCGGCGTGGCCGTGGACTCCTCCGGCAACGTCTTCGTGGCGGATACGGACAGCAACAAGATCCGGAAGATCACGGCCGGAGGGGCCGTGACGACCCTGGCGGGGTCGGGAGCTTCGGGAAGCGCCGACGGCACGGGCGCAGCCGCGACGTTCACGAACCCTTTCGGCGTGGCCGTGGATTCCTCCCAGAACGTCTATGTGGCGGACAGCGGCAACAACAAGATCCGGAAGATCACGCCGGCCGGGGTGGTCTCGACGCTCGCCGGCTCGGGAGCGTATGGCGGCGCGGACGGCATCGGCGCGGCCGCGACGTTCTACACGCCCACCGGCGTCGCCGTGGACTCCTCCGGCACCGTGTACGTGGCGGACAGCGGCAACAACAAGATCCGGAAGATCACACAGCCGCCCGGGCCCTGCGTTCAGGACGCCTTCACGGCCTGCCTGATCAACGGTCGATACAAGGTGACCAGCCACTGGCAGAACCAGTACGACGACGGAAAGGTCAGCCAGCTGTCGGCCGCGCCGCTCACTGATGCCACGGCGGCGTTCTGGCTGTCGGACGCGGACACGTACGAGTACCTGATCCGGATCAACACGGCCACGGACAACGGAAAGGCCTGGATCTCGATTCCGACGTTCACGGACGTGGAGTTCTGGATTGCCGTGACGGACACGTCGACGGGCCAGTACTTCGAGTACCACAGTGATGCGGGCAACAGGACGCTGATCTACGACCCGTACTTCTTCGTCTACCCGTGATCGAGCCGGACCGACGAAGGCCCGGCGGGGCGGGGGCCCGGCCCCTAGACGTTGAAGGTTCTCGACAGTGGCCACGGAGAACCGGGAGTTCTATTCTTGGGGGGCCGGGAAGGGACTCACCATGCTGATGGCCCTCGCACTCCTCGCCGCGATCGACACGTCCGCGCCGCCCGTGGTTGAACTCTCCCTCACCGGCGAGCGCGGAGCACCGGTCAGCGCCGTACCTCGCACCTTGTCGGACGTCGCACGGGAACGCCGCGATGGCCGGAAGGCCGTCGGCGGGTTCTCGGCGGTCGAGACGACCCTGCCCCGAAGTCCCGGGAGGCCGGTCGCGCCCGTCGAATGGGAAGGAGTGGCGATCAACGCCGAGCCCGAAGCCGTCGACGAGCCCCTGCCGGCGTACGAGCCGGCTTACTTTCCGGCGTGGTACGGGGGGTACCCGACGTGCAGCGGACTGCGCCCGTGCGTCCGCTCGCACGTCGGCATCCCGGCCCCGGGTCTCCGGCCGGCTTTTCGCCAATCGGCGCCGCTGGCCCGTCAGCCGTTTCCGCGCCGGCAGGGCCTCTCCGCCGGCGCCTCTGGTTTCGGCGGGCGCGGGACCAGGATCCCGGCAGTCACGCGACCCTGACGGCCGCCGAAACGAGCTGAACGGGTTCGAGGAGTCGGAGCGGTGGGCCCCGGCGGCGCAGGGAGCCGGGGGGCGCTGAGCCTCACCACCCGATCCCGTAGTCCTCGCCGTGGTCGCTGGAGCCGCCCCAGAGGGTGCCGTGGGCGCGGTCGATATAGATGGCGTTGATGGGACCGGAGGTCTTGGCGCGGACGTCGAGGCGGTAGCCCATCTTCACGAGCTGGTCGCGAACCCAGGGGGGCGTGTCCCGGTGGATCATCAGAGAGCCGGGCTTCGCCTCGTGGGCGCCGAAGGAGCTCCGCATCTGCTCGCTGTTGATGTTCGCGGCCTCGGTGGCTTCCTGGACGGTCATCCCGAACTCGACGACGTTCAGGAAGAACTGGAGGAGGTTCTGGTCCTGCGAGTCGCCCCCCTGGACGGAGAAGCAGAGCAAGGGCTTTCCGTCCTTGAGCGCCAGCGTCGGCGTGAGCGTGACGCGCGGGTGCTTGCCGGGGACGAGGACGTTGAACGGGTTCTCCGCCGGGTCGAGGACGAAGCTCTGCAGGCGCTGGCTCATCCCGATGCCGGTCTTTCCGGCGACGACGGCGGGGACCCAGCCGCCGCTGGGCGTGACGGAGACGACCCAGCCCTCCGCGTCGGCCGCTTCGACCGACGTCGTCCCGGCGGTGAACTCCTCTTCGAACGTCCGGAGCCGCGCCGAATCGGGCGCGGCCGTCCGGGCCTTCGCGGGGACCGTCTTCCACTTCTCGAGCAGGTCGAGGTACGGGTTCTTCTCCCCCTGGAACGGATAGGGGTCGCCCGGCTTGACGGTCGCGTCGTTCTTCGTCCAGTCGATCGTGGCCGCTCTCTGCTTCGCGTACTCCTTCGACAGGAGCCCTTTCGTCGGCTCCGCCGGCGGGAAGTAGGGGTCCCCGTAATAGAAGTCCCGGTCCGCGAAGGCGAGGTTCATCGCCTGGTAGAGCGCGTGGACGTACCGGGCGCTGTTGTAGCCCATCCCCTTGAGGTCCATCCCCTCGAGGATGTTCAGGGCCTGGAGCATCGCCGGCCCCTGCGTCCAGACGTCGAGCTTGTAGACGTCGATCCCCTTGTACGTCGTCTTCACCGGCTCTTCGAGATGAACTTTCCAGTTCGCCAGGTCCTGGAGCGTCACGAGGCCGCCGACCTCCTGGACGCCGCGGACGAACTCTTGCGCCACGTCGCCGCGGTAGAAGCGGTCATAGGCGGCACGGATCGCCTCCTTCCGGCTCTTGCCGGAGGCGAGGGCCTGTTTCTCGGCTTCGACGAGCTTTCGGAGCGTCGCGGCGAGGTCGGGCTGGCGGAAGATCTCCCCGGCCTCCGGCGGCCTGTCGCCGGGGCGCGGCAGGAGAACGCGCCGCGAGTCGGGCCATTTCAGCAGCCAGTCGCGCTGCCGCGTCACGGTCGTGACGTGCTGCTGCTCGACGGCGTACCCGTCGGCCATCTCGATCGACGGCTCGAGGACGTCGGCGAGCGAGAGCCTTCCGTACTCCGCGAGCATGACCATGACCCCGCCGGGCGTCCCGGGGGTCACGGCGGAGAGCGGCCCGTACTCGGGCGGATAGGCCATCCCCTTCGCGCGGAAGAACTCGGGGGTCGCCCCGGTCGGCGCCCCGCCGAGCGCGTTGATGCCGATGACCTTGCCCGTGTGGGGGTTGAAGACGAGCGCCTGCGTCTCGCCCCCCCACGAGAGCGTGTCCCACATCGTCGAGGTCGCGGCGATCATCGCGCAGGCGGCGTCGACCGCGTTGCCGCCCTTCAGGAACGCCTTCGCGCCCGCCGTGGCGCCGAGCGGCTTGCCCGTGATCGCGAGCCACTTCGTCGCGTGCAGGGGAGGCTTGTTCGTGGCGGCGGCCGCGACGAGGGCGATCGCGCCCGCCGCGAGGATCACGGCCATCGTCCGGCTTCCCCGCCGGCCCGTATCGGACTTCGCCATCCGCGTCTCCTTCGGGAGGCGTCCCCTCCCGGCGCGGATCAGCCTACAACGGCCGCGTGGGCGTCGCGACTCCGGCGGACGAGGGCGAGGAGGCCGCCGGCCATCATCACGTAGAAGCCGCCCCAGACGAGGGAGATGAGCGGCTTGACCGTCACGTCGACCGAGAAGCTCTCCTGCGTCGGCGGCTTCAGGTCGCCGGCGGGATTCACGCCGAAGACCTCGATCTCCATCGAGCCGTCGTTTCCCCCGACCCGGGAGATCCGGAACCGGCCGTTCGGCGTGCCGGGGATCGGAACGTCCGGCGCCTGCTGCATCCCCTCGCCGCCTCCCGCCGCCATGAACATGACGAGCTGGGCCGTCGTCTCCGTCGTCTTGCCGCCGGCCGCCACCAGAAACTTCGCGTTCATCGTGACGCGCGGGGGATTCGCGTTCATCAGCGACCGGTCCATGGAGAAGCCCTTCGCCGTGAAAGTCACCCCGCCGGCCGACTTCGCCTCGCCACTCTTCAGGCCGACCCGGATCCCCTCGACCCGCGACGGCGAGCCCGGGTCGTAGGACTGGGGCGACAGGTAGAGGTCCATCAGGGGCGTCGAGCGGACGTCCGGGTTCGCCATGAGCTGCTGCGTCCGCTCGTTCTGGAACATCTTCGGGTAGGCCTTCCAGAGTTTTCCGTTCCCCGTCGTGACCTCGACCTCCATCGCCTGCTTGGCGCGCCGGTCGGCGAGCCGCGCGGGATCGAGCTCCACCCGCTGCTTCACGTCGCCGTCCTCGTTGACGAGAACCGTCCGGGTGAAGGTCATCGTGTGGCGGCCGACCTGCATCGGCTCGCCCCGGATGAGGGTCACCTGCGTCTTCCTCTCG
>Ga0335084_10006104_pt1 | contig 11947 bp, 10 predicted proteins | sample Lox_Sample_44_FD_206721 | JGI IMG/M metagenome (GOLD analysis project Ga0335084, IMG submission 206721) | Soil microbial communities from Loxahatchee National Wildlife Refuge, Florida, United States - Lox_Sample_4.4 | ecosystem: Environmental > Terrestrial > Soil > Wetlands | place: USA...
GCCTTGTTGCGTGCGCCCTCGTCCGGGATCCAATCCAGAAGCATGTCCAGCATCCAGGCGTCGTCGGGAACGGGGACGCCAGGCGTTGGATGCGGCCAGTTTGTGGCCCATAACATGCGTTCTGGCGCGGTTTTGGCCAGTGCCTTGGCGAGCTTGCCGACATCGTCATAGTTCGGCGGCCCGACCTTGGACACCTCGTAAGGTGCCGACAGTTTGACCCAGGTACGACCGCTATCGACCAGTCCCTGCAGCGTGCGAAACCCGGGGTGATCGAGCGGAACCGGTTCGAGAAATTTCCCGACGTGGTCAATCACGAGCGTGCTGGCGAGCCGTTTAAGCATGGTCGCCCGTTCGGGCAGGTCGCGGCCATCAAGCTGCAACTGTACGTGCCAGCCGAACGGCGCCACGCGGGCCGACATGGTTTCGAGGATATCCCATGGCAACGGCGCACCGGCCAACATGAAGAAGCGAATGCCGCGCGCGCCCAGTCTGGTCAGCCGATCGAGCTCGGCGTCGGTCACGCTTTCGTCGACGACAACGATGCAGCGCGCATTGCGCCCGATAGTAGCGACCGCTTCCAGCGTGCAGCGATTGTCCTTGCCGTAGGTTGAAGGCTGCACCACGACAGTCCGCTCGATGCCGAGACGCTCACATATCTTCCGATAGGCGGAAACGGGCGCCGCGGGAGCATCGATCTTGGCCGTCGGTGCTTTGGGATATTTTGGATCATAAATGTGCATATGCGTGTCGCAGGTGCCTGGAGGCGCCCTGAGTTTCGGCTTTAGCGTGCTGTCAATGTATGGCATGGCGAAGGCCTAGGGGCAGATATAACCCGGGCCGTTCGGGTTGCGGAAGCAACCGACAGATTGCGGCAGCAATTTTTTCGGCAGCCACAACACGACATCCGGGAAAAAAATGCAGAATGCGATAGCCGCAAAGAAAACGACATAGATCGGGAGCGAAGCAAGCATTGCCTTGGAGAATTTTATGCCGACGAACTTTGAAGCCATCAGCAGACACAACCCGTAAGGTGGCGTGATCAGGCCGAACGCGAGCGTGGTTATGATTACTACGCCCATGTGGACCGGATTGATATCGGCATTCTTGGTCAGATCGATGATCAAGGGCATGAATATGATAATCGCGGGGACGGCATCGATGAAGTCGCCGACGATAATGAACAGAAGCGTCAGCAGCAGCATGATCCTGAACGGATCGTTACCCGCCGCAGCCGCGATCCAGTCCGACACCGTTGCCGGTCCGCGCAAGTAGGCCAACATCCACCCGAATGCCGAGGCCGCGCCAATTGTGATGAGCGGAATGGAATAAAGCAGTCCGGTGTGCGCCATATCGCGCGGCAGGTTACGCAGGTGCCGGCGGTTGAGTAGAGGAATTGCAACAAAAATTATGTAGGCAACCGCGATCACGCCCGCTTCCGTCGGAGTAAATTGGCCGGTGAGTATGCCACCCATGATGATGATCGGAATCATCAGCGGGATAGCAGCTTCCTTGGTCGCTGTAGTGAACTGTCCGAACGTCGCTCGCCTGCGCTTGATGCCGACCGGCCCAAAGAAATGGCTGTAAATCATCAGCCCTAGGCCGACCAGCACCCCCGGCACCACGCCGCCCAGAAACAGCCCGCCGATCGAGACATTGCCAGTGGCGCCGTAAATGACCGCCATAATGCTGGGTGGAATGAGGTTCGCCATAGTGGCAGCCGATGCGATCAGCGCCGCCGTGAAGCCGCGGTCATAGCCTTCGCGGTTCATCTCTGGCGCAAGCGTGCGCGTCAGCACCGCGACGTCCGCAGCCGAGGAGCCGGAGATGCCGGCAAAGAACATGCTGAATAGGGTTACGACCTGCGCCAGACCACCACGCAGATGACCGACCATTGTTTGCGACAGCGTGATCATTCGCAAGGTTACGTTTGCCGACGTCATCAGGTCGCCGACCAGCAGGAAAAACGGGACCGCCAATAGTGCCTCGACGTCCATTCCATTGAAAATTTGGGCGATCATCGAGGCTTCGCTGACCGGCGTGAAAGCGGTTACCACCAGCACTGAGGCGATCAGCGCGAAGGCGACGGGCACACCCATGTAGCCGAGGACAAGAAACAGGAATCCCATCAGGATAATGAGTGTGCCGTTTCCGGTCACAGAACTTCACTCCCGATGCTTTCATGATGCTGTGCGCTTTTCGGGTCAGCGAAGCCGTGACGCCAGCCGTTCACTATTTGCTCGATGGTGAAAAGGGCAACCAGTGCACCGCAAAACGGAATGGCGATGTAAAGCGTTGCCATCGGGATCATCGACGGCATGCGCAGGCTTTTGAAGCCGTCGAGAAAATTCAGGTAGCCGAAATAGATCATGCAAAATGCGACGCAAAGCACGACCGAACGGTTGAACATTTCGAAGAACAAGCGACGATTGCCGGTCATCGCCTCCGCAAGAACAGCGAGATAAAGATGGTCATTGCGGCGAGTGGCTACGGCAACTCCAAAAAAAATCCCGTAAATGAAGAAGCTCATCATCGCTTCCTGCGCAAAAAGCCACGGGTATCCGATCGCGCGCGTGATGACATCGCCAAGCACAATGACGCTGAAACCGGTAATAGCGATCCCGCAGAGGATCATCAGAAGATTTTCGAGGGGGTCGAGCGCTCGCCATTTCAAATGACGCTGCTCCCTCAAGACCAGCCCGTCGAAGCGCATCGTGCAATCCTGGGAAATTGAGGCGGGCACAGTTGCGGGGAGCCGATAAGCTCCCCGCTTTCACAATGGGCGGCTATTGCACGTTGCGGACCAGCCCAAGAACCTTCACCGCATTCGGGCCGAGATCCGATGCGAGCTTGTCCTGGATCGGCTTGCTGATCTGCGCAAAGCCGGTCTTGTCGACATTTTTGACAACCTTGACGCCCATTTTTTCGAGCTTTGCCAAGGCTTCATGCTCGAGCTTGAATGCGACCGTCGGTTCATTTTTGCTGACTTCGTCTGCAGCCGCTTGCACCCATTTCTTTTGCTCGTCGGTCAGACTGCTCCATACCTTGTCGCTTACGAACAGAGCAGCGTTGTTGGCCTCGTGCTCGGTCAGCGAAAGGACCGGCGCTGGCTCATAGTGCTTGTTGATGAGGTAGTTGTTGATGCCGTTTTCGGCCATGTCGGCGACGCCGGTCTGCAACGCGGTGTAAACCTCGCCAAAAGCCATATGCACGACTTGCGCTCCATAGGCCGGAAATGTTGCGTCTTCCGTTACGGTCGCTTGCACGCGCATTTTGACGCCCTTGAGGTCGGCGACCTTCTCGATCGGCTTCTTGCCGTACATGTGTCTCAGGCCCTGACAGCCAAGCCCGATCATATGCGCGCCTTTGATCTTGGCCGCATACAATTCCTTCATTGCCGCAATCACCGCAGGATCCCCAAGCACCTTGATGGCATGATTTTCGTCACGGAAGATGAAGTGGATGGAGAACACGCCAGACTCCGGCTGGGCGGTCGAGGCGTTGGCGGTCGACAACATCACAAAGTCAATGTCGCCGGTCTGCACCTTCTGCATGGTCTGAGCTTCGGTACCGAGCTGGGCGCCGGGATATTGGTTGATTGAAAACGTGCCCTTGCTCACTTCTCTTAACTTCTTGTCAAACATTTCCGCGCCAGCGCCATATCCGCTCGATTTTGGCTGGTCGTAAGCGAAGGAAAATTGCCGATTCTGCGCGAACACTGCGGTTGACGCCATCGCAAGCGCGGCGCCGAGCACGACGCCGCGCAGCAACGAAAGATGCGTAACTGACATGAAGACCTCCCCGGATAAACATTGCGTCTTGCGCGGCCAGACGGCCGCGTGACGCCATTTGCGCTTGCAGGCGCTTTTGTACGGCAAGGGTGTGTCGGCGGGTCCGGCGAGTCAATGCTGTTTTAGGCCGACGGAAGCAGTAACGCTGGCGCTGTCGTGCAATATTACTTTGAGCCGCTGCGGCGTAACAGGAAGTTGTGTCACCAGCCCCGGATGCTGAAGTGCGTCGTCGATTGCCGAGGCGATCGCGGCGCCGACTGGATTTGCGCCGCCTTCGCCGGCGCCTTTCAATCCGAGTGGGTTGAGCGGGCTTGGTGCGTCCTCTGACACCAGGATGGAAACGTCCGGCACTTCGCGCGCGGTCGGCATCAGGTAGTCGGCGAAGGTGACCGAGAGTGGTTCGCCATTCTCGTCGTAAAGGAATTCTTCGAGCAGTGCTCCGCCAACCCCTTGCGCCAAACCGCCGACAATTTGGCCTTCCACCAGCTTCGGATTCACGGCCTTGCCGACATCATAGGCGATGACATAACGCTCGATTGCGACGCTGCCGGTGTCGGCATCGACGCGCACCACAGCCACATGCACACCGTAGGGATAGACCATATGGGTCGATTCGAACGTGTCTTCGGCGCTCAAGGTGTTGGGCAGTATTCGCGCAAGCTCGGCCAATGGCATTGACGGTCCGGGTCTGCCATGGCGGACGATTTCTCCGTCCACGATATCGAGCGCATCCGCGCGGCTCTGCATGAGCTCGGCCGCCGCCTCGAGTATGCGTGCGCGTAATTTAGTGGCGGCAAGGCGAGTGGCCTCTCCACACATTACCGTGACACGCGAGGCGAACGCGCCCATGCCGCGTGCAATGCGATCAGTCTGACCATGGGTGACACGGATATTCGTGTAGTCGACGCCGAGGGTATCGGCGCAGATTTGTGCGATGACGGTCTCCACGCCCTGGCCTATGGAGGCCACGCCCGTGACGACTTCGACCGTGCCGTCTGGCCTGATCTCGGCGCGCGCGGTATCAAAGGGGCCAAGCCCGCTTTTCTCGACGAACATCGCAATACCGGCGCCGACTCTTTCGCCATTTTTTCGACGTTCGCCGAGTTGCTTTTGAATCTCGTCCCACCGCGCCGCTTTGAGTGCCTTGTCGAGCAGCATGGCGTAGTCGCCCGAGTCGTAGACAATTTGTGTGCCTAATGTATCGAGCCCGAGCGCATAAGGCATCGCGCTCTTGCGAATGAGGTTGCGCCTGCGAATCTCGACCTTGTCGACGCCGACCTTTGCGGCGATCGCGTCCAGCAGCCGCTCGCGCACGAATGTCGATTCGTAGCGGCCGGGTGCGCGGTAGGTGCCGCAGGGCGTCTTATTGGTCAATCGGATGTGGCCGGTGGCGCGATAGGCCGGCACGCGATAAGGGCCCGGTAACATGGCGGCGGCGAGGTCGGGGACGGTGGCCGCGTGCGTGCGCATGTATGCGCCATTGTCATGAAAAAATTCATCGTCGACCGCGAGGATGCGACCCTGCGCGTCAATGGCGGCCTTTACGCGATGGTGCTGCTCGCGCGAATGGTTGGCGGCTATCAGATGTTCGCGCCGGTCCTCGATCCATTTGACTGGCCGCCTGAATTTCAGCGCGGCAACGCAGACCAGGATGTCTTCGGGATAAATTTCGCCACGAATGCCAAAGCCGCCACCGACATGGCCTTCGTAGAGCTGGACGGAGTCCTTTTTCCGCTCCAGCATTTGGGCAATCGTATCGCGATTCCAGTGCGGCACCTTGGCTGCGCCGTGCAGCTCAAGGACATCGCGTGCTTCGTCGTAGCGAGCGATAGCGCCGCGCGTCTCCAGCGGGACGCCGGTGTGACGCCCGATGGATAGCTCCAGCGAGACTACGGAATGGGCATCGCGAAAGACGGCGTCGACATCGCCATATGTTTTACGCAAGATGCCGGGTTCTGTATTTAGCTCCTGCCCGTAAGAGCCCGGCGGTTCTGTGGCGAGCATCGTCGCCTCGAGGGGCTCGCTCGCAAGCTCGACCAGCTCGGCAGCGTCTTCGGCGACATACGCGTTTTCCGCAAAAATCGCAGCGATCGGCTCGCCGACGTAGCGCACGACATCCTTTGCCAGGATCGGTTGGCGATACGGCTCCAGCTGCTTGAGTCCGGTCAGCCGGAACGGGATCGGAGGTATCTGCGCGATATCTTTATGCGTCCATATCGCGTGCACGCCGGGCAACTTCAGCGCGACCGAAGACTCGATCGATTTTATTCTCGCATGGGCAATCGGGGAGCGGACAATACGCATCGTCCACTGGCCGGCAAAGGAAATATCAGCCGCGAAGCGGCCCTGGCCGGTGAGGAGCGGGCGGTCCTCCAGCCGCGGAACCGAACGTCCAACGAATTTTTGTTTGGCGGACATGAGCGTAGCCGCTCAGCCTTTTCGCATGTCTTTCGCGGCTGCGTGGACGGCCTTGATAATGTTCTGGTAGCCGGTGCAGCGGCAAAGGTTTGACGAGAGCAGGTCGAGCAATTCGTCGTCGCTGATATCGGGCTCGCGCTCCAGCGCGCCGACCGCGAGCATCAAAAAGCCCGGCGTGCAAAAGCCGCACTGCAAGCCGTGGTGATCCATGAAGGCTTGTTGCATCGGATGCAACTTATCGCCATCGGCAAGGCCTTCAACGGTTCGGATTTTTTTGCCGTTCGCCTGAACCGCGAACATCAGGCAAGAGCGTATAGGCTCGCCGTCGACGATGATCGTGCAGGCGCCGCAGATACCGTGCTCGCAGCCGATATGGGTGCCGGTTTGCCCGCAATCGTCGCGGATCGCGTCTACCAGGGTGCGCCGCGACTCAACGGCGATCGCGTAGTCGCGACCGTTGATGGTGAGCGTGATTGCGATTTTTTTGCTCATGCGAAACTCTCTACAGCGTCAACATTTCCGCTCGTCCCCGCGAAAGCGGGGACCCAGGGCAAAGTATTTTGACCATTCATCATAGTGCTGGATTCCCGCTTTCGCGGGAATGAGCGGGGTGTGTGATTCGCTCATGATGCTTTTTCCCTTTTGCGCAAGGCGGCACGAATGCGCTGCGGCGTCGCCGGGATCTCGTCGATCTCTACACCAAACGGCGAAAGTGCGTCGTTGATTGCATTGACCACCGCCGCGGGTGCGCCAATACAGCCGCCTTCGCCCAGGCCCTTGGCCTTGGTGATCGAATTTGGGCTCGGCGTTTCGATGTGATGCAGTTCTATCGGCGGAATTTCGTGCGCGGTCGGTGGCAGATAGTCGGCAAGCGTCGCCGTGAGAATCCCGCCATTGCTGTCATAGATGATTTCCTCGAGCAGCGCGTTCCCGATGCCTTGCGCGATGCCGCCGTGAACCTGGCCGTCGGCGATCATCGGATTGATGATGCGGCCGGCGTCTTCCGCGACAATGAACCTTTCGATCTTGACGTGCCCCGTTTCCACATCCACGTCGACGATTGCGACGTGGCAGGCATTGGAGAAGGTGCCGGGCGGATCGTAGTGGCCGGTTTCCGTCAGCCCCGGCTCGATTTCGCCTTTGAAGCGATGCGTTTGCGTGTAGGCTTCGCGTGCAAGTTTTGCGATCGAAATAGCGCGGTCCGTCCCGGCCACCTTCGCCGACCCGTCGGCGAGGACAATGTCGTCGGGCGCCGCTTCCAGCATGTGACTAGCGATCTTGATCAGTTTGGCGCGAACTTTCCGCGCGGCGATCAGCGTGGCTCCGCCCGAGATGACGAGCGAGCGGCTGGCAAACGTACCCCAGCCATAGGGCGCGCGGTCGGTATCGCCGTGCACGACTTTGATCATCTCAGGAGTGACGCCGATCTCATCGGCGATAATCTGCGCGAGTGTCGTGCGCAGGCCTTGGCCATGCGGGGAGGAGCCGATACGCGCTTCGACGAAGCCCGAAGGGTCGACTGAAACGATCACCGTTTCCCAGCCGGGTGTAATCTCCATGCCACGCGCCGCGAACGCGGGACTGCCATAACCGGTACGTTCTGAGAAGGTCGCGAAACCGATGCCGAGATGCCGGCCTTTCGCTCGCGTTTCTTTCTGGCGTGCCCGGAAGGCGGCTACGTCGACGGCTTTCACCGCCATTTCCAGGGTTTCTTTGTAGGTCCCATCGTCGTATTCGAGGCCCATGGCGGACTTGTAGGGAAATTTGTCGAGTAGATTGCGCCGCCGGACATCGACTGGATCGATAGCAAAGGCGCGCGCGGCCTTGTCCATCAGCCGCTCGAGCGTGAACGTGATCACCGGCCGTGATACGCCACGGTACGGCGCCATCGTACAGGTGTTCGTGATAACGCCGCGGGCGAGACAAGCATATTGCTGAACGTCATATGGACCCGGCATCTCCGCCATGGCCATCAGCGGCTCAACTCCGCAGGTTGTTGGGAAGCATGAATAAGCGCCGACGTTGGAAACAATGTCCGCCTTCAACGCGAGCAGTTTGGCGTCCTTGTCGAAAGCGCCCTCAAGCGTGATGTATTGATCGCGTGAATGGAATCCGGCGATCAGGTTTTCCCGCCGGTCCTCCGTCCACGCGACAGAGCTTTTGAGTTTCCGTGCAAGCCACACCAGGACAACGTATTCGCTCGCGAGCGACATTTTCTGCCCGAAGCCGCCGCCGACATCGGGAGCGATCACGCGCAAGTCGGATTCCGGAAAGGCGAGCACGTCGCAAATTGCCGTGCGCGTCAGATGCGGCATCTGCGTGGTGCAGGTTAGGGTTACGCGCCCGGTCGATGCGTCATAGGAGGCGTGGGCACCGCGCGGCTCCATCGGCGTCGCATTCTGGCGGCGCGAGCGCGCCTCGACCTTGATGATTTTGTGCGCACTTTTCCATACTGAATCGAAGTCCGGAGTCTTCACCTTTCCTTCGAGGATGACATTGCCCGGAGCTTCGGCGTGCACCCGCGGTGCGCCAGCGTCGAGCGCCGCACGGGCATCGGTCACGGACGGTGTCTCGTCGATCGAAAGCTCGACCTGATCGGCAATGTCTTCCGCTTCCTCTTCGCTCGCCGCCACGACGGCCGCGACCGGCTCGCCGGTGAAACGGACCACACCGTCGGCGAGCGCCGGCTGACCGACCGGCTTGTAATTGAACTTGTGCAGCATCGGCGTGATTTTCTTCACGCCCTTGAGATCGGCGGCCGTAACGACCATTACTCCCTTTGGAGCGCCGATGTTCGAAAGTTTTCCTGCGCCGACCGGGCTGCGCACGAAGCGCACCCAATGAACGGCGGGGAGATCCGCGGTAAATCGCCCTTGACCTGTGATCAGCGCCGGATCCTCCAGCCGCCGAATAGCGCGTCCGACCCAGGTCATCCCCGAGCCTCTGGTGCCATGCTTGCTCATTCGGCGCTGCTCATGCGCTTTGCTCCAGCGCACGCCGCACCACCGCGCGGACCAGGTCGCGACGGTAATCGGCATTGGTTTGATGATCTTCCAGCGGATCAATCGCTTTCGCAGCGGCTTCGGCCGCGGCGCGGAACACCGCATCGCCCGGAGTTTTATTGTTGAGCGCTGTTTCGGCTTCCACGATGCGGCGCGGGAAAGATTCGGCGCCACCGACACCAACGCGTGCGTCGACGATCTTGTCTGCATCCAGGCGATATGTGACGAGCGAGGCGGCCATGGCGAAATCGCCGGCGCGGCGATTGAATTCGTTGAAGCCGAATTTGGCGTCATGCGGAAGCAGAGGTAACCGTGCTTCCGCAAGCAATTCGTTCTCGGCCAACGCGGTCGACATAATGCCTGCAAAGAACTCTTTTGCCGCAATCAGGCGCTCGCCGCGCGTGCTTTTGGCAACAAGCGTCGCGTCAAGTGTTGCCGCGACCAGGCACCATTCCGACGCCGGATCGGCATGCGCGAGGCTTCCGCAGAAGGTACCCCGCATGCGAACTGGATAGTGCGCGATGTGCCGCGCCACGACGCTGAGCAATTGGCCAAGCGGATTGGCGACCACGCGCTTGTGAAATGCTGCATGACGGACGCATGCGCCGATCGTCAGCACTTTTCCATCGCTGGTCATTTTGTCGAGACCGGCCACTTCGTTGATGTCGACGAGGTGCGCCGGTTTGGCCAAGCGGAACGCCATTATCGGAACGAGACTCTGTCCCCCCGCGAGAACGCGGCCATCCTGCGGCGCAACGTCGGCAAGGATCTTCAGCGCCTCATCAAGTGTCTTCGGCACGTGACGGACGAAGGGCGCGGGTTTCATGCGGCATCCCGGCAATGGCGGAGCTAATTATTTGTATGCAAACGATAAAGCGTGTGCCCGGTTTGTCAAACAGCGATTATTCGCGGCGTCAGGTACCCACTTTCAATTCCGACACCAGCGCACGCAATGCAGCGACGGTCGATGGCGCCACGCTTTTTCCTGTGCGCGGATTTTCGGATGGGATGTTTTCGATGGTCATCGTGAAACGCGCGGTGTCGGCGTCAACGCTGATCGTGTGCGTGTTTCGCGTGACATTCGGGTCAGCCCAGATTTCAAGCTGCGTGCGGTCAGGGCCGATGCCGGCCAGGCTTAATGCCGCCGCCACGTTGACGTTGGTCGGAAAGCCGCGCGCGCCTTCACGTGCCGTGCCACCGAACACCTTCAACGGTTCTTTCAGGCCACTCACCGAAATCTTGTGCTGGATCAGATAGGGCGCCCCCTCGAGCCCCGCCGGGGGCTTGCGCGTCACCATCTTGACCGAATGAATGGTGCCTTCGGCGGCTGCACGCACGGCGTCAAGACCGATGAGCGCCCCGGTCGGCACCAGGATACGCGCGCCCTTAAATCTGGCCCGTTCAATCAGATCGTCGTTCTCGAGCAGTTGCGCGACCGAGAGCGGCATGAAGATACGGCTCTTGTCGATGGCGCTGATCGCGACGTCGCGAAACAAGGCTGGCGGCAGGCATTCAACGACGATGTCGCAATCGTTTGCGAGCTCGGTCGCCTTGCGAACGGAGATACTGCCGCCAACTTGCGGTAGCGCGCGCTGCGCTTTTCCGACATCGCGCACGGCGACGGCCGCAAGCGACAAGCCGGGGATGCCGGCGATCAGGCGTTTTGCGACCTCCAGTCCGACCGCGCCGAGCCCGGCAAGGCCGACACGCAACGGCGGTTGGTCCAACTTCTTTGTCATTTCTTGCGGCCGGTAAAATTGGGTCTGCGCTTATCCATGAAGGCGCGCACGCCCTCGGCATAGTCCGGTGTGAGGCTTGCCGCACGCTGAAAATCCCGCTCGAGGTCGAGCTGGGCATCGAGCGTGTTTGTTGCAGATGCGTTGAGCGCCTGCTTGATCAGCGCGAGGCCCTGCGTCGGCGCCATCGCGAAATGCTCGCAGATCCGCGTAGCTTCGTGCATCAGGGTCTCATCGTCCACGGCGCGCCAGATCAAGCCCCAGCTCGCCGCCTTTTCCGCGGACAAGTCCTGCGCCAATAGCGCGAGTCCACGCGCGCGCGCGTCGCCTACAAGGCGTGGCAAAAACCAGGTCCCGCCAGAATCGGGAACCAGGCCAACGCGCGCAAAGGACTGGATGAAGTTCGCCTTCAGGCTGGCGATCACGATGTCGCAGGCAAGAGCGATGTTGCAACCAGCGCCGGCGGCGACACCATTGACCGCCGCGACGACAGGAAAGGGGAGGTTCCGCAGTTTCCGCACCAGCGGATTGTAGTGCGCCTCCAACGCGCCCCCGAGGATCACAGTCTCGCCCGGTTTAGGGAGACGGTCGCTCAAATCCTGACCGGTACAAAAACCACGACCTGCTCCGGTGATCATCAAGGCGCGGCAGCTCTCGTCGGCTTCTGCATCGTCAATTGCTTTGCGCAGTGCCTGATGCATCGCCTCGTTGAAGGCATTGAGCTTGTCCGGCCGGTTCAAAGTGATGACGCGGTAACCGGAGCGCTGCTCGACAAGGATGGACGAGTCAGTCGTCATGACTTGTTAAGGAAGCGGTCTAATGCACCGATTTCCTCTTTTTCTCCTTCAAAATCCTCCGCGAGACGCTCGTAGAGGTGGGCAGCGGCGGCCAGCATTTCGTGCTCGGCGCGCTCGTCGCCAACGAAAGACGCTATCTCATCGAGTTCGGCCACCCAACGATAGGCCTTGGAATACATGGCAGGTACCTGGCTCGACAGATAGCG
>Ga0335084_10006106_pt1 | contig 11944 bp, 15 predicted proteins | sample Lox_Sample_44_FD_206721 | JGI IMG/M metagenome (GOLD analysis project Ga0335084, IMG submission 206721) | Soil microbial communities from Loxahatchee National Wildlife Refuge, Florida, United States - Lox_Sample_4.4 | ecosystem: Environmental > Terrestrial > Soil > Wetlands | place: USA...
AACATCGTGGCCGTATTGGGCCCCCGCGTGTTGAAGACAAAGTTGAGGCCGGACATGGCATCCGTGGAATGGATGGCATGATTCGAGAGAAAGAACCGTTCCACTTTGTCGAGCACCACATCAGTCCGTTGCTTGGACGCTCCGTCAGGAAGCTGGAACATGGTGATGAAATAACCCTGATCTTCATCCGGCAAGAAGCTTGATGGGATCGCCCTGAATAAACCGACCAATACAAACACAAGAACCCCGAACACCGCCAAGACCAGCGCTGACCGTTTGAGGAGACCACCCACGATTGTCGTGTAGCGATGCTGCCCCCACCCGAAGAGCTTGTTGAAGAGGGCAAAAAAGCCTTTGCGTTGACCTTGCCCCCCCGGTTTCAAGACCAGGGCACAGAGGGCGGGGCTGAGCGTGAGGGCGACCAGTCCTGAGATCGTGACGGACATGGCGATGGTGATTGCAAATTGCTTGTAGAGCTGACCGGTGATACCGCCTAAGAAGGCCACCGGCACGAATACGGCGCATAGCACGAGCACGATGGCAATCACGGGCCCGGTCACTTCTGCCATCGCTCTTTTCGCGGCTTCCTTGGAAGAGCACCGTTCTTCCTTCATGTGGCGCTCGACGTTCTCGACCACAATGATCGCGTCATCGACAACCAGCCCGATCGCGAGAATCATGCCGAAGAGGGTCAGGGTGTTGATGGAAAAGCCGAGGGCTTGCATGCCGGCAAAGGTGCCGATCAGGGAGACCGGCACTGCCACGCCTGGAATCAGCGTGGTACGCCAGCTTTGGAGAAAGAGATACACGACCAAGATGACCAGGACCATCGCTTCCCCCAAGGTTTTGACGACCTCGTCAATCGACACCTCGATGAATCTGGTCGTGTCATACGGGATGTCCCACGACACTCCGGAGGGAAAACTCTTGGCCACCTCCTCCATCTCCTTGCGAACTCGTTTGACGGCATCGAGGGCGTTGGCTCCAGGAGATAGGAACGTCAAGAGAAACACGTTGGGCTTGCCGTTCCACCGTCCCTCGAGAGTATAGGACTGGGCGCCTAGCTCCACCTTGGCGACATCCTTCAGACGGACCATGGAGCCATTGGGGAGGGCTCTGACGATCATCTCTTCGAAGTCCTTCACCTCCGTCAGGCGACCTAGCGTGATTACAGGCAGCGTCAATTCTGTGCCTTTGGGTGCCGGCTCCCGCCCGACGGTCCCGGCGGGAAAGTCTCGATTCTGCTCCCGGACGACGTTCGCGATATCAGTCGGCGTGAGGCTCAGTTGCGCCATCCGAATCGGATCCAGGATCAACCGCATCGAGTAATTCTGCTGGCCGAATACATAGGCGTCCCCGACTCCTTTGAGCCGTTTGATGTTGTCGATGACTCGAAGGATGGCGTAATTGGAGAGAAAGACCGTGTCGTGCCTGGGATCCGTGGAGCTGAGAGCGACAACAGCGAGAAGATCGGGCGAGACTTTTTTCACGCTGATGCCTTGACGAATGACCTCGTCCGGGATCTGCGGTTCCGCCAGCTTTTCGCGGTTTTGGGTCTGGACCTGTGCGATGTCCACGTCCGTTCCGATCTCGAACGTGAGCCGGATGGTCATGTGGCCGTCATTGGTACTGGTGGAGTCGTAGTACAGAAGATTGTCAATGCCTGGGAGCTGCACCTCGATGGTGCGCGCGACCGAATCCGCGACCACTTCCGCGCTCGCGCCGGGATAATCGGCCTCGATCTGCACCACCGGCGGTGTAATTTCCGGAAACTGGGCGATGGGGAGGGCCTGCAAGGCCACCAGACCGACCACCACAATGACGATCGAAAGCACCGACGCGAAGATCGGTCGGTCAATAAAGAAGTGGGAGATCACTTCGTATGCTCCGTCTTGCTCTCCGTCGGTTGGCTCACGGGAACCGAAGCGGGTTCGCTACTAGGCACCGGTTTCACCGGGGCTCCTGGCATCACTTTGTGAAGTCCGGCCACCACCACCTGTTCACCGGGCCGTAATCCTTCTTCGATCAGCCATTGGTTGCCTTCCCAGCTGGTCGCTTGAACGTCACGGACCTCGACCTTGTCCTCGGCACCAACGACATAGAGAACAGGTCCTTTCGGACCCTGTTGCACCGCTCGTTGCGGAACCAGGACCACTCCGGTCTTTAACGTACCGATGAATCGAACCTTGACGAACTGTCCGGGAACCAGGATTTGATCTGGATTGGGAAACGTAACCCGGGCCGGCCTGGATCCTGTTTCGGTACGCATGCCCACGTCGAGTAAATCCAGGATCCCTTCATGAGAATATGTCGTGCCGTCCAAAAAGGTAATGATGCCTCGTAGCTGGTAGACGCCCGGATGTTGGATCTTGTTTGCGGCGATGTCTCTTCGCCGTTTCAGCAGGAATGTTTCGGGGGCGCTCACGGTCACATACATGGGGTCCACCTGATGCACGATCGTGAGCAGATCGGTCTGGGCCGAGACTAACCTCCCTTCATAGACCTTGGTCCGCTCGATCATGCCGTCGATGGGAGCCGTAATGAGCGTATTATCGAAATCAAACTTTGCCTTCACCAACTCGCCCTTGGCTCCCTCCAGCGCCGCCTTCGCCGCCAAGTCCTCCGCGACGGCATCGTCAACATCCTTCTGACTCACCGCTTGCTCAGCCAGGAGCGGCCTCACGCGGGCGAGATTTTGCCTGGCCTGCACCAGCCGTGCTTCATTCTGGGCCACTTTTGCTTTTGCGCTGAGCAAGGCTGCTTCGAACGGGACCGGATCGATTTGATACAGTCGATCACCTTTCTTGACAGCACGGCCTTCAACGAAGAAGCGCTCCTTGATGAGCCCGGTCACCTGTGGCCGGATCTCAACCGGGCGCGACGACTCGGTCTGGCCGATAAATTCCGGCTCATCCGGCACCGTTTGGGACGTGACAGTCACGACCTCGACTTCGGGAAGGGGAGGGGCGGGAGTGGAAGCCGCTTCTCGTTTGCAGCCCACCAAGCCGGTCACCGATAAACATGTGAGGAACATGACAGTCACTCGAAATGTTTGGCCGATTACAAGCATGGTGCGTTCTCCGTGCAATTGATCCTACGATCGATTGTTCTCTTCTTACCTCTGCGGAATGGTCATTGTAGCGGTATGTTCTTAAGCTCAACAAGGTCCATCACCAGCAACGCCAGTAACCAAGACGGGCGCCGGCTCAGGTTCCTTCCAGTTTGCCCTTTCGACTTGGGCGGGACGAGCTGGCGCGACCGGCTTTCGTAATCTCTTCCACAATGCAGTTGTTCAGACAGCCGATGGCATGAAGTCGCACGCCCTGTTGCCACATTTTCGTCAGGAGCGCCCTCCCGTCGGCATCCACGAATGTGACGCCAGTCAAGTCGACTACCGCTCGACTCTTCGCACGCGCTTCCGTCCGACGCCAGCATGCCTCGAGTTCCTTAACCCAAGGCCCCGCAAGTCGTCCTTCGAGCATGAACGAGACTGACTCTGACGCCTCGTCTCGGTGTTGGGTAATCTTCAACATCTTTCGTTCCCCCTGCACACAGTGAGCGCAAGGGGCGTTCCAGGAGCACCAATCAGCTTGGACCATCTAACTTATTGAAAGATCGATCCGAATGGTATGTGCCTATAACTGGATAGAGAGGCTGACGATGGCATTCTGCCGATATCCCGGCACACGCCGAACCATCGGCAGGAAACTCGCAGACTGTGACTCACTAGCGGAGGCGCGTCGAGAAATGCCGAGATCATCTCTCGGCGATGGTCTTCAGATTGGCAAGACCTGTCTCAAACTGAGTGCCAACCATGTGGTCCATACTGAAGAAGATATGCATCACCTTCGCGAAATAGGGGCTGGGACCATACATCGCCCATGTGACGGTCGTGGAATTGCCGCCGGGTTCCAACGTGAACTCCGCGATGTTGTGCGCCTCGAAGGGCTTCAGGAAATCGAGATCGATCAGAATACTGGTCGGTGGAGAGATCTTCGCAATCTCCATGCGTCCTTTCCCGACTTTTTCTCCTTCCCATTCATACACGGCGCCCTGACCGCTGGCTGCACCGCCAAAACTCCTTTTCAACTCGGGATCTATCTTTTCCCAAGGCGACCAGTCAACCCACTTTCGGAAGTCGTTGATGAAGGGAAAGATCTTCTCCGCTGGGGCATTGATGCTGGCCGACCGCTGAACACGAAACGTATCCGGCTTCGTCGCGGCGTAGATGAGAATCGCGCCGATCAAAATGAGGACAACAATGGCAATGCTCTTAAACATGGATCCTCCAGTGCATTTGGAATTGCCTGTCCGGACCCGCACTACTTTTTCTTGCTTATTTGTGTGCGCACCCGCTCTTCTTGCTCTCTGAGCTCGAGAGTGAACTCAGCCCCGAAGTCTTCCGCCTCAAAGACCTGACGAATCTCGATCTCGCTCTCTCCATCATGGGGATTCGGGCAACGCTTGACCCACTCGATCGCCTCCTCCTTTGACTTGCACTGCCACATCCAAAAGCCGGCGATCAGCTCTTTCGTCTCGGAAAACGGCCCATCGACGACGGTGCGCTTGCTGCCGGAGAACTTCACATGGGCGCCCTTTGAGCTGGTGAGCTGGCCTGAAGCCCCTCGCCCGCCAGCATCACGCCGGCCTTCACTAGCTCTTCGTTAAACTTGCCCATCTCGGCCAGGAGCTGCTGACTGGGCATCACGCCCGCTTCCGAGTCCTTGCTGGCTTTGACGATGATCATGAATCGCATGCGATCCTCCCTTATGAGCCGCGAAGCCTTCAGCACTCAGCTTTTCTCGATCGTCACCTGAAGAACAGCACATGGTCGTTTGACTCATCCCCGCACGGCGGCACGACGGCGCTCGCGCAACTGTGGGATCGCGGCGACCATGGGGTCGTCCTCGAGCACCTCACGAATTTCGATTTCCAATTCTCCCTTGAGCTTCGGGATGGGACAGCGCTTGACCCACTCGATGGCTTCACGCTTCGACTTCACATTCCAGATCCAGTAACCACCCACGAGTTCCTTCGTCTCGGCAAACGGGCCGTCAATCACCGTCGACTTGCCTCCCGAAAATCGCACACGAGCGCCCTTCGAATCCGGCTCGAGCCGTTGCAGATCGAGCAGGACGCCCGCTTTGGCGAGGTCGTCGTTATATTTAGCCATCTCGGCCATGAAGCTATCATCCGGTGTCATGCCGTCTTCACATTGCTGATTTGATTTCACGATGATCATGAATCGCATACGTCCCTCCAATCATGCGTCGTACTGATGTTAGTCAACAGCCGGTCATCCACCCGCCATGGCACCCACGATGAGAAATGGCTCGACCCCGCTCGCCACGGCATCGGGGAGCGGAGCATCGGGCGATTCGTGGGACAGATCCTGTTCACAGGCAAAGAATCTGACGAACGCCCGACGCTTGAGTGTCCCGTGATCCCGAATCGTCCCGCGCAACATTGGATACTGGGCTTCGAGCGCGTCGAGCACGGAACGCTGTGTCACCGGACCTTCGACCTTGAGTGTCACCTCGCCGCCGACGCGTGCCAACGTCCGCAGATGCGCCGGCAGTACAACTCGAATCATCGCAATACCTGGACTTCTACCGACAGCACCGCCGGAAAATTCTGAACGATCGGTGCCCAGCTGTCCCCTCCGTTCGCTGATCCGTACACTTGTCCGGCGGTCGTACCGAAGTAGATGCCGCAAGGCTCGAGCGAGTCGACGGTCATCGCGTCGCGCAGGATATTGACGTAGCAATCCTGCTGGGGCAGCCCCTTCGTCAATGGTTCCCATTCGTCCCCGCCGGTCCGGCTGCGATACACGCGCAACTTACCGTCCGGTGGATAATGTTCGGAATCGCTTTTGATCGGGACGACATAGACGGTGTTCGGTTCGTGCGCATGGACGGCGATCGGGAATCCAAAATCGCTCGGAAGGTTTCCACTGATCTCACGCCACGATTCTCCGGCATCGTCGCTGCGCAGCACGTCCCAGTGTTTCTGCATGAACAGCACGTTCGGGCGGGAGGGATGCATCGCGATGCAGTGCACGCAGTGACCGACTTCGGCATCCGGATCAGGCAGTTCGTACTTGGAGACCAAGCCTTTGTTCGTCGGCCGCCACGTCTTGCCAGCATCGTCGCTCCGGAAGGTGCCTGCGGCTGAAATCGCCACGAACATCCGATCCGGGCGGCCCTTGTCCAGGACGATCGTGTGCAGGCACATTCCTCCGGCGCCAGGCTGCCAGAGCTGCCCTTTCGCGCTACGGAGTCCGGCCAGTTCCTTCCAGGTTTTTCCTCCGTCCACCGACTTGAATAAAGCAGCATCCTCCGCGCCGGCATACACCGTATCCGGGTCGGTCAGCGACGGTTCGAGATGCCACACACGCTTGAATTCCCACGGGCGCTGCGAGCCGTCGTACCATTGATGCGTCGTCAACGGCTTGCCGGTTTCCGCGGAGGCATCGTAGAGAAACATATTGCTCTCACCCTTCGGCATGCCGTCACCACCCATGAGATCCTCGGGCCTGGTCCCTGGTGGGTTCCACGTCTTGCCGCCGTCATCCGAGCGTTGAATGACCTGTCCGAACCAGCTGCTGGTCTGCGACGCATACAACCGATTCGGATCAGCGGGCGATCCCTTGAGGTGATACATTTCCCAGCCTCCGAAAAACGGACCATTCACGTCCCACTGTTTCCGCTTTCCATCCGATGTCAAAACAAACGCACCCTTGCGTGTCCCAACCAGCAGCCGCACCTTGCTCATGCCTGACTCCTTTCCTCGTTGCGTGCCAATCCAATCACAACCAGTACCCCCCCTTACTGCGGTAACCCGGAGATCTCGATCACCGGCCTCACTTCGACGGTCCCTTTCCGCGCCATCGGAATCTTCGCCCCGACCGCGATCGCCTCGTCGAGATTCTTCGCTTCGATGAGGAAGTAGCCACCCAGTTGCTCGCGCGTCTCCGCGAACGGACCGTCGGTCACGAGTCGCTTGCCGTCACGGACCCGAACACTGGTCGCCATAGTTGTGGGGTGTAACGGATTAGCAGACACGTATTGGCCGTTCGAGTGAAGTTGATGCGCCAGCTCCGTGGACTCTTTGTAGCAGTCCTGCCGCTCGCTCTCGCTCAAGCCTGCTTTTTCTTCAAAGTAGATCAGCAACATGTATTTCATAAGGGCCCCTCCATCAATACCACCAGTAATTCAAACGCTGCCTCTCGCCATCAGGACTCAGTTGAGACTTCAGTATCATAGTGCATGCCCCTGAACGCCTATGCAACGGTCGACGCTCGACGACTTCCGCGTAGCTCCCTGACCGGCCGCACCTCCAGGCTCCCGAGCCGCGCTGATGGAAACTTCGAGGCCACCTGGATGGCCTCGTTGAGATCCCGGGCGTTAATAAGAAAAAACCCACAGACCTGCTCCTTCGTTTCAGCAAAGGGACCGTCGGTCACAGACACTTTGCCGCTTCGGACTCGCACGGTCATGGCCGTCTGAACTGATTCCAGAGGCTCCGCCAGAATGAGGTGGCCGCTCTTCTCAAGCGCTTCGCAGTAGGCCGAGGTCTCATCCATAAGGGTCTCGCCCTCGCTCTTGGACATGGTGTCCAACTTCTTCTCTTCGTGGCAGCAGAAGAGCAAATATTTCATGATCCCGACCTCCGATGTGAATGTGAAATGCTGTTCTTGTCAGACGGCCAAAATCGACATCGGCTCGAGAGGCAGAGGATGTGTCGGAGTGTTGTACTAGGCAAGGCCTTGTAAGGGGGTGAAATGACGGGGAAATGTGGTTCGTCGCTTCAGTCCGACAGCTCGCTGAGCCGGCGTGTGAGAAACCGGCGCTCTGGTTCCTGCTGGGTGAGGGTGAGGGCTCGTTCGTAAGAAGCTCGAGCGTCTGCCGTTCGCCCGAGTCGCCGGCAGAGATCGGCACGAGCGGAATGAGCCAGGTGATAATTTCCCAGATCGCCTCGCGCAAGGATGGAATCGATGAGGGCAAGCCCCTTCGAGGGACTGTCGCGCATCGCCACGGCCACCGCACGGTTCAACTCGATCACGGGTGAGGGCTCTACCCGCATCAACATATCGTAGAGCGCAACGATCTGAGCCCAATCCGTGGCTGCGGCGCTGGACGCCTGTGCGTGCACGGCTCCAATCGCCGCTTGGATGGCGTACGGGCCGATCGACCTCGACGACAACGCCCGTTCCACCAGCGACACACCCTCGGTAATCTGATTTCGATTCCAGAGAGCACGGTCCTGATCCTCCAGGAGAATCAAATCGCCCATCAGCGATGTGCGCGCCGCACGGCGCGAGTCGTGCAGCAGCATCAGCGCCAGAAGTCCGATCGCCTCAGGCTCCGGCAGCAGCTCCATCAGCAACCGCCCCAGGCGAATCGCTTCACTTGAGAGATCGTGCCGTATGAGTGACTCACCGGATGAGGCAGAGTATCCCTCGTTGAACACGAGATAGACGACCCGGAGCACCGCCTCCAAGCGGTCCGGCAGCTCCTTCTCCGACGGGACTTCATAGGGAATCCGCGCGTCCCGGATCTTGGCCTTAGCACGCACGATCCGCTGCGCGATCGTCGTCGACTTCGTGAGAAATGCGCGGGCGATTTCCTCGGTCGTGAGCCCGCAAACCTCACGGAGTGTCATCGCCGCTTGCGCCTCGGAGGGCAGGGCGGGGTGGCAACAGGTGAAAATGAGCCGCAGCCGATCGTCTTCGACGCTCTCGTCGTCTTGTGCTTCGGCGTCACTCGTGGTGGATTCCAGTTGCTTGGAGAGTTCTGTCAGCGAGGCGTCAAACCGGGCACGGCGACGCATGCCGTCGATGGCCTTGAAGCGGCCGGTAGACACAAGCCACGCGCGTGGATTAGCCGGGACACCGTCCCGCGCCCATTGCTCGACCGCCACGGCAAACGCATCGTGCAGCGCCTCTTCGGCTGCATCGAAGTCGCCGAGCACGCGGATCAGGGCGGCGAGCACCTGGCGCGATTCGGAGCGGTAGACCTCGTCCACCAACGCTCGCACCTGTGTGTTTCTGTCCTCGCTCACTGTCGACAAATCCCCATGGCGAGATGGTCCAGAGAGACCCATGTGGGTTAGCGGCGCGGTCAGACAAAATGGTTGTCGTGGCGACGGCAGAGGTCGAGCCACTCTTCGTCGCTGAACTGATGGCCTGCGGCCTTCTGGGCGAGGGCTTCGAAGTAGGCCTCCCGCGGCGCGCCCGGAGCGAAGAGGATCAGCATCGACGCAGGCTCGTCGGACCCATTGTGGAAGGCGTGCACTCCGCCCTCGGGGACGTAGAGAAAATCCCCCGCCGTTGCGTCAATCCAGCGATCTCCGTTGAACAACCGCACCGACCCGGACAGGATGAAGAATGATTCCGACATGGTCCTGTGGAAGTGCGCGCTCGGCCCCGGCGTGTGCGGTCTCGAATCCCACCGATACAAGCCGAATTGTCCGTATGTCGACCCTCCGGTGGCGAGATAGCGCACCGCCGTTCCCGACCCGATCGTTAGCTCGGGCTTCTGGTCCGCGGGACGATAGACCGCGCTGATCTCGCCCTTGTCACGGTGATAGCGGGGATCGGGATACGACATCGTTCACTCCGTCAGAGACGCTGCTCCTCTAAGTCGTAGACATCGAACCAATGATATACGACGCGGTGACGGGGAACATACTGCCGGATGTAGTCCTCCATGTATTCCTGCAGTTCCGGAGACAGGTCGCTCAAGCGCAGGTCGCGTTCCTTGTTGTTCCAGACGACGATCTCGGCACGGGACCGCTTCTTGGCATGATCGTCGATCCACGCAGCGATCTCATCGTCTGTCGCGCCGGTGGCGACAAACGACCGGTACGCGCTGTAATCGATCTCCGCGAACTTCAGCCACCGTTGGTCGAGGGGACAGTTGGAATGGAATTCGCCTTGCCAGCCGACGAGGACAGCGCGACACTTGTCGACAGCACGCGCCGCGAGGACATAGCCTGCCAAAGTTTCGCGCGGGCTCCGCGGAAACTCTTTGCCGTTCCGCAAGTCGCACGCCAGCAATTTGACTTTTTCCAGATCTTCTTTCATGGGTTACTCCTCGCCGATTACATCACGACGCCGCCGCCGGCGTGGATGTTTTGTCCCGTCAACCACCGCGCCTCTTGGCTAACCACGAAGGCCACGACGTCGGCAATGTCCTTGGGGACGCCGAGTCGCTTGAGCGGGGAGGCTTGCTCGCCCATCTGCCGGAAGGCAGGATCGGCAGGCATCATCGCCGTGTCTGTGTAGCCGGGTGACACCGTGTTCACCGTGACCCCCTTGGGCGCCAGCTCGTGGGCCAGACCTTTCGTGAACTGTTCGAGCGCGCCCTTGCTGCCGAGATACGCCGTGGCACCGCCAAACCCGATATGAGTGCCGTCCGTCGAAATGTTCACGATGCGTCCGCCGTCCTGGATGACTTTCGCCGCTTCCTGAAGCGCAAAGTACGGGCCCTTGGTATTGAGGGCAAACATCCGGTCGAACTCTTCTTCGCTCATGTCGACCAGGGGCTTAAACATAAACATGCCCGCGTTGTTCACCAGAATGTCCAGCCGGCCGAATTTCTTCACCGTATCCTTCACCAACCGGCTGGCATCGCCGACCTTGCTCATGTCGGCTTGGATGGCAACGGCCTTGCCGCCTTTCGCTTCTATGCCGACGACGACCTGCTTGGCCTTGTCCGCACTCTTGCCGTAATTCACGACCACCGTGGCGCCGTCCTGCGCCAGCCGCTCCGCAATCGCACGCCCGATGCCGTCTGATGCCCCGGTCACGATCGCCACTTTTTCTGTAAGCCTGCTCATGGTCCTGTCTCCTTTCTCTATCCCTTGTTTCCTCTCTCGACAGCGGTCAGCGTCGGTCAGAAGATCAGGCCGACCCGCTCGGGATTATGCTCGGCCGTGCGCACCTGATTCACGGTGTCGGACACAATCGCCTGCCCAAGCCTGACCTGCAACTCCGTCAAGAAGACGTCATCCAACTTCTTCCCGGCCTGTTGAGCAATGGTTATGATTCGTTGGTTCTCTTCCACCGCCAGTCGATCCGCTGTTAATATTCCGGCTCGCACTCTGTGCCTTGTCAAATCCGCGATGAGCCGACCCATGACCCATTGCATACGAGTCGCATGATCCACCGCCATGGCCCCCGCGTAGGCTGAGGCCTGTGCATACGGATTCATTCCGTGGAGGCGGTATGCCGTCGCCATGCCTTCGTTGGGAACCTTGATCGCTTCACCGATCTCGCTCCCGTACCGCTGCTTGATTAACGTATCTTCCACGATCGCTTGGCCCAGTATTGGCTGAACCCAACGCAGGGAGACGTCAAGATCGACCACGCCGTTCGCGCTCGGATCCGGCACAGTTGCCCCGATCATGTCCGGGAGAAAAAGGAGGTAGACGCATAAAAGGATGCCACCAATCGTTGTCCCCATTGCGATCAATGTCCCAAGATTCATGAGCTTCAATGTCTGTTTCATGTGTCCTCCATTTTATTTCTCAGAGGTCTCTACAGCACGCAAGCGCTCGATTGTCAGACTGCAACCGTTTCACCGTCAGCAACCCTCACCTCATCTTCTGCTTTCACGGCGATGGCGCGCCAGGCTTCGATGCCACCGGCGAGGGGCCAGACACGCGTGAACCCCAGCTTGCGTAGCAGCACTGCGCCTTGGACGCTCGCCGCATCTTCCGGACAGTCACAATAGAGGATCACGTCACGATCGCGTGGAAGGTCTTCATGCCTCGAATTCAGTTCTTCGAGTGACAGAGAGTGCGATCCGGGAATTCCTGCTTCTTCCTGTCGAGCCGCATGAGAACGCAGATCAATGATGGTCGGATCTTCTCCTGCAGCGAGTTTGTCGGCCACTTGTTGTGCGGTCATGCGCGGCACAAGACGCTCCACCTGTCGACG